>Ga0213836_101094_pt1 | contig 17673 bp, 17 predicted proteins | sample SWPATP03_FD_160578 | JGI IMG/M metagenome (GOLD analysis project Ga0213836, IMG submission 160578) | Coastal seawater microbial communities from Marineland, Florida, United States - SWPA TP0 #3 | ecosystem: Environmental > Aquatic > Marine > Coastal | place: USA: Florida | collected 2016-08-05
GCATGAAGCTGGTCGAACCCGGATTGAAATACACGAACCAGCAGACTTGCGCGAAGAAATACAACTGGATCAGGATGAAGGCCAGGATCGGCCCCAGGAAGATCCATTTGATCCAGCGCCTGCCGCCACGTGCCGTCGCATTGCCTCGTTTTGCCATTTTATTGTTATGGTCGCAGTATGTTGAAAACGTCAGTCGTCTCCGGCCGCACGCCGCGCCAGACCAGGAAGGCTTCGGCGGCCTGCTCGACCAGCATGCCGAGGCCGTCGCGCGTGGCGGCGCCCTGCGCGGCAGCAAATGCCATGAAGGGCGACGGCGCGCTGCCGTACATCATATCCAAGGCCAGCGTGTCCCTGGCGAAAGCCGAGGCCGGCACCGGCGGCATCTCGGCGGACAGGCTGCTCGAGGTGGCGTTGATGACGATATCGTAAGGGCCGTCGATCTCGTCGAAGCCGCAGGCCGTCACTTGCACACCGTGGCCGGCGAACTGCGCCGCCAGGCTGTCGGCAGTGGCGCGGGTGCGGTTCGCCACCAGGATCGCTTGCGGCCGCTGTTCGATAAACGGCAGCATGATCCCGCGCGCCGCGCCGCCGGCGCCCAGCAGCAAAATACGTTTGTTGGCCAGCGCCACGCCGGCATTCCGGAGGATATCGGCCACCAGGCCGGGGCCGTCGGTGTTGTCGCCGACGATCTCGCCATCCTTGAAACCGAGGGTATTCACGGCGCCGGCCGCGCGCGCGCGTTCGCTCAGGCGGGTGGCCAGCGCCGCCGCCTCGAGTTTGAATGGGACGGTGACGTTCGCGCCTTGGTAACCCTGGGCGACCAGGCTGCGCACCGTCTCGGCAAAACCATCGAGCGGCGCCAGGCAGCGGCCGTAACGGAGGTCCTGCCCGGTTTGCGCGGCAAACACGGCGTGAATCTCGGGCGACTTGCTGTGGGCGATCGGATTGCCGATCACGCAATATTGATCGCTCATGCCTGCTCCTGGAGTTCGGCCTTCACTTTTTCCTCGCGCGTAAACGTGAAGCGCGTGATCACGATCCACAAATCGTCCTTGCCGGCGGTGCGCATGTTCTGCGGGAAGGCGCCGAAGGGCGCGGCGCGGCGCACGATCTCGAGTGCTGCCTTGTCGAGCGCCGGATTGCCGGACGAACGTTCGATGCGCGGTCCGCCTTCCTTCTGGTAAATGGAACCGTCCTGGAACACGGGAATCGAGATCACCAGCTCGCCGTACAGCTTCTTGCCGTTCTGCTGGGGGAAGTTCAGCGTGCCGACTTCTTCCACCTGCTTTTGCATCGCCTTGTAATACAGGGCGTAGCCGACCTGGCGCGTGCTGGGCGAAATGTGGGTGCGTTTCGGGCGCTTGTTCTGGTCTTCGATGGTCTGCGTGATTTCGGCCGTCATGCGCGCGATCTGGCGCGTGGTGTCGACCTCGTCCTGCCCGGTGCGGGTCGGGTCGGGCTTGTCCTTGTCGGTGACGGGCGCGGCCCTGAATGCCGCCTGTTTCGCCTGCGTCAGCACGTTCAACTGCAATTGCTCGAGTTCGACGATGCGCTTTTGCAGCGCCTTGATGCTGTCGCCGTTCTCGGTCTTGCGCAGGTCGGGCAAGGGAGATTTGGAGCGTCCCGCGTCCGCCGTGCCGCCGCCTTCGAGGTTGGCCTGCGCCAGCGCCTCGGCCTTGGTCGGCGCCTTGGCGTGTTTCGCGTTGACGAGGATGACTTCGAGCCCCGGATCGGCCGGCTCGAAACGCAAGGCATCGGGCGCCACGAAACGAATGGCGAGCAGGACCGCATGCGCCGCCACCGAAGCGGCCAGGGCAATCATGAGGGGACGGTTTTCTCGGGAATACTTCACGCGGGCGGCCGGACGGCTGTTGAATCTGGGAATCTACGCATTCTACCGTGCGCGGGGGCGGTATGGGATGTCGATGCGAGGTGGGTGGCTGGGCGGCAACATCGTTGCCGCCCAGCCAATCATCCAGTTACGCCGGCGTTGCGTCGTCGGTGCTGACGACCGCGACGGCGCCTTCTGCTTCGACCACTTCTTCCACCGCGGCTTCGCCCGTATCGCCTTCGTCTTCTTCGGCGGCCATCTCCTCAGCCGGCGCGGCCACCACTTCCAGCAAGCGCGCCTCGAGCGACAAATCGACCTCGTCCCAGCGCACGATGTCGAGCTTCACCGGCGTGCCGCGCGCCACCTGCGGCATGCCGGCCAGGCGGATCACCAGCGGCACGTCGTTCAAACGCAGCAGGTCGTCTTTCAAGACGACGGCGTCGGCCTGCCTGACGGCTTCCTGCCCCAGCCAGCGCAGGCACCAGTAGCGCTCCATCGTCTGCTGGAAATCGTTATAGGCCGCGTAGGCCGCATCAAACGCCGAGACGATCGAGAACAGGGTCGCGTCGCGCGGCTTGAACGGCGCGACCAGCGGCGCGGTCACGCCGTGCTCGGCGCAGGCGATGATTTGCCACTGGTTCACCAGGTCGGTATAACGGCGCAGCGGAGACGTGCTCCAGGCATATTGATCGACCCCGAGGCCCTGGTGCGGCGCCGCATGCGTGACCATGCGCACCTGCATCTTTGCCGCCCAGCCGGCGCCGCTGCCGGCGCCTTGCGAACGATAAATGCCCGGCACGCCCGAGTCATGCAGCAGCTTGCCCCAGGTGCTGTTTGCAAAAATCATCAGCTCGGCGACGATCTTGTCCAGCGGCGCCCCGCGCTTGCGACGCACGATCGAGACCACGTCGTCTTCGACATAAAAATTGAAGTCGACGCGGTTGCCCTGCTCCGGCTTCAAGCCAAAGGCTTCGCGCTTGACCATGCGCCCCGCTTCCAGCTTCAGGGCCCATTTCCACAGCAGGCCCAGCTCGGCCTTGTGCGGATACTCGCCTTCGCCGCTTTCGAGGGTTTCCTCGTTCACCAATGCATCGAGGTCGTTATGGCGCAGGTTGCTTTGAATCGGCACCAGCTCGGCGCGGGTCGTGGTCGAGATGGTCGACCAGTCTTCCGGATTGAGTACCGCATACAGCGACACGGCCGGGCAGGTCGTGCCCTCCGCGAGAGTGAAGGCATTCACGACTTCGTCCGGCAGCATCGTGATCTTATCGCCCGGCATGTACACGGTCGACATGCGGCTGCGCGCGATCTTGTCGATCTCGTCGTCCGGCTTGATGGCGAGACCCGGCGCGGCGATGTGGATGCCGACGCGCACGGTGCCGTCTTCCAGGTGCTCGACCGAGAAGGCGTCGTCGATCTCGGTGGTGGTGACGTCGTCGATCGAGAAGGCGGCAACCTTGGCGACCGGGAGCGCGGTCGGCGCGGCCGGCACAGGCATGGGCGCGAAACCGGCGCCACGGGGGAAGTTCTCAAACAGGAAACGTCCCATGTGCAAGTCTTTAGGCGATGGAATGCCTTTCGTGGACAGCATCAGCCGTTCGGCCGTCGTCTGCAGCTCATCGGCCGCGGCCGCCAGGGCCTTGTATTCGATGGTGTTCTTGTCCGGCTTGAACAGCAGTTGGGCGACCAGCGGCTGCATCGAGGCTGGCAGCGTGCCGGCTTTCAACTCGTCGACATAACCGGCCTGGACCTGCGCCTGCTGTTTTTTCTTCTCGATGCCGGCCTGGGCCGCTCGCAGCGACTGCTCGGGCGCGGCCTTGTAGCGTCCGCGGCCTTTTTTGTAGAAATAGATCGGCGCGTTGTGCAGCGCCAGCACCAGGCCGGCGGCCTCGGTGGGCAGCGGCGCGTGGCCGAAATATTCGGCGCCCAGTTCGGCAAACCCGAATTCTTCCTGGCCCGCCACTTCCCACAGGAAGTCGAGATCGACCTCGGCGGCGATGCGCCTGGCTTCGTCGAGCAGCACCTCGGGCGCCGGCTTTTCGTACTGCAGCAGGACGTCCTTGATTTTCACCTTGCTGCGTTTGCCGCTGGCGAGTTCTACCTGATAGGCTTCGCCAGCCGTGGACAACACCGTGCCGACCTTGAAGTCGCCCGATTCTTCAAAAAATAGATTCATTTCAGTTCGCGTTCTTTGTTGTTGCCCGCCAAATTCAGTACCGCCGGCAAAAATACCTCGGTGACCATCAGCAAGCCTTGATGACGGCGATAGACACAGCGCCGCGCATGGAAAACATGTTCGTTCAGATCCTGTGCGTCCAGCCCTGCGCGCACACGCGCCAGCAAGGGGTGGCTGCTTGTCAGCCGGGCAAATTCCAGCGGCCCACGCGTCACCTTCGGATCGTAAAACAGGGTGGTGCCGAGCGAGCGTTCGCCCAGCGCCGAAAACAGTGGCCAGTCGCTCGCATTGGCCGACAGCGGCACGACGGTGTGGCCGTAGACCACCGGCACGCCGTCGCAGCACAGCAATACGTCGCGTTCCCGCACCTGCACGCGGCGCGCCAGGCCGATCGGCGCCGCTTCTTCAAACGCGCACAGCGCCCGCTTCTGATGCAGGCGCCGCACGCGAAAGGTCTCGCTGGCGGCAACCAGGCGCGCCGTCAGCGAACCCTCGGACGCCAGCCAGTCGCGCATGCCCGCTTCGGCGCCGACGGCATGCACATTGCGATGCCACTTCGCCAGGCGCAACGACTGCCCTCTCACCAATTCACGTCAGGCTGGCAAAACGCCAGCACCTCGTCCACATACTGCGCAAACTCCGAAATCGCGTGGTCGCTGCCTTCGATCACTTGCTGACGCGCGCCGGCGTAATGGGCCACCATGTCGCGGTAATCCAGCACTTCGTCGCCGGTCGCCGCGATCAGGAAATAGCGCTCCGGCTGGGTGATGCGCGCCACTTTCAGGTCGGCCAGCTCGTCGATGTATTCAGGGCGGAATTCGAAGGGTTCATCCGAATGCCAGTTGGTGGTCACGCCAACGTGTTTCTCGAGATTCTTCAGGGGATCGACCGAGGGGTTGAGCAGGACCGCGCGCACACCCAGGCGTTCGGCCAGCCAGGTCGCGTAAAAGCCGCCCAGCGAGGAGCCGACGATGGAGAGATTGTGCGGCGCATGGCGCTCGGCCAGCAGCAGGGCCAGTTCCATCGCCGCCTTGGGCGAGGCCGGCAGTTGCGGGCAGATCAGGTCGCCGGCACGCCCGGCCGCCGTCATGCGCTCCTGCATCACACGCGCCTTGAAAGAACGGGGCGAGGAACGGAAGCCGTGCAAATAAAGAATCATTTGCCGAGGGCCTCGAGCAGCTTCTGGTGCACGCCGCCGAAGCCGCCATTGCTCATCACGAGGATGTGGTCGCCCGGCTGGGCCGCCTGCACGATGGCCTGCACCATGTAGTCAATCTGGTCGAAACTGTGCGCGACCGTGCCCAGCGGTTTCAAGGCATCGGCCAGCGACCAGCCCAGTGCCTGCTGGCTGCCGAAGCCGAACACCAGGTCGGCGTCCTTCAGGCTGCCCGGCAGCGCGTCCTTCATGGCGCCCAGTTTCATCGTGTTGGAACGCGGTTCCAGCACCGCGAGGATGCGGCCCTGGCCGCCCATCTTCTGGTGCAGGCCGGCGACCGTGGTGGCGATCGCCGTCGGGTGGTGGGCGAAGTCGTCGTACACGGTGATGTTGTTGACCACGCCGCGCACTTCCATGCGCCGCTTGACGCTCTGGAAGCGCGCCAGCGAATCGACCGCCTGCGCCACCGGCACGCCGACGTGGCGGGCGGCGGCGATCGCGGCCAGCGCGTTCGAGCGGTTGTGCCTGCCGGTCAGGTCCCAGTACACCGTGCCTTGATTCTCACCATTAAAGATGACGTCGAAGCTGGAGCCGCCCGGATGCTCGACCATCGTCCAGTCCGCGCCCTCGGAGATGCCGAAGGTTTCCTTCTCGCTCCAGCAGCCGCGCTTCATGACACGGGCGAGCGAGGTTTCATCGGCGTTCACGACCAGGCGGCCCACGCCCGGCACGGTGCGCACCAGGTGGTGGAACTGGGTTTCGATGGCGCCGATGTCCGGGAAGATATCCGCATGGTCGAATTCGAGGTTGTTCAGCACGGCCGTTTTCGCGTGGTAGTGCACGAACTTGCTGCGCTTGTCAAAAAAGGCGGTGTCGTATTCGTCGGCTTCGATGACGAAGAAATCCGAGTCCGTCGCACCCGAGAGGCGCGCCGAGATACCGAAATTCATCGGCACGCCGCCGATCAGGAAGCCGGGAGAATAGCCGGCGTCTTCCAGGATCCAGGCCAGCATCGACGAAGTCGTCGTCTTGCCATGCGTACCAGCGACGGCCAGCACCCATTTCTCGCGCAGGATATGTTCACCAATCCACTGCGGACCGGACACATACGGCAGGCCGCGGTTCAGGATTTCCTCGATCAGCGGATTACCGCGGGTCATCACGTTCCCGACCACATACAGGTCCGGGTTCAGCGACACTTGTTCCGGGCCGTAGCCCTGGATCAGTTCGATGCCCTGGGCCTCGAGCTGGGTACTCATCGGGGGATAGACGTTGGCGTCGCAACCGGTGACGCGGTGGCCGGCTTCTTTCGCCAGGACTGCCAGGCCGCCCATGAAGGTGCCGCAAATGCCGAGGATGTGAATGTGCATGATGATAAGGAATAGAGCGAATACGCGATTCTACCCGACGCGATGCCGTTTACCGTTCAAGAGTATGATCGGGGGCATGATGCCAACCCAACACTACGACCTCCAACAGTTGCGTGCGCAGATCGCCGCGACGGCTGCGCGCATGATCGCGCAGGATGGCGCCGACTATGCGACGGCGCGTAAAAAAGCGGCGCGCCAGGTGCTCGGCGTGGACCAGCCCCAAGCCAACCTGATGCCGGATAATGCCGAAATCGAAGAGGAAGTGCGGCGTTATCTCGCCCTGTTCGGCGGTACGGCGCAAGCCGAACGCCTGCAGGCATTGCGCCAGACCGCCTTGCAGGTGATGGATGCGCTGGCCGAGTTCCGCCCCTACCTGACCGGTGCGGTGTTGAACGGCACGGCCGGCGAGCACGACGACATCCATTTGCAGCTGTTCGCCGACAGCGCCAAGGAAGTCGAGATTTTCCTCCTCAACCGCAACGTCACTATAGATATCTCGGAAACCCCGCATTTCAAGGGCGCCCGCTACGATCCGGTTGAAACGGTGAGCTTCCTGTGGCATAAGGAAGCGGTGCATGCCGAGTTGTATGATTTTCATGATTTACGTGGCGCACTGAAACCACGGGCCGACGGCCGCCTGCAGCGCGTCGACGCCGCCGGCCTGCGCGCCCTGATGACGACTGATCAATCCCTGGAACAGGACGAATGAAGAAAAATAAAAAGCTGGCCGTCGTGGCGGCCGTGGCGGTGATTTTTTGCGCCCTTGGCGTGGTATTTGGCAGCAAGACCAAGGCGCCGGCACCGGTGGCGGCCAGCGCCGCGGCCCCCGCCGCTGCCGCCACTAATCTATATGCGCAATCCCTGAACGACCTCGCCGGCAAGCCACAAGCGCTCAGCCAGTGGAAAGGCAAGCCTTTGCTGGTCAACTTCTGGGCCACCTGGTGCGGTCCCTGCGTTCAGGAAATGCCCGAACTCTCGGCACTTGCCAACGAAGAAGGCGCTAACGGAGCAACTAAGCGCTACAACATCATCGGCGTCGGCATCGATTCGCCGTCGGCCATGAGCGAGTTTGCCACCAAGCACAACATCAAGTACCCGCTGCTGGTCGGCGGCATGGGCGGCACCGAGCTGTCCCGCGCCTTCGGCAACACGAACGGCGGCCTGCCCTTCACGGTGCTGATCGGGGCCGACGGACAGGTACGCAAGACTTACCTCGGCAAATTGAAGTTCGACGAGTTGAAGGCCGATCTGGCGGGACTGTAGGGATCGCGAACGGTCGTTCTTTTCCGAACGTCGTGCACCTGGGTTCTATCCTAATGGAATTTTATCGCTTGCCAATCGCTGACGTTGGCGGCAAAATGCGTCACTTTCGAGCATAGACTCTACAAAATAATGGCGAAAAAGCTACTGCTGCTCAACGGTCCCAATCTGAACTTATTGGGCACCCGCGAGCCTGCGGTGTATGGCGCGGCAACGCTGGCCGACATCGAAAGCGCTGCGGCGGCCCAGGCCGCGGCGGCGGGCGGATCGCTTTCCTGCTTTCAGAGCAACCATGAAGGTGCGCTGATCGATCGCATCCATGCCGCCCGCGAGGAAGGCATCGAAGCGATCGTCATCAATCCCGGCGGGCTGACCCACACCAGCGTGGCCTTGCGCGATGCGCTGGCCGGGGTGGCGATCCCGTTCATTGAGGTCCATATCTCGAATATTTATCAGCGCGAAGAATTCCGCCACCATTCCTACCTGTCGGCGCTGGCCCGCGGCACCATTTGCGGGCTCGGCATCGACGGCTATCGGTTTGCCATCGACTTCGCGCTTAAATAGCGTTAATCTCAAGTAACTTCATGCATCATCCTCGGCTGCGCCGTTTTTTTGCGCGCTGTTTTACTCTCTTACTACCAAAATAATTCCAAGGGGTTTCACATGGATCTACGTAAACTCAAGACTTTGATCGACCTCGTCGCCGAATCGGACATCGCCGAACTCGAAGTGACCGAAGGCGAAAGCAAAGTCCGCATCGTCAAGTCGTCCGCCACGCCCCAAGGCCAGATGATGATGATGCCGTCCAATATGCAGCAATTCTCGGCGCCCGCCCCTGCCGCCGCGCCTGCTGCCCCGGCCGCCCCTGCGGCGCCGGCAGTTGCCGTCGAGACCGGCCATGTCGTCAAGTCGCCGATGGTCGGCACCTTCTACCGTTCGTCCTCGCCGGGCGCGGCCGCCTTCGTCGAAGTCGGCGCCAACATCAAGGAAGGCGACACCCTGTGCATCATCGAGGCGATGAAGCTCTTGAACGAAATCGACGCCGACGTGTCCGGCGTGGTGACCAAGATCCTGGTGGAAAATGGCCAGCCGGTCGAATTCGGCCAGCCGCTGTTCGTGATCGGTTAAGCGTCGGCTTTAGTTGCGTCCTCCGGCCGTGATCCCGTTCCGGCCGCATGATCCCGAACCCAGGCCGGCGCACGACGCCGGCTCTCTCACACTCCGAAGCTAACCATGTTTGAAAAAATTCTTATCGCCAATCGTGGTGAAATCGCATTGCGTATCCAGCGTGCGTGCCGCGAAATGGGCATCAAGACGGTGGTCGTTCACTCCGAAGCCGACAAGGACGCCAAGTATGTGAAGCTGGCCGACGAGTCGGTCTGCATCGGCCCGGCCGCGTCCGCGCTGAGCTACCTGAACATGCCGGCCATCATCAGCGCCGCCGAAGTGACGGACGCCGAAGCGATCCACCCGGGCTACGGCTTCCTGTCGGAAAACGCCGACTTCGCCGAGCGGGTGGAAAAATCGGGCTTCGTCTTCATCGGCCCGCGTTCCGACTCGATCCGTTTGATGGGCGACAAGGTCTCGGCCAAGCAGGCGATGATCCGCGCCGGCGTGCCTTGCGTGCCGGGCTCGGAAGGCGCGCTGTCGGATGAGCCGAAAGAAATCATCCAGACCGCCCGCAAGGTCGGCTATCCGGTCATCATCAAGGCGGCCGGCGGCGGTGGCGGGCGCGGCATGCGCGTGGTCCATACCGAAGCGGCCCTGTTGAATGCCGTGGCGATGACCAAGACCGAAGCCGGCAGCGCTTTCGGCAATCCGGAAGTGTATATGGAGAAGTATCTGGAAAATCCGCGTCACGTGGAAATCCAGATCCTGGCCGACGAGCACAAGAATGCCGTCTGGCTCGGCGAGCGCGACTGCTCGATGCAGCGCCGCCACCAGAAAGTCATCGAAGAAGCACCGGCGCCGGGCATCCCGCGCAAACTGATCGAAAAGATCGGCGACCGTTGCGCCGAAGCGTGCCGCAAGATCGGCTACCGCGGCGCCGGCACCTTCGAATTCCTGTACGAAAACGGCGAGTTCTATTTCATCGAAATGAACACGCGCGTGCAGGTCGAACACCCGGTCACCGAAATGATCACCGGCATCGACATCGTGCAGGAACAGATCCGCATCGCCTGCGGCGAGAAGCTGCGCTTCAAACAGCGCGACATCATGCTGGCCGGCCACGCGATCGAATGCCGCATCAATGCGGAAGATCCGTTCAAATTCACGCCGTCGCCGGGCCGCATTACCGGCTGGCATCCGCCGGGCGGTCCTGGCATCCGCGTCGATTCGCACTCGTATGCGGGATACTATGTGCCACCTCATTACGATTCGATGATCGGCAAGGTAATTTCCTACGGTGCTACTCGTGAGCAAGCAATCCGCCGCATGCAGATCGCGTTGTCGGAAATGGTGGTTGAGGGTATTTTGACCAACATCCAGCTGCACCGCGAACTGATGGTCGATGCCCGCTTCATCGAAGGCGGCACCAACATCCATTACCTGGAACAGAAGCTGGCCAACCGCCCTGACACGAAGGTCGTCGTGTCGCTTGATACCAAGGCTGACGCATGAGCTGGACCGAAGTCATCATCGAAATCGCACGCGATCACGCCGAGGCCTTGTCCGACGCCTTGATGGAAGCGGGCGCGCTGTCGGTGTCGGTGGAAGACGCCGACGAAGGAACGGACCAGGAAAAGCCGCTGTTCGGCGAGCCGGGCATGGAGCCGACCGAGGCAGCCTGGGACCACAGCCGCGTCGTGGCCCTGACCGATGTCGACGCCGACCAGCAAGCCATCATCGCCGAAGCGGCCGCCGCCATCGGCCTGACCGAGGTGCCGGCCTTCACCACGCGCGACGTGGCCGATGCCGACTGGGTGCGCCTGACGCAGTCGCAGTTCGAGCCGATCCACATCGGCACCAACATCTGGGTCGTGCCGAGCTGGCACGAGGCGCCCGATCCTGACGGCTTGATCCTGGAACTCGATCCGGGCCTGGCTTTCGGTACCGGCAGCCATCCGACCACCCGCCTGTGCATGGAGTGGCTCGAGGCCCATCCGGCGCCGGGCAAATCGGTGCTCGACTACGGCTGCGGTTCCGGCATCCTGGCGATGGTCGCCAAGAAGCTGGGCGCGGACGACGTCACCGGGGTCGACATCGACCCGCAGGCGATCGAATCGGCGCGCGCGAATGCAGAGCGCAACCACTGCGCGATCACCTTCTATGTGCCGAACGAGCTGGCCGTCTCGACGAATGAACGCCATGCCACCGGCAAGTTCGACATCGTGGTCGCCAACATCCTGTCGAGCCCATTGAAGCTGATGGCGCCGATGCTGTCCGGCCGCGTGGCCGCGGGTGGTTCGCTGGTGCTGTCGGGCGTGCTCGCGCGCCAGGCCGAGGAAGTGGCCGCCGCCTACGCACCTTTCATCAAGCTGGGCGTCTGGGCCGAGCAGGACGGCTGGGTTGCCCTTCACGGGACGCTGGGCCAGGACACCGCACCGGCCGCGCGCTCCGCAACGAGCGGGTAAGCGGATGGCGCTCGCCACCCAATGCCCCCACTGCGGCACGATGTTCCGGGTCGCCTCGGACCAGCTCAAGCTGCGTGGGGGCATTGTGCGTTGCGGCTCCTGCCAGGAGATTTTCGACGGCAGCGCGTCGCTGGTCGACCTCGATGCGCCGCCAGTCAAAGCGCCGGCCGAACCTGTACCCGAGGTGCAGGCCGAGGCGCCTGCCGTCATCCCCGCCGCTCCTGAAAACACCGAAGACGAACCGCTCGCACCGCTCGACGTCGCCGTCGAGCTGCCGCGTTTCGAAGACCAGCCGGTCTATACCCTCGATTTCGATCACACTTTCGATCCGTTCGGCATCCTGCCGAAGGTCGATGCGCCGGACGAGGCGCAGCCCGAACCCGAACAACCCGCGCCACCTCCCCAGCCGCCCTGGTCGCAGCTGTTGAAGGATTCCGCGCCTGCGAACGAGCCCGTGGTCGTGGATGCGGCCGAACCGGCCCCGGCACCGGACGAAACGCCGGCTATCCAAGGCGTCGGCCGCATCGAACCCGCCTTCGGCCTGCCGGTCGACGAAGAACTGGTGGCCGCGCCCCTGCCGGACCACGAGCTGGAGCCGGAACCCGAACCGGATCCCGTGCTTGCCGCGGCCGCGCCATCCGGCAAGCGCCCTGCCGACGACGCGCCGCCGATGCTCAAGCACGAGTCGCCCCCCAGCACGATCAGCCACCCGACGGCGGCGCACGTGCCGCCGGTGGCGCGCACACCCGCCGCCAAGCGCGCCGACAAGGCCGCGGCGCGCCGTTCCAAGCTCACGCCGACCCGCATCGAAGCGCAGCCGAAACTGCGCGCGGCCGAGGTCGACGAGCCGGAGTTCATCAAGCGTGGGCGCCAGCAGGAACAGAACGGACGCGCGCGCAAGATCGCGCTCGTGGCCGGCGCCCTCGCGCTGCTGGTGCTGCTCGTCATGCAAGGCACCCTGTCGTTCCGCAACGCGCTGGCCGCGCGCTTCCCGGCCGCCAAGCCGGTGCTGGTGTCGAGCTGCGCCGTGTTCGGCTGCCGCGTCGAGCTGCCGGCGCAGATCGACAGCATCGCCATCGAGACGGGCGAACTGACCACCCTCGGCGGCGGCGTGTATTCGTTCACCACCGAACTGCGCAACACCGCCGGCACGGCCCAGGCCTGGCCCAGCCTCGAACTGGCCCTGACCGACGCCAACGACAAGCCCCTCGTGCGGCGCGTGTTCGGCCCCACCGATTACCTCGCCGCCGGCACGGTGCGCGCGAACGGTATCGCGCCGCGCACCGAACAGGCGATCAAGCTCCACTTCCGCGTGGACGACCTGAAACCTTCCGGCTATCACATCGCCGTTTTTTATCCCTGAATTTTCCGGATCACCCATGACCCACGCCACCCTGATCTGCGGCTCGCTCGCCTTCGACAAGATCATGCAATACCACGGCCGCTTCGCCGAAACCCTGCTGGCCGACCAGCTGCACCGCGTCAACGTCTCTTTCCTGGTACCGACCCTGCGCACCGAATATGGAGGCTGCGCGGCGAACATCGCCTACAACCTGAAACTGCTGGGCGGCGACCCGCTGATCATGGCCACCCTCGGCCAGGACGGCGCCGACTACCTCGCGCGCCTGCGCAACTTCGGCATCGAGACACGCGCCATCAAGACGATTGCCGACGCCTACACGGCCCAGTGCTTCGTCACGGCCGACCAGGACAATAACCAGATCAACGCCTTCCACCCGGGCGCGATGCAGTTCTCGCACGAGAACAAGGTCGCCGACCAGGGAGACTTGCGCGTCGCGATCATCGCCCCGGACGGCCGCGACGGCATGCTCCAGCACGCACGCGACTGCGCCGCGGAGAAGGTGCCCTTCATGTTCGACCCGGGCCAGCAGCTGCCGATGTTCAACGGCGAAGAACTGCTGACCTTCATCGAGCAGGCCACCTACCTGGCCGCGAACGACTACGAATTCGAGATGGTCATGGACCGTACGGGACTGTCGCTGGAACAGATTGCGGCGCGCCTGGACGCCCTGGTCGTCACGCGCGGCGAAAAGGGTTCCGAGATCTACGCCGGCGGCGAACGCTACGACATCCCTGCGGTCACCGCAGCCGCCGTGGTCGACCCGACCGGCTGCGGCGACGCCTACCGCGCCGGCCTCCTGTACGGCATCGCGCAAGGCTACGACTGGAACACCACCGGCCGCCTCGCCAGCCTGCTCGGTTCCATCAAGATCGCCCACCAGGGCGGCCAGAACCACAGCTTCAGCCCCCAGGAAATCGCCGACAAGTTCGAATCCGCCTTCGGTTACCGCTTGAAGTAAGCACAGCCAGGCCCGCGGCGTCCGCAACGTCTACATGTAGGGTGGGCTCTGCCCACGCGGTACAAGTCCACGCAGAGCCGCAACCATCAAAAAAAATGGGCAGCCAAGGCTGCCCATTTTCACATCTGTCCGAATCACCTACACCGGCACCACGGTCCTCAGCACATACAGGGCGATCTGCAGCAGCAAGAGCGCCACCAGCACCGACAGATCGAGCCCTCCGATCGGCGGCACCACCTTGCGGATCGGCCGCAGCAGCGGGCCGTTCAGCGCATGGACGAAGGGCGCCAGCGGCGCATGCGGATTGACCCAGCTGAAGATCGCTTCGATGATCAAGAGCGCGATGAAGCCGTAGATGATCCACTTCACGAAGCGCGCCAGCGCCACCATCAGCACCTGCTCGACCGACGCCCCGATCAGGAACAGGATCGAGGTCGCCAGCATCACCACCAGGAAGGCCCCGATCAGGCTGGCCCAGTCGTAGCCGCCCGCCCCCGGCACAATGCGGCGCAGGGGTTTGACCAGCCAGTCGCTCAGCGTGAAGGTGAACTGCGCCACCGAACCTGGCGGACGCACGCGGATGGCCTGCATCCAGAAGCGCAACAGCAGCACTCCACCCAGCACACTGGCAACGGTATCGACGATCAACTGAAGAATGGGCAGCACGACAACTCCTTGAGATAAAAAAAACCGCTGTGTGAAGCATTCACACAGCGGTATTTTGCCCTAAAGCGGGCCAGACTTGCGATTACGGACGGCTGCTGGTCGGGAATGGCCATGCGGCCGCAGGCGCCAGCACGGTCTTGGCGGCCGATGCTGGTGCTGCCGGCTTGGCTTCGCCAGCTTTCGCGTCGGCCGATTTGGCTTCCGCTTCCTTGGCTGCCGGCTTTTTCGCCGCCGCCTTTTTCGCTGCCGGCTTGGCTGCCGCTTCCGGTTTGGCTTCGGCCTTCACTGCTTCAGGCTTGGCTTCGGCTTTCGCTGCCTCCGGCTTGGCTTCGGCCTTCACCGCTTCCGGCTTGGCTTCGGCCTTGGCGGCTTCCGGCTTCGCTTCCGCCTTCATCGCTTCAGGCTTGGCTTCCGCTTTCGCCGCTTCCGGCTGGGCCTCGGCCTTGGCTTCCGCCTTGGCTTCCGCCTTGGCGGCAGGCTTCACTGCTGCGGTCGGCGCTGCCTTCACGGCTGGCTTGGCAGCCGGCTTGGTCGCTGCTGCTTTGGCCGGCGCGGGTGCGGCGGTCTTGGCTGGCGCTGGCGTGGTGGTCTTGGTCGCTGCTGGGGTAGCGGCGGTCTTGGTAGCAGCAGCCTTGGCTGGAGCTGGGGTGGCAGTCTTGGCGGCTGACTTGGCCGGCGCCTTCATGGCACTTTTGGCAGCGGCTTTGGCCGGTGCCTTGGCTGCGGACTTGGCGGGCGACTTGGCGGACGTCCCCTTCGATGCGGTCTTGGCCGGTGCTTTGGCGGCAGACTTCGCAGCAGTCTTGGCTGGTGCCTTCGCAGGACCCTTCGAAGCCGACTTGGCTGGCGTTTTAGCCGCGGTCTTCGCTGCCGATTTGGCTGGTGCTTTAGCTGCGGTTTTCGCTGCCGACTTGCTCGCCGCAGCCTTTGCTACCGGCTTCGCAGCGGACTTCGCTGCGCTTTTGGCGGCAGGCTTGGCAGCCGACTTAGTTGCCGACTTGGTTGCCGACTTCGTTGCCGACTTGGCGACTGGCTTGGCAGCTGCGGTCTTCTTCGCGGCTGGCTTGGCGGCCGATTTGGCGGCGGTCTTGGCTACCGGCTTGGCTGCTGCTTTGGTCGCGGTCTTCTTGGCTGCTGGCTTGGCGGCGGCTTTGGTGGCGGTTTTCGCTGCAGTCGATTTAGCTGCCGACTTGGTCGCAGCGGCTTTCGCTACTGGCTTGGCGGCTGCCTTCTTGGCTGCTGGCTTGGCTGCTGCTTTCTTTGCAGCTGGCTTGGCGGCTGGTTTGGCTGCTGCCTTCTTTGCAGCTGGCTTGGCCGCTGGCTTGGCTGCTGCTTTCTTGGCGGCTGGCTTGGCGGCTGGCTTGGCTGCGGCCTTCTTCGCTGCCGGCTTGGTTGCTGCCTTGGCTGCAGGCTTCGCTGCTGGCTTGGCAGCGGTTTTCTTTGCAGCTGGCTTCGCAGCTGGCTTTGCGGCCGGCTTTGCAGCGGCTTTCGCCGGCGACTTCGATGCAGCCTTGGCAGCTGGCTTCGCAGCAGCTTTGGCGGGCGTCTTGGTCGCGGCTTTTGCCGCAGGCTTCGCGGCCGGCTTGGCGGCGGCTTTGGCCGGCGTCTTCGCTGCGCTCTTGGTTGCCGACTTCGCGGCTGGTTTGTCTGCGGCGGTCGATTTCGCTGCCGGTTTTGCTGCTGGTTTCTTTGCGGCTGTTGCCATTTCGTTCTCCTTCTCTGCGATGAGAAAATACGCTACAAGGTTGAAACCCGTCCGTCCGGATGGCCGGACGGGTTATTCATCGGCATAAACCGTTAGGGTTATTGCCAATGAATCCGGCACCAGCTGAACTGCTGCAACTCCTCACAATTGCAGCGCTTCAGCCAACGACGTCGGGACACTCACCCATTACTCAGATGCGCTTTCACATCGCTGCCCTTACGAGCACGAAAAGAAAAAGCCGCCATGCCTGAACACGATCAGGCAGTGCGGCTTGTTCTTTTCGATACGCTTATGTGCATGCTGGCTTGAATCAGCGTCCCATTATGGAGGTCTCGAACTCTGCGCTGCGCATCATTTCCTGCGCTTGCGACCGCTCTCGAAGCCTCCTTATTTCGATCAGTTTTGTCTCGCTTCGAACATGCGAAAAAGTCCATGTTCACGTTTTGACAAATTCAATCACGTAAAGTACACGAAAACCTTATCAGTCCGCAACCCGCACGCGTGCAAATTCGTTCAGTAACTGCGACTACATCAAATCGTATGTTGGAACTTCGCATCGATCGGCGTCAACGCATTTTAAAGCGCGCCTGATTCCAACAGGCGCGCTTTGATTCGGGCCTGCTTCAGGCGGTCGATGAACCAGCGGCCCGCCGGAACCCGTGCGACGTCCTTCAATTCAATCGTGCGCATCAAAAAATCGGGTCGACGGCTGGTGCACCGTCCGTTCGATGCGGTCCAGAGTACTGCCCTCGCTACCTGCTTTGACCATGTGAATCGACAGACGTCCCGCGCGAGGTCAATAGCACCACGAGTCCGCATGCGACGCAGAGCCATCCGAACACGTCGCCGAACCAGGGATACAAAATCCTGCCTGGGGGCGGCGCCGGCAGGTCGGCAAGCAGCGTCGCTCCCGGCATTGGCGCCGAGTGCACCTAGGCCGCGATGCGCCCGGATGCGTCAGTCACGGTCAGCATGCCTTCGCGCGCCACCCGCACCATCGCAAAAGCCGTTTTCGACCCCGCGCAGCGGACAGGCGCGCGGCGTACACGGCGTCCTCGCCGAAATCCCAGGACGGCGCCAGCACGACATGCGCGCCGATTCGTCCATAGTCGCGTGCGATGGCCGCGAAATGCATGTCCTTGCAGATCGGCAGTCCTGCGAGAACAGATCCGATGCGCGCGCCTGGGCCGGGAATCGCATCCGGGAACATTCGCATGCGCAGCCTGTTTGGATGATCAGCCTGGTATTGCCGCTCAACATAAACGGATCCGCCATCGCCAGGATTGCACTGCCAATAAAAAAAACCCGATGATCGCTCATCGGGCCTTTTTACTATCTATATAGAGCAGGCGGGAATCAATCCCAGTTCAGCGCGCCACCGGTCTGATACTCCGTCACGCGCGTCTCGAAGAAGTTACGTTCCTTCTTCAAGTCGATCATCTCGCTCATCCACGGGAACGGATTCTCTTCGTTCGGGAACAGCGGATCGAGGCCGATCTGCACCGCGCGGCGGTTCGCGATGAAGCGCAGGTAGCCCTTGAACATCGGGGCGTTCAGGCCCAGCACGCCGCGTGGCATGGTGTCTTCGGCGTAGCGGTATTCCAGTTCCACGG
>Ga0213836_101097_pt1 | contig 17662 bp, 10 predicted proteins | sample SWPATP03_FD_160578 | JGI IMG/M metagenome (GOLD analysis project Ga0213836, IMG submission 160578) | Coastal seawater microbial communities from Marineland, Florida, United States - SWPA TP0 #3 | ecosystem: Environmental > Aquatic > Marine > Coastal | place: USA: Florida | collected 2016-08-05
CCCCGACGACGAGGGCATCTTCGTGAAGGAGGGTGAATCCTTCCGCTGGCAGGGCGAGGCGCAACTGGCGTTTCCGGCGTATGGCGGCGTGCTGCATTTCGAATCGGGCACGCCTGGTTTCGATCCGGCCTGGCTGCGCGAACAAAAGCTCGTCATCGATTTCCGCAAGGGGGGAGAGCGCCTGAAACTGGCCGCGAACCGCCCGACGCGCGGGCTCAAGGCGCATTACCAGGCCGCCGATATCCCGGCCTGGGAACGTGCCCGGCTGCCGACCGTCAGCAGCGGGCGCAACCTGCTGTTCGCGGCGGGTCTGGGCATGGATTGCCATCCTTTCGCGCCAAGCGACGTAGACTGCATTACCCTGCGCTGGGAGTCGACGGCCAAATAGTTTCTATTCGAAAACCGTATTACTTTATTTTATTTTCGTATAGCTTTTCGGCCTTCCCTCATTGCGACATTGCGGTGCAACATGCTAGAGTAACTGCACCCTTTTCACCCCTGAGCGTGTTAAAAAATCTCCATGGCTGCGTTGCATTCGTCTCGCCGTACTATCGTACTGTCTTCGACGATGCGCCTTGCCCTGAAGCTTTTTTAACACGCTCACATACCACGCTGGGAAGCTTCCTGTTATGGCATTAATTGTCCACAAATACGGTGGTACGTCGATGGGCTCGACGGACCGCATCAAGAACGTTGCAGCCCGCGTCGCCAAGTGGCATGACGCCGGCTACAAAATCGTCGTGGTGCCTTCCGCCATGTCGGGCGAAACGAACCGCCTGATCGGCCTGGCAAAACAGATCATGGACCAGCCGGATCCGCGCGAACTCGACATGATCGCCTCTACCGGCGAGCAGGTGTCGGTGGGCCTGCTGGCGATGGCGCTGCTGGCCATCGGCAAGGACGCAGTCTCCTACACCGGCTGGCAGGCCGGCATCCGTACCGATTCCTCGTTCACCAAGGCGCGCATCCAGTCGATCGACGATTCGCGCGTGCTGGCCGACCTGGACGCGGGTAAGATCGTCATCATCACCGGCTTCCAGGGCGTGGACGAACAGGGCAACATTTCGACGCTGGGCCGCGGCGGTTCGGACACCTCGGCCGTGGCGATCGCCGCCGCGCTGAAGGCCGACGAATGCCTGATCTTCACCGACGTCGACGGCGTCTATACGACCGACCCGCGCGTCGTCGACGAAGCGCGCCGCCTGGAAAAGATTACTTTTGAAGAAATGCTGGAACTGGCCTCGCTCGGCTCGAAAGTGCTGCAGACCCGCTCGGTCGAGTTCGCCGGCAACTACCGGATGCCGACGCGCGTGCTGTCGTCGCTGACCGACCCCCAATTGCCGCTGGCCGAAGAAGCCAACTCCGGCACCCTGATTTCGTTCGAGGAAGAAACCAACATGGAACAAGCCGTCATCTCCGGTATCGCATTCACCCGTGATGAAGCCAAGATCACCGTCATCGGCGTGCCCGACAAGCCGGGCGTCGCCTTCCACATCCTGGGTCCGGTGTCGGACGCCAATATTGAAGTGGATATGATCATCCAGAACCAGTCGGTGGACGGCAAGACCGACTTCACCTTCACCGTCTCGCGCGGCGACTACCAGCGCGCGCTGGCGGTGCTGGAAGGCCAGCGCACCGAGCTGGGCTACGACCGCGTCGTCGGCGATGCCAAGGTCTCGAAGGTGTCGGCGGTGGGCGTTGGCATGCGCAGCCACGTCGGCGTCGCCTCGCAGATGTTCCGCACGCTGGCCGACGAGAGCATCAACATCATGATGATCTCGACCTCCGAGATCAAGATCTCGGTGCTGATCGACGAGAAGTACATGGAGCTCGCCGTTCGTGCCCTGCACAAAGCTTTTGACTTGGAGAAAGCTTAACTTTTTCCATATTTTTGGCCGCGCCGCCTTGACCAAACGGGCACCGGCCATTAAGATGCTTGCACTCAGCGCTAGCGCACTTTGCTGGAGTTGATTGGAGACGTGGCCGAGTGGCCGAAGGCACATCCCTGCTAAGGATGCATACGGCTTATACCTGTATCGTGGGTTCGAATCCCACCGTCTCCGCCAGAACAAAGTCCCTAGATGTTTAGGGACATCAAAGAACCCGCTGTTCTCATAGAGGCAGCGGGTTTTTTGTTGCCTAATACTGTCCAGGATAGTCCCCAGGGTGCCAGCATCCTTGGGGGCTCGTTTGGGGGCTTCTTCGGGGCTCCCGTGGACAGGAGGCCCCCAAAATGCCCAAGCGCGTACCGCCGCTGACCCAACTGCAGATCAAGAACGCCAAGCCTAGGGAGAAGCCCTACAAGCTCGCCGACGGAGGTGGCCTTTACCTCGAGGTCACCCCGGCCGGCGGCAAGCACTGGCGCATGAAATACCGCCAGCCCAACGGCAAGGAAAACAAGCTCCACCTCGGCGCCTTCCCGGCAGTGTCACTTGCCGATGCGCGCGAGAAGCGCGACAGCGCCCGCCAGCTCCTTGCAGCCGACGTCGATCCGGCGCGCGCTCGCGAAGAGCAGGCGCGCCAGGCACGGATGGCGGCAGCAAACACCTTCGAGCAGGTGGTTCGCGAGTGGCACCACACGATGCTGGGCCAGTGGCAGCCCCAGACGGCCCACGACATCCTTCACCGCTTCGAGTTGGACATTTTTCCGCTGATCGGAAAGCTGTCGGTCATCGAAGTGCAGGCGCGTGATGTCCTCGACGCGATCCGCGCGGTCGAGCGTCGCGGTGCGCTCGAGATCGCGAGCCGCCTGGCCGCGAACTGCTCGAGAGTATTCAGGTATGCGATACGGTGTGGCCACGCCGACCGTAATCCAGCCGAGCACTTGCGAGAGGTGCTGGCGCCAAGAGAGAAGGGGCACTTTGCGGCGATCGGGCCAGACGGGTTGCCAACCTTGCTGCGTGCGCTGTATGCCAACGAAGCTTGCATGGGACTGCCGGTGCGGGTGGCGATGCGGTTGATGCTGCTGGTGTTCGTCCGGACCTCCGAGCTGATCGAGACGCCATGGGCCGAAATCGACCTCGACAATGGCGAGTGGGTGATCCCGTGGCGCCGCATGAAGCGCGGTAAGCGTCGCATCAATCCCGACAGGACGGACCATCACGTATGCCTGCCGCGCCAGGGCTTGGTGCTGCTGCGCGAGTTGCACCGGCTTACCGGCGGCGGCACCTGGGTATTTCCCAACATGCGTGACCCTGGGCGTCCGATGAGCAACAATACGCTGCTCAAGGCGCTCGAGCGGATGGGCTACAAGGGGGACATGACCGGTCACGGTTTCCGTTCGCTGGCGATGAGTACCTTGAAGGAACGGCTGGGCTACCGGCACGAGGTGGTCGACCGGCAGCTCGCGCATGCCCAGAAGGACAAGCTGGAGAGCGCGTATGACCGCGCCAACTACCTCGAAGAGCGACGGACCATGATGCAGCGCTGGGCCGATCATATCGATGAGTTGGCTGCGGCCTCGTTGACGCAGGGACGACCCGGGTGAGATAGCGATGTGGCAGACATGTCGGCTACCGCATCGGCTGGGTCAGGCGCTGCCGTAATGCGGCGAGGACCGCTCATCTGTACTCCGCCGCTTTGCTGGGCGTTACGGCGCCGTTTGCTGACCATTTATGAGGGCGAAAACCGGCTTGTTAGTTGCTATATCTGGGTGGGCTGCACGGATATCCTTGGGCCAGGATAACTACTTGGAACGGCAATGCAAACCCCAAGCTTTCGGAACCAGGACCGGATCATCCGTATCACCGAAGTAATGACCATGACTGGCCTTTCTCGGTCAGGCATCTACGCCGCTATCAAGGAGGGCACGTTCCCTGCGCAGCTCAAGCTCTCCGTCCGCTCATCCGGATGGCTGGAGAGCGAAGTGCTCGCATGGAGGGACAAGAGGCCTCGCGGTTCGCAGTCGGGCTGCTAATCAGGGCATCGGCGTCCGCCGGCTACGCGCAAACCAAGCTCCGGTACTTTGGAGGCGGTGCGCGCATCAGGTGGCTTCGGAACACCGATGACTGAATTGCAGCATTCTGAAGTTGCCCCTGTTTAAGATCAATGAGATGATCGCTTATCAACTCAATAGAGGAGCTGGAAACCGGTGTCAAAGGCATTTCAGGGATTTGAATACGCTATCAAGGATGCAGACGAGCTGCTTGGCCATTTCGATGCAGTGAACCGTAAGCCGCCACTGGACGGTGCCGAGGTGCTGAAGAGGGCAGGGTTGGTAATGGCCTTGACGGCTTGGGAGACCTACGTCGAGGATCTCTTACTTGAGATCATGCAGCGCAAGCTGGGCGCAGTCACTGGCAGTTATGTTGGCGACTTCGTCATGAAAAAACTGCATCAGGATCTCAAGCAGTTCCACAATCCTAGCTCGGACAAGACGAAGCGGATCTTTGTCGAATACGTGGGCTTGGACGTGACCCTCGGATGGACCTGGGCCAACTACGATCCCGAGAAGGCGCGCTCCGCGCTGAACTCCTGGATCGCGAAAAGAGGAGATGCCGTCCACCGGTCCAGGCCAGTCGGCAATGGCGTTCCCGCGCCGCACCTTGTCAAGCGCGAGGACCTGGAAAAGGCCATACGGTTCATCAAGGATTTGGTGAAGGCTACTGACGCGTATGTGGAAAAGCACGCGTGACTGCCAGCCAAACAAGATAGAGGGCTAGCGTTCCACTGAGCGGAAAGTGGGATACTTTTGCAAGGTCCCTCATACAACGGGGCGAATCGAGTACCTTGTCTTCTCGCCACTCCAGCGACGTGATCGCCGCCCACTGCGATTCGTACTGGCCTCCGGCTTCGTTGACCATGCGTACGGCGCGCTCCATGACTTCGGGGGAATACTTCGGTTGCTTTTTCATAGCTCCATTCGCCCAAACAATGGAGTCTCTACAAAACCCGGGGCGGTTCAGACTGACATAGCACTATCTCATAAGGCCTTCAACCGACCGTCGCGGGCACGCTGCCGATCAGCTTGCACCCGCATTCCGTCGTGCATCCCTCGACCGCAACGGGCACCCCGTCGACTGTAAGTGTGTTGTGGGCGGTAATGATCTTGTTTACACCGTGCGGTTTGCCACCAGGGTAGGGCAGCGGACAGGCAACTTTGTCACCCAGTCGGGCGATCGCTTTTCCCCTGATGTCGTGCTTGGGCGAACCGCTAATAACTGTGCCGCCATGATCGGTTTTGTCTCCGACTGCAATGATCTTCAATAACATCTGGCTCTCCAGTAGAATCGGTGACGTTAATAGACCGATGGGGCGTCCGGCTATCGCGGTCGTTAGGCTAATGTACATATATTTCTTGGCTGAAGCTTGCAGTAGCAATCGGTAATTGCTGCTATAAAACCTAGAATCAACCGGCGTGCAGGACGTACGTCCCGGATAAATGCAATGGTGGGCAGCTTTATTCGAAAACACACCCTTGAAAAGACATATATTGTGCCCCTGAAGAGAACGCCAAATCACAAACGGCCTTGAATCTAGCGCCAGCTTGCAAGGCCTTCAGCTTATTTTTCTGTTCATCATCGGCAGCGGTCAGTCTCGCTAATTCTCGAGAGTTAGCGTGTGCGCCAACTTTCAAAATTGAATTGCCACTAAATGATTGGCTAACATCAAGTACTGCAGCCAAAATTAGTACCCGTTTTGTGGTCTCCATGAGCTCTAGGGATGAATGTCCGGCTTTTTCAAAACGCCCATAAAGTTTACTCAAATCGACAGCTTTTGGCGCCGGCTCAGCCATTGCCATAGATCCTGCAAGCATAACGCTTACAGCTACAGTGATTTTTTGGAACCGCACCATGATCTCCTTGAGAATTCAGCGAAAAAAGCGTCGACAAAATGTCAGGGCCCCTGAATAGCCCAACGTAAAGTAGAAATTAATCTTGATTCCAAAAAGTAGCCCGTGCCTCGAATACTCGCTTTGTTAGGGCGTCGTCGCCGCCGTCGTCGGCCTACTCGCGGATTGCTTGGCATGGGCGCTGCTGTCCATGGTGGTGTCATAGGCAGGTTCATGCCTCGCCCGGTTACTTAGAATCCCCATGCTCTTCACGTTCCTTAATCTCTTGCAGTAGTCGACGCGCCTGTGTTTGTCCATTCTGGGCAGCCTTCAAGGCCCAATATTTTGCCTTTTCTAAATCATACCGAGGACTTCCGTGATATGAAAACTCATAAGCTAAGCCATATTGTGCATCTGGTGAACCTTGCTCAGCTGCCTTTTCCAGCCATTCTGCAGCCTTGATACGATCACGAACTGCAAAGTTGTAGAACAAAAATAGCTTTCGAGAGGACTCAGCATCCCCAGTTTCAGACTTTTTTCGAAATTCGAACAATTCTTCATCGGTAAAGTTATAGGACATACCCGGCGTGATCGGGGAGGCAGGTTCTTCCATAGCTTTTCCTTTATGGAATAGCGATAAATATGCAAATGAAAGAACCATAAATACTAGTATCAAAATTTTTCTCCCTGCTACGCTTACTCCCTAGGGATGCTCGACCGCTAACGCTCACGGCGCGGACGCAGCTTTTGTATAACTCACTATCCAGTTTCCAAGAACATTTTCCTTCCGGAGAACTCCTCCTTCAGGAACTGAATCAGCTGCTCCTTCTCGTCGGGAGTCACGTCTTCTTGGTCATTTGGCGCATCCCACTTTTCAATGCTGTTCTGATACAGCACGAAGTCGGGGGATCCGTACCCCTCAAAAGCGCTTCGCCGCATACGGTGACGCTCTTAGGTCCGTCCTTCACCCGAAGGTGCTCACATGCAATTTCTGTCAGTTTCCTATCGCTCATTGAGCGGTGCTATTAGAAGAGATGCCTGGTTAATCTTTTATAAATTATGCTTTTGAATTTGGTTCTTTAACTAGCGCTCGAATTTGATCTCTAAACTTAGATCGCCTTGCTTGGCATCATAAAAAAATACGGCACTCCCCCATTCGCACGGATCCAGAAAAGCTTTGCTTGGGTGATTGCTTATAAACTTCAGATTTAAAGCCTTCTCGCATGTTTTTATTACTTTTGATTCAAGAATGCTGGATTCAAAAAACTCGATCAGATCAAATAAAAAAGTTATGGAGAATTTCCTTTCTTCCCCGACGTCAATCACGCAATTGCTCGATTGTCCGCAAACACTGACCTTTCCTATTATGTGATAGCGTGTTCGCCCCTGATTTGTGTGAATTGGAGGTGAACATAGCTTTGCGACAGAACCGACAAGAATGCCCTTTTCGTCAACCTCGACGGCTGCTGAGTCAATAGAAACCGACCCATGCTTTAAATCTAACTTGGTGATATGCATTTTTAACCTTTATACGCGATGATTCGCCCTGTATCCACAAGGTTCGGTTTATCTCTATTCTCGATAAAATACTGTGTGGCGCCACCATTCCCGAGGTGTGGGTTGTTTTTTGCGACTCCAACTGCCATGCAGGTATCCTTGGTAAGAGTATAACCATGGACTTTGGTACGCATAGGCCTTGCCCTTGGACTATCCCAATTTCCCGTGTGAGCAACCTGCACCGAGTCATTGTACTGCCTCGCATTTCGGGCACCTACTATTGCGTCGGATTTCACCAAGTAGTTCCCCGGAGCGTCGCCATGTGGGTAAAGCGTATAAAATACGGTGCCCTTTTTTACGACGACGTTCTTATAGCTATCCACGCCGTTGTACGGATCACTACCTTGCCATGACTGCGCAACTGCGGCAGGATTACGGCCGTGGCATGGATCGCAGCTGGGGCAACTGCTCTTAGCAGAACTCTTTTTCTTCGGTGCTAAACCCAGCGGATCGATCCATTGAACAGGGTTCGGTGCATATGTATGAGTATTGAAACCACCTAGCAATCCGATCGGGTCTTTGCTCACAAACCGACCACTAAGTGGATCGTAATACCGATGCCGGTTGTAATGCAGCCCCGTCTCGTCATCAAGATATTGCCCTTGGAACCGTATCGGATTCCGTATCCCAGCCTTATACGCCGCCTCGCTGATCGCTTCCTTAGCTTGCCCCCACGCCTTGTACTGCGCCGACCATGCGACCTTGCCCTCGCAATCCGTCAACTCCTGCGGCGTGCCCAGATGGTCGCATTGATAGAAGGCGATCTCGTCCTTGCCGAACGGTTCGGCTTCCTGCTCGTACTTACCGTTCCATAGTGGATCGAGCGCAATGTCATACTTGCCATAGTTACCCGTCATCAGCGCCTGAACATCCGTGGTGGGCGCCAGTCGAAGCGCTTGGCTTCGCGTAGCCTGCAGCAGCGGTACGAAGCTGTCGCGCTCGTACACATAGTGCACGGTCCGTTCGCCCGCCAGATAGCCTTGGTGCACGCTGCTTTCCAACGCCAGCGTGTCGCCGTCCCAACCGTACATCGTTCTGGCAACTTCCCTAAGCGTCGTACCCTCCATAGCCTGGCTGTGCTTGGCAATGCGCCGCCCCAGCGGATCGTAGGCAAAAGTGGTGACGCCATGCCAGGTTGTGGCTCGGGTCATCCGGTTGAACGCATCCCATACATACTCGGATCGCCTGCCGTTCTGAACGCGCTCCACAAGGTTGCCGCGTTCGTCGTAGAGGTAGCTGACGCCGGCATATTCCTTGAGCAGGTTGTCCAGCAGCTTCGGCAGCGGGGCGTGGCGGGTAATGGGCCCCTGCTGCGCGCCATCGGCTGCCTGGATGTTGCCCGCCGGGTCGAAGGCGAAGGTTTCTTGGCCCAACGCGCTGTTTGCTGCCAGCAACCGCCCGACCGGGTCGTAGCCGTATTCAAGGCGGCCGCGCCGGCTGTCCTCGAGGCTGGTCAGTTGGCCGGACGGGTCGTAACGGTAGCGCCGAAGGATCGCGGCATGCATGCCGACCTGGGCGTCGGGGCGGTACTGATGGTTGTCGTGATATCTGGGCGCCCGGTTGCCCTGTGCGATGGCGCCGAGCTGCTGTTCGATCAGGCGGCCGGCCGGGTCGTATTTCATCGTTTGCAGCAGGCCGTTGGCCTGGGTGCGGCCGGTTTCCTGGTACAGCGCGTCGCGCTCGAAGGAAACGAGGTCCTGGCCGTCGAGCAGCATGCCGTGCACGTGGCCGGCGCCGTAGGTCAGCCATTCGATGCGGTGGCCGTCGGGGCGTGTGGTGCCGGTGCGCTGGTTGAGTTCGTCGTGGTGGTGGTGCCAGACCGCGGTACGCTTCTCAAGGTGGAACGGGCCCTGGTAGTGCTGGTGCTCGCGCACCAGGTTGCCGGCGGCGTCGTAGAACCATTGCAGCCTGGCGTGTTCGTTTTTCGCTTCGGCCAGCTGCCCGTTGGCGTTGTAGGCGAAGGTTTCGATTTGCTCCGGCTGGCCCGGAGCTGCGGCCCGGCGTTGCACGAGCCGGCCCATGGGGTCGAAGTCGAGCCGCGTGGTCACGCCGGCTTCGACGGTTTCCGCCAGCACGCCGTTGGCTTCGTCGTAGCGGTACTCGGTGACTTTGCCGTCGAAGCCCTGTTCCTGCAGCAGGCGCCCGACCAGGTCGTACTGGAAGCGGTAGGCGCTGCCGTTTTCATTTTCCAGTGCGGACAGGCGGCCGAGCGCGTCCCACCGGTAGTGCAGGCTGTCTCTCAATGCGTCGGTGCGCTTCGCGATTAGTCCGGCTGTGGTGTAGCGGTAGGCTGTGGTACGTTGCAGTGCGTCGGTGTGCGCAAGCAGCCGGCCTTCGGCGTCGTGGCGCAGTTGTTCTTCGCTGCCGTCGGGGTGGATGACGGCTTCGAGCTGGCCGGGATGATTGCCGCTGTCGGCGCCTTCGCTGTGTGCTTGCGCCAGCGTTTCGGCGCTGAGCCGGGTGTAGCGGTAGCGGGTCTCGTTGCCGGCGGCGTCGATGCTCTTGACCAGGCGCTTGCGGTCATCGTATTCCCAATGGCTGCTGTGTCCAGAACAGTCGGTGTAGCTGGCGAGCTGGCCGTCCGGGGTGTAGGCGAGTTTCTTGACGCCGCCCTTGGCGTCGGTGACTTCGATCGGCCGGCCGGCCTTGTCGTACGCGTATTGGGTCTTGTTGCCGCGCGGGTCTGTTTCTTCGACCAAATGACCCTGGGTATTGTAGTCGCGCTTCCAGGTGCCGCCTTCGCCGTCGCGAATGCCGGTGACACGGTGCTGGCTGTCATACTCGAAGTGGACCTGGCTACCGTCGGCGCGCGTGTGCGTTAGCAGGTTGCCGTGGTCGTCGTAACGGTGATGCTCGCTGCTACCGTCGGCGTGGATGTGGCGGACGACGTTCTTGGCGTCGTCACGGAAGAGCCATTCCTCGCGCCCGTCCGGATATACGATGCGGTAGGTGTAGCCGGCAATGTCGTAGTAATAACGGGTCTCGTGGCCAAGCGCGTCGGTGACGTAGGTCAGGCGGATGTTCTTGTCCCACTCGAGCCGGGTGTCGTCGCTGCCGTCATCGGCCCACTCGCGGATCGCTTTGGCGTGAAGCCCGCTGTCGATGCTGGTGTCGTAGGCGAGGTTCATGCCGCGCCCGGTGCGGTCGGTGTAGCGGGTAACGAGGTGGCGGTCGTACTGGTACTGCCAGGCGGCGGCGTTTTCGTCCTGGGCGCGGATCAGGTCGCCGTGGTCGTCGTAGTCGTAGGCAGCGAGCTGTCGCAGCAGCTTGCCGTCCCGGATTTCCCACAGCGCGCGGATGCGGCCGCTATCGGCGTCGATCTGGGTGCCGGCATGGGCGACGATGGTCTCGCCCTGCTTGCTGATGATGTCGCTGAGCACCTCCTCGCCGGCATGGGGGCCATTGGCGACGACGTGGTCGTAGCGCAGGCCGAGGGCGGCGCCTTCGCGGGAATGCAGCGCGATCAGCCGGAAATGCTCCTTGCCTAGGTCGGCTGCCTTGGCGCGCACGGTGTCGACCAGCTCATAGGTTTCGCGCCAAGGGCTGGGCTCGCCCTCGGGCAGCGGCTTGCCGAAGTCGAGCGTGAGCAGGGTGGCGCTCATGCGGGTGAGTGTGATTTGCTCGACCGGATCGTAATGCCGCTCGCCGATGCCCAGCCACGGATAGCGGTGGCTGCGGCCGTCGGCCGCGTGATAGAGCAGGGCGGCGGGCTTGCCTTGGCCGACGACGTCGATGCGAATGCTGTACGGGGTGAGCCAGCGCGCGCCGAGATTGCCGCGGTCATAGGCGCTAAGCTGGCTGCGGTAGGTGCGGCTCCATTCGATGGGGAGCGGCGCGTCCAGTACGAAGTCAAGGTGGGTGAAGGTTTCGGCGCCTGTGGCGAAGCTGATCGAATGCGCGGTGCCGCCTTTTGCAGGGCACAGTTTGCAGGCGTTGGCGTCGCCCGTGGCTGGGCTTTGCCGGCCGGTGGCGCCCAGCTCGTGGCCGGGGTTGTTCTTCTTATGGTCCGCGCCCTTGCTTGATGGGACCATCGCCGGATATCGCTTCTTGTGCTTGATGACCGCGTTGCGCAGCCGCGTCAGTATCCACCGGATGCTCATCTGCGCCTGTTCGTCGGCCAGGGCAGCGAGCTTGCCGCGAAACGCCGGTTTGAAGTCGGTCAGGTGGCCGATAATGCCCGTCACGCCCGCTACCGCACTCTGCGGCAGGTGGCTGGCTGCCACGGCGACAGCGTAGTTCGCGGTCTTCTTGTACTGCCGGGCAAGGGCGCCAAGCATGCGGCGCCAGCTGCTTTCCACCTTGGGGTCGTATAGCTTGCCCTCCACTTCCGCCGGGGAGGCCACCTCGAAAAGCGGTTCCTTACCGATGCAGCGCTTGAGGATCTTGATCAGATCGTCGGCAATGCCGTCGGCAGTATTGGCGCAATCGTCTAGGATGCCTGCCAGCTTGCCCATTGCACTGTCGACAAAGGTTTCGATCTCGCCGGCCAGTTTGGCGTTGAGGTGCAGGATCAGCACCTCGATCAACGCGCTTCCGAGGTCCTTGACGCCCAGCGCCAGCTTTTGCCGGACCAAGTGCAGTGCCGGCCGCAGGCTCATGCGCGCTGCGCTCATCGCTGGCGGCACTGGGACCACGCCGATCAGGTTGATGCCCAGGCTGACCCATAGCAGGAAATCGACTTCTTTCTTGGCGATGGTCTTCTGGGTTACCTGCACCATGTCCATGATGGCGTCGATCAGTGCCATGATGTTGCCGATCACCGGCAGGCTGCCGGCCACGGTACTCAGGCGCTCCAGCGTGACGTAGTCGTAGCTGATCTTGCGCAGCCATTTGTCGAAGGCAGCGGCGCCGGCGCCGATGTCTTGCTGGTCTATCGTGTTGAGCGGGGCGACTGCGACTTCCGGTGCGCGCTCGGCGGGCTTGGACGGGGCCTGCGTGGGTTCGGTCATGGTGGCTTTTTATATGACGGATTTTTTCGGAATTGAAAGCGAAGCTTCAGAGCCGATGCGCGGCAGCGATCCGGGCAAATCGAGGAGGGAGGCGACGGCGGCGGCAGGCGCGCCGGCACTTGCCGCGCCGTAGGTATCCAGGGCCGTCGCGCCCCCTGGGAGCTTGCCTGCGACATTGGCCAAGGCTGCCTGTCCGAGCGGCGCCAGCAATGCTTGCGCGCCGCCTTTTTGCAGCGACTGCACCGCGCTTGCCGCCTGCTCTGCAGCTTGCGCAATCGCACCGAACTTGCCGGCTGCGCCGTTGAGCTTGCCTGCCGCAGCTTTGGCACCAGCGAGAAGTCCAGGGTTCTGCGCCCGCGGCGCCGGCGCTGGCCGGTCAGACGTTGCCGCGGCAGCGGCAGCGGGGCCAGCCTCGGGCAGCGCCACGGTGGGCCATTCGGTTCCCGACCCGAAGTAGCTGCCTTCATCCCACGGATCGCGCGGGTCCTTGCCGTAGCTGACCGTGGCCATTCCCATCGGCAGGCCGGCCACGCTGGCAAAACCGTTGCCATCAAGCGTCCCCTGATGAACACCACCTTCGGCGTCGACGACGGTGTAGTCGCCTTGCTGGATGCCTTGCTTCTTGCTGCCTTCCAGGTTCACGTACTGGTGATACAGGTCGAGCTGTCCCGGCGCCAGCTGCACGGGCTGCGGCAAGGCCGGCGTGCCTTCGCTCTTGCCAGGCTCGAAGCTATGATGCGCCGCATGTTGGATCCAGTTGCCGCTGGTGCCATGCACGATCCCCGATGCGTTCCAGCGGCTGAAGCTGGTGCCACCGTTGATTACCACCTCTTCCTTTGCCGTGATCGTGATCCGGTTGGCCGTATGGGTAATGTTGAGCTTGGCCAGGATGTTGACGCTGTCCTTCAAGGCCGTGATGTCGATGTCGGCGCTGGCCGCCACCAGCTTCATGCCGGCCTTGTAGGCAAACATGCGCACCGCTTCCTTGACGCTGACGAGCAGGCTCTTGCCCGCGCTCAGGCTGGCATGGCCGCCGCTGCTCAGGGCGGTGTGCTCCACGCTCATCAGGTGGGTGGAACCCTGCGTGCTGGTTTCGATGCCGGCGGGGCTGGCTAGAAGCAGGTGGGGAGCCTGGAATTCCGGGAATTCGCCTTGCGCAGGTTGGCCCCCTTTGCCTTTGATGGCGTCGACCTGCGCCTGCAGCGCGGCGATGACCTGGTCCTGGTCGCCCGGCTGGTGTGCCTGCGCCTGTTGCGCGACCTGCGACAGGCTGTCGTGCAACTCCTGGCCCTGGGCCATACGCGCCAGCGTCTCCGCCATGTCGGTGATATGGGCACGGGCGTTCGGCCGTCCTTCGGTGCTGAGCAGCAGGCCCTGCTGCGCGCGCACCGCACCAATGCCGTCGGTGCGCAGCTCGAAGCCCTGGCCGCGCGCATCCTTGCGTCCGGCATTGTCTTCGATGCGGGCGATATGGCCGAGGCTGAGCTGGCTGGCGAGATGGTCGCTCCTGAGCTGCGCCTGAATTTTTCCTTGGGTGTCATCCAGCACCAGATGGTTGCTGCGTCCGCCGGGCGTGTTGCCGCCCTGGGCGGTCAGCTCTCGGCTTCTGAGCCCCATCAGTGCCCGCTGTTCGGGCAGCTTCCACGGCGGCATATAGCTCTGGTTGTACACCGAGCCGGTCACGATCGGATGGTCGGGATTGCCGTCGAGCCATTGCACGATCACTTCCGATCCCACCCGCGGATGGCTGGTCAATCCCTTCTCGCCGCCGGCCCAGTTGCTGCTTACTCGTACCCAGCAGCTACCGCTTTCGTCCCGGTCCCAGTGAAACTTGACCTGGATGCGCCCGTACTGGTCTACGTTCAGGCTGCCCTGGCCTTCCGGGCCGACCACGGTAGCGGTCTGCAGGGCCAGCAGTTTGGTGTCCGTGCTGTTGAAGCCGCGTCCCGGCCGCCAGGGTATAGCCTTGCCCTGGCAGAGCAGGCGGTTCTTGTACTCCGCGAGCGCATTCTTACCTTGCAGGTAGTTGTTGCTGGCTTCGTGATGCACTTCCAGGATCAGGAATTCGCTGTCTTCGCTTTCGCTGAAATGATCAAACAGCATGAACCACCTGCCCGGCGCGACGCGCCGGTTGTTGCCTTGTGCTTCGTACAGCTTGCCGCGGGCTTCAATTTCTTCCATGCGCAAGCGCGCCAGCTGGTAGGCGCCGGACTGGTGCTTGAATCCGTAATGACCCTCATAGCTGTGCACCTCCAGCTGTGGAATATCCCCCTGCTGGTCGATGGTGACGGTATCGGCATGTATCGGGCGCGGAGTCTTGAAGTCGAAGCCGCTCACCGCCGCTTGGCCGGACGCCCACTGGCGCAGCGGGCTCCAGTCGCCGATCGCGTCCTCTTCAGCTGCGCCACCGGCGCGGTGGAAGCGGATGCCGGGCGACGGCCCGTCGATCGGCGCCACGCCGCGGGTGTCGTCGCAGACCCTGAGCGTGTGACCTTCGCCGCTGTGTTCGTACCAATAGCTGTAGCCCGCCGCTTCCCAGCGCCGGCACAGGTAGTTGTGATCGGTTTCGTCCCATTGCGTGGCCATCGTGAGCTGCGGCTGTTCGCCAGCGACTTCCCATTCCCACGCGGGCAGGCCATCGTAGCCGGCGAAGATCGTCTCCGCCTGCTCGCGCAGGCTTCGCGCATGAAACAACCGGTTGTTCCGGCGCAGGCGCGTGTACGCCAGCCATGGCTTCAAGACGGCTTCATAGAAGGCCACGCCGCCATCCGTCTTGACCAGCTTGAACGACGCGACATAACCGGTGAACGGACGCAGGCTGCCGTCAGCCTGTACGAGCGAGACGCACAGCAGCTTGCCGTGCATTGCCTCCAGTTCTATCCTGCCGTCGTCGCTCAGGAGTTCCACCTTGAATTCGAAGTCGCGCGACAGGTATTCCGTGCCTTGGAACCGGTTCACCATCAACTTGGCTTGCGGGGCATCGTCCATCGGGAACGACAAGCGCAGCAGGCGGGTCCTTTGGTGGGCTTCCAGCAATGCTTGCAGGTCAGTCATCGTAGTTGTTCATCAGTTGATCTGGGCATTGTTGAATTCGGGATGCGCGAAGTGGCTGCCGGTGACATCTACCTGCTCGCCGCTCCTCGAACGGAAAGTCGCGCCGCGTGAGCCGGTTGTGTTGAGATGCGCCGCTGAACGCTGACATTGCAGCGCCGGCTGCGATTACCAGGCTTTCGCCCACTGACTGCCTCTGATAGCTGCGCGTCACGACCGTAACGCAAGTTAAAAATTCCAGCGGACACGTTACCGCGATGTCGCTTTGTTGAAATTGATTCGGATCAATACGTTTCCCTGCGCCATGTCTAAAGTTTTCTGGGTTGTCTTCTTCCCGAATCGATGATTAGGTGGGCCTGGCATGCAGAACAAGTTACGACAACACGGACAAATGGTTGGCGAGAGTGCTGCCGCCGTAAATGCGGTAAGCCGACGGCCGCAGCGTGCAGAGGGTGCTATCGATATTGGGCCGGCGCTGGAGTGCAGCTGGGTGACGACGCTTTCTGGACGGCCTTACCCGGTTCAATTCCGTAGCCAGGGCGCGATCGACGCGTGGACGCGGGCGCTCGGGAAATCCGAGGTATGGCAGCGTTGGCAAGATCCGAGCACGCTGTGCTGGCAGATCAGGCAGGAGGTGCTACGGCAACTGGAACGCGTGGAATCCCTGGCGCCGGTAGCCGGCGAGATGGCCCAAGTGGTTGCTGATGATCAGCGCAGGCTGGCGGTCGAGATCAGTACGAACCTGAAGTATCACTTGAATCGAGGCATGGTGATCGAGGCCACGGCGGCGCTGGAAACGCTGCTGACGAATTCGGACGTGGACCTGAGTTTGCCGATGAGCATGGTGGTGCCGCCTTACCAGGCTCAGTACCTTCGTTTCGGCGAAGTGGCTATGCGCTACTTGAAGGTGCCAGCGTCGCAGGCTCCGGACCGCTGTTTCGACGGGGTCTTCTGCTTCCTGACCCCGCACGCCGCGACTTGCGCATCAGGGACGACTAGCTGGACGCTGGAACTCGTCTTCGCCAGTAAGCGCCAGGACCGCTACAGTGGGTACGTCTCCCTGCTCGGCGAAACAGACCGCGGCAGCACTACGGTCGGAGAATGGTTGAGCGGGGTGTTGCTCGCTGTCAACCGGCAGTCAGAGGGCGAGTTCCATCAACCGATGCATGCGGCGGTCAGCTACGTGGTGCGGGTATTCCTCTACATGGCCTTGGCGCAGGCGCGCGTAGTGAAGCACACCGAATACGACGATGCACTGCAGCGTGCCGCAGGCTTGGGGAACCGCAAGCGCGCCAAGCTACTCCAGAGATCCGCCTCCCTCTACAACAGCATCCTTGTTGGCCCGGAATCCTTGCCCTCAACCGCTGCGGCTGGCGGGACAGGACACGGCGTCGCGGCGCACTGGCGCCGCGGACATTTTCGGATGCAGCCTCATGGGGCGGGCAACCAGCAGCGCAAACTCGTTTTCATCGCGCCGGTCCTGGTTCATGCGGAGTACCTGCAGGGTGAAGTGCCCGCACCGAGATCTTATCGGGCCGGCGCTGTGGCGCTCACTGGAGCTTGAGCGCGCCTCATCGGGACTAGGTAGCGCATCATCTCGCGGGTAGCAGGCTGGAGCCAGCGCGCGTACGAGCCTAATTAGTCCGGCTTATCGAGCAAGAAGTCGAGTCGCGCGTCGAGTACTTTGTGTATTTGCTTATTTGATATGGTAGACCTATCGGCACTCGGACTTTTCTTCGGGCGCGGTCTTTTGGGTCGCTTATCCGATAGGAACTGTAGCGCACACAGGTCCTCCGATATGAGCGCGTCCGCCCACCTGAACAGCTTGCGGTTTAGCCCGGCCGGTACGTACCACTTCCCGACCGTCGGCTCCCACCGTGCACCCAGTTGTTTCGCTTCATCTTTTTCTGAAAACTTAACCTCGATGAACCGTCTTGTTGGATGCCGTCTTAACCCGTGCTTCATTTCGGGTTTGGTCCTTTTCGGAGGAGACTGAGTGGCCGTAACCGCTGTTTCTCTGGGCCGTGCCGGTTCTGGGGGCATCGTCAAGGGCGATGCTAAGAAAAGTGCAGGCGCGACACACATTCGTGGCTGTTGTAGTGCTCGATCGTACCGGCACCGATCATGGGCGAGATCAATCATCAAGTCCCAAACCAAGGGCCAGTGTTGCGCGTCGTACGTGGACGGACGGGACTTTGAAGGCGTTTTGTGGATGCCAGAACGGGCCAGCAGGGTGCCCGGTACAGTCGGATGAAATTCGAAACCAGTGTGCTCTTGGAAAAGAGTGACCGCCTGTTGTGAGGTGAAGATTCCTTGCAGCGGTTGATTACTGGTC
>Ga0213836_101099_pt1 | contig 17651 bp, 16 predicted proteins | sample SWPATP03_FD_160578 | JGI IMG/M metagenome (GOLD analysis project Ga0213836, IMG submission 160578) | Coastal seawater microbial communities from Marineland, Florida, United States - SWPA TP0 #3 | ecosystem: Environmental > Aquatic > Marine > Coastal | place: USA: Florida | collected 2016-08-05
CACTCAGTAGTGCCATGTCGATCACTCCGTTGCCCCCGCTTCCAAAGCCAGGGGCCGTTCGAACATGGGTCACTTCTCAGTGGAAATCTCCCGGACGCCCGGGTCAGTTCTCAGCGGAAATCAACACGCTGCGCTCCCAGTCACGGGTCGCCTCGGCCTGCAGGCTGAAGGTCCAGGCCTCGGGGGTGGTGTAGGAGAGGAAGGGCTGGATCAGGGTCTGGTTCACATCCGCGCGGTTGCGGTCGCCGGCCACCGACCAGACATGGTTGGCGAGCGCGCCGGCGGTCCAGGGTCCGCGCTGGATCAGCGCGACGCCGGTCGGACCGATCCCCCATTTGCCGGTGCCGAGCAGGTCGTCGGTGGCCGTGGGCAGCAGGAACACCGCCCCAACGCCCCAGATGACCCCGCCCGCCGTGGGCGCCTTGGGCGACAGGAAGACGCTCTGCAGCGTGTCGCCGAGGCCGAATTGCGACCCGGATCCGGGCAGGAGGCTGCGCTGCGAGACCACCGGCACGATGGTGCGCGAGATCACGTTCCAGTCCGCATCGAGCGAGAAGGGGATCACCGGCTGGACGTTCAGGCGCCAGCGCGAGCCCGCGCGGTCGGGGCCGATCCCCTCCTCGTAGTTGAACTGGAACGGCACGCTGATCAGCGCCGCGATCGGGTTGGCGAGCTGCTGGGCGAGATCGGTGTCGTCCTGCGCCGCGGCCGGCGTCGCCGCCAGGAGTGCGAGCGCCGCGACCGCCGAGGTGAACCGGGCCATCACACCACCTTCGCAAGTGCCTCGCGCAGGGCGTCTTCCTGTTCGTTCGACAGCGAGGTGCGCAGCACCCGCGGATTGTGCTCGCGGATTTCGGCGATGACCTTGTCGGGGGTCGCCCTGGCGACCAGCACGAAGAGCGCCGAGGTGCCCGGGGCGATGGTCTTGCCGACCTCGCGGATGAAGTCGTCGTTGATGCCGAAATCCGAGAGCCGGCCGCCGAGCGCGCCCATCGCCGCCCCGGCCATCCCGCCCAGCGCCATGCCGCCCAGCGGATTGAGCACGAGGAGACCCGCCAGCGCCCCCACCAGCGCGCCGCTGCTCAGGCCCGAGGCGGCGCCGACGGCGGTCATGTTGACGGACTGCTTGATCTGGATGTCGCCGCCCTCGGGGTGGATCACCACCACCGCGTCCAGCAGGTCGATCAGCTCCTGCTTGCGCAGGAGCCGCAGCTTCGTGAGCACGGCATCCGCCGTGTCGATGCCGTCGAAGTCGAGGACGACGAGGTCAGCCATGGGATGATCCTTCCGTGTTTCGGTTTGTCGGTACGGTGTGGGGTCAGAAGCGGGCGCGGACCCCGATCACGGGGCCGGAGATCTCCAGCTTGCGGGTGCTGCCATCGGAGGGACGGTCGATCGACAGGTGGCGGTATCCGATCAGCGAGGCGCGGCGGTCGGAACACGCGCATTTGACCACCGCCACCGCTGCCGCCATGGGCCTTCCGCCCGCCGACCCGACCCGCCGTCATTGGCCGTTTACTCCGGAATGACGGCGCCGAGCACAGCCTCGAAGGGATCGGCCGTGGCAACATCGGTCCGCAGCTTCGTGCCGGGCATGATCTCGAACCGCGGGTCGAAGTCGACCATCAGCGAAGCAAGCTGGCCGAGGATCGAGATGTCGCCCTCGAAGGTCGCCGTGCCGTCGGCGAGCAGCGCCTCCAGCGTCGTTGCCCCGGCCATCACCCGCTCCAGATCGGCGCGGTTCACCGTCAGCGTCAGGTCGGCGTCCTCGGCGGTGTAGCCCTCGATGTTGGTCAGCGTCGCGTTCGAAAGCTCCACGATGAACTTCTCGCCATTGTCGGGGGTGATCAGGTTCATGGTGAAGGCCAGCCCCTCGGCCCGGCGCGGGTCCATCCGGATCGCGAGGAAGTTGAGGAAGAGCTCGGTTGACATCGCCCGGATCACGTCGGGGGTCGTGGAGTCGATCGCCGCACCCTGCGGGATCCCGGTCCTCAGCTCGTAGGCCGCGGCGAGGAAGCTGTTGCGCAGGCCGGGGTTCTCCTGCTGGTAGCCGATCTGCTCGAAGGCGTCGGCCAGCATGTCCTTGGCCGCGCCGTTGTCCGGTTCGGCCTGCACGAGCTTGTTGAGGATCTCGATCTCGAGCTTGTAGTCGCCCGCCTGGTGCAGTGCGTCGGCCCGGGCGAGGATCGCCGCGGCGCCGCCCATCATCTCGACATAGAGCGGCGCCGAGTCCTCGGGCGAGAGCGGGATCAGCGTGGCCGGGTTGCAGTCCCAGAAGCCGAGAAAGCGCTGGATCACGCCGCGGGAATTGTGCTCGGGCGAGCCGTGGTAGCCGCGGCAGTGCCATTTCTGCTGCAGCGAGGCGGGCATGGCATAGACGTTGTGGATCTGGTTGATGGTCACGCCCTGGTTGGCGTAGTGCAGCACCTGGTTGTTGAAGTTCGCATACATGTCGCGCTGGTCGCGCAGCACCTCCTGGACGCGGTCGTTGCCCCAGCGCGGCCAGTGGTGCGAGGCGAACATCACCTCCGCCTGCTTGCCGAAAAGCCAGAGCGTCGCGTTGATGTAGTTTGCCCAGTTCAGTGCATCGCGCACCTGCGCGCCACGCAGCGTGTAGATGTTGTGGAGCGTGGCCGTCACGTTCTCGGCCATCCAGAGCGCCTTCAGCCCGGGGATGTAGGTGTTCATCTCCCGCGGGGCCTCGGTGTTGGGCGTGTACTGAAACACCATCGGCACGCCGTCGACCTCGAATTCCTCGATCTCCTCGGACACGAGGCGGGTGGGCGCGATCAGACCCGTCGCTCCGGCCGGAACCCGGTGGCCGAGGCCCTGGGTGACGAAGCCGTGCTGGCCCGAGGGCAGCAGCAGCCCGTACTGATAGAACAGCCGCCGGTTCATGGCGTTGCCGGCGAACACGTTCTCCGAGATCGTGAACTGCATGAAGTCCTGCGGGGCGATGATCTCGACCCGCCCCTCGGCCACGTCCTCGGGCGTGACGAGGCCCCTGACGCCGCCCCAGTGGTCGCCGTGGGTGTGCGAATAGATGATCGCGGTGATCGGCAGGCCTTCGCCCACATGTTCCTGAAAAAGCTCCCACGCAGCCCGTGCCGTCTCGGCGGTGGTGCCCACGTCGAAGACGATCCACCCGGTGCGGCCGCGCACGAAGCTGACGTTGGCCAGATCGAAGCCGCGCACCTGATAGATGCCGGGCACAACCTCGTAGAGGCCGAAGTGGTTGTTCAGCCGGCCGATGCGGGTCATCGACGGGTGGATCGAGTCGAATTCGCCCGGCACGTCGAGGAAGTCGTAGTCGGCGCGGTTGAAGGCCACGTTGCCGGCATCGGCCATGATCTGTCGCGCCGCACGCTCGGCGATCAGCCCGCGGGCCTGCTCGTCGAAGTCGCGCGTGTCGTCGAAGGGCAGCGTCGCCTTCGCCGCCTCGATCGCGCGGATGGTGTGGGCCGAGGGCGCCTTGCCCTTGGGGTGGAAATGCCCGTCGAGCGTCGGGCGCACCTCCTGCGCCTGCGCGGTCCCTTCGCCCAGCAGCGCCGCCCCGCCGACCGCGAAAGCCGTTCCGATGGCGGGGATCGAGGTCAGAACATCGCGTCGCGTGGTCATGTCATGCATCCTCTGCGCAATATGAGCAGAGATTTATTCGCCCTTAGCGCCGCAGATTGACCGGTTTCGGGCAATGTGAGACGAATTGCATCTTTGGATGAGGGGAACAGTCGTGGAACGGGAGCAAGGCCTTTCGTTGCTGGCGTCCCGCGGCTGGCTCTCCGGAACGCCGGAGGACTTCCGGAAACGTTTCCTGTCGCTTGCCCGGTGGCGCCGCGTCGCCCCCGGCACGACCGTCAAGCTCGGCGGCGAGGAGCTGGACGACGTCATCGGTCTGGCCGAGGGCAGCGTCGTGCTGACCTCGGCGCTGGGCGAAGCCGAAACGCCCGTGACGCACATGGTCCACGCGGTCTTCTGGCTCGGCCATGGCCCGCTGTTCACGGGCCAGCCGCGGCGCGTCACGGCCGAGGCACGGACCGCGCTGTGGGTCGCGCGGTTCCCGAGGGCGAAGATTCTGGCGATGCTCGACGAAACGCCGGTCTGGTGGCGCTGTTTCCTGCCCCTGGCCGTCGAATACGGCGACATCTGCGCGCTCATCGCCTCGGACCTGCTGATCCGCCGGTCCGACCGCCGCCTGGCCGCGACGATCCTGCGCTTCGCCGGGCTGCGCGGCCCCGTCGAGGCGCCCTGCCATGGGCTGCGCGTTCCGACCACGCAGGCCGAACTTGCCGCGGCCTCCAACCTGCACGCACCGTGACGACCGCGATCCTGCACGAGTTCGAGGCGAAGGGGTGGATCGAGGTCGAGTACCGCGGTCTGGTGCTGCGCGATCCCAGGGGCCTCACGCACTTCCTGTCGACCGCGGCGGACGAGCCGCGGCCGCAGGTCCCGGCCGCGCCTCGCCTGGCGCCGGACGACGGCGGGGGGCAGCCAGTCCCCGGTCAGGATAGATGACCGCGGCGAGCAGTGCCGCATCAGCAGGTAGAACGGCCCCCCGGGCGCCGGCAGCCAGTTGGCACGCTCGACCGGGTCGGTCGGTTCATCGGCCTGCATGAAGATCTCGATCGCGCCATCCGCGCCCATGACGATGCCGGTCGTGCGATCGCCGACCGAGTAGCGGTCGATGGCGTTGGGCACGAAGATGCGGGTCTCGGCCGAATACATCGTCACCGACCAGAACCCGTCGACCGGCGGCGGCGGGTCGAGGCGCAGGACATTGCGGTTGCGTCCGTCGAGAAGCGCGCCGTCGCCGTCGTGGAGGCCGAGGTCATAGGTGTTGATCTCGGCCGGGTTCCACAGGATGCTGATCATGCTGGCGGCCGCCGCGAACACCGGATCGCCGCTGATGCGCCGGTCGAAGCGCGCAAGCTGCCAGTGGTTCACGATCGGAACGGACCGCTGCGTGCGCGCGTTGATGATCCGGTGCGCGTCGGCGGTGGCGCGCTCGAGGCCGGCCTGCGTCTGCGGCGAGAACGCATCCCAGTCGAAGCCCGTGGCCGGGTCCATGTCGATCTCGGCCAGCCAGGCGGCCATCGCCGTATCCATCGGGTTGCCGAGACGGGGCGAGAGCCGCAGCACATCGTTCAGGGTCGTGAAGGAGGCGCGGGCGTCGGTCATCTCGGCCCGGGTGACGCGGGGGAAGTCCGCGGCGTCGGGTGTCGGCCGCGCCACCTCGGCGTCACCCCACTGGCTGAACCGCCTCCACGCCCCCCATCGCGTCGATCAGGCGGGCGGCCTCCTCGCGTTCCGACAGCGGGTTGATGTCGTAGACGTCCCGGCCGAACCAGCCGCGACGATTGTTCCAGACCGCGCGCACATGGCTTTCGACCTGGCCGTAAAGCTCCGCCCCACCGCGCAGGCCAGGCGACATGGCGATCGCCTCGGCCGCCTGGCGCGCGTCGTGGCCCCGGGAGATCAGCCGCATGGTCTGGTCCCAGATCTGCTTCAGCTGGTCGGCACTGCGTTCGATCGCCGCGCGGAGCACCTCGCGCCCAATGAACGGTGCGTTGTGGATGTCGAGCAGGATCTCGGCATCCTTGCTCTCGAGCCAGCGGGCATCGCCGATCATCACGGTGGGGTCGCGGAACGGCCCACCGCGCAGGGTGAAGATGTTGAAGATGAGGGGAATAACCATGAAGTTGGTGACACGGAGCTTGCGGCCGGGGAACCCGAACCCGACGCTGTCGGTCGTGTCCGAGCGGTTGGGCGCGACCTCGACCTCCTCGCCGGCGATTGTCAGCGTCACGATCCGCCCGTCGGGAAAGGTGTTCATGGGCGGCTGGTAGCTCCTGTCGCCGGCGAGAAACTCCGGGCCGAAGCCGAGCGCGTTGGGGAACGCGTCGGGTCCGCTGCGCGGATGCAGGACGCCGAACTGGGCGATGGCGCGCGACTGGGCCACACCGACGAAGGGCGACAAACCTGCCTCGGCCGTGCGGTTGGCGTCGAGCAGTTCGTGCCCCCAGGTCTCGGTCCCCTCGTCGAGGAAGGCGCCCGTGCCGTTGACGTAATGCCAGTGGGTGAAGAGGATCGCGGCGACCCGGATCGGGGCGCCCACTGCCTCCTCCAGACTGGCGCGCATCTCGGCCGCCGCCTGCGTGGTCTCGCCGGTGTCGAGGATGATCCAGCCTTCCGGGGCGTCGATGGCCATGATGTGCCCGATCCCCCAGCCGCGCATCCGCCAGATGCCGGGGGCGATCTCGTAGGCGCCCTTGCTGGCCGCGCCCAGGCGCGCGTTCACCCTCAGGGTGTCGGCGGCGGCGGCGACACCGCCGGGGCCCTAGACGGGCTGATCCACCAGCGACTGGCTGCGCCAGTCCGGGCCCCGTTCCGCCGCGTCTGCGCCCGGGCGGGGGAGGGCATCGCAGCGGAACCGAGCCCGAGCAGTGTGCCGGCAAGGGGGGGGCCGTGGCCAGAAAGATGCGTCGGGTGGCCATGCGGGTTGCTCCGTGGTCGTCGCACAGCCAAAAGGCCGGGCCGCCCTCGCGCGGGGGCGGCCGGCCGGTCGCCCGGACCGGTCACTCGGGGATGAGCGCGCCGACCCTGGCCTCGAAGGCGTCGGCGCCGGCGGTCTCGCCGCGCCGCTTCGTGCCCGGCATGATCTCGAAGCGCTGGTCGAACTCGACCATCAGCGCGGCGAACTGGCCGAGGATGCCGACGTCGCCCTCGAACCGTGCCGTGCCGTCGGCCAGCAGCGCCTCGAAGGTCGCCTCGCCGGCCATCACCCGCTCCAGATCGGCGCGATCCACCGTCAGCGTCAGGTCGGCATCCGGCACCGTATGGCCCGCGATGTTGTTGAGCGTGGCGTTCGAGAGCTCCACCAGGAAGGTCTCGCCGGTGTCCCGGGTGATCAGGTTCATGGTAAAGGCCAGCCCCTCGGCCCGGGCACTGTCCATCTTGATGCCGGGGAAGTCGAGGAAGAGACCGGTCGACATGCCGCGGACCACATCGGCGCTCGCGCCCACCACCGCCCCCTCGGGGATGCCCGAGCGCAGCTCGTAGGCGGCTGCGAGATAGGAGTTGCGGTGCCCGCCGCATTCGGACTGATAGCCGAGCTGCTCGAAGATGTCCGCGAGCAGCTCCTTGCCCGCCTCGTTCTGCGGCTCGGCCTGCACCAGCTTGTTCACGATCTCCATCGCCAGCAGATAGTCGCCCGAATTGTAGAGCTCCTGCCCGCGGGAGAGGATCCGCGCCGCCCCGCCCATCATCTCGACATGAAGCGGCGCCGAGTCCTCGGGCGAGAGCGGCACGAGGTTGGCCGGGTTCGCGTCCCAGAATCCGAGGAAGCGCTGCACCACGGCGCGGGCGTTGTGGGTGACGTGGCCGTGATAGCCGCGCACGAACCACGTGTCCTCCAGCGTGGCGGGCAGCCTGTAGACGTTGTGGATCTGGTTGATGGTCACGCCCTGGTTGGCGTGGTGCAGCACCTGGTTGTTGAGGTTGGCGTAGATGTCGCGGTGTGTCCGGATCACCTCGGCCACCCGCTCCTGCCCGAAGCGCGGCCAGTTGTGGCCGGCGTACATCACCTCGGTGTCCGGGCCGAAGCGCAGCAGCGTCTCGTTCAGCGACTTCGACCAGGCGAGCGGATCGCGCACCTGCGCGCCCCGCAGCGTGTAGAGGTTGTGCAGGGTGGCGAAGATCATGTCGGCGACGAAGAGCGTCTTCAGATCGGGGAAGAAGACGTTCATCGTCCGCGGCGCCTCGGTGTTCGGCGCGTTCTGGAAGACGATGCGGATGCCGTCGACCTCCGCCTCCTCGAACTTGCCCGCGATCAGGCGGGTGGGCGCGATCAGGCCGGTCGTCCCGGCCGGGGTGAGGGCTGCGGGGCCCACGCCCACGAAGCCGTGCGGGCTGGTCGGCAGGAGCGAGCCGTACTGGTAGAACAGCCGCCGGCCCATGGCGTTGCCGGCATAGACGTTCTCGGAGACGGCAAAGTCCAGAAAGCCCTCGGGCGCGATGATCGGCACCCGGCCCGAGGCGACGTCGTCCGCATCCAGCGGGATGCCGCGCACGCCGCCCAGTGGTCGATGTGGGTATGGGTGTAGATCACCGCCGAAACCGGCAGCCCCTCGCCCACATGCGCCTGAAGAAGCTCCCACGAGGCGCGCGCGGTCTCGGTCGTGGTGATCGGGTCGACGACGATCCAGCCGGTCCGCCCCCGCACGAAGGTCATGTTGGCAAGGTCCATGCCGCGGGTCTGATAGACGCCCGGCACGACCTCGTAGAGGCCGTAGTTGTTGTTGAGCCGGGCCATGCGCTGCAGCGAGGGGTGGACGCTGTCGAAGGGCGCCGTCTGGTCGAGGAACTGGAAGGCCGCCATGTCGACCGCGACGTTGCCGGCGTCGGCCATGATCTGCATCGAGGGCGGCGCGGCGATGAAGCCGCGCTCCCATTCCGCGAAATCGCTCTCGTCGGCAAAGGGCAGGCTGGCGCGCGCCGCCTCCAGCACCCGCAGGGTATGGGCCGAGGGCGCCTTGCCCCGGGGGTGGAAATGCCCCGCCAGCGGCTGCGGCGCCTCCTGCGGCTGCGCGGCGCCCTCACCGCCGCGCGGCGCTTGAGTTGCCGCAGCACCACGGGGCTTTTTGCCTTGGACTGGTACAGCACCTGACAGTGCATGCAGTTGAGGCATTCGTTGGGGTTGATCTCGCCCGTGGGGTGGATCGCCTGCATGAAGCATTCATTGGCGCAGGTCTGGCAGGGGCTGCCGCACTCGCGGTAGCGCTTCAGCCAGTCGAACATGCGCATCCGCGCCGGGATCGCCAGCGCCGCCCCCAGCGGGCAGAGATAGCGGCAATAGAACCGCTCGACGAACAGCCCCAGCCCCAGCAGAACCAGCGCATAGAGGACGAAGGGCCAGGCCCGGTCGAACTTCGGCACGATGGCGGTCTTGAAGGGCTCCACCTCGGCCAGCGCCTCGGCCCGGTCGAGCGAGACGAGCGTCACGCGGAACTGCCCGAGGAACAGCACGTATTTCAGCGGCCACAGCCGTTCGTGCAGCGCCCAGGGCACCCGCCACTGCGGCACCCGCAGCGCCGGGTGGCCTGGTTCGTCAGCTCCTGCAGCGGGTCGAAGGGGCAGAGCCAGCCGCAGTACGCCCCCGCCCACCACAGGATGAAGGTGAGGGGGGCGAGCATGAAGGCCTGCCAGGAGAAGCCGATCATCGGCGACTGCACCAGCGCCATCTGGGCCGCGCGCTCGGCCTCGGCGTCCAGCCCGGGGTCGGCCGCGGCCGGGCGGGGCAGCGGGCGCTCGGCGGCGCGGGGGTCGTCGTGGCGCTCGAAGGCCTCGTTGACCTGCCCCACATCCAGCGACAGCCGCCGGACCGTGCCGTCGCCCACCAGCGCCAGCCAGCCCGTCGCGGCCACGGCGTCGGGGTCCAGTTCGAACCGCGGCCCGGTCGGGTCGGTGGGCGGCGCGAGCCCGCCCAGACCCAGCAGCCTTGCCACCCGGATGCCCGACCGGACGATGGAGTCGTCGATCACCATCACCGTCACGGTCACGCCCGAGATGATCTCCATCCTCTAGGCCCGGTCCCCTCGTCGCGGGCGGCCGCGGCAAGGTCGAGCCCCACATGGCCCTGCATCACCGCGCGCAGCCGCGCCTCGGGGATGCCGATCATCACGATGGGTTCCCAGTGCTGCGCCAGCGTCAGGCCGACGATCCGCGCGTCATCGTCCACCTTGACCATCACATGGATGGGCTTGCCCGAGTATCCGGTGGTACCCACGAAGTCCGAGGTGACGAAGGCCCAGCCCATCCGCCCGTCGGGCCCGAGGACCGGCGCCGCAGGCAGGTCGGCATGGACCTCCCCGAAGCCCGTCGCGCCCTCGACCAGCATCTCGGGGGCAACCTCGTCGAGATAGCGCAGCAGATGCGTCGCCTGGGCGGCGGCCAGCGTGGGCAACAGCAGCAGGGCCGCCAGTGCCGGAGGCGCGGCGCAGCAAACCGCGCGCAGCCCACCGGCCAGCACGCGCAGGACGACGGGGGCAAGGGGGCGGCCGGCCTTGATACGGATCAATGTGAACCGCAGTATGCAGGAGCTCTCAGCCCTGAGGTGCCTGCACGGGGCAGCTCTCGTCGGCGGCCCAGTCCGCGAAGCTGAGGTAATAGACGCGCACGTCAGGGCGGCCGGCGACCACGGCGGCCAGCGCCGCCAGCGCCGCGCGGCCACCGCCGTTGCAATGGCTGACGATGGGGCGGGATCCGTCGATCCCGGCGGCGTCGAGCAGCGCCGCGATGTCCGCGGCCGGGCGCAGCTGCGCCCCGTCCAGCAGGTCGGCATGGGACAGATGTGAAGCCCCCGGCAGGTGCCCGCCGCGGGGGTTGCCCTTCAGCTCCTCGCCCCGGAACTCCGCCGCGGTCCGGGCGTCGAAGACCTGCACCCCGGCGAGGTCGCGCTTCAGCCCCTCGCGCTCCGCCAGCCCGACCGCCCCCGCGCCGGGGGCAAGCCGCAGGGGGCCGGCGTGGCGGGGCGCCTGCGGCGGCAGCTCCGACAGCACCGCAAGCCCGCCGTTCAGCACCGCCGCGGGCAGCCCGAAATACTGAAGGATGAACCAGACCCGCGCCGCCTCGGTCATGCGCCCGTCGTCCAGCACCACGGTCACGGCATCCGGCCCGATGCCCAGCGCCTCCAGCTCCCGCCGCCAGAACGGCAGGTCGTCGAGGCCCGACCGGCTCTGCTTCGCGCGGTCGACCCAGGTGTCGATGGGCACCGGGACCAACCCCTCCGGGTGCCGGTCGCCGGCGGGAACGCAAACGAGGCGCAGTGGTCCCATCGTGGCAAGGTCGGCGGCAGTGACGAGCGGGGGAGGCTGCATGGGGTCTCCTCGATCCTCGCCGCGCTGGTGGGGGCGCGGGCTTGACGCCCCGGGTAGGGGATGGTCTCTCGGATGTCGATAGCGGCAAGGAGGTGGGCCGCAGCGCAGCGACGGACCGCGACCCCGACGAGCCTGCGTGTCCCGTGCACTCGGACGCCCACCCATGGCCCGTGGATGGCCGGCGCGGGACAGCCCTTGACGCGCCGCGCCGAAGGCAATGGCCAGAGGTCACGAAGGATCTACACCCCCGGGGCAGAAGGGCTGAAGCGCCGGACGTGACGCGGGTCCGACTGCGAAGCCCGAATGGACAGGAGCGCAGCGAATGACGGATCGGACCGAGGCGACTGCGGCGCAACCGGGCGACGCAACCCCGGCGCAGGGAACCCCGGGCGAGGTCTTCGCGGCCTTTCTGAAGCTGGGGCTGACCTCCTTCGGCGGGCCGATCGCGCATCTGGGCTATTTCCGGGACGAGCTGGTGACGCGGCGCAAATGGCTGGGCGATCACGCCTATGCCGATCTGGTGGCGCTGTGTCAGTTCCTGCCGGGGCCCGCGTCCAGCCAGGTGGGCTTTGCGCTGGGGATGATGCGCGCGGGCTGGCTGGGGGCGCTGGCGGCCTTCGTGGCCTTCACCCTGCCCTCGGCGCTGGTTTTGTTGGTCTTTGCGCTGACGGCGGCGAGCATCGCCGGGCCGGTGGGCACGGGCGCGCTGAACGGGCTGAAGATCGTGGCCGTGGCGATCATCGCCCATGCCGTCTGGGGCATGGCGCGCAACCTGTGCCCGGACCGCGAGCGGGCGGCCATCGCCGTAGGGGCGGTGGCGGTGCTGGCCTTCGTGCCCGGCGCCTTCGGGATGGTGGGGGCGATCCTGCTGGGCGGTCTGGCGGGGCTGGCGCTGGGGCGCGGGACCGGCAGTGCGGTGGGCGGGCATGTGACGATGCCTGTGACGCGCGGGGTGGCCTTGGCCGCACTGGTGGCGTTCTTCGCGCTGCTGGCGGGGCTGCCGCTGCTGGCGGGGCTGGGGCAGGGCTGGGCGGTGCTCGACAGCTTCTACCGCGCGGGTGCGCTGGTGTTCGGGGGCGGGCATGTGGTGCTTCCGCTCCTGCAGGCCGAGACGGTGGCCACCGGCTGGGTCAGCGCCGACGACTTCCTCGCGGGCTATGGCGCGGCGCAGGCGGTGCCGGGGCCGCTGTTCACCTTTGCCGCCTATCTGGGGGCGGTGCTGGGGCCGGCGCCCAACGGCCTCCTCGGGGCGGCGCTGGCGCTGGCGGCGATCTTCCTGCCGGGCTTCCTGCTGCTGGTCGGCGTGCTGCCCTTCTGGGACCGCTTCCGCTCGATGGCCCGCGCGCAGTCGCTGATGCAGGGCGCCAACGCCGCGGTGGTCGGCATCCTCGGCGCCGCGCTCTACTCCCCCGTCTTCACCAGCGCCGTCACCGACATGGCCGACTTCGCCCTCGCGCTTGCCTGTTTCGTGCTGCTGATGGCGTGGAAGGCGCCCCCCTGGGTCGTCGTCATCGTCGCCGCCCTCGGCGGTGTTGGGCTCGCGCTGATGGGCTGAAGTCCCTGGTGGAGGGATCGTGACCGGGGCCGCAGGGCGGCTGCGGCATTCCGGCTTCGGAATTGATGTATTTTCGGATATGCTTATCCCTCAGCGTCTGCAGCCGAAGGATCCGCCATGCCCCGTCCCATCCTGCGCGCCGCCCTCCTTGCCACCGCCGTCGCCATCCCCGGCACTGCTGCGGCTCTGCCAGACGGTCCGGGCCGCGGCACGGTCGAGGCGGTCTGTACCACCTGCCATCGAACCAATCTGATCGAGCGCAGTTCGGGCTATGACCGGCCCCAGTGGGACACGCTGATCGGCACCATGATGGACCTCTCCGACGATCCGGACACGCGCGAGGCGGTGCTCGACTACCTCGCGCAGGCGTTCCCCCCCAGCGGCAACCGCGCCGCCACGCCGGTGGACGGGCCGCTGGAGCTTCGGATCGAGGCATGGAAGGTCCCGACCCTCGGCCAGCGCTCGCGCGATCCGGTCGAGGCGCCGGACGGCAGCATCTGGTGGGTGGGCCAGTGGCTCGACATCCTCGGCCGGCTCGACCCCGCGACCGGCGCGATGGAGGAGTTCGCCCTGCCCGCCGGCGCGCGCCCCCATTCGGTCAACATCGGCCCCGATGGCGCGGCGTGGTACACCGGCAACCGCAACGCCACCATGGGCCGGGTCGACCCCGCAACGGGCGAGATCACCGAATTCCCCATGCCCGACGCGGCCGCCCGCGACCCCCACACCGCCGAATTCGCCGCCGACGGCGCCCTGTGGTTCAGCCTGCAGCAAAGCAACATGATCGGCCGGTTGGACCCCGCGACGGGCGCGGTCGACCTCGTCGACAGCCCGCGCGCCGGATCGCGCCCCTATGGCCTGAAGATCGCCGAGGACGGCACGGTCTGGGTCTCCTGCAACGGTGCCAACTGCCTGCTGCGGGTCGATCCCGAGACCATGGCGGTCACCGAGATCCCGCTGCCCGAGGCCGGCACCACCGTGCGGCGCCTCGACATCGACGCGGACGGGATCATCTGGTGGGTCAACTCGGGCCTCGGGCGGCTGGGCCGCTACGACCCGGTGTCGGGCGACATCCGCGAATGGGCCTCGCCCAGCGGCCCCGCCTCGCACCCCTATGCCATCGCCGTGTTCGACGGGGCGGTCTGGTACAACGAAAGCGCGGTGCGCCCGGACATGCTGGTGCGCTTCGACCCCGAGGACGAGAGCTTCCAGAGCTGGCCGATCCCCTCGGGCGAGGTTTACGCCGGCATCCTGCGGCACATGCGCACGACACTCGACGGCGCGGCGCTGCTCATCCACCAGAGCGGCACCAACCACATCGCCCGGGTGACCGTGGAGGGCGGTGCCCTGGCGAATTAAGCAGGCCCCTCGCTGGGTCACCGGAAACGGCGGCGGACGGCGATCAGGCCACCCACCCTGTCGGCAGCGCGCGTGGCCTGGGCGAGGTCGCCCATGCCGGAGCGCGTCGCCCCCGCCATCAGCCGTCGTCGCGCCCGAAGCCGTGCCGACCCGGCACGCCGGCGCCCCGGGATGGCCGACACCTGCCGGACGCGCAGCGCGACGCTGATCCGGCCCCTTGTCAACCCGCAGGCGGCTCTCAAGGCGCGGGAGGCGGTTCGGGCGCCGGTCGACCGTGTGATCCTGACGCCTGCCAGGACGACACGGTCCGGGTCAACAACCCGGGCCAACGCCATTGCACGACAATCACGGATGGTTGCGGTGGCTCGACCTGGCCTGTGCCGAGCCGAAGGCCCCCTGTCCGACGAACCCGTCGCCCCAGCCGGACCGAGGCCTCGAGGTCTGGTGGCGGCCCCTGGCTGCCGGTCGTTCATTGACGCACGCGGCGCTGCCGCATCGCGGTACCGGGGCCATCCGCCTTGCTGGAAGCGCGCCTCCGGCGTGACGTGCCGGAGGCGCGCAGCATGATGACGCCGCGAACGTCCCGGCCGCTGAGGGGCGAGCAGTCGGACCCGGCACCACCGCGCCCCTCCGGCTGGCGCCTGGCCGCCGGGGGGGGCGGGCGATGCGCCGGCGCGAAACGGGAGAGTTTCTTTGACCGGAATTCGCGAATCTGGTAATCTCTCGGGAATGTTTTCCCGAAGGGCCGCCTTGGGCGAGCCGGGAGAACGCCCCAGGTCGCGACGATCCCCTCCGGCGCCTCGCCGCGACAGCGCGCGCATGCCGCCGTGACCTCGTTCGACGGGAGGAGCCGGGCATGACGTTCCAGGTCATCTTCAGCGCCACCGATGGCATCCACGGCCGCGAGCTCTGGACCACCGACGGCACCCCGGACGGCACCCGGATGCTCCGCGACATCCACGAGGGCGCGCAGGGCAGCTATCCCTACGCCCTGACCCCCCTCGGCGACGAAAGGATCGTGTTTGCCGCGAACGACGGCGTGTCCGGGACCGAACTGTGGATCACCGACGGCACCGAAGACGGAACCCAACTGCTGCGGGACATCCGCCCCTCGGGCTCCGGCAGCTATCCGGGCAGGTTGGGCGACCTCGGCGACGGGCGCATCCTCTTCACCGCCAACGACGGGCTCTTGGGCAACGAGCCCTGGGTGACGGACGGAACCCTTGCCGGCACCCGCCTCGTCGCCGACATCGCCCGGGGGTCGGACGGCTCCAACGCCGATTTCAGGGCCATCGGGGATGGCAAGGCGATCTTCACCGCCTTCAACGCCCTGGGACGCGAGCTGTGGGCCACCGACGGCACCGCGGCCGGCACCGTCCTCCTCGGCGACATCAACCCCGGCCCCGGGTCCTCGTCGCCGTCCGACTTCAGCCAGCCGCTGCACAGCGGGCACATCCTGTTTTCGGCCATCGACGGCACCACGGGGCGCGAGCTGTGGATCACCGACGGCACCCCCAACGGCACCCGGCTCGTGCGCGACATCAACCCCGGCCAGGCCGGCAGCTCCCCCTCCGGCTTCGTCGAACTCGCGCGCGGCGTCACGGTCTTCGCCGCGACCAATGCCGACACGGGCCGGGAGCTCTGGGTCACGAACGGAACCGAGGCCGGGACGCAGCTGCTGCGGGACATCCGCCCGGGCCCGGACGGCTCGTCTCCATTCCTGCTGACCGATCTCGGCGACGGCCGCGCCCTGTTCTCCGCCGAAGACGGGGTCAACGGCCGCGAGCTGTGGATCACCAACGGCACCTTCCGCGGGACGCAGCTTGTGCTCGACATCAACCCCGGGCCGGCAGGCAGCGATCCGCTGCGCATCCTTTCCATCGGCGACGGTCGGGCCCTCTTCACCGCCTTCACCGAGGGCTCCGGCCGCGAGCTGTGGGTCACCGACGGCACCGCCGCAGGCACCCGGATGCTGGCCGACATCCGCCCCGGCCCTGTCGGCAGCGACCTGGTCATCCAGACCCAGATGCGCGACGGTCGGGTGCTGTTCACCGCCGATGACGGGGGGACATCGGGGCACGAGCTGTGGATCACCGATGCGACCCCGGAAGGCACCAAACTCCTCGCCGACATCAACCCGGGCCCGCTGTCGAGCTTTCCCAATACCTTCTTCGAGGTCCCGGACGGGCGGGTGCTGTTCGTGGCGAGGACGGCCGAGACCGGCCGAGAGCTGTGGATCACCGACGGCACAGCCGAAGGCACGCAACTGCTGGCCGACATCAACGAAGGGCCGGCAAACTCCGCCATCTCGCAATTCACGCTTTTGCGCATCCTCACGCCGGAGGCGCCGGTGATCGACCCGGTGGCCGGGGACGACGTGATCGGCGCCGCCGCGCTGGCCGACGGCATCCGGGTCACCGGCACCGCCGAGCCGGGCGTCGAGGTCGCCGTCACCCTGGGCAGCGCCTCGCGCAGCACCACCGCCGACGAGGAGGGCGCCTGGTCGGTGCGCTTCGGCCCGGGGGCGATCCCCGACGACGGCGCCGCCACCCTCGAGGCCATCGCCACCAACGCCTCGGGCGGCGTCAGCGACCCGGGCACGCGCGACGTGCAGATCGAGGCCCGGCTCGGCGTCACGCTGATCGGCACCCCCGGGCCCGACGCGCTGGTGGGCACCGACGCCAACGACCGGCTCGAGGGGCGCGGCGGCGACGACACCCTGTTCGGCCGGGGCGGCGACGACACGCTCCTCGGCGGCGCCGGCGACGACCTGCTGCTGGGCGGGCGCGGCAACGACCTGCTGCGCGGCGGGGCGGGCAACGACACGCTGGAGGGCGGCCCGGGCGACGACACGCTCCAGGGCGGGCGCGGCAACGACCTTCTCATCGGCGGGCCGGGCGACGACCTGCTGCGCGGCGGGCCCGGCCGCGACACGTTGCGGGGCGGGGCGGGCGACGACACGCTGGACGGGGGCCGGGGCAACGACCGGCTGTTCGGCGGCCCGGGCAATGACCTGCTGCGGGGCGGCCCGGGCGAGGACACGCTGCGCGGCGGGGCGGGCAACGACACGCTGAACGGCGGGGCCGGGGACGACGTCCTTGACGGCGGGCGTGGCCGCGACCTGTTGCGCGGCGGCGAGGGCAACGACCTGTTGCGCGGCGGCGCCGGCCGGGACACGCTGATCGGCGGTCCCGGCGACGACACCCTGATCGGCGGCGCCGGCGCCGACACCTTCGTGTTCCGCCGCGGCCACGACACCGCCGAGATCCTCGATTTCGACCCCGCTCAGGGCGACGTCCTGCGGCTGGACGAGGCCCTTCTCGGCGACGCCGGCACCGGCGCGCAGGTCGTCCGGACCTTCGCCCTGGTGGACATCGGCGGCTTCACCACGCTCGACTTCGGCGGCGGCGACCGGCTGGTGCTGCGCGACGTCACCAACACCACGGCGCTGGCGGACAGCATCGAGATCGCCTGAGCAGCGCGCGGCGGAGACGAGGCCGACCCGGCGCCGCGGCATCGATCAGAGGTCGCGCGGGGCCCGAGATCCGGCCGTGCCCCTCTGCCGCCCGCGAAGGAGTCCTTGACCGACGCCCGGGGTTTGGCCACCATCACTCCACCGTGATCCCGGGGCCTGGGCCGGCATGGCCACACTGGAAGAGTGTCACGATCCCGGCGGCCGGACGGCAGCGCGCCTTCACGGCCGATGTGCCTGTCAACGGCAGGAGTCGCGCATGACATTCGTAAGCGATGGGGTGGACGCCCCCCCGCGGCATCGATGTGCCATTGTGGCGGGTGTTGAAGCACCGCTGAGGAGGGAGCGTCCATGGGAGAGGTTGGCATCATCGGCCTGGATCTGGCCAAGAACG
>Ga0213836_101112_pt1 | contig 17507 bp, 17 predicted proteins | sample SWPATP03_FD_160578 | JGI IMG/M metagenome (GOLD analysis project Ga0213836, IMG submission 160578) | Coastal seawater microbial communities from Marineland, Florida, United States - SWPA TP0 #3 | ecosystem: Environmental > Aquatic > Marine > Coastal | place: USA: Florida | collected 2016-08-05
CGGAGCACCATGACCACCACCACCCCCGCCTTCCCCGGCGGCACGATCCTCGGCTACCCGCGCATCGGCCGCCGCCGCGAGCTGAAGCGCGCGCTCGAGTCGCACTGGCGCGGCGCGATCGACGACGCCGCCTTCCACGAGGCGGCCCGGGCCAACCGGGTCGCCGACCTGCAGCGGCTCGTCGCGCTCGGCCTGCGCGCCGACGACGCGTCGATCCCGGTCGAGGGGGCGCACTACGACCACGTGCTGGATGCGACCCTGACGTTCGGCGCGGTGCCCGCCCGCCTGCGCGGACGCCTGCCGTCGGGGCTCGCGGGCGAGTGGCTGCTCGCGCGCGGCGCCGGCGACGACGTGCCGCTCGAGATGACGAAGTGGCTCGACTCGAACTACCACTACCTCGTGCCGGAGCTCGACGCCGCGTCGACCTTCGCGCTCGCGGACACCCGCATCGTCGATCGCTTCGTCGAGGCCGGGGAGGCGGGCGTGCACGCGCGGCCGGTCGTCGTCGGCCCCGCGACCTACCTCGCGCTCGCCAAGGGCACCGGGGTCCGCCCGCTCGACCTCGCCGACCGGCTCGTGCCCGCCTACGCGGCGCTCGCCGCCGCGCTCGCCGCAGCGGGCGCCACCTGGATCCAGCTCGACGAGCCAGCGCTCGTCGCCGACCACGAGGACGCCACGCTCGCCGAGCTGCAGGCCATTGCGCGCGCCGGCGTCGAGGCCGCCCGGGCGGCCGGCCTGCGCGTGCTGCTGCACGTCGGCCACGGCGACGCAGCCGACCGGGTCGAGCCGCTCGCCGACGCGGTCGACGCGCTCGCCGTCGACCTCGTGCGCGGCACGGCCCCCGCGACCGACGGCGTGCAGTTCGTCGCGGGCGTCGTGCACGGCCGCAACGTCTGGCGCACCGACCTCGACGCCGCGCTCGAGGCGCTGCGCGCGCTCGCCGAGCGCGCTCCCGTCTCGGTCGGCACGAGCACCACGCTGCTGCACGTGCCGCACGACCTCGACGCCGAGGATGCGCTCGCGCCGAGGCTTCGGTCGTGGCTCGCCTTCGCCGACCAGAAGGTCACGGAGGTCGCGGCCCTCGCTGCCGCGCTCGCGGGCGACGTCGACGAGGCCGCGTTCGCCGCCTCCCGCGCGGCCATCGAGGACCGGCGCGCGGCGCCCGGCGTGCACGACGGCGCGGTGCGCGAGCGCCTCGCCGCGCTGCCCGCCGACGCCCGCACGCGCAGCCCCTACGCCGATCGCGCCGCGCAGCAGCGGGCCGCGCTCGACCTGCCGCCGCTGCCGACGACCACGATCGGCTCGTTCCCGCAGACGGGCGACATCCGCACGGCCCGGGCCCGCAACGCGCGCGGCGAGCTCGACGACGCCGGCTACGCCGAGGTGCTGCGCGACGAGGTGCGCCGCGTCGTCGCGCTGCAGGAGGAGCTCGGCCTCGACGTGCTCGTGCACGGCGAGCCCGAGCGCAACGACATGGTGCAGTACTTCGCCGAGCACTTCGACGGCTTCGCGCCGACGCAGCACGGCTGGGTGCAGTCCTACGGCTCGCGCGCGACGCGTCCGTCGATCCTGTGGGGCGACGTGGCGCGCCCGGAGGCGTTCACGGTCGAGTGGATCGCCTTCGCGCAGTCGCTCACCGACCGGCCCGTGAAGGGCATGCTCACGGGACCCGTCACGATCCTCGCGTGGTCGTTCGTCCGCGACGACCAGCCGCTCGGCGAGACGGCCGACCAGGTGGCGCTCGCGCTCGCCGACGAGATCGCCGACCTCGAGGCCGCCGGCATCCGGATCGTGCAGGTCGACGAGCCGGCGCTGCGCGAGCTGCTGCCGCTGCGGCGCGAGGCCCGGTCCGCCTACCTGGACTGGTCGGTCGGGGCGTTCCGGCTCGCGACCGCCGCGGCCGCGCCCGCCACGCAGATCCACACGCACCTCTGCTACTCGGAGTTCAACACCGTCGTCGACGCGATCGACGGCCTCGACGCCGACGTCACGAGCATCGAGGCTGCTCGCTCGAAGATGGAGGTCGTCGACGCGCTCGCCGAGCACGGCTTCGGGCGCGGGATCGGGCCGGGCGTCTACGACATCCACTCCCCGCGGGTGCCGGCGCGCGAGGAGCTCGACGAGCTGCTCTCGATCGCGACCGGCGCCATCTCGGACGAGCTGCTGTGGGTGAACCCCGACTGCGGGCTGAAGACCCGTGGCTACGCCGAGACGGTCGAGAGCCTCGGCAACCTCGTCGAGGCGGCCCGCCGCGCCCGCGCGGCAGTCGCCGTGCCATGAGCGGCGTGCGGCTCGCGGTCTTCGACGCCCTGCCCGACGCCGACTCGATCGGCCGGATGGTGGACGAGCGCCGCGAGCCGCGCGTCAGTGCGCGGTGCCGACCGGCGCCGTCCGCTTGAGGACGCGGGCGACACCGAGCACGATCCCGACGACGACGATGCCGAGCACGAACCCGAACAGGGCAGAGACGGCGGAGCTGGCGAACCAGACGATGACCGGGCCTGCTGCTTCGAGCGCTCCCGTCACCGTGTGCAGCAGGTCGTAGGGGGCGTGCCAGATCGTCTCGGCGAGGTTGGCGATCACCAGGTGCCCGCCGACCCACAGCATGGCGACCGTTCCGACGACGCTGATGACCTTGAACACGACCGGCATGGACTGGACGATGCGTGCGCCCGTGGCGCGCGCCGCCGGCGACTCCTTGGCCATGAGATGCAGCCCGATGTCGTCGATCTTGACCAGCAGCCCGACGGCGCCATAGACGATCGCCGTCATGCCGAGGCCGATCACCACCAGTGCCGCGAGGGTCATCCAGATGCCGAGGTCCGGGTCGAGGCTCGCGAGCGAGATGAGCATGATCTCGGTGGAGAGGATGAGGTCGGTGCGGACGGCGCCGGACACCAGCTTCTTCTCATCCCGCACCTCGGTCTCCTCGGCGGCGAGATGGAAGCCGAACCACTCCATGACCTTCTCGGCACCCTCGAAGCACAGGTACGTCCCACCCACGATCAGCAGATACGGCAGCACCCAGGGGGCGAACGCGGAGAGGAGGAGCGCGAGCGGGATGATGATCAGGAACTTGTTGAGCAGGCTTCCTCGGGCGATCCGCCAGACCACGGGGAGCTCACGTGCCGGGCTGAGCCCCTGCACGTACTGCGGGGTGACGGCGGCGTCGTCGATGACCACTCCGGCGGTCTTCGCGCTCGCCTTGAGCGCGGCAGTGAGTATGTCATCGACGACGGCGAGCAGACCGACCGACATGGGAGCTCCTCAGTTGGGGGTTGTTGCACCGCGTGCAGCGGTCGCGACGGGGCCGAGCATGAACGTCGCCGACGCCCATTCTCCCTTGCCGAGACGGACGAAGTCCTCAACGACCTCGTCGAGGCTGCCTGCCGCGCTCGCGCGGCAGCTGCCGTGCGCTTCAGGCGGAGGACAGGGCTACCGTTGGCGCATGCCGCGGATGCAGCGGGTGGAGTCGTCGAGCGTCGCCGCGGTCGGCTTCGATCCCGCGCGCAACGAGCTCTCGATCCGGTTCGTCAGCGGCGACACCTACGTCTACGGCATGGTGCCGCGCGCCGTGTTCGAGGCGCTGCTCACCGCCGACTCGATCGGGCGGTTCGTGAACGAGCGCATCAAGCCGCGCCACGCGGTGCGGGACTCGTGATGCTGCGGGACGCCTGATGCTCACCCTCGCGCTCGCCCGCCGCATCCGCGATGCCGGCGTGCTGTGGGAGCCCGCGCCCGGCGACCGCTTCACGATCGACCGCGAGAGCGTGGCCGGCGACGTGTTCTGGATCAGCCACCTCACGATCGACGTGCACGTCATCCAGGGGCAGCCCGTGCTCGGCTTCAACGGCACCACGGAGTGGGCGCTCGACTCCGTGAGCCTCGACGATGCGCTGTGGCTGCCGCGCGAGGACCAGCTGCGCGAGCTGGTCGGCGACCGCCTGCTCGCGCTCGAGGCGGGCGAGGGCTGGGTCGTGCGGACGGTCGACGGGCGCTTCCGCGACCCGGACGTCGAGGTCGCGTACGCGCTCGCGCTGCTCGCCGCCCTGGAGTGACCCGCTCCCAGCCTGTGTGACGTCGTGTTGCGCCGCGAGGTGCGGCCGCCCTCCGCGATCGGCTTTGCTTGTGCCAGCACCAAGCACCGCTTATGGAGGTCCATCGTGATCCGCACCACCCCACAGCGCACCCCGCGCCGCCGACGACCGTCCATCCGACTCGCCGTCGCAGCCGGCGTCGCCTCGACGATGGCCCTGACGGCGTGCGCCGCGGGCGAGGCGGCGGCACCGGGCGCCGCGAGCGAGGGACCCGTCACCGGCGGCACGCTCACCTACCTCGAGCACCAGGCCTACACGACGCTCTACCCGCCGGCCGCGGGCTTCTACCCCAACGGCGCGCTCGTGAACAACCTCACCGCGCGGCTGCTGCACCAGGACCCCGAGACGCTCGAGCTCGAGCCGTGGATCGCCACCGCGCTCCCGGAGGTCAACGACGACGCGACGGAGTACACCTTCGACATCCGCACCGACGTGACGTACTCCGACGGCACGCCGCTGACCGCCGAGAACGTCGTCGCCAACCTCGACCTGTTCGGGCTCGGCGACCAGGACCGCGCGCTCATCGTCTCGGAGGCCGTCAACAACTACGAGCGCGGCGAGGTCGTCGACGACGACACCGTGCGCTTCCACTTCCGCGCCCCGGCGCCCGGGTTCGCGCAGGCCGTGTCGACCATCAACTCCGGCCTGCTCGCCGACGCGACGCTCGAGCGCGACTCCGAGGGCTTCGGCCCCGGCAACGCCGCCGACATCATCGGCGCGGGCCCCTTCACGGTCGAGTCCGAGCAGGTGGGGACGAGCATCCGCCTCGCCGCCCGCGAGGACTACGCGTGGGCGCCGCCGTCGGCCGAGAACCAGGGCCGCCCCTACGTCGATGCCGTCGACATCGTGATCGCTCCTGAGGACAGCGTGCGCATCGGCTCGCTCGCCTCCGGCCAGGCGCACATCGCGCGCCAGGTCGAGCCGCAGCACGAGGAGCAGGTCACGAGCGCGGGGCTCTCGCTGCACGCCGCACAGACGAACGGCGTCAACAACGGGCTGAGCTTCCGCTTCGACCACCCGCTGCTGCAGGACATCCGGGTGCGGCGGGCGCTCATCGCCGGCATCGACCGCGAGGAGGTCGTCTCGTCGATCTTCTCGGACGCCTACCCGCTCGCGACCTCGTCGCTCTCGAGCACCGCGCTCGGCTACAGCGAGCAGGAGGACGCCTACGCCTACGACCCCGAGCTCGCCGAGCAGCTGCTCGATGACGCCGGCTGGGTCGTCGGCGCCGACGGCATCCGCGTCCGCGACGGGCAGCGGCTGCGCCTCGTCGTCAACGAGGCGCTCCCCCAGCCCCGCTCCCGCGACGTCATCACCCTCGTCGCGCAGCAGCTGCGCGAGATCGGCGTCGAGCTCGAGCTCTTCCAGGGCGACCAGGCCGCCCAGACCGCCGCGTCGACCGACATCGACCAGATCCAGATCTACCACTCGATGGTCGGCCGAGCGGACTTCGACGTCATCAAGAGCCAGTTCTCGATCGACAACCGCAACACGCTGCTGAACGAGGGCGCGGACGGCCAGCCGATCGACGCCGAGCTCGAGGCGCTGCTCCAGCAGGTCGCCTCCGAGCCCGACACCGAGGCCCGCGCCGCCGCATCCGCCGCCGTCCAGGCCCACCTCACCGAGCAGGCCTACGTGCTGCCGTTCTTCGAGGAGCCGCAGGTCTACGGCGTGCAGCCGCAGGTGCACGGCTTCGAGACCGAGTCGGTCGGCCGCCCCACGCTCTCGGGCGTGTGGCTCGAGGGGTGAGCCGGATGCGCTTCGCACTCCGCCGCACCGGTCAGGCCGCGCTCGTCGTCGTCGCGACGTTCGTGCTCGCCTTCCTGCTGCTCCAGGCGCTGCCGGGCGACGCGATCGTCGCCCGGTACGCGAGCCCGGAGCTCGGCCTCACCGCGGCGCAGCTCGACGAGCTGCGCGCCGTCTACGGCACCGACCAGCCCATCTGGGTGCAGCTGTGGCACTCGGCCGCCGGATTCCTGACCGGCGACCTCGGCACCTCGCTGCAGAGCGGCGCGAGCGTCGAGACGCTGCTCGCCGCCGCCCTGCCGTCCACGCTGCTGCTCGCGTCGCTCGGCTTCGTCGTCGCGGTGCTGCTCGCGGTCGGCATCGCGGTGGCCGCGACGAACGGCCCCGGATGGCTGCGTCGTGGCTTCCGCTCGCTCCCGCCGCTGTTCGTCTCGATCCCGGTGTTCTGGCTCGGCATCGTGCTGCTGCAGGTGCTCTCGTTCCGGCTCGGCCTCGTGCCCGTCATCAACGCGAGCCCCGCCGAGGCGCTCATCCTGCCCGTCCTCACGATCGCGGTGCCCATCGCGGCGCCGCTCGCGCAGGTGCTCATCCGCAGCATCGACGACACCGTCGCCGAGCCGTTCATCGCGGTCGCCCGATCGCGCGGCGCCGGCCCCGGCTGGGTGCTGTCGCGCGAGGTGGCGCGCAACGCGCTGCTGCCGACGCTCACGATCGCGGGCGTCCTGTTCGGCGAGCTCGTCGCCGGTGCGGTCGTCACCGAGACGGTGTTCGCCCGCTCCGGGCTCGGTCGGCTGACGCAGGAGGCGGTCGCGAACCGCGACATCCCCGTGCTGCAGGCGATCGTCGTCATCTCAGGCGTCGGCTTCGTCGTCATCAACCTCGTCGTCGACCTCGTCTCCCCCGCGATCGACCCGCGCCTCCGCCGGGCGGTGCACGCATGAGCGCGATCACCGCCGCGCTCGGCGAGCGCACCGCGCGGCCGTCGGCCCGGCCGCGCCCGGCGGCGACGCTCGCGGTCGCCGTCGTGGTGCTCGCGGTCGCGCTCGCCTGGGCCGTGCTGCCCTGGCTGTTCACCGCGCAGGACCCGATCGCGGGCGTCGCGGCGGATGCGCTGCAGGCGCCGAGCGCCGCGCATCCGTTCGGCACCGACGCGACCGGCCGCGACCTGCTCGCGCGCGTCATCTTCGGCGCCGGCAACTCGCTCTCCGGGGCGGCGATCGCCGTGCTCGTGGGCCTCGTCGTCGGGACCGCCATCGGCGTGCTCGCCGGCTCGCTCGGCGGCGTGCTCGAGGAGGCGCTCATGCGTGTCGTCGACGTGCTGCTCGCGATCCCCGGACTGCTGCTCGCGCTCAGCGTCATCGTGCTGCTCGGCTTCGGCGTCGCGAACGCGGCGATCGCCGTCGGCGTCACCTCCATCGCCGTCTTCGCCCGGCTCGCCCGCTCGCAGGTGGTGCGCGTGCGCCGCAGCGACTACGTCGAGGCGGCGTTCGGCTCGGGCGGCACGTTCCTCGGCGTGCTCGGCCGGCACGTGCTGCCGAACTCGCTCGGCGCGGTGCTCGCGCTCGCGGCGCTGCAGTTCGGCAGCGCCATCCTGCAGATCTCGACGCTCGGCTTCCTCGGCTACGGCGCACCGCCGCCCATCCCCGAGTGGGGCCTGCTGATCGCCGAGAGCCGCGACTACGTCGCCACCGCCTGGTGGCTCACCACCCTGCCCGGCGTCGTCGTCGCCGGCGTCGTCCTCTCGGCGAACCGCGTCGCCGCCGCCATCAGGGAGAGAAGCGCATGACCGATCCACTGCTCCGCATCACCGACCTCGCCGTCTCCTACCGCTCGCGAAGCGGGCGCCGCACCGCGGTCGACGGCGTCAGCCTCGAGCTCGGCCGCGGCGAGGTGCTCGCGCTCGTCGGCGAGTCCGGCTCCGGCAAGACCACGATCGGCCAGTCGGTCATCGGCCTGCTCGCCCCCGGCGGGCGCATCGACCGCGGCGCGATCGAGCTGCAGCTCGCCGGCGGCCCGCTCGACCTGACGCGGCTGCCCGCGCGTGCGGTGCAGGAGCTGCGCGGGCGCCGCATCGCGCTCGTCCCGCAGGATCCCGGCACCTCGCTCAACCCGGTGCGCACGATCGGCGCCTCCGTCGCCGCGCCGCTGCGCATCCACCGCTGGGGCACGCCCGACCGCATTCGCCGCCGCGTCGTCGAGCTGCTCGACCGCGTCGGCCTCGACGACCCCGAGCGGCGTGCCGGGCAGTACCCGCACGAGCTCTCGGGCGGCATGCGGCAGCGCGCCCTCATCGCCGCCGCGATCGCGCTCGAGCCCGAGCTGATCATCGCCGACGAGCCGACGAGCGCGCTCGACGTCACCGTCCAGCGACGCATCCTCGACCTGCTCGACGACCTGCGCGACGAGCTCGGCTCGAGCGTGCTGCTCATCACCCACGACCTCGCGGTCGCGGCCGAGCGCGCCGACCGCATCGCGGTGCTCCGCGGCGGTGCCATCGAGGAGGCCGGTGCGACGAGGGAGGTGCTGCGCGAGCCGGCGAGCGCCTACACGGCCGAGCTGCTCGCCGACGCGCCCGCGCTCGACGACGAGTCGCCGCGACCGCCGCGGCTGCCCGGCGAGCCGTTCCTCGTCGTCGACCGCCTCGTGCACGACTACGGACGCGGCCGGGATGCGTCCCGCGCCGTCGACGACGTCTCGTTCGCGGTGGAGCGCGGCACGACGCACGCCCTCGTCGGCGAGTCCGGCTCGGGCAAGACGACGATCGGCCGCGCGGTCGCGGGCTTCCACGGCCCCTCGGGCGGGGACATCCGCATCGGCGCGCACGACGTGCCGGCCGAGCGCCGGGACCGCGCGCTCCGCCGGGTCGTGCAGCTCGTCTCGCAGAACCCGTACGCCTCGCTCGACCCGCGCCGCACCGTCGGCCAGACGATCGGCGAGCCGCTGCGCAACTGGCGCCCGGCCGACGGCGGCGTGCGCGACCGCCGTGTCCTCGCCCGTCGCGTCGCGACCGCCCTCGACCGCGTCGCGCTGCCCGCCGACGTCGTCGACCGGCTGCCTGCCGAGCTCTCGGGCGGGCAGCGGCAGCGCGTCGCGATCGCCCGCGCGCTCATCATCGAGCCCGAGCTCGTGGTCCTCGACGAGGCGGTCTCCGCGCTCGACGTGACCGTGCAGTCGCAGATCCTCGAGCTGCTCGAGCAGCTCCAGCGCGAGCTCGGCCTCACCTACCTCTTCATCACCCACGACCTCGCGGTCGTGCGTCGCATCGCCGACACCGTCACGGTGCTGCGGCGCGGCCGGGCGGTCGAGACGGGCACCGCGCACCAGGTGCTCGGCCAGCCGCAGCACGAGTACACGAGGGCGCTGCTCGACGCGGTGCCCGCACCCGACTGGCTGCGGGACCTCCGCGGCCCGCGACGACCCCAGCTGGAGGTGGCGTGATGGCGCCCTCGATCGGATTCTTCACCCGCGTCCTCGACGACGCGTCGGCGCCGGAGCGGTACCGCATCGCGCTCGACCAGGTGGCGCTCGCGGAGCAGCTCGGCTACCGCACCGCCTGGTTCGCCCAGCACCACCTCGACGGCGCCGAGGGCGGCCTGCCCTCCCCGTTCGTGCTGCTCGCCGCGGCCGCGGCCCGCACGTCGCGCATCCGCCTCGGCACGGCGATCCTGACGCTCGCGCACGAGCAGCCCGCGCGCGCGGCCGAGGATGCGGCGGTGCTCGACGCGATCGCCGTCGGCCGCGTCGAGCTGGGCCTCGGCACCGGCGGCAGCCCGCGCACCCTCAGCGCGTTCGGCGAGGACGCCGCGCACCGCCGCGCCATCTACGACGCGAAGCTCGTGCGGCTGCGCTCGCTGCTCGACGGCTCCGCCGACGTCGAGCTCTACCCGAGCGCCCGCGGGCTCGCCGACCGCATCTGGCAGGCCACGTTCTCGGCGGAGGGCGCCCGCACCATCGGCGCGCACGGCGACGGGCTCATGCTCTCGCGCGTGCAGCCGCCGCCCCCCGACCTCCCAGCAGGCGCCTCGCCGCCGCGCGTCTGGGACGTGCAGCGGCCGCTCATCGACGCCTATCTGGAGGCCCTGCCCGCGGGCGTCGCCCCGCGCGTCCTCGCCTCGCGCAGCGTCGTCGTCGTCGACCCGGCCGAGCGCCGGTCGATGCGGGCGCTCGCCGAGCAGGGCATCGGGCGCCAGCTCGAGCAGCTGCAGGGCGTGACGCCCGGCTCGCTCTCGATCGACGAGCTGCTCGAGCGCAGCGAGACCCACCTCGGCACCCCCGCGGAGGTCATCGACTCGCTCGCCGCCGACGTGGTCGCCGCCGGTGCCACCGAGGTGTCGGTCCAGGTCCACTCGGTCGATCCGCACCCCGCCATCGCGGCGCGGTCGATCGAGCTGTTCGCGCGAGAGGTCGCGCCCGCGCTCGGCTGGAAGGTCGGGCACCGACTGCAGGAGGAACGCCATGTCGCATGACGTCATCGACCACCTCGCCGAGATCCCCGCGGGATCCCGGCTCGACGAGATCCGTCGGGCGAGGCCCGACGCGCGCGAGCACGCGCAGCAGAGCTTCCTCGCGCTGCTCGAGCCCGCCGATCCCGGCCGGCTGTCGCTCGCCGACCGCTACGCGGTCGCGGCCTACGTCGCGCTGCTGCACGACGGCGCACCGACGCCGACGCGAGCGTCCTCGTTCTACCTCGAGCTGCTCGGCGACGAGGCGGATGCCGACCTCGTGCGCGCCGTGCGGCGCGCGGCCGACGAGGGACGGGCATCCGGCCCGTACGGCGGCTACCGCGAGCCCGGCCTCGCCGACGAGGCTCAGCCCGGCCCGGCCGCGGTCGTCGACCGCGCGGCGATCCCCGCGCGGCTCGCCGCGGCGCTCGAGCACGCGCACCTGCTCGTGCTCCACCCGCGCGACGCGAGGCCCGCATCGCTCCGCGCGCTCGTCGATGCCGGCTGGGAGGCCGACGCGATCGTCTCGCTGAGCCAGCTCGTCGCGTTCCTCGCGTTCCAGCTGCGCCTCGTGCACGGACTGGGGACGCTCGCCGCCACGCCGGCCGCGGGCGACACCCCCACCCACCACGAGCTGCAGGAGGCACGCGCATGAGCGGCACGCACGACCGCACCCCGATCCTCGACCACCCCGAGCTGCGACGACCCGAGGCCTTCACGCAGCGCGGTCTCGGCTGGGCACCGTGGGCGCCGCCCGTCCCGGAGTACGAGCTCACCGACGGGCAGCGGCACGCGCTGGTCGAGGCCTCGCGCTCGTCGAGCCCCTACTTCCGGCTGCTCGCGCGCGACCCCGAGGCGCTCCGCGCCCGCACGCTCACCGACCTCGACATCTTCGGCAACGAGGCGGGCGGGCTGCCGCGCTGGGAGCGCGAGCTCTCGGCCGCCGCGGCGTCGCGCGTCAACGGCTGCGTCTTCTGCGCCTCCGTCCACGCGCGGGCCGCCTCGCGGCTCTCGGACCGCACCGACGACGTGCAGCGCCTGCTCGATGAGGGCGTCGGCGCGCGCGTCGACGACCGGTGGGACGCGATCGTCGACGCCTCCGCGGCGCTGACCGCGACCCCGGCCGCCTTCGGTCCCGAGCACGTCGAGCGGCTGCGCGCCGCGGGCATCGACGACGCCGGCATCGTCGACCAGATCGCCGGCGCCGCGTTCTTCAACTGGGCGAACCGGCTGATGCTGTCGCTCGGCGAGCCGGAGGTCGTCTGATGGGCGCGCCCGCGATCCTCGACCACGTGGTGCTGGCCGGCCCCGACCTCGCCGCGACGATCGACGAGGTCGAGCGGCGCACCGGCGTGCGCGCCCCGCTCGGCGGCCGCCACCCGGGCGGCACGGCGAACGCGCTCATCGCGTTCACCCGCGGCGGCCGACGCGTCAAGCAGTACCTCGAGCTGATCGGGCCCGACGCCGAGGGCGGCTGGACGGCTCCGAGGTCGGCCGGTTCGGCATCGCCGCGCTGCCGGCGCCCGCTGTGGTGAGCTTCGCCATCGCACCCCATGACCTCGACGCGACGGTCGAGCGCGCGACCGCCGCGGGCGCCGGCATCGGCGCGGTGGTGCCGCTGTCGCGACGCACGCCCGACGGCCGCGAGCTGGCGTGGCGGCTCGGGCTGCCGGAGGACGCGCGGCAGCCGCCGTTCCTCATCGACTGGGGCGAGACGGCGCATCCGGCGCTCGACGACATCCCTGCGCTCGAGCTGCTGGCCGTCCGGCGGCTCGCGACCGACGTCGCCGGGGAGACCGCGCGCCTCAGCGCGCTGGGCGTCGAGGTCGGCGACGGACGCGATGCGCTCGAGGTCGTCGCAGCCGACGCCGACGGCATCGAGATCGAGGTCGAGGTCGACGGCCTGCCGGTCGTCCTGCGCTGAGAGTCGGGCCCTTCCGCTCATGCGGGATCCGCGCTTGGCTGTCGGTGCGGGGGCTTCCCCGCACCGCGGTCAAGGAGGACGGCAATGGCATCTGTCGCACGCATCACGACGATCAGCGCTCGCTCGGAGCAGAGCTTCGAGGACGCGATCACGCAGGGCATCGCCCGGGCGGGGCAGACGCTCCGAGGGATCGAGGGCGCCTGGGTCAAGGACCACGTCGTCAACATCAAGGACGGCAGCATCACGTCGTGGCAGGTCAACCTCGAGGTGACGTTCGTCCTCGACGACGCCGGCGCCGCGGTCGACGCATCGTCCGACTGACGTCGGGTCCGACGGACCCGGCCCGAGCGCGGCGACGGTGCACGCCGCCGCCGCGCTCCGGCGCGCCTGACCGGAGGGTCAGACGATCGAGACCGAGGCGCCCAGGCGCTGCTCCGCGAGCAGCGCGCCCCGACCGAGCGACTCGAGCTTGGCGACGGCGATGGACGGGTGGATGCGTCCACCCAGCCCGCAGTCGGTCGACGCGATGACGCGCTCCGGGCCGACGATGCGCGCGAACCGCTCGATGCGGTCGGCGACGAGCTCGGGATGCTCGACCACGTTCGTCGCGTGGCCGATGACGCCCGGCGCGATGCGCTTGCCGTCGGGCAGCGCGACCTGCTCCCAGACGCGCCACTCGTGCTCGTGGCGCGCGTTCGCCGCCTCGAACGAGTAGCTGCCCGCGTTCACCTCGAGCACGAGGTCGACGATCTCGGCGAGGCCGATGTCGGTCGTGTGCGGGCCGTGCCACGAGCCCCAGCAGAGGTGCAGGCGCACCTGCTCCTCGGGGAGCCCGCGGATCGCGTGGTTGAGCGCCTCGACGCGGATGCGCGTGAAGTCGAGGTAGTCCTCGATCGACGGCTCGGGGTTGATCTGGTCGAAGTTCTCGGCGAGCGAGGGGTCGTCGATCTGCACGATGAGGCCGGCGTCGACGATGGCCCGGTACTCCTCGCGCAGCACCTCGGCCCACGCCCAGATGTGCTCCTCCTCGCTGGCGTAGTGGCGGTTCGCGATGCGCGACGCCGAGCCGGGAGACAGGGCCGTGAGGAAGCCCTGCTCGGCGCCCGAGCCCTCGAGCCCCGCCTGCAGGTTGGCGATGTCCGCGGCGATGGCGTCCTGGCCGATGTAGCGGAGCGCCCCGGTCGTGGCCGGGAACGCGGTCGCGGGCGTCGACTCGAGCAGCGGGTGCTCCGGGTCGAGGTAGGCGTCGGCGAAGCGCACCCAGTCGCGACGGTCGGGGAACGACGTCAGGCGGATGTCGCCGGGCGCCGAGCGCTGCGGCGCCTCGGTGAAGATGTCCTCGCCGGTGACCTCGAGGCCCGCGACGCGCTGGAAGACGTAGCTCCACCAGGCGCCGTAGTCCTGCGCGCTCGACATCGCCTTGCCGTACTCGCCGTCGCCGACGATCGTCACGCCCAGCTCGCGCTGCCGGCGCACGAGGTCGGCGACCGCGGCGCTGAGCAGCGACTCGAACTCCGGGGTGCGCTCGAGGGTGAGGCCGTCGGCCGCGAGCGTGCGGGCGGCGTTGGCCGCGAGCAGCTCGGGCGTGCGGGGCAGGCTGCCGGCGTGCGAGACGTCGATGCGGGGCATGGTGACCTTCCGGTGGCGGGGACGAGTGGTCGTGACGCTACCGACGCTCGGCGCGCGCATCGACTCCCCCGGTCACGCTTCGTCACACATCCCGCCTGCCGCACACGATCGGACAATGACGGGCCGGATGTGACCGCTCGCATGTGTTGCTGTGTCCTGACCCTGCGTACCCTGGGTGTTGACCCAAGGAGGACGACGATGTCGGACATGACCTTCCAGCTGCTCGCGATCGGGATCTACTTCGCCGCGATGATCGGCATCGGCGTCTACGCCGCGCGCAAGACGAAGAGCCACGAGGACTACATGCTCGCCGGACGCGAGCTGAGCCCGTTCACCGCCGCGCTCTCCGCCGGGGCATCCGACATGTCGGGCTGGCTGCTGCTGGGGCTTCCCGGAGCCATCTACGCAGCCGGGCTCATCGAGGCCTGGATCGCGATCGGCCTGACGATCGGCGCCTACCTCAACTGGAAGCTCGTGGCGCCTCGCCTGCGCGCCTACACCGAGGTGGCGCGCAACTCCATCACGATCCCGAGCTTCTTCGAGAACCGCCTCCGCGACCGCTCGCGTGCACTGCGCATCGTCTCGGGCCTCATCATCCTCATCTTCTTCACGTTCTACGTCTCGTCGGGCATGGTGGCCGGCGGCGTGTTCTTCGAGTCGACGTTCGGCGCGAACTACATCTGGGGCATGCTGCTCGTCAGCGGCGTCACGCTGCTGTACACGCTCTTCGGCGGGTTCCTCGGGGCATCCCTCACCGACGTCGTGCAGGGCGTGATGATGTTCCTGGCGCTCATCATCATCCCCGTCATCGCCTTCGCCACGGTCGGCGGCCTGCAGGGCGTGCAGGAGGGCATCACGGCGTCCGGCGCGGAGCTGTCAGGCCTGATCCCTGCCGACGTCGACGGCATGGTGATCCTCGGGATCATCTCGTCGCTCGCGTGGGGACTGGGCTACGTGGGCCAGCCGCACATCATCGTGCGCTTCATGGCCCTCAAGTCGGTCGCCGCGGCCCGGCCCGCGCGCCGGATCGGCCTGAGCTGGATGATCATCTCGCTCGTGGGCGCGGTGGTCTCGGGCTTCGTCGGCATCGCCTACATCCAGCAGTCCGGCATGGAGCTCGCGAACCCCGAGACGGTCGTCCTCGCGATGTCGCAGGCGCTGCTGCACCCCTTCGTCGCGGGCCTGGTGCTCGCTGCCGTGCTCGCGGCCATCATGTCGACGCTCTCCAGCCAGCTCATCGTCTGCTCGTCGGCGCTCGTCGAGGACCTCTTCCAGGTCTTCGTCAAGCGGCAGCCGTCGCAGAAGGTGCTCGTGCTCCTCGGCCGGGCGTGCGTGCTCGCCGTCGCGGCGGTCGCGGCGGTGCTGGCGATCACGCCCTCCGACACGATCCTCGGTCTCGTCGGCTTCGCGTGGGCCGGATTCGGTGCCGCCTTCGGCCCCATCGTGCTGCTGAGCCTCTTCTGGCGGAGGCTCTCCAACTGGGGCGCCCTCGCCGGCATGATCGTCGGCGCCGCGACCGTCTTCATCTGGGACGCGATCGAGCAGGCCACCGAGATCGGCTTCTTCACGCTCTACGAGATCGTGCCAGGCTTCGTGCTCAACCTCGTCGTCGCCATCGTCATCAGCCTCGTGGTGCACCGCCACGACCCCGAGGTCGACGAGGAGTTCACCCGCACGGGCCAGATCGTCGCCCTCAAGCCCGGGGAGTCCCGGGTGAGCGCGGCGGCCGCGGCCGACCGCAACGCCCTGCCCTGATCGGAGGCGGCCCACCGCGAGAGGTGGGCGTGCGCGCGGGGGGTGGGCATGCAGGCCCACCCCTCGCACGTGCGGCCACCCCTCGGTGACGGTGAGGCCAGCAGGCGGATGCGGCCGCAGCCATCACGTGTCGCTCATCGGGTAGGAGCGATCCTCGCCGCCACGGCCGACCACCATTTCCATGCGCGACCGAGGTGTGCTCCGTCGGCGCGACAGGTGGGCGTGCGCGCGAGGGGTAGCGGCGCGCGGGCACCCCTCGGGCGCACGGGCACCCCTCGGGCGCACGGGCACCTGTCGGTGATCGCGCTGGAGCCGGCGCGGCGCGTCAGCTGCTGAGCACCGCCCAGCCACGCGGCGGGAGCTCCACGCGATCGCCCGCGAGCTCGCCGTCGCCGGCGAGCACCCGCGTCGCGTCGGCGACGGGGAGGCGCACGGCAGCGTCGGTGACGTTCAGCGCCGTGACGATCGCCGCATCCGCGGTCGCCGTGCGCAGCACGATCGCGCCGTTCTCGACCACGACGACGTCGGTGTGCGCGCGCGTGAGCCACGGGTGCCGTCGGCGGATCGCGATCAGCGTGCGGTGCAGGTCGAGCGCGCCGCGCGTCGCGTCGTCGAGCTCGTCGGCGGGCGTCGGTCGCTCGGGGAACTCCGGCCGGATGGCGTCGTCGCCGCCCCAGCGCTCCTCCTTCAGCCCCTCGAGGCCCAGCTCGTCGCCCGCATACACCGACGGCGTGCCCGCCACCGTGCACAGCACCGCGAGCGCGTGCGGCACGAGGTCGGGGCCGACCGCGGTCGCGATGCGCGTCACGTCGTGGTTGCCGAGGAACGTGTAGGGCACGAACGTCGCGAGCAGCGCGTTGTGGCGGCCGATCGCATGCTCGAGCTCGAAGAGGTTGCGCTCGGCGAGGCTGTGCCAGATGCCCTGCCACAGCTCGTACTGCGTGACCGCATCCATCGTCGACGACTCGACGATCTCCGCGTACTCGCCGTGGATGACCTCGCCGAGGAACCACGCGTCCGGGTGCTGCTCGCGCACCACGGGCAGCACGCGCGCCCAGAACTCGCTCGGCACGCTGTAGGCGGCGTCGAGCCGCCAGCCGTCGATGCCGCGGTCGAGCCAGTGCAGCATGACGCGCGTCACGAGCTCGGCGGCGGCGTCGCCCGCGTGGTCGAGCGCCACGAGCGCCTCGTGGCCCTCGAAGACCTCGGCGTCGCCGCCCGCGCCGAGCTGGAAGAGCGCCGCCTCGTCGCTGCGGGGATCCGCGAACGCCGCCCGGAAGGCAGGGTGCTCGCGCCCCACGTGGTTGAATACGCCGTCGAGCAGCACGCGGATGCCGCGCTCGTGCGCCGCCGCGACGAGCCTGTCGAAGTCGGCGTCATCGCCGAGCCGAGGGTCGATGCGGAAGTGGTCGGTCGTGTCGTAGCCGTGCGTGGTGCTCGCGAACACCGGGCCGAGCGCGATGCCGTTCAGCCCGAGCTCGACGACGTGGTCGAGCCACGCCTCGAGCCGCGGCAGCCGATGCACGATCGGCTCGCCCTCGGGATCATCCCGGTCGCGGATCTGCGCCCCTGTGAACCCGAGCGGGTAGACGTGCCACCACATCGCCGACAGGGACCAGTGCTCGGGATCGCGCATCCCACCATTCTGGTGCGTCTGCCGCTCGCATGCCCACGAGGCGCGTCAGAGGCGCTCGAGCACCACGACCGCGGTGTGCGGCCGCAGCTGCGCGGCCGCTGCGATGTCGCCCCAGCCGTCGAGGCGCGCGATCGCCGCCCACAGCTGCGCGCGCTCGTCGCCGAGCGCCGCACGCGCGCGCACCCGCACGACGCCGTCGACGGTGTCGGCCCAGGCATCCGGGTGCGCCTGCAGGTTGAGCCACCAGGCCGGGTCGGCCGCCGCCCAGCCGTTCATCG
>Ga0213836_101116_pt1 | contig 17478 bp, 17 predicted proteins | sample SWPATP03_FD_160578 | JGI IMG/M metagenome (GOLD analysis project Ga0213836, IMG submission 160578) | Coastal seawater microbial communities from Marineland, Florida, United States - SWPA TP0 #3 | ecosystem: Environmental > Aquatic > Marine > Coastal | place: USA: Florida | collected 2016-08-05
ATTTTTCTGCCGACCTTCGAGACTTCCAACATGGTTGCCCAAGCCAAGCGGAAAATCAAATCCAAGACTGCCCGAGCCATGCTGACATGGGCGCATTATCGATTCAAACTAACCCTGAGACATCAAGCCGAGATAACTCGAACCACAGTTGTAGATGTGACGGAAGAATACACCAGCAAAACCTGTACTCACTGTGGTCATGTCCATTCCCAGCTAGGTGGCTCAAAAGTGTTCCGATGTCCTGAGTGTGGGTTCACTCTACCCAGGGACTGGAACGGTGCTTTTGGAATCTTTCTAAAAGCTTTGCGGGATACCGCCTCTGTTACCTTAACGGGTAATAGTGCTATCGTCGCATTGTCAGGCAATAGCCGGATAAATGTCGCGTAAATGTATCAGAATCCTAGTCAAGTGATAACCATCGTGGTTATAGGAGGGTCAAGCATCATGTTGGGAAGGATAATGGCGATCGCCAAAAATGTGTTTTGGGAAGTCATGCGCGCTAGGGTTCTCTATATTTTGGGTATCTTTGCGCTGTTGATGGTCGCAGCAGTTGAACTAATGCCCCAAGTCGCTGCTAGTTTAGAAGATAAAATTGTCTTAGATCTCGGTTTGGCTGCTATCAGCCTTCTTAGCTTAATTGTGGCAGTTTTTGTCAGTACCACTTTAATTAACCAGGAAATTGAAAAACGCACCGTTTATTTACTGCTTTCTAAGCCGGTTAGCCGCCCGGAATTGATTATTGGTAAACATTTGGGTTTGTGGGCGGTCTTAGCAGTTTTGGTCGTGGTAATGACAGCCATATATATGGGGGTTTTAAGTCTTAACCAAATTCCATACCCCGCACCAAGTATCGCCATTTCTAATCTGTTGATTTGGATTAAGTTTGGGCTAATTGGGGCGGCGGGCATTTTGTTAGGCGTGTTAACCAGTTCTCTGTTGGCTACACTCCTAACTTTTGCGGTTTATGTAATGGGAAGTCTCAGCCGAGACTTACTCGAATTGGGTCAAATTAGCGATAGTCAAACCATTGAAAATGTGATGACGGCAATGTATGTCATTTTACCGGATTTAGCCCGTCTGAATCTCAAAAATGATGCCGTTTATGCAGATATCCCTGATGTTCCTATTCTCGTGGCTAATGCTGGATATGGTATCATTTACACCGTCCTACTATTAGCCTTGGCGATCGCTATTTTTTCCCGCCGAGAATTATAAGCCATTAGTCATCATATCCCGCCCACACAGAGGCTAAATTTCCCCGACTGGGTGTGAACTGGTCAATGATTTGGTTAATCCGCTTTTCTAGCTGCTGTAAAGACAACTCCCGGCTCGCTGGTTTCACATCGGATATATTCCAATACTCCACCGTGTTCACCCAGGAAGGATATCGTTTAACCATTAACGGACGATATATTGATTCCTCAATGGCAATAATTTTATTGGCATTTTTAAAGTTAATTTGGGATACGGGTCTGATGGTTCGGACAGAATAATCTAAGGAAATACCCCGCTTCTCCAATTCCGAAATCACTTCTAAGGCGATCGCCCCCATTGAATAATTACTAGAATAATGGCTTTTATCTACTGGTAATAAAGCCGAATAAGCCCGCCAACTCAAGCCCCTGGTTTCCGCCAAATAATTAAACAAATACTCAGAAAATCGACTCAGATAGTCATTTCCTGTAGACAAAAATAAAATTGTTTTCATAAGCACCTTGATGTTGATTAAATGTGGGTTCAGACAGCAACCATGTATCTGGTAGGCGGAAGTTTAGGGGCTGGTTGGTAAATTAGCCCTGCCATGTTCTCAATAAATCTTACCCTAGATCCAGTGTAGCAACAACCAATATAACTTATTGGATAGATTTCGGCAATTTATTTGATGGACATCAACTTAGAACGTCCCCAGACAGCGGGTAATCAGAATAGTCTCAACCCATAGACTGAGTACCATAGTGATAAAACTTCTCAAAAGTGATAATATGAACCCAGTTGCCAGTTGTGATAATTGACTGAGAACCCGATCGCATTGTACCATAGACATAATCATTCAGTGTATTCTCAGTTACATAAAACTTTTCAGTTATACAATTGGTTCAGCATGAGGGCGGATATGATTAAGGCTGGGGTTCTGTGGTCACTATATTAAGTTTTTTGGAAAACTGAATCATTTTCTCCCAGATGGCAGGATAATAACAGAGATAGGGTTAGATCCACCAAGGTGAAACTTTGAGGACAGCCGGGTAATTCTCGGCTAATTCTCAGCGGTGAACTCCTATCAGGTAATAAGATTTACAAGCCAATCACCCTATGAATATTCAAACAGTTATCCTACGGGGTTCTTATTTAGATCAGCTAGTTCATGAATTGCGCGACTACTTCCCTGATGTCATTGTCCGCACTATTGGGAATGTCAATATCTTAGTCGAGGAGTCCTTTTCGGCGCGAATTTCCGCCAATTTGTCAACCACGATAATTTTAAACTATGCCGAATTTGACTATTGTGAAATTGATGTCATCACTGCTGGTGGAGATGTCGGTTTTTTAAATCTAGGTTATGGTGCGGGAAAAGCCAGGATCGACAGCTTTGTGGAGATGCTAGAATCAATCTGCAAGTCCCATAACTGGAAAATTGAACGAAAAATCGATCAGTAGCATCACTTTATTGTTAAAATTCGTAAAGGAACTGTTAAGGATAATGTAGGATGCGGGTTGCGATCGCTGGAGCTGGATTAGCTGGCATGGCCACGGCTGTTGATCTGGTTGATGCTGGACATGAAGTAGAACTATTTGAGTCCCGCCCCTTTGTGGGTGGTAAAGTAGGTAGTTGGGTAGACCCAGAAGGTAATCATGTCGAAATGGGTCTGCACGTCTTTTTTGGCTGCTACTACCAACTATTTGATTTAATGAAAAAGGTGGGAGCCTTTGAGAATCTGCGATTAAAAGACCATATTCACTGCTTTGTCAACCCCGGCGGCGTGATCGGAAGTTTAGATTTTCGCTTCTTTACTGGCGCACCCTTCAACGGACTAAAAGCCTTTTTCACCACTTCTCAGCTTTCCGTCCAGGATAAATTGCAAAATGCGATCGCCCTGGGAACTAGCCCCATTGTCCGGGGTTTGGTGGACTTTGAGGGAGCCATGAGAAACATTCGAGACCTAGATAAAGTCAGTTTTGCGGACTGGTTTCGCCGCCAGGGAGGGTCTGAAGGTAGCCTAAAACGGATGTGGAACCCCATCGCCTATGCTTTGGGTTTTATCGATACTGAAAATATCTCCGCGCGCTGTATGCTCACGATTTTCCAGTTTTTCGCAGCCAAAAGCGAAGCCTCCGTCTTGCGAATGTTGGAAGGGTCTCCGGCGGAATATCTCCATAAACCTATTGTTAACTATCTCCAACAACGGGGCGCTAAAATTCATCTGCGACGACGGGTCAGAGAAATTCAGTTTACAGAAATTGACGGTAAAACCCGTGTCACTGGCTTGGTGGTCGCCCAAGGGGAAGCCGAAGAAACCATTATTGCAGATGCTTATGTTTGCGCCTGTGATGTTCCTGGGGCTCAAAAAATGCTCCCAGAGGCTTGGCGAAAATGGCCGGAATTTGACAACATTTACAAGTTAGATACTGTTCCCGTAGCCACAGTGCAATTACGCTTTGATGGTTGGGTAACAGAACTCCAAGACTCACTCGCACGCCAACAGTTAGAAAAAGCCGTGGGTATAGATAACTTACTCTATACTGCTGATGCCGATTTCTCCTGTTTTGCTGATTTGGCTTTAACCAGTCCGGGAGATTATTACCGCTCAGGACAGGGTTCTCTGCTACAGTTGGTTTTAACTCCGGGCGACCCTTTTATTAAACAAAATAATGAGGCGATCGCCAATCATGTTCTCCAGCAAGTTCACCAACTTTTCCCCTCTTCCCGAGAGTTAAATATGACTTGGTATAGTGTAGTTAAACTAGCCCAGTCCCTCTATCGGGAAGCCCCCGGAATGGACCCCTACCGTCCCCCCCAAAAAACTCCCGTTGCTAACTTTTTCTTAGCTGGTAGTTACACACAACAGGATTATATTGATAGCATGGAAGGTGCTACCCTCTCCGGGCGACAGGCTGCCCGTGTTATCCTGGAAAATGCCCCTAACTTTTTGGAACTAAGCAAGCTGGGGGTACAGAGCTAAAATATTGTCCCTGTCTGGCTTGCTATAAGTAGGGCGGGGACTATGCCTCAATATAAACTACCTCACACCTTAATAATTAAGTAACTCAAATGGCTGATTGGTTAGAACATAGCGTGCAAATAGAAGTTAATGTTCCCATTGATATCGCATGGGATTTATGGTCGGATTTAGAACAAATGCCACGGTGGATGAAGTGGATTGAGTCCGTGAATATATTGGAAGAAAACCCAGAACTTTCTAAGTGGAAGTTGGCTAGTGGTAACTTTGAATTTAGCTGGCTTTCTCGCATTCTTAAAGAGATTCCACATCAGATTATCCAATGGGAATCAGTCGATGGGTTGCCTAACCGAGGCGCTATCCGTTTTTACGATCGCCATGGTAGTAGTATTGTCCGCCTCTCCGTGTCTTATGCTATTCCCGGTCTGTTAGGTAAGATTATGGATAATCTTTTTTTGGGGGGTGTCGTTGAGTCTACTATTGCTAAGGATTTGGAACGTTTTAGGGATTATGCTTTAGATTATTATGCTAATCGCTGAACTTTATTTATGGGAAGGGTTGACAGGTCGCCCCGAATCTTGATACAATATTGACATATATTACATAATTGTAATCTGTGCCATCAATAAAATTATGTCAATACTCCCATCATTTAGCATAATAGCATAAATAAACTCAGAAAGCAACCCCCACCCCCCTACTTGTGACGAGGGGGCTTGTTACAAAACTTAACATAATTCCGAGGACAATTAACAATTAATAATTCCCGGAGATTGGCTATTGCCTAATGGTGGCGGGTTGAGGAATATCAAATTGTGCAGGAATTGACAATTGAGAGGGGAAGGGGTGGAACGATCCATGATCGACAATTCCGAATTATTTTCCGGCAAATGTCCGGTGTTGGGGTATATTCAACAATATTGCAGGATTCGTAATACAGATTTTGTGGATTCTGTCTATGTAGTTTAGAACAAATGGGAGAAGAGATTTAATGAAACGATTGGGTCAGGTATTAGCGTTAGTAGGCTTGTTGGTAGGTTTGCTAGGATGGAGTGCCCCTCAGTCTGCATGGGCAGCGGATTTGAGTTTTGTTCAATTACCAAGTCTGCCAGCACCAGTTTTGGCGGAAGTTAACCGCAGAAACAAAGCTGATGCAAAGCTGGGCACTGAATTTGGGAAAAAACTGGATTTGAATAATAGCTCAATCCGAGAATTCCGTCAATATCCGGGAATGTTTCCCACATTGGCCAAAATGATCATTGACGCAGCGCCCTATGATTCAGTGCAGGAAGTATTAGAAATTCCGGGGTTAACCGATGCCCAGAAAGAGATTATAGAACGCTATATCGGTGAGTTTACCATCACTCCGGTAGAGCCGATTCTACAGGAAGGAGATTTCCGCCTCAATACCGGAGTCTATGACTAGGTTGGAGTAGAGAATCAGTTGATGGCTAAAATGTAACTATTCTAGGCTAGGAATCAGGCTAAGAATTTATAACCGCCGCCATTTCTATGGACAACGCGCCCTAAGTCGGTGTGGGTCTGTGAGAAAAGGGGGCGGTTCGTTTTTGTGGTCTATGGGTATAGATGTTGTTGTTGGATGATCTGACCTTGAGAGTTGACCCAAATATGGGAGGCTTCCCGAATTTGACCCTGTTTCAGTATAGCGATCGCAAAATGTCTATATTTATCAGATCCTGTGCCTTGAATGCGTGGGACACTGGCAGCATTAAGATATATAGTCTGATGTTCATCGACAGCTAGGGATTTCCGCAGATAGGCTTTAGTATGGCGGAGGGTGTGGTGCATATGACCAAAACCGACTAGGGGGATAGTTTTTCCGTAATTGCGGGTTTGGGTAATAGCTTCGGCAAAGTCGGGGTCGCCATAGTCACCGCCAATGGGTTTCCAGTCTTTACCACAGGGTGATTCTGGGGTGTCTCCTAAACCACTAGGGCCGTTATGTCCCAAAAAAATAATCTGGTCATAGGCGGCGTTTTTAACTTGGGCTAAAATGCGATCGCTTGATTCTTGGTTGCTGTTGACACCAAAGCGGGTTTGATAAAATTCTTGATTAGTCCATTGTGGCCCTCCCCAACTAAAGGGCCGAGTACCGACAACCGTTAATCCTAACTCAGGAAAATCTCGTTTTCCATAGCCCACGTGGGCGGGTCCCAGCAGATCAATTTGGGTTTGCACCCGGTCTTCCCGGGTGCGATCGTAAGGGCATTTTTGGCGACCCCACTCGGTCATGCTATACCAAGCGTCATGGTTTCCAAACACTACCGCCTTGGGTAAATCTAACTGAGCGATCGCCTTAACCACCTCTAGGGCTTCATTACCAAAATCACCTACAAATAGGGCTAAGTCTACCCCCAACTGTTTTAAGGCTATCTCATCTTCTGGTTCCCATTGGTCGTGGATATCTCCAATTAGGGCAATTTTGATAGTTAATTCCGGTGATGGGCTCATTGTATCTGATAGTACGTTTTTTTCTAGGATAAGTTGTTGCGACCCCAGGTTGAGATTTCTGGCTTTACTATTTTTGGTGAATTCAACTATAATTAGGAATTAGAGAATCACAAACCAGAGGTCAACTGATGTTTGCAGCGACTTTAGACCGACAACCGACCCAATATGAGAAGCCAGAGGACTTGTTTGAGGCGATCGCCACTTTAAAGAAAGACCTAAATGCGATCGTGCTGGCCCACTATTACCAAGACCCCGATATTCAGGACATCGCCGACTATATTGGCGACTCCCTAGGACTGTCGCGCCAAGCTGCCGAAACCCATGCAGATGTTATTGTATTTGCCGGGGTTCACTTCATGGCAGAAACCGCTAAAATTCTCAATCCAGAAAAACAGGTTTTACTCCCCGATCTTAATGCCGGATGTTCTCTAGCTGATAGTTGTCCTCCCCATGCTTTCGCTGCCTTCAAAGCTGCCCATCCTGACCATTTAGTGGTATCTTATATTAATTGCACTGCCGACATTAAGGCGATGAGTGATATCATCTGCACCAGTGCTAATGCCGTCAAAATAGTTAGCCAAATTCCCGCAGATCAGCCAATTATTTTTGCACCCGATCGCAACTTAGGGCGCTATGTCATGGCAGAAACTCAACGAGAAATGCTATTATGGGAGGGGGCTTGCATGGTGCATGAGAATTTCTCCGAAAAGAAAATTGTGCAGCTACAGATTGAATATCCCGGCGCGGAAATTATTGCTCACCCCGAATGTGAACCCCCAGTTTTACGTCATGCTAATTATATCGGTTCTACCACTGCTTTATTAAAGTACGTCAAAGAAAGTGCAAATTCCACTTTTATTGTAGTTACAGAACCCGGAATTATTCACCAAATGAAAAAAGAGGCTCCCGCCAAACAGTTTATTGCCGCGCCCCCCATGAACAGTTGCGCCTGCAATGAGTGTCCCCACATGAGGCTAAACACCCTCGAAAAACTCTATTTATCTATGAAAAATAGACAGCCAGAAATCACCTTACCCCAATCTACCATAGAGGCGGCATTGCGACCTATTCAGCGGATGTTAGAAATGAGTTAATTAATAGGGAATGTAAATCCTTCTCTGTCTACCTCTGGGAGAGGGCAATATCATGTAGGGGCGGGTTCGGCGAATGTCTTCACTAGGGGCGCGAAGATGAATAAACCCGCCCTCCAAACCTGTCTAATTCCTCCACTAGGGGCGCGAAGATGAATAAACCCGCCCTCCAAACCTGTCTAATTCCTCCACTAGGGGCGCGAAGATGAATAAACCCGCCCGCCCTCTCTCTCAACCTGTCTAATTCCTCCACTAGGGGCGCGAAGATGAATAAACCCGCCCGCCCTCTCTCTCAACCTGTCTAATTCCTCCACTAGGGGCGCGAAGATGAATAAACCCGCCCGCCCTCTCTCTCAACCTGTCTAATTCCTCCACTAGGGGCGCGAAGATAAATAAACCCGTCCTCTCTCTCAACCTGTCTAATGTCTTCACTAGGGGCGCGAAGATGAATAAACCCGCCCTCTCTCTCAACCTGTCTAATTTCTTCACTAGGGGGGAGAAGATGAATAAACCCGCCCTCTCTCTCAACCTGTCTAATGTCTTCACTAGGGGCGCGAAGATGAATAAACCCGCCCTCTGGGGAGAGGGGGAGAGGGGGAGAGGGGGAGAGGGGGAAAGGAAAGGTTTTTTTGTGAGTTTCGGCCAGATAGGTTAAAATTATTAAGAGATGTGAAATTTTTGCATTTCCAGATAATCTCTGTTATCCCAACTGATCAAGTATGTCTCTTCCCATTCGCAACGTTGCTATTATCGCTCACGTCGATCACGGCAAAACCACATTAGTAGATGCTCTTCTCAAACAGTCCGGTATTTTCCGGGAAGGGGAAGATGTCCCGGACTGTATTATGGACTCCAATGATATTGAACGGGAAAGGGGAATTACGATTCTCTCTAAAAATACCGCCGTTCGCTACGGAGAAACACTAATTAATATTGTCGATACCCCCGGCCACGCCGACTTTGGCGGAGAAGTGGAACGGGTGCTAGGTATGGTTGATGGCTGTATACTGATTGTCGATGCTAACGAAGGCCCGATGCCTCAAACGCGCTTTGTCCTGAAAAAGGCGCTAGAAAAGGGACTCCGCCCCATTGTGGTGATTAACAAAATCGATCGCCCCCGTGCCGAACCCTATGGCGCAGTTGATAAAGTTCTCGACCTATTCTTGGAACTAGGGGCAGATGATGATCAGTGCGAATTTCCCTATCTGTTTGCATCAGGTTTAGCAGGATACGCCAAACAGGACTTGGAAGAGGAAGGGGTAGATATGAAACCCCTGTTTGAGTATATTATCGACCATGTACCACCACCTGTAGGCGACCCAGAAAAGCCCCTACAACTGCAAGTTACCACCCTAGACTATTCCGAATATGTCGGCCGTATCGTGATTGGTAAAATCCATAATGGGGTGATTAGAGCCGGACAACAGGCTGCTTTAGTTAAGGAAAATGGCGAGGTAGTCCGTAGCAAAATCACCAAGTTAATGGGATTTGAAGGCCTGAGCCGGATTGATTTAGAATCCTCTAGCGCCGGAAACCTAGTAGCTGTGGCTGGTTTCAGTGATGCAAATATTGGGGAAACGATTACCTGTCCTAATGAACCCCAGGCTTTACCTTTAATCCGGGTTGATGAACCGACCTTGCAAATGGCTTTCTCGGTGAATGATTCCCCGTTTGCAGGTCAGGAAGGTACTTATGTGACTTCTCGACAATTGCGCGATCGCTTAATGCGAGAATTAGAAACTAACGTCGCCCTGCGGGTTGAAGAAACCGACTCCCCTGATAAATTCATGGTTTCCGGTCGTGGGGAACTCCATCTAGGTATTTTAATTGAAAATATGCGCCGGGAGGGTTACGAGTTCCAAGTATCCCAACCCCAGGTAATTTACCGAGAAGTTAGCGGTCAACCCTGCGAACCCTTTGAATATCTGGTTTTAGATGTTCCAGAAGAGGCTGTAGGGAGTTGTATGGAACGTTTGGGTCAGCGCCGCGCCGAAATGCAGGATATGCGTATGGGGGTTAATGGTCGCGGCCAATTGGAATTTGTAGTTCCCGCCCGTGGTTTAGTAGGTTTCCGGGGGGAATTTATGCGGATGACCCGTGGTGAAGGGATTATGAACCATAGCTTCCTAGAATATCGTCCCATGAGTGGAGATATTGAAGCGCGACGCAATGGGGTGTTAATTTCTTTTGAAGAGGGGGTTAGCACTTTCTACGCCCTGAAAAATGCTGAGGATAGGGGTGTGTTTTTCATTACCCCAGGAACTAAGGTTTATAAAGGTATGATTGTTGGGGAACACAACCGACCCCAAGACCTGGAGTTAAATGTCTGCAAAACTAAGCAGTTAACTAACCACCGTTCTGCTACTGGGGATGAATTGGTACAATTACAGACTCCTATGGATATGAGTTTAGAACGTGCCTTAGAATATATCGGCCCTGATGAGTTGGTGGAGGTTACTCCTGAGTCCGTGCGTCTGCGTAAGGTGAGTAAAAAGTTGGTTAAACGCTAAACCTAGCTAAAACTGCCTTGTGGCAAGGGTTAAGTGGGCGGGGTTGCTCTAGCTGTTTATTACACAATACAGCGCGCACCCGCCCCTAAATTTTTCTGGGCCGGGGACAGGGAACCGTCAGGAAATCTTGACCCCCATTTAAATAAAGGTTATTGACATATTATGAATTGTGTTATAATTGATAAAATATACAAAACGTTCATCTCCCCCACCCGTTAACTTAACTGTCTGTTTGTCCAGTTATTGCTTAACGTTCTGAGGAAGACGGAAGTAGGGACCCATGCCCGAAGGAACGCGCCACATTTTGACAGTTGGTTGAAGGGAGTAAGTACAATGTTTGTACCTTCTTTGGTGGCTTTTTCCGTCGCTTGCTTGGCGATTTACTTGAGTTTTCAGACTTCTGAGGAGGTTGTTAAAGTTGGAGCGAGGGGGACTGCATTTGTCTGTTTATTGATCAGTCTGGTTTATGCACCTTGGTCAGTTTTGCTGGTCTTAATTGTTCCAGTATTGGCTTTCCGACTGGCATAACAGAGATTTGCGTGATTTTCTCCTGAAAAAATGACATATTTCGAGAACTGAGACAGGGATTTTGACAAAATTAGCCAGTTTTTTTATGGCTAATTATCCCCTGCCCCAGTCAGCCCTTACGGGGGTCTTTTTTTTAGTCTGGTAGTTTGTACTGTGCTACAATCCGTTTAGCAAAATCGGGGACGTGATTATCTAGTTTTTCTGGGTAATTGCGTTTTACATAGAGATAGTTGCGGGTGTAGTGAGAGTCGATGGAAAAGCGAGCATATTCTAAGCCTTTGGGTCCAATGCGTTCAATAACTACCCCCATCATTTTAGCGGCCCACATGGGTATGGTGACTGCTTTATCGTAGGCGGGAATGCTCTGTTGAACGGCTTGGTGGCGATCGCCTTTGGAAGATACGGGTTGAGTGTCTAGTTGGTCTTGAATCAGATCGAGCATTTCCTGTCCGCGATCGTTACGAACGACGATCCATTGCCAGCCAAAAGGAGCCCCCATATATCCTACCACCAAATCAGCCAGAGAGTTCACATAATCAAAACAACTGAGACAGGAGGGGGCAAAAATATCTTTCAGTTGGTTAGTTTTCAAGCCAAAAAATGGGACGGTTTCGGTGGAACCATCTTCGTGCTTAAAGTGGACGCGGAAATCCTGCATAAATTCATAATGGACAACAGTTTCCGGCGATCGGCTAGTAGTTTCCAAAAACTTTTGTAGACCGGCGCGGGTAACATTGTCAACGCAGGGAGTACCGAGAACATAGAGTTTTTCTAAGCCCATTTGTTTCTCAACGGCGCGCAGGGCTTGGATCTGACATCCTACACCGATAACGAGTAATTTTTTCATGCCCGATCGCTCTACTTCTTCCAAAACTGATAAGTTAGGGGAGAGGGTAGGCTTGTTGACCCTGGCGGCGAGAACTTCCTCCGGGGTCCGGGCGAGGACTGGCATAGGTCCAAAGCGATCCTCTTTAGTATTTTGGACACAAACCACCCCTTCGACTATACCTTGGTTAAGCATCTCACAGGCGATCGTGCTGACAATGCCTGTCCACTGTGCCCCTGGTATAGGTTCTTTTTTGCGGGCGGCCATCATATCCTGATGTACGCCAAAATACAGGTCATCTGAGTTGTCTAAATTACGGGATCTCCCGTGGGCTTGTTCTTCGAGGTTAGCGATCTGTTCGTTAAGAAAAGCACAGGCTTCCTTGACATAGTGGATATAGTAGGTATCACAAAGACCGCATTCGCTACAGAGGGCTTTAGCGGGGCGACGGCTTCCTGGTTTAAGGGCTTTGGCTTTCTGATGCGAGCGAGGTTGCTGTAATGAAGTCATTGAAAGCGTGTTTGTTATGTGTAAGATTCAGTGGCTTAATTTTAGCATTGAGGCGACCACTTGGGGATTACCTGAGAATTTATTGTATAATGATAAGTGTCTTTTTTCACCCTAGGGGGAGTAATAGGATAATTGATGAAGGGGAGATATCCTAATCATTAAAAAGGCGATCGCCCCCCAAATGTTTATTTTTTTATTAAGGGTTCTGAACTATTAAAACCGAACATCTGAGATGATGGATGACATGATTACTAACACTACCAAGAAACAGTTCAGCCAGTTCGGAGCGCCCCCTTCTTCCCATGACGACTAAATCAGCATTCCAGGATAAAGACACTTCTCTAATCCAATAACCTGCCTCACCAATTTTATACTCAGATGTAGCCCGAATCCCCTCATGTTCACACTGATCTAAAAAAGTTTGTAGCCAATTTTTGACCTCCTCAACTTCCTTAGCCATTAGTTCTTGTTGCACCTGCGCCGCCCGTCCCAAACCCTGTCCATAAATATCCCCAGCAGAACCAAAAGCCAGAGGAGACAGTCCCACACAATGAAAAATCTTCAGTTCTGCCTGTTCTACTTTAGCGAGGTGAAATGCTTTTTGGAACACGAGCTTACTTTGGGATGACCTATCAATGGCCACCAAAATTTTAGAATATTCCATAACCCGAACCAAATACGCCTTAGATTCATCATACCCCTTTATTGGAAGTATCAAATGAAATTATCAAATTTTCTGTTATGATATAAGGTTGCACTACAATATATGAAACGATATCAAAATGACCCAAAACTACCGCATTACCCTTCTGTCAGGTGATGGCATCGGCCCCGAAATTATGGCGGTGGCGGTGGATGTCCTCAAGGCTGTTGGTAAACAATTAGACCTAAGTTTTGAATTTAAAGAAGCGCTCATGGGGGGAGTGGCTATTGATGCTACGGGAGAACCGCTACCAGAGGAATCATTACAGGCTTGTCGCGATAGTGATGCGGTGTTGTTGGCGGCGATCGGCGGCTACAAGTGGGATAATTTACCGCGTCACCAACGCCCAGAAACGGGACTTTTGGCACTGAGAGCAGGTTTGGGGCTATTTGCTAACCTGCGTCCGGCTACTATTTTGCCTCACTTGATTGATGCGTCATCTCTGAAGCGGGAAGTTGTGGAAGGGGTAGATATTATGGTGGTGCGAGAGTTGACGGGGGGTATTTATTTCGGTCAACCCAGGGGTATTTTTGAGACGGAGACGGGGGAAAAACGGGGGGTCAATACGATGGCCTATGGAGAATCGGAAATAGACCGGATTGGACGGGTGGGGTTTGAAACGGCGAAAAAACGCCAGGGTCGCCTGTGTTCGGTGGATAAGGCTAATGTTCTTGATGTTTCTCAGTTATGGCGCGATCGCATTACGGCGCTGGCGGCGGACTATCCAGAGGTGGAATTGTCTCATTTATATGTGGATAACGCGGCTATGCAATTGGTGCGCTGGCCGAAACAGTTTGATACTATTGTGACTGGTAATTTGTTTGGGGATATCCTCTCAGACGCGGCGGCTATGCTAACGGGAAGTATTGGGATGCTACCTTCGGCGAGTTTGGGTGCTTCTGGTCCTGGGGTGTTTGAGCCTGTACACGGTTCGGCTCCAGATATCGCGGGACAGGATAAGGCGAACCCGTTGGCTCAGGTATTGAGTGCTGCTATGATGTTGCGTTATGGTTTGGACGAACCGGCAGCAAGCGATCGCCTTGATTCGGCGGTGTTACAGGTTCTTGATTGGGGATACCGCACGGGGGATATTATGTCTGAGGGTATGAAGGCGGTAGGCTGTCGGGAAATGGGCGATATGTTATTAAAGGCTTTGTCTGAACAGGGTTGATTAAGGTTCCTTCATAATTGCGATCGCTTCGGGTGAGGTTAATTCTGGGGTTAATTCTGGGGTTAATTTTGAGGGAGGCGATCGCTATTTCATCTGGTGATTATACTTGTTAAGGTTGGTGGATTTTAAGTATGGCTACAAGAAGAGTTTTTTAGCATACCTGACAAACTCTTTATCATTTTTATGTTCAACCCAAAAATTAGCTCAATGTGTTACTACTGTTAAAGGTTTAACATTTATTTATAATGATAGTCACTGATAGGTAAAGGCTTAAGTTGAGATAATTGTTTAGCTCAAAATAGCGCTATGCTTGTCGGGTGAGTAATTTAGTAATTAATTCAAAACTGCCCACTATTCCTTAATTACCTGGAAACAAAGCGAACATTTTCCGTTTGTAAATTCACCGCAACTGTTACATAAGATCCGGTCTGATATCCTGGTTCAAATATCCCTAATGTAATAATTGAAACAATAATAGAAATCAGAAATTGGAGCCAGTTTATCCCATGAATACCATACTGAATTAAAATTTCGTTGGTATTTTTGTCTCGAGAAAATTTGTAACGCCATCTTCCTATAACTTTAGGGTTTTTATTTTTAATTGCTGTTCTAGCTTGACTTTCAAAATTAGGCATTTTTTTGTTAAGAATACTTTTTGCTCGTAGCTGCTCACTTTCGGAAACATGACTACAGGCTGCCAGCAACAATACTAGAGATGTACTGCTTAAACCCAGGATAAAATAACGGCGTGAATGAAGTGCTTTTGTTGACATTGTTAAATCTCCACTTTGCTCAATTACGACAATGCCACAAACTTTAGGTATTTGGCTATACTTAAAAATCAGATTATGACGGAAGTTTTGTGAATAAATATTAACTCAATGACGCAAAATGACGCAAAATGACGAGCATCAACTAAGGTATAATGATTAAATCGATTAGCCTGTTTAAGTTAAATGGATGTAACAAAAGTTTTACAATTGGCAGATCATCTAGTGTTTCAGCAAACAGAAAAGCACTTAGACGACTCTCAGCAAACTGTGATTAAGGGAGTATGGGAAGGTAAAACCTATGATAAAATCGCTGATTCATGTCACTTGAGTGAGCGTCATGTTAGAGATATTGGTTATAAATTATGGCAAATATTATCTGAAGCATTAGGTGAGGATATAAAAAAAAATAACTTTCGCTCAACCTTTGAACGGTTAGAATTTAACTCATCACAATTCATTAATATTAATAGCATAGAAAGTAGTCATAATTTACAATTTTATTCATATCCTGGTCAGCCCTCAAATAGGGAGCAAATACATGATGATATATTCCAGAAAATCGATTTAAGTTTAGCGCCTAAAATTATTTGTTTTTCTAACCGAGAAACGGAATTAAAGAGGCTGGAAGAGTGGTTATTGAATAAGGGAAAGAGTCGTTTGATTGCGGTGTTAGGAGTATCTGGGATTGGAAAAACGACTCTAGTTAAAAGATTTGTAGATAAGCACTTAGATAGATTTGAAGTAATAATTTGGAGGGACTTAAAATTTCCCGAATCGTTGACATCGCTAGTTAATGATTTATTGAAAGTTAGCGAAGAAGAACCAAAAGTAACTGTGAGCGATCGCCTTAAACAACTATTAGGTTTCTTGACGGAAAAGCACTGTTTAATCATCCTGGACGATGTACAAAATCTGTTTACGAGAGGCGCATTAGTCGGACAATACGAAAGAGACTATCAAGATTATCAAAACTTTTTCCGGGCGATCGCCGACTTAGAACATCAGAGTAATGTTATATTAATCAGTCGAGAGAAATGTCGAGAGATGGAGTGTTTAGATGAGCAATTATATCCGATAAAATCTTTAGAGTTATCCGGTTTAGAGGATGTAGAAATCCTGAGAAATATGGGAGGAGGACTGCTGAAGGATGAGGATAATTGGTTAAAGTTAATCCAATTATATCAGGGAAATCCTGGTTATTTGAAACAGATTGCTTTTATCATCCACAACATTTTTGATGGTCATGTCGCTGATTTTTTGGCCGAGAATAGCTTGATAATCACCCCAGAAATGCAGTTTGGTTTTCAGCAGCTATTTGAGCGACTCTCACCCATAGAACAGCAACTTATCTTAGAGTTGAGCCAGTTAGATAAACCTTTAACTAGAGAAGATTTAACGGAGAGTTTACAGTTATCATCAATGGACTTAATTAACGGGTTACAGTCCTTACAGCAGCGATATATAGTTACGAAAATTCGAGAAAATCGGCTGTTGTTTAAGGTGTGTCCGGTATTGAGGGAGTATCTGCTCTGTTGTCAACAGTGATAGGAATTGGTAGAATGGATTGGTATAGTGATGTGGCTAAAGAGAGAGCGAAGAGAGCGATCGCACCTATTTGGGATGTTTTAGGTATATGCAGCCGACAAAAAAGCAAAAGCAAGATATTCTCACTTTTGCTTAACTTGTAATAATCTAGGGATGAGGGGATAATATAGGAATTACCCCTAGTTTGATTGTAGTTTACCTTCGGGACTGTTTACGTTTCCGGGGGGCGATCGCCGCCTCAGCCGGAAAACCAACCCTAGCGATCACCTGATTTTGACGTTCTTGTTCAAGGACTTTGAGTTCGGTATAGTCAACCCAGTGAATGCAATCAACCGGACAAGTATCGATCGCCTCTTGAATGACATCTTCGGAATCTCCATCCTGGCGAAACACTCGCGATCGGCCATGGTCTGGCTCAATATAGAATGTGTTTCTAGCCACATGAGCGCAATGCTTACAGCCAATACAAGTAGGTTCATCAACATAAACCCCTTTTTGGCGGAGTGTACCCCCCAACTCTGGCTCAAAACCAGAACGCTCAGGTGCATCCCGCAAAAACCCACCCAATTCCGGTTCTAACCCCGAACGTTCTGAGTGAGACTGTTGTGATGATGCAGACAATTGAGACATTAAGCACTCCAGCGTTGAACAACTAAGCGGATCGAGCCATCTTGATTATTGTGCTGTTCGGAAACTTGGAAACCTTGGGCGCTACTCGCGCTAACCACAGTGTGGAAAGCATAACGTTGAGTAACTTTTCTCAGGAAATGATCAACCGGGGTAGCTTGTTGCCAAAATTGCAAATCTGCCACCAGTTCATATTCCTGACCATTCCAAGCGAAGCCGATATCATAACCATTCTCTTGTTTGATAACCACTTCCGCCGCCATAGTTTGACCACGATAACCTCGAACCTCACGGGGTCCTGGCTTCCAGTCAATACCTAAATCAGTCAAAGCAGCTTTTAAAGAGGTGAGATTCCGAATTTGGGTTTTGATTTGGCTAAAGTGTGACATAGTTGGTAAATTGTGAATGAATTGCTTGAACGGAGTAGGGGTCGAGAGAGATGTCGCCATCTCCCCCTCCCATACAAAACCGTACATGAGACTTTCACCTCATACGGCTCCTAGTTTGACCGTCTCCTTGTTAAGAGTACAGCATCATCTCTTCATCA
>Ga0213836_101120_pt1 | contig 17408 bp, 12 predicted proteins | sample SWPATP03_FD_160578 | JGI IMG/M metagenome (GOLD analysis project Ga0213836, IMG submission 160578) | Coastal seawater microbial communities from Marineland, Florida, United States - SWPA TP0 #3 | ecosystem: Environmental > Aquatic > Marine > Coastal | place: USA: Florida | collected 2016-08-05
CAGGTGGGAGGTGGGGGAGTTGGAAAGTTGGAGAGTTGGAAAGTTGACAGGTGGGGGACTTGACAGGTTGGAGGTGGGGGAAGTTGGAGAGTTGACAGGTTGGAGGTGGGGGAGTTGGACAGTTGGAGAGTTGGAAAGTTGACAGGTGGGGGACTTGACAGGTGACAGGTGGGGGAGTTGACAGGTGAGGAAGTTGGAGAGTTGGGAAGTTGACAGGTTGGAAGTTGGAGAGTTGGAGAGTTGGAGAGTTGGAAAGTTGACAGGTGACAGGTGGGGGAAGTCCGAGAGTTAACAGGTCCGAGAGTTGACAGGTGGGAGTTGGGAGGTGATGTGTTGAATAAAAAATCAAGTGTATAGCCATGTCAAAGATATTTGAAAACATTAGCAGATATTGGGGTAGGTGTCAAGGGTGATTAGGAGCGAGGTGGGGCTAATTTTTGGAGAATTGAAAGGTGGGGGATGATTTTAACCAGTTAACTATTTTGATGATAATTTGTTCAGCGATCGCTATAACCCTATCCAACCATTCAATTAGAGATTGTAGGGGATGTTTAACATATCCGATCGCTTTTGCTGGTGTTTCTAAGTAGTTGGGTTGATTTTCTACTTGTCGTTTTTGGGAATAGGCTATGCTACCGCCTTCTGTGAGGGGGGTGTTGTTTTTGGTGGCTAGTTGTAGTTGTGATCGTTGATAGTGGTTTAATTGTTCGAGTATTTGTGATTCTAATTTGGGGAAATTAGGGATAGGTTGAGTTGGGGGAAGTTGAGGGGTGGGGGTGTTGAGGGAAGTCTGGTTTAATGTAAATTGAGGTTGAGAATTGGTTAAACGTGGTTGTGAGGTTTTCCAAGGATCTGGAAGTGGCACCGATACCGATAGGGAGGGCTTGAGATTATGGGTGGGTTCTTTCAGTAAATAATTGAGGACGGAAAATATCCATAGGTGGAAGTTATGGAAAAGCTGCGTGGCGGCCGGTTTTATTTGGGGTTCAATTTCGGCGATAGTGTTGTCGATGCTTAAAAGTATAGTAGGGGGAGATGATGGTTGCGGTTGGGGGTTGTGGTTGGCGGTGGTTTGTTCAGAGGGTAATGATGGGATTTTGGAGGTGGGAAGTTTCAGGTTAATCAGGGGGGTATTTTGGAGAATCAGATAAATGGGATAAAGTAAAATCTGGGTAGCCGTGCTGGTAGCGTAGCGAATATTGCGCCAAGTGCGATCGCAAGCATCAGTAAATTGCTGATAGTTGTTCACGAGGAAGTTAAACAGGCGGCTTTTATAGGGACCAGAGTAGGCTGAGGACATATAGGCTCAAATTATACTAAGAGATGGTGGTAGGGGTTATTAATAGCTCGTGCCTTCCATTGTACAGCAAGGTACAGGGAATAAGCAAGAGTCTCTTCCCCATCTAGGATAAGTGATGATCATGTTTGTTAGTTGAGTAGTTGATGGCTGAAAATGAGTTTATCTAGTTCTGATGGTGGTGTTTTGATTAATCAGGCGATCGCCAGATTGCGAGGGATGACGCGATTGGATCTTCAGGGGGGGTGGCGGTTTCATAGGGGAGATATTTCGCCAGAAATGATCGAGGGGTGGCGTGATTGGTCTTTGGTGGAATTGAATGATCGGGGTCATGTGGCTTGGTCTGAGGGGGGAAGAGTTTTGTGGTTAGCCCAGGAGGTTAATATTCCCGCTAATTTAGGGGGGTATAGGTTGGAGGGTTTATGCTTGAAATTGAGTTTGGTTTGGTGGGCGCAGTTGGCTGAGGTTTATGTTAATGGTAGCTTGGTACAGTCGGGAGATTTATTTGATTGTAGGACAGCCATCGTTTTGTCGAAGTCCGTCTTACCTTCCTCCAAGTTTAGGATATTTTTAAGGTTGGTAAGTCCTGGTCATGATCGGGGTGCTTTGGTAGCCTCTAGTTGTGTCTACGAAGCCGGAAAAGTCGGAGAGATAGATCCCGGTTTTATTGGTGATGAGTTGGCGGTTTACTCTAGTTATCTGCTTCGGGGAAATATTGATGAGTTGGAGTTGAGAAGTCCGCCACAAGTTTTCTCCGTGGTTTCTCCACAAAGGTGGCAGGAGTTAGGGGAAGCTGTTAGTAGGATAAATTGGGATATCGTAGGCGATCGCCATTTGTTTCTGCGGGAGTTATTCCGTCTGCGACAGTGTTGGGAGACCTGTGCGGATTTAAAGTTAGTGAAGTTCAGGCTTTTAGGTCATGCTCATTTAGACTTAGCTTGGCTATGGTCAGTCGCCGAAACTTGGTCAGTCGCCATTAAAACCTTTGAGTCCGTCCTCGCTTTACAGGATGATTTTCCTGAGTTGATTTTTGCTCATTCTACCCCCGCGCTATATGCTTGGCTTGAGGAAAATAGACCCGATTTGTTTAAATTAATCCAAAATCGGATTTCCGAGAAGCGTTGGGAGGTCGTCGCTGGTTTATGGGTTGAACCCGAATTAAATACCGTTTCTGGGGAGTCAATTGTTCGCCAAATTCTCTATGGTCAATTTTATGTCGCTCAAAAGTTTGGGGAAGTCTCCCGTATAGCTTGGCTACCCGATAGCTTTGGTTTTTCTTGGCAACTTCCCCAGTTGCTGACTCTGGGAAAGATTGATTTTTTTGTCACTCAAAAGTTGCGGTGGAATGATACAACAGTTTTTCCCTATGGTTGTTTTCGCTGGCGAGGTTTGAACGGTACCGAAATTGTCAGTTTGATGTCTGCACCAATTGGGGAAAATGTCGAACCCCTCAAGTTAGTAAACTATGGCATTGAGTGGGAGTCTCAAACTGGCTTAAATGAGTGTTTATGGTTGCCAGGAGTTGGTGATCATGGCGGCGGTCCGACGCGGGAAATGTTGGAGGTCATCCGTCGTTGGCGATCATCCCCTCTGTTTCCTGATTTGCGTTTTATGTCTGCCGTCGATTATTTGGATGGGTTGCGTGATTTACCCAATCTTCCAGTGTGGAATGATGAGTTATATCTCGAGTTTCATCGAGGTTGCTATACTACCCACGCTGACCAAAAGCGCTGGAATCGTTTGTGCGAAGGATTGCTCTATCGGGCTGAGTTGTGGTCCGCTGTCGCTTCTATGGTGATGGGGTTTGAGGTTCCCCAAGCGACCCTAGAAGAGGCGTGGAAGGGGGTTCTGTTTAATCAGTTTCATGATATCCTCCCAGGGTCTGCTATTGCTGAAGTCTATGAGGATGCTAACCGGAGTTGGCAGGCAGCCGCCACAACCGCTGGAGATGTTGAGGATAGAGCATTAGATGCGATCGCTTCCTCCATTTCTCTCCCTTACCCCCCACAACCTCAAGCTATACCCATTGTCGTCTTTAACCCCCTCAATTGGAAGCGTTCCGAAATCGTCCAAGTCCCATTACCCCCCCAGGGAAGTTGGGATGTTTGCGAAAGCACTGGAAATGCCTTAAATTCCCAACTGGTGAGGGTTTCAGGTCGGTCTGAATTGCTGTTTTTGGCAACTGATGTGCCGTCAGTCGGTTATCGCTGTTTCTGGTTAGTGCCTAAATCCCCGGAAACCCCCATCAATCAAGGGTTTGAGCCTGAAAATGACCTTATATGCGCGCACCTTTTCCGACTTTACTACACTATATCAGGTTCCCGTTTAGATGTCAATACTAATCGTAAAAATTCCGAAAATTGGGAATTTGAGAATCAGTATTTACGGGTAAAAGTGTCCGGAGAAACGGGAGATTTAATCGAGGTTTTTGATAAAGTCAATAGTCGGGAGGTGTTGAAATATCCCGGACATCAATGGCGACTGTTTCAAGACCAGGGACAATATTGGGATGCTTGGAATATTGACCCAAATTATCATAAGTATCCCTTAGATAGTCCGCAACTCGAGTCCATTGAGTTTGTCGAAAAAGGTATGCTACGAGGGAGGTTACGGGTTTTAAAGACATTTAATAAATCTCGGTTTTGTCAAGATTATATTTTATCGATAGGGTCGCCAATTTTACGGGTTGAGTGTCGAGTAGAATGGGTAGAAAGTAATGTGTTAATGAAGGCTTATTTTCCATTGTCTATAAATGCCGATTTACTGAGTTATGAAATTCCTTGTGGTGTAATGGAGAGACCCACGGAGCCCCAGACAACTTTTGACAAATCCAAATGGGAAGTTCCTGCTTTAAATTGGGGGAGTCTGAGTGATGGTAATTATGGTGTATCTGTGCTAAATGATTGTAAGTATGGATATGATTTTAAGCCTAATCAAATTGGTTTAAGTTTGCTACGGGGGTCTTTATGGCCTGACCCTAAAGCTGATATAGGTGTTCATCAGTTTAGTTATGGCATTTACCCCCATTTAGGTAATTGGCGAGGGGGGGAAACTGTGCGACGAGGTTATGAGTTTAATCAGCCACTACAGGTGAGGGTTTTAGAGTTATCTAATGTGGGGATAACTGGTGGTGAGTCCTGTCGGAGTTTTTTAGGTTTTAGTGCTAGGAATTTTGCGTTAATGGCGGTGAAGCGATCGCACTTAGACCACCAGACTTGGATTATACGAGGTTATGAGTCTCAGGGAAGTGAGGGAGTATTGGAATTACAGAATAGTTTAGGGGTCGAGGTCAACTATGCCGTCAACTTATTGGAAGAAAGCGTTGGGGTTTTTGATGGAAATATGCAACCTTGGCAGGTATTAGGGTTAGCCATTTCTAAGAAGGCAGGGAGTGACCAGGTAAGTTGAGATAATCATCATAGTACCAGGACTGGAGAAGCCGGGTAGAATTGGGAAAAAGTTTTTAAAAACCCAGCTTCTCAGGAAAATTGATTAATTCTTAAAAGGTGTCACTCACAATTTTTTGTGCTTCCGAAATAATCTGATTCAAATGTTCTTCACCTTTGAAACTTTCCGCATATATTTTATAGACATCTTCTGTACCCGATGGACGTGCTGCAAACCAACCTTGTTCCGTAGTAACTTTTAAACCACCTATAGCCGCATTATTTCCCGGTGCATTAGTCATTTTAGCCACGATTGGATCACCCGCCAAAGTTGATGCTTTAACATCTTCTGGGGACAACTTACTGAGGCGTGCTTTTTGTTCAGAATTAGCAGCAGAATCAATACGAGAATAGTAAGCGCGACCCAAACGTTCAGTCATATCTTTATAGTGCATACCAGGGTCTTTACCAGTTTTAGCCGTAATTTCCGCCGCCAGTAAATCCATGATAATCCCATCTTTATCGGTAGTCCAAACTGTGCCATCCATTCGCAGGAAAGATGCGCCAGCGCTTTCTTCACCCCCAAAACCCAAAGAACCGTCTAGCAACCCATCTACAAACCATTTAAAGCCTACCGGAACCTCACACAGTCGGCGATTAATATCCTTAGCTACCCGGTCAATTAAACTACTGCTAACTAAAGTTTTCCCGATCGCACTTTCAGGACTCCAGCCTTGTCGATTAGTAAATAAATACCAAATAGCCACAGACAGGAAATGATTAGGGTTCATTAATCCCATGCTAGGGGTAACAATACCATGTCGGTCTGAGTCCGTATCATTCCCAAAAGCGATATCATAATCATCTTTAAGTTTAACCAAATTCGCCATAGCATAAGGAGAGGAACAGTCCATGCGAATTTTCCCATCCCAGTCTACAGTCATAAACCCAAAAGTCGGGTCAACCGTAGGATTGACTATAGTCAAATTTAACCCATAACGTTCTGCAATAGGTTCCCAATAACCAATATTAGAACCCCCCAACGGATCAACACCTATTTTAATTCCCGATTCCCGAATTGCTGCCATATCGATAATATTTTCTAGGTCAGCGATATATGGGGTAATAAAGTCAAAAGTGTGGGTCGTACTGGCATATAATGCCTGATTGTAAGGACTGCGACTCACAGCGCGATTACCATCAGCCAGGATTTGATTAGCCCGTTGTTGAATCCATTTAGTGATTTCAGGGCCTGCCGGACCGCCAGAGGGGGGATTGTATTTAAAGCCACCGTCCGAAGGGGGGTTATGGGAAGGGGTGACGATAATACCGTCCGCTAAACCCTCTGTGCGTTGGCGGTTGTAGGTGAGAATAGCATGGGAAACCGCCGGGGTGGGGGTAAATCTACCATTTCCTTTGTCTGTGGCTATGTAGGTTTCTACTTGGTTGGCTGCTAAAACTTCTAAGGCTGTTTTTTGCGCCGGTTCAGATAAAGCGTGGGAGTCTATGCCCATATACAAAGGACCCGTAATGCCTTGGTCGCGACGATATTCTACCGTCGCTTGAGTAACCGCTAGGATATGGTCTTCATTAAAAGTGCCGTTAGCCGAACATCCCCGGTGTCCAGATGTGCCGAAACTTACTTGCTGTTGAGGATTGTTGGGATCTGGACGCACTGAATAATATTGCTCAATAAGGCGATCGATATTTTCCAAAATATCGCCTGGGGCCGTTTTTCCTGCCAAGGGGCTAATGTTGTTGGCTACCATTATTATCTTGATGATTCTATAGTCTGGGTAATGGTTGAGATTATACCAGCCAGCGTCCTGTGTATTTATAGTCGCAATATGGGCGCAGTTAAGTTAAGTTGTGCTAATGTATCGCTGCAAATAGTTTTAATTTTACAAAGTTTGTTAAGAATTAATACATTTTTATTGATAATTTCTCTCAAAATATTGACGAGATTATAGGGGTTATGGTAGGCTAGAGGAAATCGCACCCAAGGGGTTACTGTGTCCATTTGTAAAAATAGGGGCTACAACCCTTATTTTGTCGCTCAAATAATGATTTTTCGAGGAATTTTTCAAAATCCCGATGCACCAATTTTCGGAAACTGAGAGACAGGCTAAAATCCACATCTTGACAAAATCGCCATCATGTGCATATTGCCTGAGTGCGTAGACAGGGGGGGATAATAGTTCATAATAGAAACTCCACAGATGGTGCGACCACATCAGGAATCAAATTTTGTTGGTCTTCCTGGTAGACAGTCAAATCAAACCAGAAAGTAGTTCCCACTCCCAACTCACTAACCAAATGCACCTGAGAATTATGTTTTTCAATAATATTCCTAACAATAGATAAACCCAACCCAGTACCTTCCAAAGTATGGACTCGATTTTCCACTCTAAAGAAGCGAGTAAAAACTGCTTCTTGGTCTTCGGAATCGATACCGCTACCGGTATCAGAAACCTCGATGCGTACCACTCTCTGAGATAGGTGTGAATTGTGATGAATGTGTCTATCTAAAGGTCGAGGTGGTGGTGGAGACATAATCCAACCTCCCCGTTCAATTTCTTCGGCTTCCCGACTTTCAGCCAGGGATATATGATAGTTATCATCCAATAAATAGGCGCGAATTATTACTCTTCCTCCAGCCTCCGTAAATTTGAGGGAATTTCCGACCAAGTTAGTGAGGACTTGTAACAATAAATCAAAGTGACCTCTAACGGTTGGTAGGTTAGGTTCTACCTCTTTACTCAATTCAATTCCCTTATCTCGCGCATTAAGTTGATAAGTCCGTAGGGTTTGTTCAATGGGATGAGCAATATCAACAGGTTCCATGTGATAAATACGACAGGACTCAAGGCGAGATAAATCTAAAACATCATTAACTAGACGGGTAAGGCGGTCAGTTTCATGGTTAGCGGTTTCTAAAAATTCTCGACGTTCTTCTTCGCTTAAATCATCGCCATAGTCATGGAGAGTTTCGATAAAGGATTTGATGTTAAATAAGGGGGTTCTCAACTCATGGGAAACGTTGCTGATAAACTGGCTTTTAGCGTCATTGAGTTCGACTTCTCGGGTGATATCCTGAATAGTCATAGCAATGCCTTTTAAACTTTCCCGATAGTTTTCGTTATTTTTGACGGTGGCATCTTGATTATAGAATGTACATTCATTGGCTTGGGGTCTTTGGGGGGAGGTGCAACTATTATCGTGGTCATAGATACAACTAGCGCAGAGGGGTTCTACACCGGGAGATTTATGTAGTAAAACCGTGGTTAGAAGAATGCGGAGGGTGCGATTATTGGGTTCAGTGAGAGAACAGCGAAATTCTCCTCCTTCTAGGTTTCCAGAGGCGATTTTTTGTAATGGTTGAGATAGTTCTTGTAATACTGGTGCGGGAAGATAGGTTAAAACATTTTCGGAAATGACGCTTTGGCGATCCCACCCAAAGAGGCGGCGCGCGGTGGGGTTGACGAGAATTAGATTAAGTTCAGCATCTATTAAAACTGCACCATCTGCAATAGTTGAAACCAAGGTTTCTAGCTTGGCTTTTTCGGCGGTCAATTCTTCGATGTTTTGTTCATCATAGCTTTCGAGGCGTTCTGCCATTTCATTAAAACTCAATATGAGTTCTCCCAATTCGCCGCCAAAGGGTAAATCAATGCGTTGTCTAAAGTTTCCAGCGGCTATATTTTTAACTCCCATTAGTAGTTCTTTAATCGGCTGAGTAATGGTTAGGGCGTTAAAAACTGCACCTAAAATTACCATAACCCAGATGGAGACGAAAACTGCTAAGGTAACGTCGCGAGTTAAGTGAGAGGAGACGACAACGGTGGGATTAGGATTAATACCGATCGCCAAAATTCCCAGATATTTGTCATCGTGCATCAGGGGAACAAATACGTCGGTTATTTGACCCCCAGGGGTGAGATGCTGGCGCACCATAGGTAAAGCGGAATAATTCCTAGCTTCGACACTAGCGATAAAGTTTTCCGGCAGTTGCATCCTTCGCCGCAGGGTGAGGGAGTTTTGGACTGCGGAATCAGAAAAGGGGAGGCCGAGGAAAATCTCGCCGTCGGGGTCAGCATAGAGCATATATCGCACACTAGAGGTGCTGGTGTAGAACTGACGGGAGAAACGGGCTACCTCTTCCCGATTATTTTCAGAAATCATGGGAGCGACATTGGTGGCTAAAAGTAAGCCCAAATCTCGACCATAGCGGGTATCATTAAGACGAGCGTCTTGCTGAATGGTATTAACGGCCCAAAAGGTTAAACCGCTCATCAATAGGGAAACCACCAGGGTAGCTCCCGCCATGAGTCGGGTTTGTAGGGTAAACTCAGACCACCAATTTCTGAGAATTTCTGGAAGTTTGGTGAGAATTGCCAGCATCTTGTACGGTTCTGGGTTGGGGAACTGCTTATTAGTATCTAGCGTAGACGATCGCCAGATTCTCTACCACAGTTTAGCAAAAATTGGAGTTAAGTTTTGTTAAGGCTGTACATAATTGATTAATTTTAGCTTTGTCGGAGTCTAAAACCAATATCTCGGCGACAGTACATTCCGTCAAAGTTAATGCAGTCCACAGCCTGATAAGCATTGGTGATAGCAGTTTCTACAGTGTCACCGATAGCGGTTACACCCAAAACTCGGCCGCCGTCGGTGATTATTTGTCCATCGACCAGGCGAGTTCCGGCATGAAATACTTTAGCACCCAAGGCTGATGCTGCGTCAATACCCGTAATCAGCTTACCTTTTGGATAAGTTCCCGGATAGCCCGAGGAAGCCAAAACGACACAGAGGGAAACTCCAGGTTTCCAACGGATAGGGGGAAGTTCTGCCAAACGGCGATCGCAACAAGCTGTTAAAATCTGTTCTAGGGGAGTATCTAACATGAGGAGTACAGCCTGAGTTTCCGGGTCTCCAAATCTACAGTTAAACTCCAGAACCATTAAATCCCCATCGGGGGTAATCATCAATCCTGCATAGATAATACCACAATAATCAATTCCCCGGTTTTGAAGGGCGTGTAAGGTAGGTTCAAGAACGTCCCGTTGTATTTTCACCATCAAGGTATCAGAGACCAGGGGAGTAGGCGCATAAGCACCCATACCGCCAGTATTAGGTCCCGTGTCACCTTCTCCAATAGGTTTATGATCTTGAGCCGGAATTAGGGGGCGAATAGTTTTACCATCAGTAATAGCTAAAACGGAGACCTCTTGACCTTGTAGAAATTCCTCGATGACAATTTGGCAATTATCTTGACCAAATTCTCCCTGAGAAATGGAGGTAATAGCGTCATAAGCCATTTCTAGGGTAGTAGCAACAATAACCCCTTTTCCGGCGGCGAGTCCATCAGCTTTAATGACAATGGGAACTTGAGTAATATAGTCTTTAGCAGCTTGGGGGTCAGTAAATACAGCCCCAGCGGCGGTGGGGACTCCTGCTGCTAACATCAAATCTTTAGCCCAGGACTTACTCGCTTCTAATTTTGCGCCTTCGCGTCCAGGTCCAAATACTTTAATATGATTTTTAGTAAGTTCATCTGCAATACCCAAGGCGAGGGGGACTTCTGGACCGACGACGACCAAATCAATGGCTTCATCTTTAGCCAAAGCAACAATAGCCGGGATATCCTCAACCGGGATATTTCGATTTTGACATAGGGCTAAGGTAGCAGTCCCGCCGTTTCCGGGAGTACAGATAACCTGTTGGACTGTTTCTGACTGAGTGAGTGTCCAAGCTAAGGCGTGTTCTCTACCACCGTTTCCAACAACTAATATTTTCACAATATCCTCGCACCTGCAACAAATAAAACCTACACCAAAAGGGTGTAGGCTCGCTGATAATAATTAAACCAAATTTTGAGGAAATTCTACATTCCCAAAGCCGCCAAGGTAGCCGGACCCGCAACACCATCAACTCTCAAGCCATAGTCACGCTGGAAGGCTTTAACTGCTTTGGTGGTAATTGGACCAAAATATCCGGTGGCGCGGGCGTGGAAATAACCGTAGTAAGCTAGTTTATGCTGTAGGTTAGCAACTCGGGAGCTACTGTCACCGTGGGATAGGGATTTATGGTAGCCACGACCACGACGGGGGCGGTGACTGGCTTGATGATAGCCGTAATGGTGCTTGGGATAAGATTTAACATAGCAGGAGGTATAGCAATGGAGTCCCAAAGCGGAAGCTGTGGCGGGACCAACAATGCCATCTACTGCCAACCCATAGTCACGCTGAAAGGCTTTAACGGAGTGCTTGGTCATTGAACCAAAATAGCCGGTAGACCGCGCGCGGAAGTAGCCGTGATTAGCTAGGGCGTTTTGCAATTGTACCACATGATTGCCAGAGGAACCATAGTAGATGGAGGCTTGGGCGGCGCTGGTAGCACCCAAAATCGACAAACTGATGGCTGCACCGATAATTGGCATTAAGCAGGTCGTAGAAACTTTACTCCAGTTAACACCCCGAAACAGAATCAAGTTGTCGCTGAGGTTCAACTGTTGGGGAGACTCATAGCTAGAAACTAGATGATTGTAGGCGATTGTATCCATTTCATCTCCTAATTCAGTATTTGAAAAAAGTTGACCAATGGTTGCTCTAATTTGAGATGCTACCACCGATTATCAATTTATAACTGCATGAGGGAGAAAAGTCTAGTATTAACTATGAAAATCAGGATTTTTTTGCAAAACTTAATATAATTTTTGAGGCACAAACAAATTATTATACTACTTTGAGGGGAAATTATTGTGAATGACTGACATTTTTTATGAATCTATTTTTGGGTATAGATTTTGGTACTTCTGGGGCTCGTTCAGTAGTGATTGATACCCATGGAGGGGTTCAGGCAGAGGGGGTTTGTAACTCGAAGGAATCATTGGTGACTATGGAATCACCGAAACTCTGGAAAAATGGGTTATTTGAGTTACTTAATCAAATTCCGAAAGATTTATGTTCTCAGATTAGAGCGATCGCCATTAATGGCACTTCTGCTACAGTGTTATTATGTGATGAGATGGGGAATCCGGTCACGGCACCGATGGCTTATAATCATAGTTGTGATGGGGCTATTGTGGAGAGACTCAAAGCGATCGCTCCCCCAGACCATCCGGTTTTGAGTAGTACCTCTAGCTTGGTAAAATTACTCTGGTGGCAAGAAAATCTTACGCCGCCGCCAAAGGGAAAGTTATATTTTTTACATCAAGGAGACTGGCTAGGATTTTTATTACATGATAAGTTAGGTATTAGTGACTATCATAATAGTCTCAAACTTGGCTATGATGTGGTGAATCTTTGCTATCAGTCGTGGTTGTTAAGGGCTATTCAATGGGAGGGTAAAATTAGGCCGATATTGCCGCAAGTTCTGACCCCAGGAACCTGTATCAGCCCTATTAATGGAGAATTAAGCGATCGCTTTGGATTTCGCCGAGATTGTATAATTAGAGCGGGAACTACAGATAGTATTGCGGCTTTCATAGCCTCCGGCGCTAGTTACCCAGGGGAGGCTGTCACTTCCCTGGGTTCAACTCTGGTGTTAAAGCTGTTAAGTCCTAGGGCTATCAATGTTGCTAAATATGGCATTTATAGCCACAGGTTTGGTGATTTGTGGCTGACTGGCGGCGCTTCTAATACGGGGGGTGCCCTATTGCGACACTTTTTTAGCGATCGCCAATTGGAAAGTCTCAGCCGCCAGATTAATCCTAACATTCCCTGTTACCTAGATTATTATCCCCTATTGCAACCGGGCGATCGCTTTCCTATCAATGACCCCAATTTGTTACCCCGTCTTGAACCTCGCCCCAGTAATGATGTAGAATTTCTCCATGGCTTGCTAAATGCGATCGCTCGCATTGAGTCTCAAGGTTATCAACTTTTACAGAACCTTGGCGCAAGTCCTCTCCAGCGCGTCTATACTGCTGGCGGTGGGTCACAAAATTCCACCTGGACTACTATTCGCCAACATCATCTCCAAGTCCCTGTAATCCCTTCTCCACACACCCAAGCCGCCTACGGAACAGCCTGTTTGGCTATGGGGGGGAAGTTGATTAAAAAATCAAATTGTTAAGAAATGTTAAAAAAATCGACCTTTTTTGGGGGGGGTGGTTGACTTGCGGGGAGGTTGACGCTATACTTTTAGATAATAGGAATAGTGACATTTTTAAAAAAGAAGGTAATATTTCCATTATTTAACATTACTATGTTAATTATAAACAATTGTCGCCGCCCTGTCAACCTCTGAGCCGGGGGCGATCGCAAGTTGATTAAAAAATCAAATTGTTAAGAAATGTTAAAAAAAACGACCTTTTTTGGGGGGGGTGGTTGACTTGCGGGGTGGTTGACGCTATACTTTTAGATAATGGTAATAGTGACATTTTTAAAAAAGAAGGTAATATTTCCATTATCTAACATTACTATGTTAATTATAAACAATTGTCGCCGCCCTGTCAACCCCTGAGCCGGGGGCGATCGCGAGTTGATTAAAAAAATCAAATTGTTAAGAAATGTTAAAAAAATCGACCTTTTTTGTGGGGTGGTTGACTTGCGGGGAGGTTGACGCTATACTTTTAGATAATGGTAATAGTGACATTTTTAAAAAAGAAGGTAATATTTCCATTATCTAACATTACTATGTTAATTATAAACAATTGTCGCCGCCCTGTCAACCCCTGAGCCGGGGGCGATCGCGAGTTGATTAAAAAATCAAATTTTCGGATAGCGAATAACTGATAAACTGATAAACTGTTTTGAGGCTATATCAAAATAATCAGAAGTATGGCAAAACCTAAGCGCATAGGGATTCTGACCAGCGGTGGTGACTGTGCTGGATTAAATGCAGTGATTCGGGCGGCGGTGTATCGAGCCCAGGGCACTTATGGCTGGGAAGTAATGGGGATACGCCAAGCCACCCACGGCTTAATGATGCGTCCTCCATCAGCGACACCGTTAACCATAGAAAAAGTAGATCCAATTTTAACAGCAGGGGGAACAATTCTAGGGACAACCAATAAAGGAGATCCCTTTGCTTTTCCGATGGCCGATGGTAGTGTGCAAGATCGCTCCCAAGAAATCATTGACGGGTATCATGAATTAGGATTAGATGCGCTGATTGGCATTGGTGGGGATGGTAGTTTAGCAATTTTAAGGCGTTTAGCAGTTCAGGGAAATCTGAACCTAGTTGGTGTGCCGAAAACCATAGATAATGATGTAGGTAGCACCGATCTATCAATCGGATTTGATACGGCTGTGAATATCGCGACCGAAGCCTTAGATAGGTTGCACTTCACGGCGGCCAGCCATAGCCGGGTCATGATTTTAGAAGTTATGGGAAGGGATGCGGGACACATTGCTCTCCATGCGGGAATTGCGGGGGGTGCGGATGTAATTCTGATTCCAGAAATTCCCTACAGTCTGGATAGTATTTGTCAAAAAATTGAGGATTTGCAGGAACAGGGAAAAAACTACTGTCTGGTGATTGTAGCGGAGGCGGTGAGGACTGGTGCGGGAGAAACGATGATGACGACTAATCAATTAGGTCAATCTCGGCTGGGTGGTATTGGTCATTATTTAGCCGATCGCATTTCCGAGGCTAGTGGTGCAGAAACGAGAGTGACGGTTTTAGGCCATATTCAAAGGGGGGGAACTCCTTCTTCTGTGGAACGTTTAATCGGATCAGCTTTTGGGGTAGCAGCAGTAGACTTAATTGCAGATGGTAAGTTTGACCAGATGGTAACTTGGCGTAACCGTCATGTGGAAAGTGTACCCATTGCGGAGGCGATCGCTCAGTATAAGGGTGTTGATACTAATGATATTCTAGTAAAGACAGCTCGGAGTATGGGAATCTGTTTAGGAGATTAACAATAGAAGCGGTGCTTTGGGGTGGGAATGAATCGTCAAATTTTACTGGAAAATCAACTCAAGCATTGGCACGAAGTAATAAGCGATCGCCCTAGAGATCCAGATGCTTACATTCGCCGGGGGATGGTGTATTTCAAACTTGGTCAAATTGCCGAATCAATTAAGGACTTCGACCAAGCGGAAGCCTTAGACCCCCGGATTAAACCATACCTGTGGCAGCGTGGTTTATCGTATTATTATGGGGAACAGTTCCAAGCAGGTGCGGAGCAGTTTGAGATTGATCTGACTGTGAACTCCCAAGATGTTGAGGAGACAGTATGGCGATATCTTTGTCTGGCTAAATTAGAGGGGGTAGAATCAGCTAGAATATCCTTATTGCCTGTCTCAGATGATTCTCGGACAATCATGCGACAAGTTTACAGCCTATATCAGGGAAATTGTACCCCGGATGAAGTGCTCAATAGGGGAACCTGGTTAGGACAACAGGGTAGATTTTATGCCCATCTTTACGTGGGATTATATTATGAGGCGGCGGGTGATCAGGAGCGATCGCGTTATTTTATCACCCAAGCAGCTACTCAGTATAAACTCAATGACTATATGTGGGATCTGTCTGTAGTTCACTGTCAACTGAGAGGATGGCAATAAAATTGAAATTAGGAATCTGAAACTATGACTTTGTTAGGAAACATCATCTGGTTAATTTTCGGAGGGTTTTTATCTGGATTAGGTTACATTATTGGTGGCATCACTATTTGTTTAAGCATTATCGGCATTCCCTTTGGTATCCAAGCGATTAAACTAGGGTTTGCTACCATGACTCCTTTTGGTAAAGAAAGCGTAGTTTCCCCAGATTCATCTAATCTTTTAACCATGATTTTTAACGTGGTATGGGTAATATTTTTTGGCTGGGAAATCGCCTTGTCTCATTTACTGCATGGTTTAATTTTGGCAATTACCATCATTGGGATTCCTTTTGCTAAACAACACTTTAAACTCATCCCTATGGCTTTATTACCCTTTGGTCGTGAATTTCGCGATATTTAAAGATAAGCCGAATGAGGTTAATTGTAATCAACCCAAGCAGCTATTTCCTGTAGTTTCCATGGTAATTCATGCCTCGCTCACCTAAATTAACCTTTGATCGCGGTACATTAACCTTGCATCCTCCCCCCAAAGGTAGAAGTTGGATTGATTACGCAGTTTGGGATGATCGGGTCGAGAAGTTTCGTGTACCTGCGATTTCTTACCCTTTTCTGATCAAGTGTTTACAAGAGGAAAAAGTAGATTTTATTGACGAAGCGAAAATCTTCCATCCCTTAAAGTTAGTTTCCCGCCTAGAAATGTCGCCTTATGTGCATCAACAAGAGGCTTTAAGCGCCTGGGAAAATGGCGGGAATAGGGGAGTTGTGGTATTACCGACAGCTTCAGGAAAAACCTACCTGGCGCAATTGGCTATAGAAGCGATCGCCTGTAGTACCCTAGTGGTGGTGCCGACCCTAGATTTAATGCACCAGTGGTATGCCCACCTAGTAGCTGCTTTCCCAGAGGCAGATATTGGGCTGTTGGGGGGCGGTTCACGGGATAAAACATCGATTTTGGTCGCCACATACGACTCAGCCACCTTGCAGGCGGAAACCCTGGGAAATCGCTATGGTTTATTGGTGTTTGATGAATGTCACCACCTCCCCACAGACTTCTATCGAGTGATTGCAGAATATGCGATCGCCCCCTATCGTCTAGGACTAACGGCGACCCCAGATAGGTCTGACGGTCGCCACAGTGATTTAAACCATTTAATCGGTCCGACGGTTTATCATCGCACACCGGAACAATTAGCGGGGGTGGCTTTAGCGGATCATGATATTGTGCAGATTAAGGTTAAACTGTCGGAACCGGAAGGCGATCGCTATCAAGAGTTAATTAAAGTTAGAAACGATTTTCTCAAAAGCCAAAATATCCGCCTAGGTAGTTTAGACGGTTGGAAACAATTTGTGATGGTCAGTGGGCGATCGGCTTCTGGTCGTCGGGCGATGTTAGCCCATCGTCAAGCTAAAGAAATCGCCCTTTGTACTGATGGAAAGTTACGGATATTAGGGGATATTCTCAGCCAAAATCACCCGGAAAGAACCATAATTTTTACAGTAGATAATACTACGGTTTACCGAATTTCCCAAGATTTCTTAATCCCGGCTATCACCCATCAAACGCCTGTGAAAGAACGTCATCAAATCCTGGATAAATTTCGCCAAGGAGACTATCGAACCCTGGTGGCTTCCCATGTTCTGAATGAAGGGGTTGATGTTCCCGATGCCAAAATTGCAATTATTTTATCAGGTACTGGGTCGGAGCGGGAATATATCCAACGCCTAGGAAGGGTATTGCGTAAGGGAAGCCAAACGGGAAAAAGGGCGGTTTTGTATGAGGTAATTACTGAAAATACCAGCGAAGAACAGACCTCCCAAAGGCGGCGGGGTCACCAAAAGCCCCAACGTGAAAAACCCAAGATTTCGCCACCTACCGGATTATATGATATAGAGCGATCGTCATCTCCCAAAGCGGCAGAATCTTCAGAAAAATGGGATATTGATAATTAATAATTGTAGGGGCGGGTTCTGGTGTCAATTCTCAATTCCCCACGACCATATTAATAAACCCGCCCGACTACGGATAATGGATAATTGTAGGGGCGGGTTCTGGTGTCAATTCTCAATTCCCCAGGACCATATTAATAAACCCGCCCTCACCCACCCACCGGGTGATTAATTAATAATTGTAGGGGCGGGTTCTGGTGTCAATTCTCAATTCCCCAGGACCATATGAATAAACCCGCCCTCACCCACCCACCCACCGGGTGAT
>Ga0213836_101122_pt1 | contig 17365 bp, 14 predicted proteins | sample SWPATP03_FD_160578 | JGI IMG/M metagenome (GOLD analysis project Ga0213836, IMG submission 160578) | Coastal seawater microbial communities from Marineland, Florida, United States - SWPA TP0 #3 | ecosystem: Environmental > Aquatic > Marine > Coastal | place: USA: Florida | collected 2016-08-05
GTAGGTTGGGTGAAACCCAACAGAGTAGGTTGGGTGAAACCCAACAGAGTAGGTTGGGTGAAACCCAACAGAGTAGGTTGGGTGAAACCCAACAGAGTAGGTTGGGTGAAACCCAACAGAGTAGGTTGGGTGAAACCCAACAGAGTAGGTTAGGTAAAACCCAACAGAGTAGGTTAGGTAAAACCCAACAGAGTAGGTTGGGTAAAACCCAACAGAGTAGGTTGGGTGAAACCCAACAGAGTAGGTTGGGTGAAACCCAACAGAGTAGGTTAGGTAAAACCCAACAGAGTAGGTTGGGTGAAACCCAACAGAGTAGGTTAGGTAAAACCCAACAGAGTAGGTTGGGTGAAACCCAACAGAGTAGGTTAGGTAAAACCCAACAGAGTAGGTTAGGTAAAACCCAACAGAGTAGTGAAACCCAACACCAAAACACCAACCACAGGGTGACAAAAGTCAGTGATTATACTGATGACGCTGGTTAATTGGCGGATGATAATAGGACTAAGCCGGAACATGGGCTTAATTATTTAAACCATTGCTGGCTGAATATTTCACCTATTAATAATGGTGTCAATCAATGAGTCCTCAAAAACTGTTGGTGTCTGCTGGTCTATCTATGGTTATAATAGCTGCTGCTGTAGTTCCGGCTTGGGCTTATCCGGCGCGTTTATTTGCGAATGATGCTGGGTCTCAAATTAACATTCGTTCAGGACCGGGAACTAACTATTCTGTGGCTCATTATGGTTATGCGGGAGATTATGTTGATGTGATTAATGAAAGGGTAGTTAATGGCTATAAATGGTATTATGTGGAGTTTCCAGCGTCTAAGGCTCGTGGTTGGGTTCGGGGTGATTTTATTACCTATAAGAACTAGGTATTAAAGTTTAATTAATCTGGGTGCATTATCCTGACAAGATGGGGCAGAAAGCAGATTTTTTGCCGTGTTTATTCATGTTTGCCTTTAAGGAGATAAGTGGTCATTTCACCCTTGCCTTTAATGGGAATTGTGCCGCGCTTTTCAAATATATAGCGATCGCGAAGTGCCATATATGTTTCCTCTGTCACCTGAATTTCATCTGCGATACTATGGGACTCCATTCGGGAAGCAATATTAACGGTATCTCCCCACAGGTCATAGATAAACTTTTTCAAGCCAATTACCCCGGCAATAACGGGACCCGTAGCAATACCAATACGGATTTTAAAACCTTGTTGATTTTGTCGGTTGAACTCCCGGAGAGTCCGCTGCATATCCAGGGCCATATCAGCGATCGCTTCGGCATAATCTTCCCTAGGTAAAGGCAACCCAGAAACCACCATATAAGCATCCCCAATAGTCTTAATTTTCTCCAAACCATGTTGTTCTGCTAACCCATCAAATCTGGAAAAAATACCATTTAGCAACTGCACCAAATCCGTGGGACTAAACCTGGTTGAAATCTCGGTAAAACCGACAATATCAGCAAAAAGCACCCCCGCATCAGTAAAATCATCAGCAATAGTCTTAGGGTCTTGTTTAAGGCGTTCGGCGATGGGATATGGCAGAATATTAAGTAGTAGTTTTTCGGACTTTTCCTGTTCTTGTTTAACCTGTTCGTAGGCAGTAACTAAGGCTTTGCGGGAGTTAAACTCAGAACAGGCGAGACGGTCATATAAATAAACCGATAGATTGCAAATGACACAGATCCAGAAAAAGTATAATATCAGAAAATCCTGAGTCATCCAATCCACGGGTAACTTGAGGGGAAGATCTAGGATAATTTGGGTGCCAAAATAATAAGCTAATACCCCCAATTGAGAGATGAGATGTAAAGACCAGCAGACGGGAAGCAGGGTAGCTTGGGAAAAGAACATGAGGGGCCATTCAATGATGGCGGGTTGAGATATACCCAAAAATGTTGCCCGAATTTGGGGGCTGAGTGTCACAATCCAGGATAATAACAGAAAAATCAAACCTGGGTATTTACGACCGATCGCGGTTCGTAATAACACCAACCCCACCAGTACGCCCAATTGTACACACACCTGGGTAATTAACCACCCGGGGCGAAAATCTTGGGGATAGAATAGCCAATTCTTGATTTGGGATAGGGAAAAGGTTAAATAGACAAACAAAGCCAGCCATAAGCCCAAACCCAGACGCTGACGCATAAAACTATGTTGCCAGGTTTGATAGTTAGCGGCTTTAATGATGTCGGGGGCTTTAAATATTTGTTTCATGGTGCGATCTAACCATGCACCGAATTTGCGATCGCCTGGGGTATATTTACTCATAACTTGACCGAGTTTCAGCCAGCCGATAGAATCAAATTAACTGCCATATCTTGATAACTGATAATTATCGGCCGATACGACCGGTAAAGCCAGAAGCCTTAAATTGCTTAAATTTAAAGGGCTTTTCCAGGTTAGAGGCTATAGAAATGCGGATTTCAAAATCGCTAATACCTGGAGGTACAACATCAATACTACCGAGACGGGTGCGGTTCTGCATGACCCGATTATCGTTAGCATCATAGATCCGCCCGAAGATATCGGCATCAACAACGGTTTTACCAGAGGTATTGTTAGCTTTTCCGGTAACAATAAAACAGTCAGCCTCTTGGATAGAACCACTAGAAACCAGGCCTTCTGATAACTCAGCCGGACAATCTTGATAACCGATATCAAATAACTCGATCTGAATCATCGCCCACGCGGGGGGAGTCCACAGCCAACTGAGGAAACCGATCATCACAGAAGCCAAGATAACTGAAAAGAATCGCGATCGCATAAACTCACCCACTACTACTGATTTTGATAGTTTAACTCAAGTTTAGCCATTGCTAGGGTTCAGCAGAAGATAGTGTTGGTAAACCCTTTGCGATTTCAGTGGATATCGGGAATCGGTGACGCGCCCCCATAAAGGCTGATATATGATGGTTAACAATATCAGCATTATCAAGACTGAAGGAGCGATTTGTGAGTCCAGAAACTTTAATCAGAGATGACGGTCTAGGAACGGGAGCTGAACAGTTCAGTATCGATCGCTTCAACGCGAATGTTATGAACACTTATGGGCGGTTTCCTATCGCCCTGGAAAAAGGTTCTGGCTGTAAGGTGTGGGATACAGAGGGGAAAGAGTATCTGGATTTTGTGGCGGGAATTGCTACCTGTACCCTCGGACACGCGCACCCCAAGTTAATAGAAGCGGTCACTGAGCAAATCCAAAAGCTGCATCATGTCTCGAATCTCTACTATATCCCTGAACAGGGAGAGTTAGCGGCTTGGTTAACTGAGCATTCCGCAGCAGACCGGGTTTTTTTCTGTAACTCTGGCGCAGAAGCTAATGAGGGGGCGATTAAACTGGCGCGTAAATATGCCCACGATCGCCTTAATATTGAAGATCCGGTGATCATTACCGCCCACGCTAGTTTTCATGGTCGCACTCTGGCTACAATTACGGCGACTGGACAACCCAAATATCAAAAGGGATTTAGTCCCCTGGTTCCGGGTTTTGTCTATACACCCTATAATGACCTTCCGGCTTTGGAAAATGCGATCGCAGAAGTTGACCAAAACGGTCGCCGGGTGGCGGCTATCCTTTTAGAAGCCCTACAGGGTGAAGGGGGAGTGCGTCCGGGAGATGTGGCTTACTTCCAAAAAATTCGCCAGATTTGCGATGAAAAGGGAATTTTGCTGATTCTCGATGAGGTACAAGTGGGAATGGGTCGCACTGGTCGCTGGTGGGGATATGAAAATCTGGGTATAGAACCGGATATTTTTACTTCGGCTAAGGGACTCGGTGGGGGTATTCCTATCGGTGCGCTGATGTGTAAGTCTTTCTGTGATGTGTTTGAACCGGGAAACCATGCGAGTACGTTTGGGGGTAATCCTTTCGCCTGTGGTGTGGCTTTGGCGGTGTGTCAAACTCTGGAAAGGGAAAATATCCTTAACAATGTACAACAGCGGGGAGAACAGCTCAGAAACAGCCTACAGGCGATCGCTTCTCAGTATCCTGATTTAATTGCTGAGGTTCGCGGTTGGGGTTTAATTAATGGGATGGAATTAAAACCAGATGTGGAATTGACTTCTATTGATCTGGTAAATGCGGCGATCGCACAAGGGGTTTTATTGGTGCCAGCAGGTCCGAAAGTTGTGCGATTTGTACCGCCTTTAATTGTGACGGAGGCGGAAGTTAATCAAGCCTGTGAGGCGGTAGCTTGCGCCTTAAAAAATGGATAATGGGGAAGATCATGTAGGGGAGGGTGCGGGTTGGGCTGTTAATTACCTCTGGTCAACAGAAGATTAATAAATCCCCCCTCCTCTTCAATTAATAGTTAATAATTTGTTGGGAGGGAGTTTCCGCTAGTTTCTCCCCTGGGGGCGATCAGGTGAATACACCTGCCCTCTGGGAAAGGGAGGATAGGCTTAGGGTAATGATTTATGGAGAATATTAAACTGGGGAAATATCTGTTTTTAGAAGAGTTTTGTACTTGTACGAAAACCTATGCTAAATATAGCGATCGCATTAATCCTTACCCACAACAGCCAGAAAGTATCGAGGCGATGAAGGACTTAAATAAAGCAATTATCGACCCCATTATTGATGAATTTGGGCGCGATCGCTTTGAGTTAACCTATGGATTTTGTTCTAGGGATTTGAAAAGATACCTAGACAAAAAAGACCCGATCAGCGGAATCAAAAACGGTAGGGTTGCCCCTAACCTAGACCAACACCTAGCCCATGAACTTAATCAGAAAGGCAAATATTACTGTTCTCGATTAGGGGCTTCCTGTGATTTTATGATCAGAAATCTCGAAAGTAACCAACTGGTTGATTGGATTATAGATCACCATCTACCTTTCGACTCTTTATATTTTTATGGATGCGATCGCCCGATTCATATTAGTTATGGTCCCCAACATAAGCGGGATATTTGGGCATTTACCGAATCAGGAAAACCCACGAAACGGGGAATCGAGACTTGGTTAACAAAAGTCACAACCGCCGCCCTTAATAAGGGAGGGGAGTAAATTAATGTGCTTGAGGCCTTACATAACGCAACTTATCAAAAATAGAGGGTCGTTTGAGGGTAGTGACAATTTCTTCTAGGGGTAAGACACGAAACTTATAATGGAGTGCATTAACCTGATACACGGTATTAGTATCAAGTTCCAGGGCTGTTAGCCACCCACTCTTAGCATGATAAACCCCTGTATCTATACCCAACCAACCTTGTCCTTGGACAAGATTTCCTGGTTCTACCCCATCAAAAGTAAAAGTGATCGTGTGACCGATAATAATCTGTTTTTTGTCAAAATAGGGTTTTGGGATAGAATGGAACTCTTTACGAATCCAGCAAAAATCAGAAGCAGTTTGCTGTTCAATTGGTCGCCTGGGGTTAACTCCGGCATGAACCAGCCAAGTATCTCCGAGGTCGAGAAATAGGGGTAGCGATCGCATCCAGTGCAGATGGTCGCGAGGGATAATTTCTGCCTCTTGATAAGAGGCGACGGTAGTTTGGCCACCACTATAAAGCCAAGCCTGCCAAGCCTGTTGATTTCTGCCTACTTCCGGGAGGGCTTCCAACATGAGTTGTTCATGGTTGCCCATTAAGCACTTATAGGGGCTATTTTTGACAAATTCAACCACCTGAGCGCTTTTCGGGCCGCGATCAATGAGATCTCCAAGAAAGTAGACCTCATCATCACTATTGGGAGCCACCTTGTCAAGAAGGGCCATCATGCCTTTATAGTGGCCGTGTATATCACCAATAACAATGCGCCGCTTAGACATTTTTCTTTATGTCTCAATGAATTGCCCTGAGTGAAAGGTGGCTTATCGACTCAAAGCATTGATAAAACTTTGCAGTTCGGACAGAAAACCTTTTTTCTTAGCAGGTGGTAGGTTGGGTGTAACAGATGACGGGTCATCACCCTGGGTGGCACGAGCCAAGATTTGTTCTAGCTGATCACCCACAGGTTTAGTGGATTGTTCAGTAATTTTTTGGTATTCCCCGTCAATTTCCAGCCAAACCTCCCAAGTCCCTGGATAGCAGCGAAACAAAGCCGCACCATCGAGAGGCTTGAGATAGTAGCAAGACTCAATGGTATTTAGGAAGCGTTCGCGCAGTTGGCGAGCCGCGTATCCTATGCCTATGATAGCAACATCTTCTAAACGGGGATTAAGAAGAACCACTGAGCGATCGCCTGCCAATTTATGCAGATTTTCCACTTGGTTAACTTCTACAGGAGATGGAGACACCACCAAAAACTGCCCATCATCGGGTTGTAGGCGAGTTTCTACGGGGGAACGACTGGTTCCTATATCGGTGACTCGGAAAGGAGTTTCTCCCCAATCTCGACGTGCCAAAGCTGCCGACCCTGCATCAGGAAAAAAGACTTTAAGCAGGGTGTCGGGTTTTTCGAGGGCGGGGATAAACTGGGAGGCGATCGACTGAGCTTGAAGTTCAATTTCTGGGAATACCAGTTCAACTTGAATCAATTTGTAGCCATCTTCGAGAGCAGCAGTTGCTGCTTGTTTGGCTTGTTCGATCGCTTCAGATAGGGTAGTTGGCAGTTGTGTCATCTCAAAATTCTGTAGGTCGAACCCTTGAATAATACCCACACGGGTTAAAGCGCGGAAAGAAATACCGCCTTAGACCTATTCTACCAAAGAATCCGGGACTATGAGGACTATTTTTTCCTAAACTGACTATCTTGAATGGAAGAACCAATACCTTGAATAATACCGCGGCCAATCAAGCCTATACCGCGACCTAGTACCTGAGTTAATAAATAAACTGCTGTGCTACCAATAAAGGATATAGCTGTTCTCACCCTAGGGGCGATCGCATCGCGACCTTCCAAGACCAATGTCACGGCTAACTGAATGCCGGAAAGTTGTTCTAATTCTTGGCGACGGGAGGCATAGATGGTCAGCTTTTGAATCCCGCGATCGCCTAAAATAAATAATGTGTAGCTACTTTCAAAAATCGCCTGGGGTTCACTCATATAGCGACTCAAGCGATATCGCCAGGATAAGTTATTCCTAAATTTTTCAATTTCCCTAGTTGACAGCAGCCGCCGATCATAGAATGTTTGTTTAACTTCCTCAAGATCTGCAAAATGATTGAGTAATGGCTGCATTACCCCATTAGCCACTTGAATCACCCAATGTTGCAACAAGGCTTCCGCCCGTCGTGTAGCTTCCCAACTACCTAGGGCATAAACTTGATTATCAATGGTTAGGGATTCTCCTAATAACAAATGAGCCAGTAAATCCCTAATCATGGGAATATGATTAAGAATTTCCTTTTCCACTGTGGGAGCATCCCTCAACAATACTGGCACTACTTCCACTTGGGCATCTCTGACCTTGAGGGAATAATACTTCCCCAAAAAATCGGCGATCGCTTCAGTCCACAAATCTCTAATCAGGCTCTCAGTTTTACCATCTAGCTGTTCTGGCTGTATCTCCGATAGCCGTAATTCACTGATTAAATCCTCACATTTCCGCAAGATTGTATAAATCAGCTCTTGTTTTTTTGTCAGTTTAAGGATATCTATTTCTAAAGGGATGCCAGTATAATTAACCAAACCTGATTGCAGTTTAGCCACAGTCACATCAAATAATAGCGACTGCACATCCACCGTAGAAGTCTCAGTAGCTAATACTAAACTAGAATCGTTTGTGGTAGCTAATTGACCAGACTTGGGGGGTTGGTTAATTCCTGGGGATGATGGTTGATTAGGAGGGGGTGGCGATGAGGGAGGATTATTAACTGGGGGTGGTAATGGTGGCATTAACTGACTCACCAGCCACCTGGCGGCGCGTAACTCCCGATAGCGACCCCTAGTAATCAGTAAGTTGAGCATCATAACCTTATCACCCCTAGGTATAGATTCACTATCCTGGAGTTCTTTGGTTAATTCTTGTAGGGCTTGTTCAATGGATTTTAGCCCCGGTTTAACTAAACCATAGCGAAATCTTTGCCAACTGGTAAGGGCGCGCTGTGGGTTTCCCTGGGAAGATAGCGCCGCCCCAGAAATGGGACTGACCCAATAGCGTTCTCCTGCTGCTACTTGTCGAAGGGCGATCAAAAGTTCTTCTAATCCCACTCCTTTGGGACAATAACCCGGCACTCCTAAATCCCGCAGAGAGATTAGTAAGTTAGGATCTGACTCCGAGGTAAATAGCAACAGGGGGATATTTTGATAAGAGGCTTGGATTTGCTGACAAAATGCGATCGCTGACCGTTGCTGATTCAACATCCCCTGATTTTGATGGGGACTTAAATCTTTAATCCTCAACTCCAAAATCGCTACTTTCACAGTCTCCTGAATCACTCCCGAAGTCGGCGCGACTGGTGGCTTTACCCAATTATCTAGCACTGCTAAAGCCTCTCTTAGGGTGACGGCTTCTGCAATAACTTCCAGGTCAGAAAATGGCTCACAAATTGATTTGACTCCCATTCTAAATATAGGATCATCATCAATCAGCAGCAGTTGAATAATCGATTGGCTCATATCAAATCCGAGCAAAATAATCAAAGTATTTTTGTGGTTTTTCTCAGGGACTTCTACCTGACCTGATGGCATCAGTACCCAAGCAAAACCAGAAAATGAACCATTTTTTGAGCCTCAAACTACAGGCCCAAATAACCTGGGAAACCTTCTCAGAAAGTAGTTGGTGTTACTCCAAGAAAAAATTAGAATCGGGAGCGCTGTAATCTCCAGAACTAGCAGGTAAAGCTGGCTCATAGGCAGGCGCTGGCGCTGGTTCATAGGCGGGCGCTGGTGCTGGTGCTGGCTCATAGGCGCGCGCTGGTGCTGGCTCATAGGCGCGCGCTGGTGCTACATAATCAGAATAACCTGACGACTGAGAACCCCAACTATCAGAATAACTTGGCTCGTTTGAACTCCAGTTATCAGAGTAACTTGGCTCGTTTGAACTCCAGTTATCAGAGTAACTTGGCTCGTTTGAACTCCAGTTATTGTAAGATTCACGAGCCGGAGCGCGGTAAGATTCCTCTGCTGCTCGCTGACTTGCCCAAATAGCGTTGCGTTCTGCTGACCATCGGGCGATCGCATTTCGAGCCTCAGCATATAAAGCCCGACCCGAACCAATCTTAGAGGCTTCGTTAATAGCTGCTGTCAGACTACCCCGACTTGCTAATGAGTAGGCGCTATCCAAAATTGGCTGATCTTCGGCTGTTTGGATGGTTGTCACCCATCCCGCAATTTTATCCTGAGCGTCGTTATATAACGCGCGACCTCGGCCAATTTCTGAAGCCTTTTTCACCGCCTCACTCAATTTATTATCTTGAGCTAGGGCTAATGCTTCACTAAAAATGGGTTGATCTTCAATAATCTGAATCCGTTTTGTCCACTCAGCAATTAGGGTTTGGGCTTCAATGCGTAAGGGTCGCCCCAGTGCCACATTTTCAGCATAGGCTACCGCTGTCCTAAAACCATCAAGGGTTTCGGTTTTGGCATTTTCTCTAGCTATGAGGATATAGGGTCTATCTTGTATCCGTTGTACCTCATTGCGCCAATGTGCTACTAAGGTTTGAGCCTGAATGCGACGGGGACGTTCTGGGGCAATCATCTGGGCTTGATCTATAGCCAATTGTAAAGCCCAGGGATGGTTGACTTTAGCTATGGTGCTGGCTAATTGTATCCCTACTAAATCCTGAATTTTGCCCGATGTATCATCGAGCATGGCTTTAGTTTCTTGATACAGAGGGCGATCGCTTGGTATTCTTTCTAGGGCGGCTTGACCCTCAACTAACGTGGCGATTTGTAGCAGAGGTTGTCCTAGGGATTGGTTAGAAATCACCTGTTGCAGCTCAGTTAGTAGAATCACATCCTGGGCTTCCCTGTAGACCGGAGAATATGACGGAACCATTTGAGCGATTTTAATGCCCTGAGCAAAATTTTGTTTCTCAGTAGCCGATACTGACAACTTTATGAGTTCCTGACTCCAGGAGGTAATTTCTTTTTTGGCTAAGGAGACTATAAACAGTTGCTCATCCACTTTGTTAGCCAGTGCTATAGCTTCCACTAAACTCTCAGGAGTCGATCGCTTGGCAATATTAGCAGCTTCTTTCAGGCGCTGTTCCCCTTGCCTTTCTAAGCTGAGGCGATCGAGTAGTTCATTAAAGCGCTTCGTGTTCCAGTGTACATTATTGAGCTTACCCACAGCTTGAATATAGCGGAAAGCCTGATTCCAGTCCTGGGATTTCATCGCATTTTCCGCTTGTCGGGCTAAATTTAAGCCCTCATCCCAATTATTCTGCCAAGCTGCCATCGCTCGCTGTACTTCCTCATAGGCGGGGCTATCAATCGGAACCACCGCCACCAAATCTAAGGCTCCCTGCAAGTCTCCCGCTTCTAGTCTTTGATTAGCGAAAAAGATCAGCCTCTGAGACCATTCTCGCATCATCTGTCTTCCCTGGTTTTGCAGGGGGTGGTCTTCTGGCCAACCGTTAACTAGGGCAAATGCTGCTTGAATATCCTCTAATTTACCCGATTGTGTACTTTTGTCTGCACAATATAGGCGATCGCCTGCTGCCGAAATTGCTGATATTTCTTCACAATTAGGAGGTGGCGGCGTAGTCAGTAGCCATAGTAATGCACCCGTTGCCGTCGTTCCGAACCCTAATAGGACCACTAACCACAGCAGTTGCCATCCCCAAAAACCCTTGGGGACACCAGGCCTTCTGCCTCGCTTTTTCGGGTAAACTATAGGTTGACTGGTTTCTGGAATGATTCCCGCATCACTAGAGATAACCACATCACTGGATGCACTTGCTTCTAATGCAGGTTGGCTAGAGTGTTCAAATTGGGGAGTTGCCATGACTTCATCTTCCTTTGGTGCTTTAGGTTCAGCCTAACCAGATTGGTGGGTGAGTTCCTTGAGTGGTCCCCTGGTTCTGCCCAAGGTCACTTAAAAACACCATTCTAGGGCAATTTGATGTTAACAGATCAATTCCCTTTGAGCATCATTGTTACTAAGTCAATCCTCACCGCCAGCGAAACCCTAAGATATTATCTAAACCCAGTAGGGCGGGTCAAGCAATGATAAAATTAAGCTAACCCGCTAATTGTAGCTCGGCCCAAGTTAAACTTAATGACCATAAGAATCACATTAGACTCCCACTGCATCAATCATCTGGATCTCTCACCTGTTGACAACGTTGTTAAGCAACTGATTCAGGAATCAAAACCCATGATAGCGGAACCAGAAATCAGCTTTGAGATTGACTATCCCCTAGATGACCAAGATCCCCGCGAGTTGTCTGAGGTTCCAGAAGTTCGACTGTGGTTTATTTGTGTTGATAGCCAATATCCCTGGCTACCCTATGTTTTAGACTGGCGATCTGGAGAGTTGCCTCGTTATGTGGCTATGCTAGTTCCCCATCAGTTTCACGCCTCGGAAGGCATACAATACAACCCAGAGGCTCTGGAGATTTTCCTGATGCAGAAAATTTTTGTGATCACCCGTTGGCTCCAGGATATGGGATTACCAAGTCGCTCTCGGCTTCAATCTATGGCTCAAATGTTAGGTTACGATCTCGATGAGGGTTTATTTGATTTGATCGAACAGCGATCCTAAAACAGTCTCGATTAACAAGTTAAACTATAGCTATCGGTTCTAGTGAGGGAAGGTTCGAGCCTATACCCTCAAACTAGCTGACTTTAACTAGACTGATCATCCTCAGTCAATTATACACCATTTAAGGAAAAACAGCGTCATGGGATTATTTGACCGTATCGGCCGAGTGGTAAGGGCCAACTTGAACGACTTGGTGAATAAGGCAGAAGACCCCGAAAAGATCCTTGAACAAGCTATTATTGAAATGCAAGAGGATCTGATCCAGTTGCGCCAAGCCGTCGCTCAGACCATCGCCCAGCAAAAACGTTCCCAACAGCAGTATAATCAAGCCCAGTCCCAAGCTAACCAGTGGCAGTCTCGCGCACAACTAGCTTTACAAAAGGGTGATGAAAACCTAGCGCGGGAGGCTCTTCAGCGCAAAAAGGGCTACATCGAAACCGCTAATACCCTGGAAATGAGTCTCAAGCAGCAAACTGAACAAGTAGACACTCTCAAGCGGAACTTGGTTAGCTTAGAAAGTAAAATTTCCGAAGCCAAGACTAAGAAAAATATGCTCAAGGCTAGAGCTCAGGCGGCTAAGGCTAATGAACAACTCAATAATGTTCTTGGTGGTCTTAATACCAGTAGTGCTACCTCGGCTTTTGAACGCATGGAGGAAAAAGTTCTGCAAATGGAAGCCAGGTCTACTGCTGCGGCTGAGTTGACTGGTGGTGGTTTGGAAGAAGAATTCCGCGCTCTGGAAGCGGGAAGTGATGTTGATGATGAGTTGGCGGCTATGAAGGCTCAACTGGCTGGGGCTCCTGCTAACCAGCCTCAATTGTCACCTTCTGCGCCTAGTGATAGTTCGGCTTATAATTCCGAGATTGACAGCGAACTTGAAGAGTTGCGTAGAGAACTTAACAAATAAGTTGCTGTCTCGGAAACTTCAACTTTGGGAAAGGAAACCGGGAAGTAATAGGGTGTAGGGTTTTTTAGGGCGTGGGGTGTAGCCCCCTGCTTTTAGCTGTTCCCTGCTCCCTAAATCTTCCCTAGATCTCAGTGCCGCTAAATTCTTTGACTTTGGGGACTAAATCAGCAATAATCTCTGTGAATCCGAATCCAGCACCTACTTATGTTGTTTGGGGTTGTGACCATTGGTAAGCATAAATTAACTTCTCATTCTTTGAACTTATGATGCTCAAAGTTCGATTGTTAACCATCAGTGCATTTGCTGCTGGTTTTGGTCTCTGTTCTATTGTATTTGCTCTATTTACGGTGGTTTCTGAGTTGAGTTTGGCGGCGGCTATTAGAACAATTTTAACTTCTTTATTTTTTGGTATAAATATAGTTTTTATGCTCCACTATTATACATCAATATATAAGGAGCAAAAATTGATGTCTCGACTGCGTGCAGAAGTTAAAAATATGAACTATATTAATTATAATTAATCTAGTTTTTGGGTAAATATAGGAGTTAATAAAATGCTAGATTTGCTGAATAATATTCTCGGCAGAAATCCCGAAAAATTTAAGGCTCAGGTTGAGGTGTACAGTTGGCAAACCTGTCCTTACTGTATCCGCGCTAAACTGCTGCTGTGGTGGAAAGGGGTTGACTATATTGATTATCAAATAGATGGGGATAACAATGCTAGAGAAGCTATGGCACAACGGGCTAACGGTCGGCGCACGGTTCCCCAAATTTTTATCAATAATCAGCATATCGGCGGCTGTGATGACCTCTATCAGTTAGACAGTGAAGGGAAATTAGAACCTTTATTAATTCCGCCACTATCTTAACGTTTTGGCTTGGATTGTACATCGCAAATTAATGGTTGGAGAAGTTTAATTATGTCTTTTGTCGGACTGCATATCCACAGTGACTACAGTCTCCTTGATGGCGCTTCTCAACTCCCACAGTTGGTCAGTCGCGCTGTGGAATTAGGAATGCCAGCGATCGCTCTGACGGATCATGGGGTGATGTATGGGGCGATCGAACTTATTAAAATCTGCCGCAGTAAGGGTATTAAGCCTATTATTGGCAATGAAATGTATATCCTCAATGCTGATGTCACGGTTCAACAGCGAGGAATTAAAAAATATCATCAAGTGGTCTTGGCTAAAAATACCCAAGGCTATAAAAACCTGGTTAAATTAACTACTATTTCTCACTTAAAAGGTTTTCAAGGAAAGGGGATTTTTGCTCGTCCTTGTATTAATAAGGAACTATTAGAAGAGTATCACGAAGGCTTAATTGTTACCAGTGCTTGTTTGGGGGGTGAGGTTCCCCAAGCTATTCTTCAGAGGCGCATGGATATAGCACGCCAAACTGTGGAATGGTATAAAAGGGTTTTTGGGGATGATTACTATTTAGAAATTCAAGATCATGGTTCCCCAGAAGACCGCATTGTTAATGTGGCTTTGGTGCAACTGGCGAGGGAATTTGAAGTCAAAATTGTGGCGACTAATGATTCACACTTTATTTCCTGTAATGATGTGGAAGCACATGATGCTTTATTATGTATTAATACACAAAAGTTAATTACTGAGGATAACCGATTACGTTATAGTGGGACGGAGTACCTAAAATCCGCTGAAGAGATGATGCAACTGTTTCGAGATCATCTCCCGGATGAGGTGATTAAAGAGGCGATCGCTAATACCTTAGAAGTGGCGGAAAAAGTGGAACCCTATACGGGAATTTTAGGGGAACCTCGTATTCCTGATTATCCGATACCTCCGAATCATACGGCTGATACTTATTTAGAAGAAATCGCCTGGGAAGGCTTGAAAAAACGATTAAATGCTCAAGGGCGATCGGAAATTAAGCCCGTCTATCGAGAACGGCTAGAATATGAATTAAAAATGATGCAAAAAATGGGTTTTGCTACCTATTTTTTAGTAGTTTGGGATTACATAAAACACGCCAGAGATAATCATATTCCCGTAGGTCCTGGGAGGGGTTCGGCGGCGGGTTCTTTGGTCGCCTACGCCCTACAAATTACGAATATTGATCCGGTTCATCACGGGTTACTATTTGAGCGTTTCCTGAACCCAGAACGAAAATCTATGCCGGATATTGATACAGATTTCTGCATAGACCGCCGTGATGAAATGATTAAATATGTTACCTCCAAATATGGGGAAGAGAAAGTTGCTCAAATTATCACCTTTAACCGGATGACTTCTAAGGCGGTGCTAAAGGACGTGGCTAGGGTGTTAGGAATACCCTATAGCAAATCTGATCAAATGGCAAAAATGATTCCGGTATCTCGTGGTAAACCGACTAAATTAAAGGTGATGATTTCTGATCAGAGTCCATCCCCGGAATTTAAACAAGCATACGATAATGACTTTGTACCCATTAAAAATGATGCGGGTGAGGAAGTGGGAACTATTGCTGTGCGTCAGTGGGTTGACATGGCAATTCGTATTGAGGGAACTAACAAAACCTTTGGAGTTCACGCAGCGGGTGTGGTGATTTCTAAACAGCCTTTAGATGAAATTGTCCCTCTTCAAAGGAATAATGATGGGTCGGTCATTACTCAATATTTTATGGAAGATATAGAATCCTTGGGTCTGTTAAAAATGGACTTTTTGGGCTTAAAAAATTTGACGATTATTCAAAGAACTTTAAACTATATTTCCCAAAATCATCACCTAGATATTGATCCCTATAATTTAGCCGCTGAGGAACGTAAAGCCATGGATATTCTGGCTAAAGGTTCGGTGAAAAAAATGCCGGAGGATGTGGCGAAAACCTATAAGATTTTGGAACGAGGAGATTTGGAAGGTTTATTTCAACTAGAATCTTCGGGAATGCGTCAGATTGTGAAGGACTTAAAGCCTTCCAGTATTGAGGATATTTCTTCTATTTTGGCATTGTATCGACCGGGACCTTTAGACGCTGGTTTAATTCCTCAGTTTATTAATCGTAAGCATAAACGAGAGCCAATTCGCTATGAGCATAAACTTTTGGAACCTATTTTGAATGAGACCTATGGAATTTTGGTCTATCAAGAACAAATTATGAAAATGGCTCAAGATTTGGCGGGGTATTCTTTGGGTCAGGCGGACTTGCTGCGACGTGCTATGGGGAAAAAGAAAGCATCGGAAATGCAGAAGCATCGGGAAACTTTTATTGATGGTGCGACGCGCAATGGGGTCCCTCAAAATATCGCAGAACATTTGTTTGACCAAATGGTTAAGTTCGCGGAATATTGTTTTAATAAATCCCATTCTACAGCCTACGGTTACATTACTTATCAGACGGCTTACTTAAAGGCTAATTATCCGACAGAGTATATGGCGGCTTTGCTGACGGAGAATAGTGGCAATACTGACAAGGTTAAGGCTTATATTGAGTCCTGTAAGCATTTGGGTATCGATGTTGTTCCCCCTGATATTAATCGCTCTAATGTGGATTTTACGCCTATAGAAAATCGGATTGTGTTTGGGTTGTCGGCGATTAAAAATGTGGGAGATGGTGCGATTGAACACTTGCTATCTGTACGAGAGGAAGGGGGACCTTTTCGGAGTTTGGCGGATTTGTGCGATCGCATTAATTTACAAATGGTTAATAGTCGCGCTTTGGAATCTTTAATTAAATCGGGTGCTTTTGATAGTCTCCATGCTAACCGCAAGCAATCAATTGAATATTTGAATATAGTTATTCCTTGGGCGCAAGATAGGGCGAAAAATCGGGAAATTGGTCAAACGAATTTGTTTGATTTGGTCAATTATGCAAATACTGAGAGTAATTCACCTTCTGGGGAACCTACTTTTCCTAAAAGTGATGATTATGCGCCTAAAGATAAGTTGCAATTTGAGAAGGAATTACTAGGGTTTTATGTTTCGGATCACCCTCTCAAGTCTTTGTTAGACTCAGGGGTACTGCCAGATAATGTGACTGTGGATAAACTGTCAGAACAAAAGTCAAAAGCTGCTGTTAAGGTGGCGGCGACTTTAATTAATATTAAGCCCCATTTGACTAAAAAAGGCGATCGCATGGCGTTTCTATTACTAGAAGATTTGACGGGACAAATTGATGCTGTGGTGTTTCCTAGTAGTTATGAGGCGGTACAACAGGAGTTAAAAGAAAATGCGGTTGTTGTGATTGAGGGTAAGGTGGAAAAACGGGATGATCAGACTCAAATTATTGTGGAGGCTATCAAGTCTGCTGATGAGTTAGTTAAACCGAATAATCAGCCAAGTTCCCCCTCGGAAATTACACCTAATTTGGCGGCTGATTCGATTATTCAACTCTATTTAACTCCTGAAGAAATTTGCCAATTAGAAAGGTTACAAACCCTGAAAGTAATTTTAGAAGAATATCGAGGTAATCAGGAGTTAAGAAGGGTTCCTATTCAAGCCGTTGTTGATGGTCAAGTTTCGCCTAAACGACTGGTGCGCTTTGGGTCACAATTCTGGGTAGAAAACCAAGAGGCGATCGTACAACAGTTAAAAACTTCTGGTTTTACTGTTGATGTACTATCAATGAGTAATGAATAATGGATAATTTCGTAGGGGCGGGTTCCTCAGTCAATCATAAATTCCCCAGGAGAATATAAATAAACCCGCCCTCACCCCACCAGTAAATTAATGGATAATTTCGTAGGGGCGGGTTCCTCAGTCAATCATAAATTCCCCAGGAGAATATAAATAAACCCGCCCTCACCCCACCAGTAAATTAATGGATAATTTCGTAGGGGCGGGTTTCTCAGTCAATCATAAATTCCCCAGGAGAATATCAATAAACCCGCCCTCACCCCACCAGTAAATTAATGGATA
>Ga0213836_101125_pt1 | contig 17325 bp, 4 predicted proteins | sample SWPATP03_FD_160578 | JGI IMG/M metagenome (GOLD analysis project Ga0213836, IMG submission 160578) | Coastal seawater microbial communities from Marineland, Florida, United States - SWPA TP0 #3 | ecosystem: Environmental > Aquatic > Marine > Coastal | place: USA: Florida | collected 2016-08-05
GAAGTGGACATCACCTTTCGCGATGACACCATCCACATCGAGAGCAACCTGAAAGTGACCCTCACGGCCACGCTGTTGAAAGTGGAAATCGACGCCACCGACGCCAAGCCCTTCGGCGGCGAGCACCTCTTTGAAATAACCCACAGCACGATTGCCGAAGAACTCCCAGAGCTGGATGCGACCCTGCGCATCCTGCTCAAGGACGTCGGCACCTACATCAGCGACATCGGCTGAGCCTTTACCTCACTGCTCTCCACCGCCGCCACCAATTTTTCTACGTCGGCGGCGAACGCCTTTCCGCCATCAACCGCCAGGTAACGGATGTGCAGAATGACATCGGTGAGGGTGCCGAGCATGGCTTGCTGATCCTCGGTTTCGTGATTGGGGAAGCTAAAAGTCCATCGTGAGATGGCCCCCGTGCCTTCGAACGGGAAGTAACGCTCATCGCCGAAATCGAGCTGGAACATGCCGTGGTCGTCTAACCCCGCAGACAGACCGATCTGCTGATTGGCGCGGGGGTTGGTCACCAGTTGATCCTGACGAACGTCGTCATCTCCTTCCTCCGGCAGCTCGCCCGCCTGTTGATACAGGTATTTCACATTGCCGATCTGCGGCTTGAGCAGGTAGGTACTGGTCTGCTGGCTCAAGGTCGCGTGAATGTCCTGATAGGGTTTGAGCACCACCGGCAGCGAAACCGACATCCGCACCAATTGACGCAGGTAATGCCCCGGATAGTCCTTGTCGAACGTCGAGGATTTGAGCTGAAAGTCGATCTCGCCTTTCGTACGCAAGGTGTCGATTACCGCGTCCCAGCCTGTGACCGCATCCGGTTCCAACCCGGCGCCGGGGTCATAATCCTTGAGCAGTGCCTTGAGCGACAACGTCTTGGTAATTTCCAGCCGGCGTTCGTGGCGACTCATGAAAGCTGACTCCATCTGCATCAGCCCCAGCCTCAAGGTATCGCCTGCGGTCAGCCCGAAGCGGTTGTCGACCCACGCAGACGTCGAAATGAACCGCGTATCGCGATCCCCCAGTTCGTACTGCCAGCAAGCTTCGGTACTCAGGCACATCGACAGCACGGCGTCGTACGCCTGGAAATACAAGGTCGACATCTGGCTCAACAACCATTGATACAGCCCCGCGTTCGTCGCACGGCCCTTCATGAAGGCGTACAACGCCTGGGCCTGCTCGCGGGTTTTCGCGGCCTGGGCCAGACTGGTTTTCGTAGAACTGAGGGTCACTTGCTGCGCTTCGATCTGCCGATCCAGCACCTCGAGCTCAATCTGCGCTTGGCGTGCCTGGTGTTGCCATTCCTCACGGCGACGACGCTGGGTGTCGCTGATCAACAGCTGTTGCGCCCGTTCCGAATCCTGCGCGGCGGCCCCCTCCAGCAATTCGGCAGCGGCAAACGCCACCCCGCCCCATACCATCCCGCCCATCGCCCCGCCAAACAGATTGGGCGCCAGGTTCGCCAGGTGTCCAGTCATGCCAAACTGCCGGGCGCCGAGCATTGCAGTGACAGACGCCTCCCGAGCCTGATGGGCGGCCTGTTCTTCGGCGCTGACATCACGGCTGATCTGCTCGCCGTAATAACGTTTGCGCGCCTCCACGCCCTGCCGGTTGGCCTGCATCACATCGAGCCCTTTGGCCGCCTCGTCAATGGCGTTTTGCTGCAGCTTCTCGGCGAAACTGGCGAGGTCTTCCAGCACATGCCCTTGCTGCAGCTCGTCCTGTTCGGCCCGGTCCTTGGCTTCCATATGACTGAGAACCTGTTGGGAAAAGCGAATCAGCATCTCCACCGCGTTTTGCGCGCGAGGCAGCATGGCGCGAAAGCGGTACGGCGGCACAATGGCCAGCGACCCCAACCGGCGCTGGCTCAGGCTGCTGCCGTTGAGTTGCGCACGCAGCAGGTCCAGCGGGTTGGCGGGCACCTCGTACAGCGCCAGGTGCATCGGCTTGCCGTCCAGGGTCAGGTTGTGTCGCAGGTTATGCAGCCGCTGGTCGAGGGTGTCCCACAGGTCCAGCAGCTGGCTGTTGACCGGGAGGCGGAAAATCGGTTGATCCAGTAGCCGTAGCCAGGGCGCAGCGTCACTGCATATCGGGATGAGATCGCCGAGCACATCGCCCGATACCGCCTGCAATTCCAGGGTTTGCTTGCCCTCGGCGGCGGCATCCTCCAGGGGCAGCGGGTCCCAACGGCTGATGCTGCGGCCCTTGGACAGCGGCCCGAGCAGGGACAGCGCACGCACATACAGCAACTTCGCCTCGTTCAGGGTGTCCCGCGTGACCTGGCGATAGAGCATGTCGCCCCAGGCGATCAGGTTGTTCAGGTACAGGGTGAAAATCGCCTTGCGGTAGTGCGAAGGCGCGCCCCGGGCGATGGCGTCAGGGTTGGTCAGGCCCTCCAGCTCGATGACGGGATTGTCGGGCAGGCCCAACGGACGGCAGGTCCAGTACGGCAGCCACTGATCCTCGGCCGAAGGCGGAAACAGCGGCGCCACACGCATCTGCGGGTTGAACAGCGACGACAGCCATTGTTGAGCACCGGCGTAGTCGAACTCCTGCTGGAGCCGGGAGGCAATCAGGTGGGGCGCGTGAAAGAAGATTTCCCAGAAATACAAGCCGTTGGCACCGGCGAAATCCACGTACTGCGGCGCTGACTGTCCGGGCAACGGCGGTTCTTGCGTGTGCTGGGTTTCCCAGGACAGCGCACTGGCCAGCGAAAGGCTGGCCTTGCGACTGAGTTCCTTGGCGAACAGGGTGTTGAGGCGCACGCGCAGGTTTCCTGCGCCCAGTGCGCTGTCCGTCAAATCGAGGTATTGAGCACCTTGTTCGACGGATAAACGGGGCGCGACCTCGCTGACTTTTTCTCGGGTGATAGTGTAGCCGTTCAGTCCGTACTTCTTGTGTTGATCACCCTTGGTGTCCGCTCCCCATTGATACGTTCTTTTGTCGGATTCGTTGGCGGGCCAATCATGGTAGACCACCGATGACCTGGCGGAACCGTTCAAGGTGATGAGCTCTTCTCTTGTCAGCCAATCATGCAGGTAGTAGGTGCAACAGGTCTCGAACGAGAGAGGCGTATTGCGCTCGGACCTCCAAATCAATGCCAGCCTGCTCTGCCTGCCATCTGCCAAGGACACTTCAAAGTAATCCTGGGAATCATGCTCGAAATACCCCACATCCCCAGCGATCTCCCGTGTGGCGGACAGGAAATCGTAGAGTCCATCGCTGCCTGTCAGCTGCAGGTCTTTCTCCGTGATCGTCGCCAGCTTCTTCCCGCCGAACAGAAGGTCCGTAGCCTCCAGGGGTGAATTGAACCCCTTGCGCCGCTTGCCGTTCACCGTCCACATGAGGCCATCCTCAGAGCCGGAAATCTTGTACTCCACCGAAAACCGGCTGGCGCCAAGGCTGCTGGACAATAGAACGTAAGTGGTTCGTATCAGAACTTCCTTGCTGCATTTACCCACCAACCGCAATTGACCACTCGACCAGGTTGCCTCCAGCTCGAAATAGTCATTGAGGGCAAAACCCGGTGCCCCGACTGTCGTAGGAGGCACTTTTACATCCCTGACAATCGATTTGATCCTGCCTTTGAGGGATGACGCCGGATCGACGTTACTCACGTTTCGCTGCACGCGATTGACATGGACACCGCCGGTGAATTCGAGCATGTAGACAAGGTCGTCAACCGCAACACTCAGCGGTTGCAAAAAGCGGTTGTACGCAGCGTAGTGTTTCAGATCCTCGCCTTCGCCGACGTCTTTGGAGGTGAACCCTGTCAGCAATCGGGGCGCTCCGTTATCGCCCTCATCGACACTGACCACCATCCGGTAGCCCTTAGTTACTTTATCGTCCTTGATCTCGTTGGCCAGCAGCTCATCCGGCGCCTCGCCTTTGTGCAATTGGATGGGCGCGCTCCAGCTGTCATCCAGGCGCCGATACGCCAGCTTGATGAAATACTCGAACGCCCCGGTCTTCTTGCCCTCTTCGTCCAGCAATGCCTTGCCACTTTCGGCCCAGACCACATACAGACGCCCGTCCATGACCACGGGTCGACAATGTTTGATGTGCGCCCCACTGATGGCGTCGATGGGTTTCCACTCTGTCCAACTGGCCATCTGCGCATCGTTGGACGTCTCACTTTTGTAGAGGTGGGACTTGCGCCAGTAAAATGCAAAAGGCTCGGTGCTCTGCCGACCGACATAGTAATAGTCGGCGTCGACGAACTTCGTGGCGTCCACATAGCAACTGATCACCTGCAAATTGCTCACGGTTTCGAATGCTTGCAGGTAATTGCCCAATGCTTTTTGCACGGTGTCTTCGGTCAATCGCGCCTGGGACAATTCGGATTCGAAGGCCTTGAACATTGAGGTTTTATCAAGACGCAGCTCAGGTTGCAGGTAATTTTCCGGGTAGTCCGCCAGCATCTGATAGCCGGCCCATGAGCTGTATTGAGACATGCCGTCACGCCACAACGCCAGCGTGTCCTGACTGACACTGCTATACCCCGGCTCCATGCCGTTGTAGATCGCATGAATGTGTTGCTGAACGCTGGCGATGCCTTGGGCGACCCGGCTGGTATCGACCTGGGCAGTGACCTGATTGTCAATCAGCAAGTATTCATACAGATCGTTCTCGTTGTGTACCCGCGTCAGCCGATCGCTGGCGGGCACCTGTTTTCCAAGGTACCAGGCCACCAGCGCATCGCGCCGTTGTTGCTCCAGAACGCCTATGATCGACGTGTCCATATTGCATTCCTCATCGTCCGTTGATGTGCGTGAACAGGCTCAATGGAGCGTCTGTTCGTTGCGCTGCGCCTGTGGTCGTTGCGTTTTTTTCCCGTTCTGTGCCATCAGCTTCTTGATCTGCTCGGCAAAGGGTTTGCCGCCATCCACCGCGTAATAGCGCACATGCACGATGATGTCTTGCAGGCCGTCGAACAACGCCTGCTGGTGAGCGCTGGCATGGCGAGGAAAGGTCAGCGTCCAGCGGGACACCGCGCCGGTGCCTTCAAATGGCAGGTAGCGCTCTTCACCCTGGCGCGCACCTTGAGCGCCTGCATCGTCCAGGTCACCGGAAATCGCTACTTGCTGATTGAGCCGGGGATTGGAGATCACGAAACGAGGGTCGATGTCCTCGTGATCGCCCTCCAGCTCCTGGGCCTGTTTATACAGGTATTTGCTGCCGCCCAGATCAGGCTTGAGCAGGTAGCTGCTGCTCGACTGGCTGAGGGTCAAGCGGGCGTTTTCGTAAGGGCCGAGTACGCCGGGCAGCGACACCGACACCTGGGCCAGTTGCCGCGAATAATGGCCGGGGTAGTCGCGGTCGAACAGCGAAGGCTTGAGCTGGAAGTCGAGGGTTCCGGCGCTGCGCAAACGTGCGATCACAGACGCCCAATCCGACTCGCCATCTTCGCCAGGAGACTGCTGAAGCAGGCGCCGCAAGGAGACGGTCTTGACCAGACTCAGTCGGCGTTCGTTGCGCAACAGATACGCTGACTCCATCTGCAGCAAGCCAAGGCTCAGGCTTTCGCCAGCGGCCAGGCCGTGTCGGTTATCGACCCACGCACCGAGCGGGATGAACGTGGTCTGTGGCTCGCCTATTTCGTACTGCCAACAGGCTTCAGCCGCCAAGCATAAGGACAACACCGCGTCGTACGCCTGAAAATATAACGTCGACATCTGGCTGAGCAGCCATTGATGCAAAGCCGCGTTGGTCGCGCGATTCTCCATGAAGGCGTACATCGACTGCGCGTGTTCCCGAGCCATCGCCGACCGCTCGCGCTTGACCTGCGCCGAGGCGATCTGAATCCGATGCTGCTCGATCTGACGCTCAACCGCCTCGAGCTGATGCCGGGCCTGATCCCTGAACATCATCCACTCCTCGCGGCGCCTGGCCTGTGCATCTGCGCGCAAATGGGCCTCGGCGACGTCCGAAAACCCGGTGCCAACACCTTCCATGACCGACGCCGCCGCCCAGGGCGGACCGCTCCAGTTCCAGCCACCGGGCACTGGAATCGGGATGGGACCTGGGGTAAATACGATGGTGTTGGGTGGTGTGCCAGCGGCATGCCCCGCGGCACGGGAGCCGGCCGCCAGCACTCGGGCCACCGTCACGCCGACAAACAGTGCCTCTGCCCTGCGTTCGGCCGCGCTGACATCCTGTGCCAGCAACCCTTCGTAATACTCGATCTGCGCCTGATGCTGGGCACGGCTGGCAGCGGAAACGTCAAGGGTGCGCTGAGCCTGCTCGATCGCCAGGGCGTCGAGCTGCTCGACGAAGGCCGACAGTTCCAGCACGTGACTTTGCTGCAGGGATTGCTGTTCGGCGCGATCGCGCATTTCCATCGCCTGACGCACTTGCTCGCCAAAGCGGGTCAGCATGTCCACGCTGTCGCGGGCACGGGGCAACATCACCGCGAACCGGTACGGCGGGATGCTGCCCTGAGCGCCCAGGCGGCGCAGCGAAACGTTGCTGCCGGCCAATTGTTCACGCAGCAGGTCCAGCGGATTGGCCGGTGCCTCGTAGAGTGCGAGGGTCATTGGCCGGCCATCGAGGGTGAGGTTGTTGCGCAAGTTGAACAGGCGCTGATCCAGCTGTTCCCACAGGTCCAGCAGGCGCGTATTGACCGGCAAACGAAACCACGGCGCATCGATCAACCGCAGCCAGGGCTGCTCGGCGCAGGTGCGTGGCGTGTCCTGCGGACAGGCGAATGCCGACGTCTCGAACGAAGCGAACGTTTCGCCCTGGTAATTGGCGGCGTCCTGCAGCGACATCGGCGTCCATCGGCTGATGCTGCGTCCCTTGGACAACGGCCCCAACAACGACAGCGCGCGAACATAATGCAACTTCGCCTCGTTGAGCGCGTCGCGGGTGACCTGCCGGTACAAAGAGTCGCCCCAGGCGATGAGGTTGTCCAGGTAGAGGGTAAAAATTGCTTTGCGGTAGTGCGAAGGCGCGCCGTAGCCGATGGCGTCCGGATCTCTCGGTGCGGCGACGTCACGCAGCGGATCGTCGGCGAACCCTAGCGGACGGCATTTCCAGTAAGGCTGCCATTGCACCTCGTCAGGCGGCGGAAACAACGGCGCCACGCGCATCTGCGGGTTGAACAGGTAATTGAGCCACTGTTCGGCACCGGCGTAGTCGAAGGAGTGATGCAGCCGCCACGCGGCCAGATGCGGCAGGTGGAAAAATAGCTCCCAGAAGTAGCGGCCATTGGCCCCGTTGAAATCAACGGGTGGCCGGGTTTTGGCGCTGTCTTCGGGCAGCGGGGTTTCAAGCGTGTGTTGGGTTTCCCATCCCAAGGCACCTTCCAGCGAACGCTCGGCCTTGCGCACCAGTTCGCTGGCGAAGGTGGTGTTCAGACGGACATACCGCAAGTTGCGCAGCCCAAGGCCTTTGAGGTCGAGGAACAGCCCGCCTTCGTCGGTTTTGACGAACGTTGGAATCTGGGCCGTCACCTCTTTGCGCTGGAAAATGAACTCGTTGTAACCAATACCGCTGGTGGAGTCGGGGTTGCCCACGCACAGCCAGTCCAGATCAGGCTCATCGGCCTTGCCCTCCCAGCCCATCAGCTCTGCGGGCGCGCGCGCGTCACCGTTGAACACCACCGGGTAGTTGGCACGAGGCTGTTTTCTCCACAAACCGATCTTCCCCCTCTCCGGGACGGGATCTGATGAAGCTGTTCCATACCAAGGTTTTGAACAAAGAATGGAGGCTTCAACGACAGGGGTCTGTTCGAGATATACAAGCCGCACATCAAGTTCCAGATACGGATTGAGCGCACCCTCCAGGTACTTGCCTTCGGGGTTCCATACGGCTTTTTGCAAAGTCCACACTTTGCCCTGACTGTCGGCCCCGGTGATCATAAATTGCGCACTGCCGGGGCCACTCTTGAACTGGACGATCAGAGAGCGATCGAGCGACGGCAGACTATCGCCCAGGACAACTATCTTCCAGAACGTGGTGCGGATCTCGAGCAAGACCCTGACAGGCGGGTCTTCTCCCTTTACACCTCGTTTGATGATTGCAATCACCAGCCTGGGCTCAGGGGCGTAACGCGCATCCTGCGCCGCGATAAGGACGTACCCCTCGCTTTCCAGCGTGGCGAAAGATGGCAGCGTCGCCTCGCGCAAACGGATCGTCGCACTCCAGCGCCCATTGCTCTGCAGATAACTGGCGTTCAGGTGATAAAAGAAGCGGTCCGCAATCGGTCTGTCGTTGGAGTCCAACACCTCGCGTACCTGCTCCAGCCACACCAGATGCAAACGCCCCTCCACCACCGCTGCGCGCACATGGGTGACCTGGCCGGAGGTCTCCACGTCGATGGCTTTCCACTCCGTCCAGGCCGACGGCGGCACATGGGTGCTGTTCTCATCCACGTCGATGGCGGCCTTGCGCCAGTAATAAATTGAAGGATCGCGGGGCGAACGGCCAATGAAGTAATAGTCGGCTTTGCGAAAATCCACCCCGTCGATGTAACAGCAGACTGTGTCAAGATTCGCGATGTCTTCGAATCGCGCCAGGTAATTGCCCAGCGCTTTCTGGACATTGTCCGGGGTGAGCCGCGCCTGGGCCAACTCGCCTTCGAACGCCTCGAACGCCTCGGTCTTGCCTAACCGCAAGGTCGGATCGAGGTAATTTTCGGGGTAATCCACCAACATCTGATACCCCGCCCAGGTGCTGTACTGACTCATCGCCTCCTGCCAATGCTGCATAGATTGCTGATGCTGTACCGTGTCGCCAATCTGCCCGAAACCCGGCTCCATGCCGTTGTAGATGGCGTGGATGTGCTGCTGCACACTGGCGATGCCCTGGGCGACGCGGCTGGTGTCGACCTCGGCGCTGACCTGATTGTCGATCAGCAGGTATTCGTAGAGGTCGTCAGGGGTGATGATGTTATCGGGGGCGGGTGAGTTTTTGTCGGGTACGAGTTGGCCGAGGTAATACGCAACCAAGGCGTCGCGGTAGGGTTGGGCTAGCGGTGCAGTGATCTTCGTGTCCATGATGATGTGCTCGTGTGATGCTTACCAGATTTAGTCAGGAGAAATCTTCAAATCAACTCACACGCAAATCCTTGGTATTCAATAATACATATCCGCTCGCAAGCATCGCTTCGCCAACATGGAGCGTATTGCCAGACACAACCTTCGACCCCGTATCTACACGAACATGAAGTTCACCCGAAGTATTTGCAATGGAAGGAGTTTCACCTTTCCACTTATTTTCAACCTCAACTTCAACAGGCCCAATTACTACGGAATAAAAATACCCGTATTGGCCGCTACCTTCCACAACTACATTCCATTTGATTTCTACCTTAGCCCCTTCGGCTTTTGCTGAAGACGGACTATACAACCAACCCAGACGGTATCTTTCTTTTTTCTCAATGGCGGCAGGGCTACTATAAACCCATTCACCGTGATACTGCCCGTCAGCGTTTGGAAATTTCAAGGACAGCTTGGTACCGTTTTTACTTGACACATAATTTTGAGCTTCTCCATCAGTATTCACCGTGAACGGAACACCTTCTACGGCAGCGCCTTTGTTGACGATTTTGACTAGCACTTCATAAGGCAAGCCACGAAACCGGCAATCAGGGTATGTACTTAGTTTCTGCCGTGCGTCAGAATGTGAGGAACTCCAGCTGACGGCGAACTCATACTTTATGGCCGAAATAGTTATTTCAGCTTTCTTACCGTCCACCAGCGCGGTTACCACATTGTTGCCTAAAAGACTGAAGCCCGTCCGGACTGTCGCTTTGCCCGCTCTATCCGTTTGAGTAGTTCCTATTACGCTAGAGTAAATCAGCCACGTCACGGTTAAGCCCTGCATTGCGTTCTCACCCGCCACAACGACCACCGAAAACTCGACATCCGGAGAATAGCCAACCACATATTCAGTCGCACTGGCCGTGGGATCCGTAATTTCCACGGCGACTACTTTGAGTTGAAAGTTGTGCGTTTTTCCGGAGTTAGGATCTTTCGCCGAAACCGTAATGGCCCCTGCTGCATCGAACGCTTTCTTGAAGGTCGCCTTGCCTGTTGAATCGGTTGTACTGTTGCTTCTATTACCGCCCACTGTCCATTCAATCGTTTTACCCGAAAGCGGCATGCCTCCCGCTTTCAGTACGACTGAAAACTCAACATCCGCAGAATGTTTAATCACATATTCCGTTGCACTGGCCTTGGGATCCGTGATTTCCACGGCGACTACGTTGAGTTGAAAGTTGTGCGTTTTTCCGGAGTTAGGATCTTTCGCCGAAACCGTAATGGCCCCCGCTGCATCGAACGCTTTCTTGAAGGTCGCCTTGCCTGTTGAATCGGTTGTACTGTTGCTTTTATTACCGCCCACTGCCCATTCAATCGTTTTGCCCGACAGCGGCTTGCCCCCCGCTTTCAACACCACCGAAAACTCGACGTCCGCAGAATGCCCAACCACGTATTCCGTTGCAGTGGCCTTGGGATCTGTTATTTCGGCTGTATAAACATTGACATCAAACGTCGTCTGCACCTGAGTATCCAACACCCGCGCTTTTACAACTTGCTTCACCGCCTGGCCCACCGTGAAGGTAAGGTCCTGCGTCGCTTTTCCTGAACTGTCGGACGTACTGGTGGCTTTCACGCTGTCGCCCACCAGCCAGTCAACCTTCAAGCCGGATACAGGCTGCCCGCCTGCCTGGAGCACGACTGAAAATTTGATTGCGCCAGAATGCCCCACGACGAATTGTGCGTCACTGGCCGTAGGGTCAACGATCACCAGAGGCCCCACCGGCACGGCCGCACTGGTGCCCTTGATCATGCGTTGCGCATTCGACAATACCGTTACCGTCGCGGTGCCGGGATCATTGGCGGTGCACGCCGTTTTTGCCAGGCCCTGTGCGTCAGTCTTGCTCCCAACAGGGTTGAGTGTGCCAAAGGTCGTCGACCACTCAACATCCACGTTGGCCCTGGGCTTGTTGTCCAGGCCCATCAACGTGCAGGTCACCTCGGCGGGAACGCCGACAATGACCGAAGGTTTGATAAACGCGACCGATTGAAAGTAATACAGCTCGACGTTGTCTTGACTGGAAGCCAGTACCGCCGTAAACCCGTCACTTGATAAACCGCCTTCGAACTGTATCTTGGCCTTGCTGACGCTCGAAAATTTGGACAGGTCAATTTCTGGCGCGGCCTGAAAACTGGCGTCGTTATTTCCGGTGAGTGATGTCGCTCCAGCCCCGGCAATGGAATCCCCGATTGTTATGTTGCAGGTATCGATCTTCTGCCCCCAGTTCCACTTGGCGCCAGGTATCGACTCTCTCCCCACCCGCTCCGTTTTAGTGGTAAACACCGCTTTGTCCGGGCCGGTTTTAACGGAAATACCAGGACGTCCCCATTTCAAGAGGCGACCCATTCTCAAGACTTGCTTTCCCGTCACTTTATCCGCGCCTTCACCGGTCACACAGTCTACGGAAAACTCGTACTGCATCAGTCCCACATGGGCATCTTGTGTCGCAACCAAACCCTCCAGAAAGAAATCATTACCGTCCCCCGACGACGTGTAGGTTTTATCCATGCCATCAAGATTCACACGATGCTTACCATCATTAGTGGACGACATGGTGTACTCAACACCCGACACAGGCTTGCCGTCTTTATCCACCAACTTGACATTCAGCGTGTAGGGATTGTCACGACCGAGCAACATCGGCGCCGTCCCGTACACATCATCGCCGCTGATCGAAAATTTAAATGAACATCCATTTTCATTATTAGTGCTCATGATGTACCTCTGGCGTGTTAGCGTAAAAGACTGACCCAACAGACTTTACAGACACTGTCGTTAAGGCTGCCGAGTAGCGGATTGTTATTCTTCAGAAGACCGGGATTTACCTGCCCGCGATCGAGCAGGAGTCTTTTTTGTTTTCCGGGTTCGTTGATCACTGAGCGGCACTTTGCCCGCCAACATGACCAGATACCCATTTAACGCGGCAACCCGCTCAACCTGCGTAGTATCGCCATCGGCCAACTCGACAATGTTTTCAAGCGGCGTTCCGGACCAGGTCGGCGTGCCGCCTTTCAAGCTGACAGGGAACTTTGAATTGACACCTTTATCGGGGACCGAAAACGGAACCCCCCCCACCGCTTGTTCCGCCCCGTTATACGGTGGCGCTTTGCCCTGCACGCAGACCCAGTTCACGGTAAGTTCATCACCGGCTTTAAGCGTTGCGGACTGGTAGTTATACAACCAACCCAGTTTGTAAGTTTCTTCGGAATACTCAAGCGGATAATCGGTGGCCGCGCGCACGGTGAAGTCCACTGCCGTACTGCCTGGTGAAGCGCTCACGTTGAACGTGACGCCATCCTTGGTCGACCTGTACGTGTCACCCAGGCCTTCTATATCCAGACCGTAAAGAGCCGGATTGCCGTCAGTGACGTCGAGGGTGAACGATACGTCCTCGAGGGCTGCGCCGGGGTTGACGGCACTCACCGCTTTGACGAGCAGGGTGTAGGGGGCAACGCGGGAAATCAGCTGTGGGGATTGTGCATCTTCAAGCTCGCCGCTGATCTCCAGTGTGAACTGCACGCGGTCGCGGGCCAGTACATCAAAGGTCTGTGTCTTCGTGGTACCGCTCACCGTCGCGGTCACGACGTGCTCGCCAAGGGTGAAGGTGGAGTTGAAGGTCGCCTTGCCTTCCTTGTCGGTCCGAGTGGTGCGAGTCGTTTCTGCCTTTTTGCTGCGCGAGCCCTGCCGGGTGACCACCCAGGTGACCTGCGAACCCACTGCGGCCTGGCCCCCGGCTTCAACCCACACCGAAAATACGATTGGCTCGCCATAGCCCATCACGAAATCCTGACGGCTTTGATCGGACTTGATGATTTCTGGCAGAGGATTGACCGTGGTCAGCTCCGTCGTTTTGTCCGTTGTGCCCTCGGTGGGTTTGGCCGTGGCGGTTACTCTGACCTTGCCCAGCGCGCTTGAGGTAAAGGTGACAACGGCCTGGCCGTTGGCATCGGTTTTCGAGGTCGTCGCCGAGAGTTGGCCAAACGGTTTGCCGGCGTCGTCGCTGGCGGCCCAGGTGATCTCCTCATCAGGACGCGGCGTCCCATCCAGGTTCACCAGAGAACACATCACGTCGACCGCAATCCCCTCAATGACGACGTCGTCGAATCTCACGTACTGGAAGTAAGGGCGGTTGAGGAATTTGACAGGATTCAAGACGATTTGCGTGCCATTGCTGTAAGCCGCGTAAAGCTGCGCCTCCCCGGCTTCCCGACTGCGCAGCTCCGCGACGGCGACCCCCTCGCTGTCGGTGTAGGTTTCAGGCCGTTGAAACTCGCCAAGGGTTGAATACCAAGAGACCGCGCGATCGGTTGCCTTGTTGCCCAGGCCGTCGACCAGCGTGACCTGGCAACGGATGGGCTCCAGCCGGTTCGAAAGCGCCTCAGGGGGATCGACCAGCGGCGATGCGAAGTCAATGGAGTCTTCGTCACAGTCAATCCTCACCGGCGGAGCCTTGAGCTGTTCATCCAGGCCAAACCTGGCAATGACGATCGCTACCCCCATCTCGCTGCCGCTCTTGAGCATCGTTTGCGCGACGCCTTTTTCGTCGGTGACACTCTGCATCTCGACCAGCTCGCCGAGATCGGTAGACCAACGGATGGTCACGCCTTCATAGGGGTTGTCCATCACATCACGCAAGGTAATGGTGTAAGTGGCTTGATCCGTTTCACGCTGCGCAACCAGATAATCCGGCGTCACCGTGATGCTGCTGGACACACTCTGGCCCGCCTCATCCCCTGCGGCGGGCAACGTGTCGGTGAGGCAGCTCAAGGCCAGTTCGGCCGCCTGGCGATAGTCTTCAACGGGGCGCGTGGGCGTCAGGCCATGCAGGGCAAGCAAGGCTTTTGCGTCAAGGCCGGTGTGACCGCTGAGCGCGCCCACTCTGGCCACGGTGTCCAGATGCTGCAGGGTAAAAATGACGCCTTCGGCATGGACGCTGTAGGCCAGCGCCAGCACCTCACGAATGCCCAGGTGCAGGAAACCCGCCAGTTTGCTCGCGGCACTTTCCCGGAGCAGCTGCTGATCGCCCGGCTGCGCACCTTCCCACAGCGTGTTGATCAGGCGGAAATAGTCCAGCAGCGTGTCTTCATTCTGCTCACTCAGGCGCAGCAGGGCGGCGTACTGCGTGCTCCAGTAGGCCAGTTGCATCGACAGCTCGCTGTTCTGCAATCCGAACCAGACCGGCTGTTCCCTCAACTGGGTAATGAAAGCCGCGCTGAGTTGCAGGTGGTTGGCCAGCGTGGCGCGTTTGGAAAGCGCATCGAGAACGAGCAATACGCCATCACCGATAGGCACTTTGGCCGCGTCGTTGCTGCCGTAGACCCGGAGCACTTCGGCCAGCAGTTGGTAGCGATCGCCGTCGCTCCAGAAAAGCAGGGCCTTGGCAACGTCCGCGGAGGTGCTCAAGTACCCCGCCAGCCCTTCCATCAGCAACGCTTCCTGGGCCCCGCGCGCGCGCATGATCATGTTGGTGATCTTGGGGTGCAGTTCCTCCACCGGCAATTGAGCATCCTCAAGCACCTTTTTCACCTCGGCGCTCAAACTTTCCGCGAACGATTCCTCGTTGTCCTCGCCGATAAAAAGCACCAGCCCTCGCGCGCCGGGGTCTTTATCACCGGCGTCGATGAATTTTTTCAGTGCCTGCAGCCAGTCAATGGGCGCAGTGGCATACACTTCTTGCGCGTCTTCATCGAGCTCCAGGGTTACCGCCACCTCCGGCGCCCCCACCTGAGCAAAGCTGCTGTCGGTGATCAGCGCTGAGCGCAGACGCGTATGCATCTGCTGCAACAGCCCCTGTTCGGCGTCGGTCGCCACGGGCTGAGTCGCAGACGGAAGCACCAGCCGACACAATTGCGCGACTGACCAGCGGTGCTCTTTCAGCCAGTTGGCGGCGTCCATCAGGGCATGGATCACACTTAATGTGTCGGTGTTGCTGGAGGCGTGATACGAGGCGATCTGCGGGGGTCCGCCGAGCATGGACACCAGTCGGCTGCCGCCGTCGTCCAGCAGTTCCAGCAATGCCAGCGCCTCAATGGTGCTCAGCCCGACACAACGCGGCAAATGCACCAGCCGATAAAACGCCGACACCACTTCGCGTGACCACGCCAGGGGCTCACCTGCACAGGTTTGCTCGATGACCCTGGCGAGGTAACGGTAGGTTTCGAACGTGATGCCCAGGGCAGCGCACAAATGGTCGATCTTCTGCCGGGCAGCCTCGTCCCCGGGCTTGGGCGTCAGGGTGAACGGCTGGTTGTCGAGGGTCAGCGCGATCGAGAACAGCGCCTGGCTGTTGAATACCCGGTCGAACTGAGACGCCGTCTTGCCGCGTCCGTGCACGTTGAGGCCATACAGCAGCGCGGCGAAGTCTTCGGCCTTGACGTCGTGCTTTCTGCGCACGATCTGGAAAAGCCCCAGCGCCCGCAGGGTGTTCTGGCTGATCAACCATGGGTTGGCGGCGTCGACACGTACACGGCGAGCGGCCTGGGCTGCACGCTGCTCGCCCTGCATCGACGCTACCAGCAACAGATCGACCTCATCGAACGGCAGCTCAAGCCAGCGGGCGAGGCGAATCATACGATTCATCCGGTCGACGCGATCAGGCGTCATGTTGGTGATGCGGTGCAGCGGGCCCGAGGCTTTGTCGGTATCGGCAGGCAGGGTTTCGATCCCCATGGCGGGCGACTGGCCTGCGTTGACATAGACCGAGCCTGACTGGCTGGCGTCGAGCTCGCCCTCGCCTGTCACGTTCGCGGACCGGCTCGGGGCAAAGGCGCCGACGCTCAACAGCGCTTCCAGCTCCTCGGTGCTCAAGCCCGTACGCAGGCAGAACGCCTGGGTGTCCTCCAGCTCCAGGACGCCGCCGATGCCGAAGTTGTCGAGGTAGAAGGTCGTGGGGGCTTCAGCGTCGGCTTTGGTCAGCAGATGCGTCCGCGGATCGATGCGCCAGTCGGTGGTTCCCAGCGGATGCCCGTCGCCCTCTTCCTCAGGAAAATAGGGCGCCTCCAGCAGCAACCCTTGCTGGACCGGGCCGAAACCGCTGTCCTGAATCAGCGCATTATCGGAGAGCAACGAGTGAACGCCCGGCTCCTTGAAATAAGGGTAGGCAGGGTCGGCAGCGCGAATCGCATCGCCCAGCGTCCTGTCCTTGCGCCCCAGCGCGTAGTTGATCTGGCTGGTGTAACGCTCGAACGGCAACGCATTGGGGTAGCGCGCGTCGAGCAAGGCGTCATCGACGGATTTCTTTTCCAGCCCGATGCCGTCCAGATGACTGCGGATCGACTTTTCCAGAATCTCGTTGACCAGCACGATGGTCGGCTCGACCCGGTTCAGTGCGGTGTGGTCCAGTACCAGGTCTTTGAGGTCCGGGCGACGCTCGTCGAGGGTGATGACCTTGCCGGGCTCACCGGTCGCCTCGAGCGCCTTGGCGTAGCGGTAAAGGTCGGCCAGATAGGCCACAGGCGACGTGGTCGCCTCAATGGCATCCGGCGGGCAATGGTTGACCCAATCGGGGTTGAACATGTCGGTATAGGTCGGGCCGTCCACCAGGCCTTTGACACCAGTCGGTGGCTGGTTGGCCTGACGCACCGAGGCGCTCAGGCGCTGCTCGCGGAACTGCCGGGCGATGACCACGGATATGGCCTGGGCGCGGGCATGAAGATCACGGGCTTCGCTGATGTGCATGCCGGGGTTCTGCGCCATCAGCCTGGGAATGCCGGCGTTGGCCAGGCTCATGACCGAGGTGAACTGTTCGGACAAGGCGGCGCTGTTGATGGTTTGTGGCGAGCCCTGAAGCAGGATGTCCAGAGCGGAGACGGATTTGGACGCAGTTTTACGCGGTTTTTTGGCCATGGCAGTGACTCATCCTGAGAGTGATGCTTCCTTGAAAATGGTCACTGCAAAAGACCATGAAAAAATCTAAGCACGGCTTCGGTGAAGGCGCTCAAGGCATCGGACCGGTGGTAGCTTCAAACGAGGACCCTTACAAAAGGGCGCTTGCGCAGGCCCTTGACCCGGCAAAGATTTCTGCGTTTTTTTGACACTGCACAGGCGTTGAAACAGAGGAAAAAACCGCAACCTGTCAGACACTTCTGGTTTTTACCCGGTAAACGTCGCCAAACGCTGAAAAAACCCCTTCGCCGGTTAGTCGCCGCCCCCTTGGATGGATTAAAGTAACGCCCCCAGCTTCAGCGCCGTCTTGGCGCTGCGCCTACCCTGCCAGGAACCGTCATCGATGGAACATCGTGAAGCGTTGATCGCGCTGCGAACCTTTCTCTCCAC
>Ga0213836_101126_pt1 | contig 17324 bp, 20 predicted proteins | sample SWPATP03_FD_160578 | JGI IMG/M metagenome (GOLD analysis project Ga0213836, IMG submission 160578) | Coastal seawater microbial communities from Marineland, Florida, United States - SWPA TP0 #3 | ecosystem: Environmental > Aquatic > Marine > Coastal | place: USA: Florida | collected 2016-08-05
GCTCGATCCGGTCAGCCGAGCACATCCGAGTCAAGTCGCGTCGGGAGCCGGGCGGGAGTCCCTGGCGAGGGGTGTACCCGCAGGGCGTCCCTCGCTGGGCGTGATGCGACCGGACACGGCCCGGATGCCACGCTCGAGCCGCGGGCGCCAGCCGTGGAGGTCTGCGATGCGTCCGCCGCTCCGGACGGCGGGCAGGATCGCGCACCGCATGCCCGCAGCGTCGAGCACGGCGTCGACGCCGGATGGACAGATGCCCCGGAGGGTCGCGGCGGGATCCCCCGCGCTCGACACGAACCGCGTCGCGCCGAGCGCTGCCAGCAGGTCGTGGTCGTGAGCGCCCGCCACCACGAAGACCTCGAGTCCGTTGCGGACGGCTAGTGCGACGGCCGCGCTCCCGATGCCGGAAGCCGCGCCGGTGATGAGCACGGCGGCGCCGGCGCGCAGCTCGAGGGCGTCGAGCGCGGCTGCCGCCGCCCTCGCGTCGCAGGTGCGAGTCGCCGCACGCTCAGACACGGGCGCGCTCCGAGGGCGCCGGGGTCGTCGAGCGCGCCCTGTCGGGCCGGCGGGGCGCGAGCAGCAGCCCTGCCGCGGCCGAGAGCACGACGCAGACCACGGTCACGATGCCCAGGGGCAGGATGCTGAGCGCGCCGGCCACGCCCACGAAGGGAGCGGCGACGCCGCCGAAGCCGAACCGGACCATGCCGAGGAGGGACGACGCCGTGCCGGCCATGTGCGGGTACTCGGCCAGCGCGAGCGTCGTCGCGGGGGCCGCCGAGAGCGCGACGCCGCTGAACAGGAGGAAGAGCGCGACGATGACCACCCAGAGCGGCATGGCGGTCAGGCCCGCGGCGAGCAGGCCGAGGGCACCGACACCGGTCACCCCCACGCCGAGCGCGAGGGTGCCGAGGATGCTCCACCGCTCGGCCGCGCGGCCGGCCAGGGAGCCGGCCACCATGTGACCGGCGGAGTTCAGCCCGAACGCAGCGGCGTACCACTGGGGCGAGAGCCCGTAGATGTCCTGCAGCACGAAGGTCGAGCCGGCGAGGTAGGCGAAGAGCGCGGCGTAGAGGAAGCCCTGGTTGAGCACCGCACCGAGGAAGACGCGATCGGTCAGCAGCGTCCGGTAGCCGCGCAGGGTCTCGGCGAAGCCGCCGGCGGAGCGCTGCTCGACCGGCAGGGTCTCGCCGAAGCCCAGGAGCGCGACGACGAGGAGGACCGTGCCGATCACGGCCAGGAACACGAACAGGCCGCGCCAGTCAGTGACGGTGCTCAGCACGCCGCCGAGGAGCGGGCCGACGATCGCGGCGAGCCCACCGACGACGGTGAGTCGCCCGTAGAAGCGGATCAGCGCCCTGCCGGAGAAGACGTCTCGCCCCGCGGCCGTCGCGATGACGATGCCGACCCCACCCGCGAGACCCTGCACGAGCCGCGCGGCGATGAGGAGCTCGATCGAGGGGCTCACTGCGCACAGCGCGGAGGTGACGACGTACGCGACGATCCCGACGAGCAGGATGCGTCGGCGACCCAGGCGGTCCGACAGTGGCCCCGCGATGAGCTGGCCGGCAGCGAGACCGATCAGGCACGCCGTCACCGTCAGCTGAGCCACGGAGGTGACGGCCCCGAGCTCGGATGTCAGCGCGGGCAGCGCTGGCAGGTACAGGTCCATCGAGATCGGGCCGAAGACGGTCAGCAGCAGCAGCAGCGCGGGCAGCAGGCGTCGGGCGAGCGTCGGGGTGGCGGAGTCGGTGGGAGGCATGCATCCAGGGTCCGGACGCGGTCAGCTTCGCGGGAGGCCCTGGCGAGGGGTGCACCGAGAGGGCACCCCACTGCTCGAGCGTCGCACCTAGCCTGATCGACATGGACAATCGAGCAGAGGTCAGGGAGTTCCTGATGACCCGGCGCGCCCGGATCACGCCGGGCGCCGCTGGACTCACGGCGGGTGCCAACCGACGGGTCGCCGGACTGCGGCGCAGCGAGGTCGCGGCCCTGGCCGGCGTGAGCGTCGAGTACTACGCCAAGCTCGAGCGCGGCGCCATCGCCGGAGCCTCTGCTGCGGTCCTGGATGCGGTCGCGAGCGCGCTGCAGCTGGACGACACCGAGCGCGCGCACCTGCTCGACCTCGCCCGCGCCGCCGACGGCATCCCGACCAGCGGCCGCAGCAGGCGGCGGGTCAGCAGCCCCGCGGCCCCGCGTCCGAGCCTCTCCTGGGCGCTGGCGTCGATCACCGAAGGCATCGCGGTCGTCCGCGATCCGCGGCAGAACATCCTCGCGACCAACGCCCTCGGCCGCGCCTTCTACGCCCCCGTCATTGGCGACAGCGGCCGGATGCCGAATCTCGCCCGATTCCAGTTCTTGGACCCGGTCGCCCACGAGTTCTACCCCGATTGGGACCTGTTCGCGCACATGTGCGTCGCCATCATGCGAGCCGATGCGGGTCGCGACCCGCACGACACGGCGATGCAGGACCTCGTCGGAGAGCTCTCCACGCGCAGCGACACGTTCCGGTCCCTGTGGGCAGCACACGACGTGCGCACGCATGGGGCCGGCACCAAGCGGTTCCACCACCCCGTCGTGGGTGAGCTGCTGCTGGCGTACGAGGAGCTGGCGATCACCGCCGAGACCGGGAACGTCATGATGATCTACACCGCCGAGCCGGGGTCGGCGTCCGCAGAGCGGCTGAGCCTGCTGGCCTCGTGGGCGGCGGAGCATCGGACCGCGACGACGTTCACCGGGGATGCCGCTGCGCCCGTCGAGCCGCCGCGGTAGCCGACCAGGGGTGCTCTGCCAGTGCACGCCCCGCCAGGGCCTCGCCCGGTCCCCCTCGCCGTCGTTCACTGGATGCATGTCGACGAACCCCTTGGAGGGAAGCACCCTCATGAGCCCGCAGCACGACGGCTACACCTTCGCCCTCTCCCCCGATGTCACCCGCACGCACGTGCGCTTCACCAACCGCTACGGCATCGAGATCGCCGCCGACCTGTACCGGGCGGCCGACCTGGACGAGTCCGTCGCCCACGCGGCGATCGTCATCGGGCCCCCGCACGGCGGCGTGAAGGAGCAGGGCCCCGGCGTCTACGGCAACGAGCTGGCGCAGCGGGGCTTCGTCGCCGTCGCGTTCGACCCCTCGTACAACGGCGAGAGCAGCGGTGAACCGCGCCACATCACGTCGCCGGAGCTCTTCGCCGAGGACTTCAGCGCAGCCGTCGACTTCCTCGGCACGCTCCCCTATGTCGATCGCGAGCGGATCGGCGCGATCGGGATCTGCGGCAGCGGCGGGTTCGCGCTCAGCGCCGCCTCAGTGGACGCCCGCATCAAGGCCGTCGCGACGTCCGCGATGTACGACATCAGCGGTGTGCACCGCGACGGATGGCAGCACAGCAGCACCGACGAGGACCGCACGCAAACGCTCGATGACCTCGCGCAGCAGCGCTGGGCCGACGTGGACGCTGGGATGCCCGCGCTCCTGCCGACCTTCCCGGCCGAGATGCCGGAGGAAGGGCCCGACCCCATCACCCGCGAGTTCTTCGAGTACTACGTCGAGGAGCGCGGCCGCCACCCCCGGTCCATCGGCGGCTTCACGATCACGAGCGGCCAATCGCACATCAGCTTCGGCGCCCTGCGTCACGTCTCCGACATCGCGCCCCGGCCGATCATGCTGATCACTGGAGACGAGGCCCACTCCCGGTGGTTCAGCGACGACGTCCACGCTCAGGCCACCGGCCCGAAGGAGCTCATCGTCGTCCCGGGAGCGCGGCACATAGACCTGTACGACCGCACCGATCTCATCCCGTTCGACGAGCTCGAGTCGTTCTTCGGGACCCACCTGCGCTGAGCGGCGCCCCGCGTCCGTCGGCCCTGCCACGACAGAGAAGAGCGACCATGAAGGTCTTCATCATCGGAGGCGCTGGCGACATCGGCCGCCGCCTCGCCACCGCGCTGCGAGCGAACGGGGACATCGCCACCGGCATGCACCGCGACGCCGAGCAGCACGACGCGATCGAGCGTGCCGGCGGCATCCCCGTGCTCGGTGATCTGATCGAGGACGGTGCCGATGCGCTCGCCAGCCTGATGGCCGGGCACGATGCGGTCGTCTTCTCGGCGGGCGCCCACGGCACCGGGACCGACATGACGACGCTCATCGACGGCAAGGGGGTCGAACGGGCCGCCGAGGCGGCCTCGCTCGCGGGCGTGCCGCAGTTCCTGCTCGTCTCGGCCTTCGCGGATTCGGAGCGGGGTCGCGCGCTCGGCGAGGACTTCGAGCACTACATCCGCGTCAAGCGCGGAGCAGAGGTGGTGCTGACGGGCACCGACCTCGACTGGTTGATCGTGCGCCCGGGCCATCTGCTCCCTGGCGCCGGCGACGGCCGCGTCGGCGCAGGCCTCGCGCTGCGGGAGACGGGCGTCCGACGCGAGGACCTCGTGCACTTCATGGTCGAGGCGCTGCACAGCTCCGAGCTCACGCGGGTCATCGTCGAGGTGACCGCCGGCCCCACGCCCATCGCCGACGCCGTCGCGCAGGTCGCCCGCTCCACCGGCCCGCGACCGATCTCGCGCTGAGCAGGAGCACGCGACGCGAGCAGCAGCGCCCGGGCGGCTCCGCTCGAGGTCGCTGGGACCGGCTTGTCGCCCTACAGGCTCGCGGAGCAGCTGCAACGACAAGGGCCCCTGGCCGGTGATCGCTCACCAGCCAGGGGCCCTTGGTACGTACACCCCCCCGGACTCGAACCGGGAACCGATTGATTAAGAGTCAACTGCTCTGCCAATTGAGCTAGAGGTGCAAGGTGTCTCCACCGAGGATCAAGCGTAGCACGACCCAGGCGCTTGACGCGAGCCGGGACGGAGATCGGTCGAATGCAACTTGCAGACGCTGGTTGGATGGAGGCGATGACGCACCTCGAGCCCGGCATGCCCGCACCCGACTTCACCCTCCCCGACCAGCACGGCGAGCCCGTGTCGCTCGCCTCGCTGCGCGGGCGGCGGGTGATCGTCTACTTCTACCCGGAGGCGCTCACGTCGGCCTGCAAGCAGCAGGCGTGCGACTTCCGCGACGCGCTGCCCGACCTCGGCCGCCACGGCTACGCGGTGCTGGGCGTCTCGCGCGACAGCGTCGAGAAGCTCGCGCGTGCGAGCGACCTCGACGCACTGCCGTTCCCGCTGCTGAGCGACGCCGACCTGACCGTGCAGCGCGCGTGGGGCACGTTCGGCGAGAAGAACAGCTACGGCCGCATCGTCGAGGGCGTGCGCCGCTCGACCTTCGTGCTCGACGAGGACGGCGTCATCACCCACGCGTTCTACAACACCCGCGCGAAGGGCCACCTCGAGATGCTCGACAAGCGGCTCGCCTTCAGCGCCTGACGCGGCTCATGGCTCGCGGCGCAGCCAACCGGTGACGCTGGCGCGCAGCACGAGCGCGAGCCCCGCGATCGAGAGCCCGGCGAGCACGAGTGCGAGCGGCACCGGTCCTTCGCCGCCGTCGTAGGTGCCGAGGGCGACGCCGAGCTGCAGCACCTGCCAGACGATGGCGGCGCTCCGCGACCACGCGCGGCCGTCGAGCATGGCGCGACCGGCAGCCATGAGGAAGGCCGCGGAGCCCGCGGCGAGCACGGCGAGGAAGAGCCCGCCGGCGATATGCTCGAGCGGATCGCCCAGCGCCGCGATCGCGAGCCAGACGGCGACGGCGAGCATGCCGAGCGCCTCCACGAGCAGGATCGCGCCGACCCATGTGGCCGTCCTCGGACGCCCCTCGGAGAGTTCGCTCACGAAGAAACCCTTGCCTCTCTGGGGGCGCTGTGAAACCATAGGACCTTGGGCAAGCAGTGCTGCAGCGCCCGAAGACTTCCGCGCCGCGACTGACTCGCGAAGCGCGACCTCCCCCCTCCAATGTACAAGGAGCACATGTATGGATTGGCGTGATGACGCTGCCTGCCTCACGGTGGACCCCGAGCTGTTCTTCCCGGTGGGCAACACCGGACCAGCGCTCGAGCAGATCGAGAAGGCGAAGGCCGTCTGCGCGACGTGCCCGGTGACCGAGATGTGCCTGCAGTACGCACTCGAGACCAGCCAGGACTCCGGCGTGTGGGGCGGCCTCTCGGAGGACGAGCGCCGCGCGCTCAAGCGTCGCGCCGCACGCGCCCGCCGCGCAGGCTGAGCAGCACCACGCATTGGAGCGGGGTCGCCGGAAGGCGGCCCCGCTTCTGCGTGTCCGGCCGGATGGGCCAGATCGCCTAGGGCTCGTCGTCCTCGCGGATGTACGAGATCGGTATCTTCACGGTCACCTCGGTGCCCTCGACGGCACGCGCACCCCAGTCGATCGTGCCCGAGAGCTCGCCGGTGACGAGCGTCTTGACGATCTGCGTGCCGAGGCCCGATCCGACGCGCCCGGGCGGCAGGCCCGCGCCGTTGTCGCACACCTGCACCGTGAGCCAGCCGTCGGCGCGGTCGGCGGTGATGCGCACGAGCCCGTCCTGCCTGCCGACGAGACCGTGCTCGACGGCGTTCGTGACGAGCTCGGTGAGCGCGAGCGCGAGCGGCGTCGCGTAGCCGCTCGGCAGCACGCCGAACGAGCCCACCCGCTCGGTGCGGACCTGCGCGCCGTGGATCGAGGCGAGCTCCGACGTGAGCTTCATCGACCGGTCGAAGACGGCGTCGAAGTCGACCGACTGGCTCAGCCCCTCCGAGAGCGTGTCGTGCACCACGGCGATCGACGACACGCGCCGCTCGGCATCCTGCAGGGCGGTGCGCGCCTCGACGCTCTTCGTGCGGCGCGACTGGATGCGCAGCAGCGCGGCCACGGTCTGGAGGTTGTTCTTGACGCGGTGGTGGATCTCGCGGATCGTCGCGTCCTTGGTGATGAGCGTCTGCTCCTGCATGCGCATGTCGGTGACGTCGCGCACGAGCACGATCGCCCCGAGCCGCGTCGCGCGGCTCCGCAGGGGCACCGCGCGCAGCGACAGCGTCACCGAGCGCGTCTCGATGTCGGTGCGCCACGGCGCGCGCCCCGTGACGACGAGCGGCAGCGCCTCGTCCACCTCGTGCGAGTCGTCGATGAGCTCGGTCGTGATCTCGGCGAGCGACTCCCCCTCGAGCTCGCCCCGGAAGCCGAGCCGGGTGAAGGCCGACAGCGCGTTGGGGCTCGCGAAGGTGACCATGCCAACCTGGTCGAGGCGGATCAGGCCGTCGGATGCGCGGGCCGCGCCGCGGCGCGGACCGCTCGGCGCCGCCTGGTCCGGGAAGTCGCCGTCGGCGATCATCCGGAACAGCTCCCCCGCGCACTCCCGGAAGGTGCGCTCCTGCCTGCCCGCGCTGCGGGTGTCGGCGTGGTTCGCGTGCCGGGTGATGACGGCGATCGGGCGCTCCACGAGCGCGGTGGACGGCTCGGCCTCGCGGCGACGCACCGGGAACGCCTTGACCTTCGCGTCGGTCTCGACGCCCCACTCGGGCGAGTCGGCGTCGAGCGAGACGCCCTCCTCATAGGCGCGGCCGACCTGCTCGCGCCACGAGTTGCGCACCGGCTGGCCCACGATGTCCCGGTAGAAGAGGGTCGCCGCGCCGGCTGGCCGCGCGTGCTGGACGGCGATGTAGCCGTCGTCGTCGCCCGTCGGCAGCCAGAGCACGATGTCGCCGATCGCGAGGTCGGCCAGCAGCTGGAAGTCGGCCACGAGGCGGTGCAGCCACAGGACGTCCTGCGATCGCAGGAGACCGTAGCGCTCGGCGATCGACGTCAGGCTCGTCACCGGGTCAGCCTACCGCGGGCCCCTTGGCGGCAGATGCTCAGCGGAGGGCCGCCCTCCAGCTGCGGCGCGGCCGCTCCGCGGCGCGCAGCGACGCCCTGCTCGGCGCGGGCTGCGGCAGCAGCGAGACGGCGAGCTCCTGCACGCGCCGCCGCAGCCGCGAGCGGCCGGCGACGTCGAGCAGCGGCCGGCCCTCGAGGAGCGCGGCGTCGGCGGCGCGCCCGTCGAAGGGCCAGCACGCCTCCGGCGTGACCTGCGCGAGCCGCCGCAGCGTCTCGTGCACCGCCCGCTCGGGCGCGACGCCCGTCGCACCGGGCCGCACCTTGTTCACCACGATGCGCAGCCGAGCCTGCGGGGCGAGCTCGCGGAGCTCGGGCAGCGCCCGCACGAGTCGCGCCACGCCGACGGGGTCGCCGCTCGCGACCACGACGACGTCGTCGGCTGCCTCGAGGGCCGCGATCGTCGCGGCGTGGCGCCGCGGGGCGAAGAGGTCGCTCGAGATCTCCTCGTCGCGCTCGAGGCTCGCGGCCACGTCGACGACGGTCGTCTCGGTCCAGTCCCGGCATCGCGCGAGCACCTCGGTCACCCGGTCGCCGCCGAGCTCGGGCCAGCGGCTCGCCCGCCCGATGCCCGTCAGCACGCGCACGACGCCGCCGGACGTCTGCACGAGCTGCGCGATGCGGTCGAGCTCGTCGACCGTGAGGCTGCCCGCACGCGCGAGCCGCGCCGCCGCCGCGAAGCCGGGCGACTCGTCGAGCAGCCCGAGCGCCGGGGCCACCGCGGCGCTCGTGGTGTCGGCATCGACGAGCGCGACACGGCGGCCGAGCGCGGCCAGCTCCGCGGCGAGCGCGATCGCCGCGGTCGTGCGCCCCGGGGCGCCGGCGGGGCCCCAGACGACGACCACCCGGCCGCGGGATCGCTCGTCCGGCGGCTCGGCCCCCGCGGTCGGGGCCACCGCCGCCTCGACCGCCCCGAAGCCGTCGGCCCACGCGACCACGTCGAGCCCGAGCGTCTGCGCCCGAGCGCGCTCCCCCGCGTCGTCGGCGAGCGCGACGAGCCGCAGGCCGCGCTCGTCGCACGCGTCGACGAGCCGCCTGCTCGCGTGCAGGGCGTCGGCGACGACGAGCACGAGGTCGATCCGCGGCTCCGCGTCGGCGCCGCGGAGGGCGAGCCGCTCGACGAGGTCGTCGGCGGTCGCCGCGCGCACGACGACGCGGTGGCCGTGCCGCGCGGCCTCGCGCACGATCGCATCCTCGCGCTCGAGCGGCGCGGAGACGGCGATGCCGATCACGGCGAGCCCACCGGCTGCGCGAGCGGCACGACGCTCAGCGCGTGCTCGTTCGACATCGCCTCGAGCAGCGGCGCGGTCTGGTCGAGCGGCACGAGCAGCTCGAGCTGCCGACCCGCCGACGCGAGCAGCCCCTCGTCCTCGAGCACGCCGACGACGATCGCGTCGTCGACGAGCACGCTCGGCGCCGCGAATCCCTCGTCGGTGGGCGGTGCCGTCCAGACGTCGACGAGCGCGCCCGCGCGGATGGCGCGCGGCAGCGCGCCGTCCACGTCGATGACGACGGCCGCGCGGTCGGCGCTCGCCGCCTGCCCGACGGCCCGCAGCGGCAGCACCTCGCCCTCGCCGACCGACGCCGCGACGACCAGCCCGAGCGGGTCGACCGAGCCGTCGAGGTACCGAGCCTCCGACTGCGGCATCCGCACCGCGACCTGCTGCACATCGCCGGCCGCGATCGTCTCGCCCGGCAGCAGCGTGCGCGTGGCCGACCAGGCCGCTTCGGTGCGCGACGACTGCTGCACGACGAGCCAGACACCCGCGAGCGATGCGAGCACCAGCACGACGCCGATCGCGAGCCTCGGATCCATCCAGGTGCGGCGCGCTGCCATGCGGACCTCCTCGTCGAGCACCACGCTCGCAGGTCGCCGGGGCGCGTCGCAGCAGTTCTCCACAGGCTCCGCTCGCGCCGACCCGGACTGGCTCACAATGGGGCCATGGAGTACGAAGCACGACGATTCCTCGCCGTCGCCGACGTCGCCGACGTGCTCGGCATCACACCTGCCGCGGTGGTCGAGCTGCTCGAGTCGGGCGAGCTGCGCGGGCTCCGCGTGCGCGGCGCGTGGCGCATCGCCGACGACGAGGTGCAGGCGTGGGTCGAGCGCGCGCTCGAGCTCGAGCGCCGTCGGGGCCTCTGGCGGCAGGCGCAGGCGGCGAGCATCGCCGACCTCTTCGGCGACCGCTGAGGCCGTCGTCGCGCCGCCGCCCGGGTCAGCCCAGGCGCACCCAGTCGAACGACGAGAACGGAACGATCCGCCAGGACCGCACGGTGCCGAGCCGCGGTGGCGCACCTGGCTCGTGCTCGGCGAGGTCGAGGTGATCGCGCCCGACGCGGTCGATCGTGCCGGCGGCCGGCATCGCCCCCTCGAGGATCACCGACACCCGCCGGCGGGCGAGGTCGCGCAGCGCGAACGCGAAGCTCAGCCGCGCCTGCAGGTCGCCGGCCGGCGCCGCGCGCAGCGACGCGGCCGCGGCGTCGGCGTCGACGCCGATGCTCGCGATCGCGTGCAGCGGCACGAGCGCGCCGGTCTCGGCCGGCGCGCCCTCGAGCACGATGCCGTTGAGCCAGTCGCGGCCGAGCGCCATGCGCCGCAGCCGGAGGCGGTCGCCGCCGCGCAGCGTCAGGTCGAGCTGCCGAGGCGCCGCGGCGATGCGGTCGCGCAGCTCGAGCCTGCCGATGCGGAAGCGCTCCTCCTCGGCCTCGAGGTCGCGGCGCTCCGCTCCGAGCTCCGCCTCGAGCTGGCTCTCGAGGTCGTCGAACAGGTCGTCGAAGCGCACATCGGCGAATGTACCGAGGGGTCGGACGCCGCCGCGCGGGGTTCTCCACAGGCGCGACATGCCCATCCCCTCACCTTCGCGGATGGGTCTATGTTCTCCCGCACACGGCGTCGCCAACGCGGAGCGCCGTCCGGGCAGGCACCGGATGCGAGGGGGCGGCGCAATGACGCGACAGCGGATGACGTCGGTGGACGCGGAGGAGTTCTTCGACTTCCAGCCGTGCTCCTCGGAGGGGCTGCCCGACCCGGTCTCCTTGCTCGAGAACCTCGCGACGAGCGTGATCGAGATCCTGCTGGGCGTGCGCGACGTGCAGCAGATCGCGCGCTGGGTGACCGAGCCGACCTACGACCAGCTCGCGCGCCGCGCGCTCACCGCGCGGCGCACGCGCGCGGGCCTGCGCGACCGGTCGGTGCCGGAGTTCGCGATCCGCACGGTGCGCGCGTGCCACACCGCCGACGGGGTGGTCGAGGGCGCCGTGGTGGTGCGGGCCGCCGGACGGTCGCGAGCGGTCGCGATCCGGCTCGAGGGGCTCGACCACCACTGGCGGGCGACCGCCGTCGCGGTGCTGTAGCCGGTCCGGCAAGCCCGCCGCCATGCGACTTGGGGCACGGATCTGCCGCCGGAGAGGGCCGGGACGCGGCCACGCGGTGCCCCAGACCGCCGCAGCCCCGGAGTGCCGGGCGATCCCGGCTACGCGCCGCGCTGCGGTGCGTCGTCGGACGTCGTGGCCGGTGACGACGGCGCAGGCGACGCGCCGGTCGCGAGGTCATCCAGCGCTGCGTCGTGCGGCGCCGCGCCACTCGCTGCCGCCTCCTGCGCCTCACGCTCCGCCAGCTCTGCCTCGATCCGCTCCTTGATGTGCGCGCGGTCGTTGATCCGGCGCACCCGGCGGTTGAAGTCCCACATGAGCAGCATCGCCGCGACGGCGACGAGCACGGTCGCGGTGAAGCCGATGACCCCCGGCGTGACCTGGTTGGGATCGAACGGCAGCGGCTGCGCAGCCAAGATGTCCATCATTCCTCCTCGACGCCTGCGAACAGGTCGTCCTCCGGCACGGCGTGCGTCGCGCGCGACCGCGCCAGCTCGTAGTCGTCGGTCGGCCACGTGCCGAGCAGCAGCTCGTGCGGCCAGAAGAAGAAGCGCGAGTCCGGCTCGACCTGGCTCGCGTGCGCGCGGAGCGCGCCGTCGCGCGCGGGCAGGTACGGTCCGACGTCGACGCGCGTCGTCATCGTCTCGCCGCGCTCGCCGAGCCGCTCGGCCCACTCGCGCATGAACGGGAGCCGGTCGTCGTCGGGCGTGACCGCCTCGACCGCCGAGAGCAGGGCGCGCAGCCGCGCGCCGCTCATGCTGCGATCGAAGTACACCTTCTGCACCTCCCACGGGTCGCCGAGCTCGGGCAGCCCTGCCGCCGCGTGCTCGACGGCCCACATCGTCACCTCGTGGCAGCGGATGTGGTCAGGATGCGGGTAGCCGCCGGTCTCGTCGTAGGTGACGACCACGTGCGGCCGCAGCCGGCGGATGAGCCGCACGAGCGGGCGCCCGGTGATATCGAGCGGCAGCGTCGCGAACGACAGCTCGCGCAGCGGCTCCCCCTCGTCCGGCAGGCCGGAGTCGACGTAGCCGAGCCACACGTGCTCGACGCCGAGCGCGGCGCGCGCCTGCTCCATCTCCACGCGGCGGAGCCCGGTCATGTCGCGCTCGGCGCGGTGCTTCGGCTCGAAGCCCTCGTTGAGCACGCTGCCGCTCTCGCCGCCGGTGCAGGAGACGACGGTGACCTGAGCACCCTCGGCCGCGTAGCGCGCGAGCGTCCCGGCGCCCTTGCTCGACTCATCATCGGGATGCGCATGCACGGTGAGCAGGCGTCGCACGGCCTCTCCTTCCCTGCCCGCACCAGCCGCGCCGGACGGCGCGACGGCTAGACTGGACAGGCCCCCATCCTCCCACGACAGGCTCTCATGACCGACCTCGACGCTCGCTACGGGCGCACGCGCGTCCGCACGCAGCGGGAGCGGACGCTCGGCTGGATCGTCGGCGTGAGCATCATGCTCGTCGCGGTCGCGTGGGTCTGGTGGGTCGGCACGGATCCCGCGTCGGCGCAGCTGCAGTCGCGCGACATCGGCTACGTCGTCGAGGACGACGCCACGGCCGTCGTCACCTTCGAGGTCTCGGTCGACGCCGGCACGCCCGTGCGGTGCGCGGTCGAGGCGCTCAACACCGCCTTCGGCATCGTCGGATGGGTCGAGGTCGACCTGCCGCCGGCCGACACGTACACCACGAGCCACCGGGTCGAGCTCCGCACGAGCGAGCGGGCGAGCAACGGATTGGTCTCGGAGTGCTGGGTGACATACGATGCTGAGTGAGCCGGCCCACGCGGGGCCGGTTCTCTGCATATCGGGAGAGACATGAACGGCACCACGGAGACCTGGCTGACCCAGGAGGCGCACGACCGCCTGCAGGGCGAGCTGGAGCACCTGCAGGGGCCGGTGCGCGCCGAGATCGCGAAGCGCATCGAGGAGGCCCGCGACGAGGGTGATCTCAAGGAGAACGGCGGCTACCACGCCGCGAAGGACGACCAGGCCCAGATCGAGGCCCGGATCAGCCAGCTCGTGCAGCTGCTGCGCACCGCCAAGGTCGGCGACGCACCGCAGGCGTCCGGCGTGGTCGAGGCCGGCACCGTCGTCACCGCCACGATCGCCGGCGACGAGACGACCTTCCTGGTCGGCAACCGCGAGATCCAGGAGGCCGGCGACGACCTCGACGTCTACAGCGAGGCGAGCCCGCTCGGCGCAGCCATCATGGGCCTGAAGATCGGTGCGACCACCACGTACCAGACCCCCACGGGCGTGACGATCGACGTCGAGATCAAGGACGTCCAGACCTACCGCGGCTAGACCGCAGACGAAGGGCCCCGCGAGATCGCGGGGCCCTTCGTCGTCCGTGCGGACGCCGCGCTAGAGCACCTGCGGCTCGTAGCCGGCGCGGCGGAGCGCCTCGAGCACGCGCTGCGCGTGCTCCGGTCCGCGCGTGGTGACCGAGATGTCGATCGAGACGTCGGTGATCGACGTCCAGGCGTCGTGCTGCGTGTGCAGCACCTCGACGACGTTCGCCTGCTCGTCCGAGACGATCTGGGCGATGATGGCGAGCTGGCCCGGCCGGTCGGGCAGCGCCATCCGCACCTTCAGGTAGCGCTCAGAGGCGGCGAGGCCGCGGGCGATGACGCGCTCCATGAAGAGCGGGTCGATGTTGCCGCCCGAGAGCACCGCGACCGTCGGCCCGTCGGACGTGACGAGGCCGGTCATGATCGCGGCCGTCGTCACCGCGCCCGACGGCTCGACGACGAGCTTGGCGCGCTCGAGCAGCACGATCATCGCGCGGGCGATGTCGTCGTCGGAGACCGTGACGATCTCGTCGACCGCCTCGCGGACGATCTCGAACGGCAGCGTGCCCGGCCGCGCGACGGCGATGCCGTCAGCGATCGTCGGGCGCGTCACGATCGTGGTGGGCTCACCCGCGGCGAGCGAGTCGACGAACGACGCGGCCCGCTCGGCCTGCACGCCGACGATCCGCACCCGGCGGCCGTCGAGCGCCGTGCGCTGGCGCACCGCCGAGGCGACGCCGGCCGCGAGCCCGCCGCCGCCGAGCGGCACGACGATGGTCGCTACATCCGGCACCTGCTCGAGGATCTCGAGCCCGACGGTGCCCTGGCCGGCGATGATGTCGGCATGGTCGTAGGGCGGCACGAACGTTGCGCCGGTGCGCTCGACGTGCTCGATCGCCGCGGCCAAAGCCGTCTGGAAGTCCGCGCCGCGCAGCTCGACCGCGGCGCCGTAGTCGCGCGTCGCCTGCAGCTTGGGCAGCGCGACGCCGACGGGCATGAAGATCGTCGAGCGGATGCCGAGCTCGGTGGCCGAGAACGCCACCCCTTGCGCGTGGTTGCCGGCGGAGGCGGCGACCACGCCGCGGGCGCGCTGGTCGTCGTCGAGCAGGGCGAGCATGTTGTAGGCGCCGCGGATCTTGTAGGCACCCGTGCGCTGCAGGTTCTCGCACTTCAGCAGCACCTCGGCGCCGAGCATGCCGCTCAGGTAGCGCGAGCGCTCCATCGGCGTCTCCTGCACGATGCCCTGCAGCCGCTCGCGTGCCGCCTCGAAGTCGGCGAGCGTCGGTCCCGGCAGGGCCTGCGGTGCGACGGCCGGCTCGGTCGGGCCGGTCGGCTCGGGCACCACGGGCTCGGCGAGCACGGGGTCGGGCAGCGCTCGGTCGATCATCGGACCACCTCCTGCACCGTCGGGTCGGGGTTGGTGCGCCACGAGCCCGAGGCGATCGTCTTGACGAACACGTTGAGGAAGGCGACCGTCGGCACGGCGAAGAGGGCGCCCGCGATGCCGCCGATCGTCGATCCCGCGGCGACCGCCACGACGACCGCGAGCGGGTGCACCTTGACGGCGGTGCCCATGATGATCGGCTGCAGGATGTGGCTCTCGACCTGCTGCACGAGCAGCACGATGCCGACCATGATGACCGCCGCGATAGGCCCGAGCGCGATGAGCGCGACGAGCACGGCGATCGCGCCGGTCGCGACGGCACCGATGATCGGGATGAAGGAACCGAGGAACACGAGGATCGCGATGGGGAGCACGAGCGGCATGCCGCCCTCGTGGAACAGCCCCAGGATGAACGCGCCGAGGCCGATGCCGATGGCGTCGATCGCCGCGACCACGACCTGTACGCGCACGAAGTTGCCGAGCGTCACCCAGCCGGCGCGACCGGCGCCGTCCGTCGGGCGGCGCGCCGGACGCGGCAGCAGGCCGACGACCCAGCGCCAGATGCCGCGGCCGTCGGCGAGGATGAAGATGAGCGCGAAGACCGCGAGCAGCATGCCGGCGAGGAAGTGGCCGACCGACGAGCCGACCGTGAGCGCGCTCGAGAGCACCGACGAGATGTCGTCCCGCAGCGTGCCGAGGATGTTCGTGCCGAACTCGTTCACGTCCTCCTGGGCGATGCCGAAGGGCAGCGAGAGCAGCCAGCCCTGCGCATCGCCCCAGAAGGCGACGGCGCGAGCCTGCAGCTCGGGGTACTCGCTGCGCATCTGCGAGACGACGAGCCAGCCGAGGCCGGAGACCAGCACGATGAGGCCGACGATGGCGAGCGCGACCGCGAGGGCGCGGGGCCAGCGGTTGCGCACGAGCACGTCGACGAGGGGCTGCAGCAGGGCGGTGAGCAGCGCTGCGACGAGCACCGGGATGACGATGAGCGAGAACTGCATGACGAGCCAGATGCCGATCGCCGCGGCCGCCGCGATGACCACGATCCGCCACGACCAAGCGCCGGCGATGCGCATGCCTCGCGGCAGCGCGTCGCCGAGCTCGGTCGCGTCGCCGCGAGGCGTCGCGGCGACGCGGGGCGTGGCGGGATCGGGTCGGCCGGGGGGCCGGGCCTGATCCGGGGTTCGACCGAACAGCATCTGCCGATCGTACGGTGCCGCGCTGGGCCCCGTGCGCATGCGTCGGAGGCCGCGGCTAGGCTCCGGGCATGGCAGCACCAGCGAGGATGAGCGCGGCGCAGGCGCGCAGGATCGCGATCGCGGCCAGCGGCCTCGACGGTGCCGTGCCCGGCGAGCGGGGGCGCACCGGGGTGCGCACGCTCGAGCGCACGATCGAGCGGCTCGGGCTGCTGCAGCTCGACTCCGTCAACGTCTTCGAGCGCAGCCACTACCTGCCGCTGCTGTCGCGTGTCGGGCCCTACGACCGCGCCACCCTGGACCGGCTGCTGCACCACGATCGCCCGACGCAGCGGCTGGGCGGCTACACCGAGTACGTGGCGCACGAGGCCGCCGTCATCGCCGTCGACGACTGGCCGCTGTGGGGCTGGAAGCGCCGCCAGCCGATGCGCGCCGGCGGCGAGCAGTGGGCGGCGCAGCACGCGGCGATCGTCGACGGCGTGCTGGCCGAGTTCGCCGAGCGCGGCCCGATGCGCCCGAGCGACATGGAGCATCCCGCCCACGAGCGGCTGCCGGGCGGATGGTGGAACAAGTCGGACGCCTACTGGGCCACCGCGGTGCTCTTCCAGCGCGGCGAGCTCGTGACGGTCGGCCGATCGAGGTTCGAGCGCCAGTACGCGGTCGCCGAGCGGGCGCTGCCCCAGGCCGCCCGCGCAGAGGTCGACCGGGTCGACGCGCAGCGCACGCTCGTCGCGCGCGCGGCGCAGGCGTTCGGCGTCGCCGCGCTCGACGACCTCGCGGACTACCACCGGCTGCCGGTGAAGGATGCGCGGGCCGCAGTCGCCGACCTCGTCGACGAGGGCAGCCTCGAGCCGGTCGACGTCGACGGCTGGGGCAGGCCCGCGTGGCTCTGGGCGGGCGCGCGCCGGCCGCGACGGGTGCGCGCGACGGCGCTGCTCTCGCCGTTCGATCCGCTCGTCTGGCACCGGCCGCGCGCGGAGCGCATGTTCGGCTTCTCCTACCGGATCAGCATCTACACGCCCGCGGCGCAGCGCACGCACGGCTACTACGTGCTGCCGGTGCTCGTCGACGACGAGCTCGTGGGTCGCATCGACCTCAAGAGCGATCGGAAGGCCCGCGTCCTGCGCGTGCAGCACGCGACGATCGAGCCGGGGCTCGAGCACCGCGCCGGCGAGCTCGCGACTCGGCTCGAGCCGGTGCTGCGCGAGGCGGCGGCGTGGCAGGGGCTCGAGCGGGTCGAGGTCGCGGGGCCGGGGACGTGGGCGGCGGAGGTGGCGGGGGCGCTCGGGCAGCG
>Ga0213836_101128_pt1 | contig 17305 bp, 14 predicted proteins | sample SWPATP03_FD_160578 | JGI IMG/M metagenome (GOLD analysis project Ga0213836, IMG submission 160578) | Coastal seawater microbial communities from Marineland, Florida, United States - SWPA TP0 #3 | ecosystem: Environmental > Aquatic > Marine > Coastal | place: USA: Florida | collected 2016-08-05
TGCCAAGCGTCGCGTTGAAGTTGTGCACTTCACTTACGAAGGCATTGCCCGCCTCGATGAATAGATCGGCGTTCAATTCCGTATGACGAAACAGCGTCTGCGCGAACAGGGCACGGCGCAGGTTGGTGATCGTGTTCGCGAGATTTGTCGCGCTGTTGGCCAGGTTGTTGGCATCATCGACGATGAGGTTCAGCTCGGAACGCTCATTGACCAGCTTGCCGCGCTCCTCGGCGACGGCCGGCGCTTCCTGCGGCTGTCCTTCGGCCGGTGGTTCTCCGAGGCTCGTCAACCTGGACTGGATCTGCGTGACACGTGCCTTCAGCGTGTCAGACGCGCTGCGCATCTGTTCGACGATCTCTTCCGCCTGCAGGCGAAGCTCGGCCAGTCGGCCATCGTCGGTCGTATCCTGCCTGACCTGATCGTTGAACGTGGTCAGCCGGCCGCGAAGGCTGTCCAATGTCTCCTTCATTTCATGATTGATCGAGTCGACCGTCACCATCGACTGTGGGTTTTGCTGAGCAGATGCCTGCGGTTGCCCGGCCTGCCCGGGGGCTGCCTGGCCCGGCGCGGTCTGGGCTGGTGCCGCTTGGGTCGGTGCAGCCGGGGTTGGCGCAGCCGGGGTCGGTGGAGCTTGGGTCGGTGCAGCCTGGGTTGACGTCGTACCGGTCTGCGGAGCCTGCGCATTGGCCGTAAACGCTGCTGCGGTCACAAGCAGGACGATCATGGATGCGCGGATCGTTCGCGTCATCAGCGACAAGGGATCGAAGGAGTTCACGCGCACCGGTCTCTACTCTTCTCAGGACAATCGGAATCGCAGGCACGAATAGAGGCACTTCAAGGCGAAGAAAAGGACGTCCTGCACAGCTTGAAAATTCCTTGGGAACTTTGGAACATTCTGCTGCGTTACCAATCGCAAATTCAAAACGTGAGGGTAAGACATGGAAGAAGCAGGCATCGGCTGGATCGCAGCTATCATCATCGGCGGCATTGCAGGCTGGCTGGCAGAACAGTTCATGAAGAGCAATATGGGCGTCTTCATGAACATCCTTCTCGGCATCGTCGGCGCGATCATCGCCAACGCCATTCTCGGCTTCTTTGGCGTTGTGCTGGGCGGCTGGATTGGCTACCTCATCGCCGGCTTTATCGGCGCCTGCATACTTATTGCAGTTGCGCGCGCCTTTAGACGCTAAGCGCTGATTAGATCAGGTCTGATCAAAAACCCGACCCCGGCAGAGCAAGATACTCGAGCTCTTCCGGGGTCGAATTGCGTCCGAGCAAAGCATTTCGATGCGGGAAGCGGCCGAACTGACGGATCACCTCCCGGTGCTTGACCGCGTAGTCGTGATATCGTTCGTCGCCGAGGAGAGCAAAAAGCTCGACTGCGCGATCCTGGTCTTCAAGCGCTTCCGAATGCTCGAAGGGCAGATACAGGAAGCACCGCTCATGCAGACCAACGCCCGTATCGACACCTTCGTCGACTGCCAGCCTCGCCTCCCGCAACGCGATCCAATCTGTTGCGAACGCCAGCGGTGTGCCCCGATAGATATTGCGAGAAAACTGGTCGAGCACGATGATGGCCGCGAGATGCCCCTCGCGTGAACCTCGCCACGTATCCAGATCGCCATGCGCCAGAAACAGGTGCGTCGCTGCGAAATGCTTCGAGATTGCAACGTCCAGCGCAGGGTTCTTTTCGAACCATTTCTCCGGTCCCAGTTCGACAAACCAAAAATTCAGCACGTCTTCAGGGGTACGAACCGCTTCAGAACTCATCAAGCTTGCTCCAGTTGAACACCGTCGGACGACTTGCCCATCATCACCAGCAGAGCCTCCACGACGAGCCTGTGATCGTCTCGCTGCGGGAGACCCGATACGGTGACTGCGCCGATACAGCCCGCGCCGTTCACCTTTATCGGAAAACTGCCGCCATGCGGTGCATAGTCGGCAAGAGGAAGCGAGAACTTTGCCTCGAGTGTTGTCTCCTGCCTGGTCATTTTCAGACCCATCCCATAGCTCGACTGAAAGAAGCGCAGGACGACATTGCTCTTGCGCCGAACCCAGTCTTCGTTGTCAGGCATCGACCCCGGCAACGCCGTGTAAAAGAGTGGCATCGAGTGAAGCCGGATACCGATCGCGACTGGCAGCCCCTTCTCGATCGCCATGTCGCGCAGCAAAGAACCGAGCTGCCAGGCTTCGTCCGGACCAAAGCGGTCGAAAATCAGGGCCGCTTCCTGCTCGGCGATCCTGTCGATATCCTGTTCAAGCGTCATGGTATTTCCCCGTTTGTAGCCTCATTGATGACGGTGGAATTGGAGAATGTAAATATCCTGCCCGCCAGCGCCGTTGCTGATCTTCCGGCAGACCATCCGTTCCACGGTTTGCGGAAAGACAATTGTAAATTGCTTGTGCGCAACCGCGAAGAAGCGGATAGAGGAAATTACCTCCAATCCTTCCCATTCAGGCCTCCCTATCATGGATCTATTTACCGCTGCTGGCTTGGCTGCCCTCGTCGAGGTCATTGCCATCAATCTCGTGCTGTCCGGCGACAACGCGATCGTTATCGGTCTTGCCGCTGCCGGCCTTCCGGCGGACATGCGCAAGAAGGCAATCCTGTTCGGCATCGCGGCCGCAACCGTGCTTCGTCTGATCTTTGCAGCGGTCACCTCATACCTTCTCGGCATCGTCGGGCTGCAGCTTGTCGGCGGCCTGTTGCTCGCCTGGGTGTGCTGGAAAATGTGGAGCGAACTGCGTGCCCACGATACGGCAGACGCCGACGCGCTCAACGCTGCGGCCGCCAACCAACCGCAAAAGACGTTTTTTCAAGCGGCAATGCAGATCGTCGTCGCTGATGTGTCCATGTCACTGGACAACGTCCTTGCCGTTGCCGGAGCTGCTCAGGAGCATTCCGCAGTCCTGATCATCGGTCTCGTCGTGTCGATTGCGATGATGGGTATCGCTGCCAATTTCGTGGCGAACCTACTCAACCGCTACCGCTGGATCGCCTATCTCGGCCTCGCCGTGATCGTCTATGTCGCTATCACCATGATCTATCACGGCACGATCGAAGTCTTGCCGCTGATCCAGTCTGCCTAGTCGTTTTGGTTCGTTTTGAAACAGCGGTTTAAACGCTTATTACCTTACGATCGAGATTGACCGTTGAATCAGAGCGTTGCCATTGAAGCAGCCCGGCTAGCAACGTTAGGTGGTCGCAGCCGGCAATAACCGGTCAGGGGCTCGCGGACCCCCAGCTCGAAAGTGCTGGTGAGCCCCGTCCAATCGCTGACCGAGGTCAATGGCGGTTCCCGCCTGACGCGAGGCGGGTCAAACTTCGGTTATCCCCTGCCCCGATGCGATTGACCGTACCAGCACTCTCCTTTAGAAGCGGCATTCTTCCGAAGCAGGCTCTTCGGTGTGACGAATATTCCGGAGTTGGAACGGATGGCGGTGTTTCCGGCAGGAACACGAGAGACGGCCCGGTGCGCGCAGGACAAGCTCCCGTCGCAATGGGCAGTCTTTGTCGCGGCACTGCTGATCGCCTTCGTCGCTCTTCTGTCTGGTGGCCTTCGTGACAGCCAGGCAATTTTGCGCATTGCGCATTCCAGCGAGAAGAGCTCGGAGACACCACAAGCCAGCAAACGCGATCCTATTCGCACGCTGGCGACTGCCGACCGCAGGGAGGCTGGTCCCAGCCAGTGGAGCGGCGCAGACGGCGCTTTGGCTTTCACCGCCTCGACACTGACGATTCCGGAATTTGCTCAGGCGATTGCATCCGCACTCACCGATGCCAACCCTATCGGCACGCATTGGCCGTCTCCGCTGCCGCGCGCACCGCCCGTCGTCTCCTGAGCTCGATAGTCGAACCTCACACGCATACGGCCCCTTGCTGCGAAACGCGCAACCGGGGCGAAGCAGGATCTTAAAACATGAGAAATTCACCCTGGCTGGTGGCGAGTTACATCCTCGTCATCGTGTTCGGCTTCCTGGTGGCGATGCCGAACATTTTGCCGCAATCGGTCCTCGACCGCGTGCCGTCCTTCCTGCCGCATAGCCGCGTATCGCTCGGTCTCGACCTTCGCGGCGGTTCGCATCTGGTGCTGGAAGTGGACCGCGCTGATCTCATCAACGAGCGTGTCCAGGGCCTGATCCAGGATGCACGCCGCGTTCTGCGCGAAAAGAACCTCGCAACATCGGCTATCCGTCGCTCGGGCGAGGCTGTGCTAGTTACGCTTCGCGATCCAGCGCAGCGCGATCAGGCCGTCACCGAGTTGCAGACGCTCGCGAACCCGATCGGGCTTGGCACGACGGTTGGTGGCAGCGACCTTTCCATCACCAGCCAGGGCGACAACACGATTTCCATCGCTCAGACGGATGCGGGGATCACCTCCCATATCAACGCTGCCGTTGAGCAAAGCCTTGAGATCATCCGCCAGCGCGTCGACCAGGTCGGCGTCGCCGAGCCGACGATCCAGCGTGTGGGTTCGGACCGCGTTCTCGTCCAGCTTCCAGGCGAACAGGACCCTTCGCGCCTGCGCCAGCTTCTCGGCTCGACCGCCAAGATGAGCTTCCACCTTCTCGGTGACCAGGGCCAGCCGGGCGTAACCATGATCGCAGACGAGAGCGGTCAGCAGTATCCGGTGCTCGACCGCGTCGAACTCTCCGGTGACCGCCTGACCGATGCCCGCGCGGCGTTCGACCAGCAGAGCCGCCAGCCGATCGTCACCTTCCGTTTCGACAGTGCCGGTGCAGCCCGCTTTGCCCAGATCACACAGGCCAATGTGGGCCGTCCGTTTGCGATCGTGCTCGACAACAAGGTGCTCAGTGCACCCGTTATCCAGACGCCGATCACCGGCGGTTCCGGTCAGATTTCGGGCAGCTTCACGCCTGAGGACGCGACCACCCTTTCCGCGCTGCTGCGCGCCGGCTCCCTGCCCGCCAAGCTCACTGTCATCGAAGAACGCACCGTCGGCGCCGACCTTGGTTCCGATGCGATCGAGATGGGCATCTTCACGGGCCTGATCGGCTTCGTCCTCGTCGTCTGCTTTATCTTCTTCCTCTACGGAAGCTGGGGCATTCTGGCCAACGCTGCGCTGCTCATCAACGTCGTCCTGACCTTCGCCGGCCTAACCTTGATCGGGTCGACGCTCACCCTGCCTGGCATCGCCGGCGTGGTGCTCGGCATCGGTCTCGCAGTCGATGCGAACGTTCTGATCAACGAGCGCATCAAGGAAGAAACCCGCAAGGGCAAGAGCGCGTTTGCGGCAATCGACTCGGGCTTTGCCCGCGCCTACTCGACCATCGTCGACAGTAACGTCACGGCGCTGATCGCCACGGTCCTTCTGTTCTGGTTCGGCTCCGGTCCTGTCCGCGGCTTCGCGGTCACCATGGGCCTTGGCATCATGATCTCGATGTTCACCGCCGTGTCGGTCGTTCGCGTCGCGATGATCTACATTGCCGCACAGCGCAAGCTGAAGAAGATCGAGATCAAGCCGCTTCTACCGATCAATCTCGTTCCGGATGGTACGCGTATCCCGTTCATGAAGGGTCGCTTCATCGGTATCGGCGTGTCGGTTCTCCTGTCGATCGCCTCGCTCGTGCTGTTCGTGACGCCTGGCCTCAACTACGGCGTCGACTTCCGCGGCGGTATCCAGATGGAAGTGGTGACCGCCAACGAAGCGGATCTTGCATCCTTCCGTTCGGGCCTCAACGAACTCGGTCTCGGTGAAGTGGCACTGCAGGAATTCGGTGCCCATAACAGGCTCCTGGTCCGTGTCGAGCGCCAGCCAGGCGGCGAGATCGCCCAGACAGAGGCCGTCGAGAAGCTCAAGACGGAAGTACTGAAGATCGACCAGACTGCCAAGGTTGAGCGTACCGAAGTCGTCGGTCCGAAGGTATCGGGCGAACTTGCGACTGCCGGCTTCCTGTCGGTCCTGCTCGCCTCGATTGCCATGATGATCTACATCTGGGTGCGGTTCGAATGGCCCTTCGCCGTCGGTGCCATCGCGACACTCGTGCTCGATGTGACAAAGACGATCGGCTTCTTCGCAATCACCGGTCTCGACTTCAACCTGACAGCGATTGCCGCGCTGCTGACGCTGGTCGGTTACTCTGTCAACGACAAGGTCGTGGTCTATGACCGCATGCGCGAGAATATGCGCCTCTACAAGAAGATGCCGCTGCGCGACGTGATCGATCTGTCGATCAACGAAACGCTGGCTCGAAGCCTCTATACCTCGGCAACGGCGTTCCTCTCGCTTCTGCCAATGGCTATCTGGGGCGGCAGCGCCGTCTCCAGCTTCGCGATCCCGATGGTGTTCGGCATTCTCGTCGCTGCCCTCTCGTCGGTGTTCATTGCAGCGCCGATCCTGCTGTTCCTTGGCGACTGGCGTACCCGCCATCAGGCACAAAAGCCTGTTGCAGACGACACAGCCGTCGATTCCAAGCAGATCGGCAACGTCTGAGACGTTCTACCATCCAGACAAAAGGGCGGGTCGTTTCCCGCCCTTTTTCATTTCCACGTTTTAAACCCGGTTTTCCATGGTCGATCTTGCCGCCTATGCGGGCCTGTTCTTTGCTGCATTCATCGCTGCCACGATCTTTCCGATGCAGTCGGAAGCGGTCCTTGTCGGCCTCATCCTGTCCGATCGCTATGCGCTTGCGGCCCTTGTGCTCACCGCCTCCGTCGGCAATACGCTCGGCTCGGTCGTCAACTGGCTGATGGGATTGGGCGTGGAGCGGTTCCGCGACCGACGCTGGTTCCCCGTCAAGCCTGACAAGCTCGAGAAGGCGAAGACGTGGTATCGCAAATACGGAAAGTGGTCGCTGCTCCTGAGCTGGCTACCGATCGGCGGCGATGCCATCACCGTTGTCGCGGGTGTTCTTAAAGAACCGCTGCCAACGTTTCTTGTTTTGGTCTTCATCGGCAAGACGCTTCGCTATGGCGTCGTCGCGGCTGTAACGCTCGGCGTGATCGGTTAAACCATACCAAACATGGAACAATCGTGTGATGTTCCCATTAGTGTTGCCATGTAGGACCATGTTGGGAGGCAGTCATGGCAGAGGCGTTCGGCGCGAAAGAAGAAACACCTGAACTTAAGCGCGTGATGGGCCCCGGCCTGCTGCTGCTGTTCATCGTTGGCGATATTCTCGGAACGGGGATCTACGCACTGACCGGACAAGTGGCCGCTGAAGTTGGAGGCGTTGTCTGGCTTCCATTCCTCATCGCTTTTCTTGTCGCCCTGCTCACCGCCTGCTCCTATCTCGAACTCGTCACCAAATATCCGCAGGCAGCTGGTGCTGCGCTCTACACCCATAAAGCCTTCGGCGTCCATTTCGTCACGTTCCTTGTCGCCTTCGCCGTGATGTCATCAGGCATCACGTCTGCAGCGACGGCATCGCGGGCGTTTGCTGCCAACTTCTCGACGTCGCTCGGGCTCGATCTTGGGGTCTGGGGCGTACCACTGATCGCTGTCGGCTTCATAGCGCTGGTGGCCGCAGTCAATTTCCGCGGTGTTGGTGAAAGCGTAAAGCTCAACGTCGTACTGACCGTTGTGGAACTGACCGGCCTTCTCATCATCATCGGCATCGGCCTCTGGGCAATTGCTGGTGGCGAGGGCGATGTGTCGCGTGCCTGGACGTTCGCCACACCGGAAGGTAGCGGAACGTTCTGGCCAGTCGTCGCCGCAACCGGTCTTGCCTTCTTCGCGATGGTCGGGTTCGAGGACTCGGTCAACATGGCCGAAGAGTGCAAGGAGCCAAGCCGTCTCTTCCCGAAAGTGCTGCTGACCGGTCTCGCGATCACCGGCGTGATCTACATTCTCGTGGCAATCTCTGCGATCACGCTCGTGCCGGCAAACGAGCTTGGCGAGGGCGAGACACCGCTTCTAAAAGTCATCCAGGCCGGCGCGCCCGCGTTCCCGATCAGCATCTTTGCGATCATCACGATGTTTGCCGTCGCCAATTCGGCGCTGATCAACATGATGATGGCAAGCCGGCTGATTTACGGCATGGCCCGCGAAAATGTCCTGCCCGCCATGCTCGGCAAGGTGCACGCAACACGCCGCACGCCGTATATCGCAATCGTTTTCACATCGCTTCTCGCCGTCTGTCTGATTCTCTTTGCCGGCGGCGTGCCCGCTCTTGGCGGGACGACTGCACTACTGTTGCTTTGCGTCTTTGCGATCGTCAATGTCGCCGTGCTGGTGCTGCGCAAGGACAAGGTCGACCACAAGCACTTCCGGACACCAACGATCTTGCCGGTTCTTGGTGTGATCTCCTGCGTGTTTCTTGCAGGCCCTTGGGCCGGTCGCGATCCGGTCCAGTATGCCATTGCCGCCGCCCTGCTTGGCCTCGGCGTCATACTGTGGATCGCCACCGTCCAGTTCATGAAAACATCCAGCAGGGCTGCCTGACCGTTACCAGAAGACCGGCGTCAGCCTCTTAGGCTCTGGACTGAAAGGTGATGACGCCGTCGTCGGCGACGCTTACCGAAACACCGGTATAGTCCGGGATCCGGAAGTGCCCCCCTTCGACGTCGTGGGTATGGGTGGCGGTGATCACCATGACATCGGCACCCGCCGCCTCGCCTGCCTTGATACCGGCAGGGACGTCCTCGAACACCATCACGTTGGAAGGGTCTGCGCCAAGCCGTTTCGCGCCGAGCCTGTAACCCTGCGGATCCGGTTTGCCGATCGTGACGTCCTCGGCAGTGACCAGCATGGACGGTATCGCAAGGCCAGCCGCGGCAAGTCTTGCCTTTGCGAGTTCCAGCGGCGACGACGTCACGACACCCCATTGCCCCGCGGGCAGGCTTGCCAAGAATTCAGCAGCGCCCGGAATCTGAACGATACCCTCGACATCGTCGATCTCGCCGCGCAGAACCTTCTCCGCTTCCACTGCCGGATCAAGACCCGGCAGGTTGAGGCTGGTGATCGTATCGATGCCGCGCTTGCCGTGCATGAAGGGCAGGAATTTCTCCACGTCGAGCCCCTTCTCTGCCGCCCAGCGTCCCCAGACACGTTCGGCAGAAGCAATCGAATTGAGGATCGTTCCGTCCATGTCGAAGAGAAAGCCGCGATAACCTCTGGTCGGCAGGACGATGACGTTTTGGGAGACTGACAATGCGGAATTCCTTTTGGAGAGACTGACGGGATTTGCAGGACCGGATACGCATCCGGACTACAGATAGGAGGGAGCCGGCGCAATTGACGGCGAGGTTCGAAGCGTTAGAACTGAGAATGGGAATGGAGAAAACCCTATGAATGAGGATTTGATGGGGCACGCGGATCTGCGCGGCCGCGGCGTGCTGATCACGGGCGGCGGATCCGGCATTGGAGCGGCGCTTGTCGAGGGATTCGCGGCCCATGGCGCGAAGGTCTCGTTTATCGACATTGCCGACGAACCCAGCACAGCACTGGCGGACCGGCTTTCCGCGATCAACGATCATCCAGTCCAATATATAAGGGCGGACTTGCGCGATACCGACGCCATCAAACATGCGGTCGATGATGCGGCAGCAAGCCTCGGGTCACTCTCGGTGCTCGTGAACAATGCCGCCTGGGACGATCGCCGGGATCTCGATGATATCACCGAAGATTACTGGGACCTCAGCCAGGCGATCAATTTGAAGCAGGTGTTCTTCACATCGCAAGCCGCCGTGCCGCATATGCGGTTGGCGGGCGGTGGTGCGATCGTCAATTTCTCATCGATCGCCTGGATGCTCAACATGGGTGGCATGCCATCCTACACAACCGCCAAGGCCGGTATCGTCGGTCTGACCAAAAGCCTCGCCGGCAGGCTTGGGCCGGAAAATATCCGGGTCAATGCCATCCTGCCCGGCATGATCGTCACCGAGCGGCAAAAGGACCTGTGGCTGAAGGATGAGGACATCGCCGCGATGATTGGGCGCCAGTGCCTCAAACGCAGCCTGGTGGCGCAGGATGTCGTGGGTCCGTGTCTGTTTCTCGCGTCGAGCGCCGCGGCTGCCATAACTGCGCAGACACTGGTGATCGATGGTGGCGCGATCTAGCGAGAAAGGAAGATGGTGCCCCTGCCGAGGAATTGAACCTGGATCGGCTGCAAACGAAGCAGCTGCTCTGGCTTTGAGCTACGAGGGGCGTGCGAACTGATTGCCACCGATTGGTAAGCAGCGCAATCACAGCCTTTACCAATGGTTACGGGGTAAGGTTAACCCTGGCCCATTATGGCTTGGCACAATTGAAAATGCCCTGCGGATCCTTCCAGAGGAAGAACCCGCAGGGCCTGGAGGCCAGCTACTCCGCTGGAGAGAGAGCGGGCGGCGCCTCCAAACCGTGCTGCCGCAGGGGCCGCATTCCGGTCATCAGGCGCGCCAGCATATAGAAGACCGGCGTCATGAAGATGCCGAAGAAGGTCACCCCGATCATGCCGGAGAATACCGCGATACCCATGGCGACGCGCATTTCCGCACCGGCACCGGTGGACACGACCAGCGGCACCACGCCCATGATAAAGGCCATCGACGTCATCAGGATCGGGCGAAGGCGAAGGCGGCTGGATTCGACTGCAGCCTCGAACGGCGTTCGGCCTTCGAACTCCAGCTCGCGGGCGAATTCCACGATCAGGATCGCGTTCTTCGCTGACAGTCCGACCAGCACCACCAACCCAATCTGGGTGAAGATGTTGTTGTCGCCTCCCGTCAGCCAGACACCCGTCAGTGCCGCCAGCACGCCCATCGGCACGATCATGATGATCGCAATCGGCAGCGTCAGGCTTTCGTACTGCGCCGCCAGCACAAGATAGACCAGCAGCAGGGCGAGCGGAAACACGATGATGCTCGAATTGCCGGCAAGGATCTGCTGGTAGGTGAGATCGGTCCACTCGAAGGCAACGCCTGACGGCAGTGTTTCGTCGAGGATCTTGGTGATCGCCGCTTCCGCCTGACCGGAGGAAAAGCCAGGTGCCGGCGCTCCGTTGATATCGGCGGCGAGGAAGCCGTTGTAGCGCGTGGTGCGTTCCGGTCCCGTCTGGGCGTCCACCTTGAGGAGCGCCGATAGAGGGATCATCTGGCCCGATTGCGAGCGGACTTTCAATGCACCGATATCCTCGGGCTTTGCACGGAACTGCGCATCCGCCTGCACCCTTACGCTGTAGGTACGGCCGAAGGCGTTGAAGTCATTGACGTAGAGTGAGCCGAGATAGATCTGCAGCGTCTCGAACACGTCGGTGACGGATACGCCCAGCTGTTCGGCCTTGGCACGGTCGAGATCGGCAAACAGCTGCGGGACGTTGATCTGGAAGCTGGAGAAGATGCCCGCCAGTTCCGGAGCCTGCATGGCCTTGGCAATCACGGCCTTGGTTGCATCGTCCAGTGCCTGGTAACCGTAACCGGCACGGTCTTCGAGTTGCAGCTTGAAGCCGCCCGTAGTGCCGAGGCCGTTGACCGGCGGCGGCGGGAACATGGCGATGAAGGCATCCTGGATACCGGCAAACTTCTGGTTCAGTGCCATGGCGATGGCGCCGCCCGAAAGCTCCGGCGTCGTGCGGTTCTCGAAGTCGTCAAGCACCGCGAAGACGATGCCGGAATTCGAGCCGATCGTGAAGCCGTTGATCGACAGGCCCGGGAATGCGATCGCATGCTCGACGCCCGGCTGCTCCAGGGCGATATCGCTCATGCGCTTGATCACGTCTTCGGTACGGTCGAGCGTTGCGCCGTCCGGCAACTGTGCAAAGCCGATCAGATACTGCTTGTCCTGCGCCGGCACAAAGCCGCCCGGCACCGCGTTGAACACGCTGTAGGTTGCACCGATCAGGGCAAGATAGATCACCATGACGATGCTCTTGCGCGACAAAAGCCCGCCCACCGTGCGGCCATAACCGTTCGAGGCGGAACCGAAGACGCGGTTGAAGCCGAGGAAGAACCAGCCGAACAGCCAGTCCATGGCCCGCGTCAGCCGGTCCTTCGGGGCATGATGACCCTTGAGGAGAAGGGCCGCCAGTGCCGGCGACAGGGTCAGCGAATTGATCGCCGAGATCACCGTCGAGATGGCGATGGTGAGCGCGAACTGGCGGTAGAACTGGCCGGACAAGCCTGAGATAAAGGCGAGCGGCACGAACACCGCGACAAGGACGAGCGCGATCGCGATGATCGGGCCTGAGACTTCGCGCATTGCCTTGTAGGTGGCGTCGCGCGGATTGAGACCGTTTTCGATATTGCGCTCGACATTCTCGACGACGACGATCGCGTCATCCACGACAATACCGATCGCCAGCACCAGGCCGAACAGCGTCAGCGCGTTGATCGAGAAGCCGAGTGCATACATCACGGCGAACGTGCCGATGATCGAGACCGGAACCGCGATCAGCGGAATGATCGATGCACGCCAGGTCTGCAGGAAGACGATGACGACGATGACGACCAGCGCAATGGCTTCGAGCAGCGTATCGACGACCTTTTCGATCGACGAGCGGACGAACTGCGTGGTGTCGTAGACGATCTCGTATTTCACGCCCTCCGGCATGGCCAGCTGCAGTTGGTCCATGGTGGCGCGGACCGTATCGGCGATCTCGATCGCATTCGAGCCCGGCGCCTGCAGGACGGGGATGGCGACTGCCGGGCGTCCATCTAGAAGGGACCGCAACGTATAATCCGCGGCCCCCATCTCGACCCTTGCGACGTCGCGAAGCCTGGTGATCTCGCCGTTGGCGCCGCTCTTGACGATGATGTTGGCGAACTCGTCCGGCGACTGCAGACGTCCCTGCGCGTTGACGTTGAGCTGAAGATCGGTGCCCGGCAGGTTCGGCGAGGCGCCGATAATGCCGGCTGCAGCCTGGACGTTCTGAGCACGGATTGCGTCCGTCACATCGCTTGCCGCAAGATTGTGCTCGGCAGCCTTTTGCGGATCGATCCAGACACGCATGGAATAGTCGCCAGCACCGAAGACCTGTACCTGACCGACGCCCTCGATCCGTGCGAGGCGATCCTTGACGTTCAGGGTGGCGTAGTTGCGAAGGTAGGTGAGGTCATAGCGGTCGCTATCCGAGACCAGATTGACGACCATGATGAAGTCGGGCGAACTTTTGATCGTGGTGATGCCGAGCGCCCTCACCTCGGATGGCAAGCGCGGTTCAGCCTGGCTGACGCGGTTTTGCACCAGCTGCTGCGCCTTGTCCGGATCTGTGCCGAGCTTAAAGGTCACGGTCAGCGTCATGACGCCGTCCGATGTGGCCTGGCTCGACATGTAGAGCATGTCTTCGACGCCGTTGATCTGCTCTTCTAGCGGCGTCGCAACCGTCTCGGCAATCACGACCGGATTGGCGCCGGGATAGGTCGCTTTCACCACGACCGAAGGCGGAACCACGTTCGGATATTCGGAAATCGGAAGTGCGCGCATGCCAAGCAGGCCGGCGACCACGATCAGGATCGACAGGACGCCGGCAAACACCGGTCTGTCGATGAAAAATCTTGAAATATTCATTGTCTAAGCCCTCTCTCCAGGGTCGAACAGAAACAACAGGCTCCCCTCTCGCGGCCTGTGCAGGCCGCGAGTGCTTACCGTGTCTCGCAATTGTAGTTGTGGTTGCTGCCCGCCTCTCCGGTTAGAGAGAAGCAGACCGCATCAAGTCACTTGGTGGCGACTTCGTCCTGCGGCGCCACGATCGCGCCCGGGCGGATGCGCTGTAGCCCGCTGACGACGACACGATCGCCGGCAGAAAGGCCCTTTTCGACGATCCGCTGACCATCGATCACCGATCCGAGCTGAACCTGCCGGTAGCCGACCTTGTCGCCGGCTTCGACAACCAGCACGAACTTCTTGTCCTGATCGGTGCCGATCGCCTTTTCGCTGACGAGAAGGCGATCTTCGGCCTTGGGTTCACCCATGCGGACCCGCGCGAACTGCCCTGGGATCAAGCGCCCGCCTGGATTGTCGAAGACCGCGCGGACGCGGATCGTGCCGCTTGCCGCGTTGACCTCGTTGTCGATCAGCTGCAGCTTGCCGCGGACAGGCGTCGTTGACGCGAGCGTGCTGGCCTCAACCGGAACGTCGCCAATCGCCGGCACGCCGTCCTTGACGTCGACCTGGGCCAGTGTGCGGGCCACCAGTTCTTCGGCTGCATCAAAGCTTGCGTAGATCGGGCTGCTCGACACGAGCGTCGTCAGCACCGCCGAGGCAGAGCCTGCCGCCACGAGATTGCCGACGGTCACTTCGATGCGACCTGCACGCCCGGAGATCGGGGCACGAATCTGGGTATAATCCAGATTGATCTGCGCCGATTTCAGCGTTGCCCTTGCTGCTTGGACATTGGCAATCGCTTCGGCGCGGGCGCTCTGACGCTGCGAAAGATCGCTCTGCGATATGGTGTTGCGCGAGGCGAGCGTCTTGCCCCGTTCCAGCTCGGTGTCGGCATAATCGAGCCTTGCCTGGGCGGATGCCATCTGTCCCTCCGCCTGAGCGACGGCTGCCTTGTAGGGCTCGGGATCGATCGAGACCAGAAGATCGCCTTCCTTTACGAGACCGCCTTCACGGAAATGCACGGACAGAATTGCGCCGGCCACCCTTGGGCGAACCTCGACGCGATCAACAGCTTCCAGACGGCCGGAAAACTCCTGCCAGGTGGTGACGTTCTTCGGCTGCACGGCGGCAACCGTGACCGGCACCGCCGGCTGAGCCGCCGCTTCCGCGGGGGCCGCATGGGCGCCTGTCGGTGTATCGATAGAGAGCGAAGCGCCTGCAATGAGCGCAGCAACACTTATTCCGGCGCCCCACGGGGCCCAGTTTTTGATCTTCAACATAATCATAATCTCCTGACGGTCCTGCCCCAGGGAGGAGGAGAAAACCGTTGTCAAACGCTAGAAATCGACGTCTGCTTATTCACTCAACGTTTCGACGAAGCCTTTGAACTCGGCGGATAGACCCGCCATCCAGTTCCCCTGCCCGCCCTTGTAAACACCCGTCCAGCCTGCGCCTTTCGGGAATATTTTCTGCCTGACCGAGACGCCCGAGGCTTCGAGCCGGTCCGCATAGTTGACAACCTCGTCATGCAGCGGATCGTCTTCCGAGCTCACGACCAGCGCCGGCGCAAGACCGGATAGCCGCGAACAGAGACAGGGCGCAGCATAAGGATGCTGAAACCCGCAGGCTGCACGCAGATAATGGCTCCAACCGTCGGACCATTTTTCGCGCATGCCGATCTCATCGGCTCGACGAAACGATTTCGAGGCCATCATCGGATCGATCATCGGCGACAGAAGGATCTGTCCCCGAAGCTCGCCCGGCAACTGATCTCGCGCCTTCAAAGCCACGCCCGCCGCGACGTTGCCGCCGGCCTCGTCACCGGCCACAAACAGTGGAGACCGGGCAGAGCCGAAGCGCTTGCGGTTGCTGCTGAGATAAGCCAGCGCCGCGAACGCGCATTCCATTGCCTGCGGAAACAAGTTGCCTGAGGCAGATCCATAGTCGGCTTCAACAACGATCGACCCAGCATCCGAAAACACTTTGCCGATCGGCACTTCACGGTCCCGCACACCATTCTGCTGGAATGCGGTGCCGCGCAGATAGAGTATAATCGGCGCGACCTTGACTGCCGGCTGGCCTTCGTAACGGTGTATGGAAACGGGCAGGCCTGCCCATTCGATATCCGTGTTCTTGTTCCAGTCCGTCATCCAGTCCTCCTCGCTATGGAGCCAAAAAGCCACATTGGCGAAAGGCATCTTGCCGAATAACTTGACCCTGATATTATTGTTCCTGACAGAACTCGCAAGTCGCTGAAATCGGCAACACTGTTCCGGATAGGCGAATAATACAACTTTTCGAACGGGATCAACGATGGACCAGCTTTCCTCTATGCGCGTCTTCGTGCGCGTCGTCGAAACGGGCAACTTCACGCGTGCTGCCGCGACCCTCAATATTCCCAAGACCACGGCCACCAACATGGTCCAGGGTCTGGAGGCGCATCTGCGCACGAAGCTCCTCAACCGCACGACACGTCGGGTGATGGTCACGACCGATGGAGCACTCTACTACGAGCGCGCCGTACAGATCCTGTCGGAACTTGAAGAACTCGACGGCACGATGTCGAAATCGCAGAACCAGCCTACGGGCCGACTGCGTGTCGAGATGGCAGGGGCGTTCGCCGACCTCGTGGTGATCCCTAACCTGTGCGAATTCTACCAGCGCTACCCGCAGATCCAGCTGGATATCGGGGTCGGCGACCGGCTGGTCGATTACATTGCTGAAAATGTCGACTGTGCTCTTCGAGGCGGCACGCCCAAGGACCAGTCGCTGATTGCGCGCAAAGTCGGCGAGCTTCGCATGCGCAATTACCTATCCCCGAACTATCTTGAGCGATTCGGTATGCCGACCCATCCGCGAGATCTGGAGACCGACCATTTCTCTGTCGGTTACCTCAACGCGACGGCCGGCCGGATCATGACATTCGACTTTTGCAAAGAGGATGAGATGCTGGAGATCATGCCGCGTTACGTCGTCTCGGTGAATGATGCGCGCTCCTACGTCAACGCGGCGGTCGCGGGGCTCGGGATCGCACAGGCGGCGCGGTTCATGGTCCAGGAGCACGTGAAGAGGGGCGAACTTATCGAGATCTTCGCCGAATGGGAGTGCGAACCGCTGCCGCTCTACATCGTCTACCCGCAAACCCGGCACCTCTCCAACAAGGTCCGGGTCTTCGTGGATTGGCTCGCCAAACTGGTTCAAGGCTTGAAGGAAGACGAACAGCCGACGGTCACATTGCTGAAAACGGGCTGAGTCAGGTCTCAGCCGTAGGGGGACTGACACGTGCGGCGCATGCCGCCGTAGGACGTGTAGCTGTTGTCATTGGGGCGGTATGAACGATAGCGCGACAGGCACCACTCCTCGTGCGCCGGGTTCCCCATGGATGTTGCGTCGTATGAGGCGTTTTGCGGCGAAGACGAGCGGTCAGTTTCACGGACAAGACGGCCGTCCTGACCTCGCCCGATCATCGTGCTCGTGGCGCTGACCTGCTGAACCAGCCCCTGCTCTTCGATGCCGGTGTCCTCGTTGCCAGAAACAATGTTGTCCTGACCATGCGACATTGCGACCGGTGACTGGCAGGCCCGACGCTGGCCACCCCTGTAAGGCTGGTAGGTGTTGTCCTCGAGCCTGTAGGAACGGTAGCGCGCGAAACACCAGTCGGCATGCGCCTGGTTAACCGATGAATCGGACACAGGATCTACCGACGCCTGGTCTGTCTCATCCAAGGAAGCCGTCTGGACGCCGTCCACCGCATCCGTCGCCTGGTCCTGGGCAGCTACGGGCTGCCCCTGCGCATCCGACGCTTGCAAATCGATCTTTGC
>Ga0213836_101130_pt1:0-2500 | contig 17296 bp, 10 predicted proteins | sample SWPATP03_FD_160578 | JGI IMG/M metagenome (GOLD analysis project Ga0213836, IMG submission 160578) | Coastal seawater microbial communities from Marineland, Florida, United States - SWPA TP0 #3 | ecosystem: Environmental > Aquatic > Marine > Coastal | place: USA: Florida | collected...
CCGATTTCGGGGGGCGGTGCCCCAGCGACGGCGCCGTGTGTTCCTTGTCGGATGTGCTCGAGGCTGGCAGCGTGCCGCCGCGGTACTTCTTGACCCCGAGAGCCTGCGCGGGAATTCTCCGCCGCGCCGCGAAGCGGGGCAAGGCGCTGCCGGCGCCATTGGCGGAGGCCCTGACGGCGGTCGCGTCGCGGGGAACGTGACGGCGAAGTGGGCGAAGGGCTCGGGCGGGCCGGCGGGCGACGAGGCCTACAACCTGGTGGCGTTCGACTCGAAGGGCGGCGAGGCCACGGCCGACATCAGCGGGGCCGCACCGACGCTGCGCGCGATGGGCCATGCGGGGAGCCACGCGAATGGGGGCGGCCAGCTGGCGGTGGCCTTCGACGTGCAGACGTTCGTGAAGGCCACCAGCCCGCATTCGGCTGACGAGGCGCCCAGGTTCTCCGCGACCGATGTCGCCGCCTGCCTCACCCCATGGGACGAGCGACACAGCCCTCCGAGGCACATGGTCGCGTCGCGCTGGGCGGTGCGGCGGCTGACGCCTCTGGAGTGCGAGCGGCTTCAGGGGTTTCCGGACGGGTGGACGGCGGTGCCCTGGCGGGGTCGGGCGGACACGCCGGACGGTGTGCGGTACCGCGCGCTGGGCAATGCGATGGCGGTGAACTGCATGGATTGGCTGGGGCGGCGGATCGATCTGGTCCGCGGGCTCGGGTAGCGGTTCCGCGTCGTCGCAGGTTCTTCTGCAGGGAGAGGCCAAACCGGGAACGCGGGATCACCCGCGGAGTCCCTGCGCCGACGTGCGCCCGTCCTCGTCACCTCACCACCTTTTCCCTCCTGGGCACCCTCACTGCAGCCTCTGTCGAGGCGGCGGTGGCGCGGGAGTGATTCGCGGCGAGTGTGTTGAGGTGGTGTTGAGGTGAACGCGAAAGCCCCGGCGTGGGTACCGGGGCTGGTGCGTAGTGCTATGTTTTAGCTTAGATTTCTGGTTGCGGGGGTAGGATTTGAACCTACGACCTTCAGGTTATGAGCCTGACGAGCTACCGGGCTGCTCCACCCCGCGGTGGTTCACGATTGTTCTTTTTTTTTCGCTGAGGCTGTGTTCCTTTTCAGGTTTGGCGGCGACCTACTCTCCCACGTCTTGAGACGCAGTACCATTGGCGCGACGGCCCTTAACTTCCGAGTTCGGGATGGGATCGGGTGTTTGGCACGTGCTGTGACCACCAAACCGGAGAAGGAACACGACACATCAGCCGCGGTGTCCGCGACGATCCTGGGTTTGTACGCTGCGCTCGGATTGAGCGTTTCGTGCTGCTTCCGTCGGTTGGGCGGGGAGTGTGTTCCCTGCCGTTTCCGGATCGGATCAAGCCAATCGGGCGATTAGTACCGGTCAACTGAGCGCATTGCTGCGCTTACATCTCCGGCCTATCGACGTGGTGGTCTTCCACGGCCCTGATGGGGATACCTTGTTTTGAGGGGGGCTTCCCGCTTAGATGCCTTCAGCGGTTATCCTTTCCGATCATAGCTACCCTGCACTGCGGCTGGCGCCACAACAGGTCCACCAGTGGATCGTTCACCCCGGTCCTCTCGTACTAGGGGCAACTCCTCTCAAGTCTCCTACACCCACGGCAGATAGGGACCGAACTGTCTCACGACGTTCTAAACCCAGCTCACGTACCTCTTTAAATGGCGAACAGCCATACCCTTGGGACCTGCTCCAGCCCCAGGATGAGATGAGCCGACATCGAGGTGCCAAACGATGCCGTCGATATGGACTCTTGGGCATCATCAGCCTGTTATCCCCGGCGTACCTTTTATCCGTTGAGCGATGGCCCTTCCACTCGGGACCACCGGATCACTATGGCCGACTTTCGTCTCTGCTCGACCTGTCAGTCTCGCAGTCAGGCAGGCTTCTGCCATTGCACTCAACGAGCGATGTCCGACCGCTCTGAGCCCACCTTCGCGCGCCTCCGTTACGCTTTGGGAGGCGACCGCCCCAGTCAAACTACCCGCCACGCAGGGTCCCGGATCCGGCTGACGGACCGCGGTTAGACATCAGAAAGGAGAAGGGTGGTATCTCAAGGGTGGCTCCACGGGAACTGGCGTCCCCGCTTCGGTGCCTACCACCTATCCTGCACATCGCCATCCTGATGCCAGTGCGAAGCTGTAGTAAAGGTGCACGGGGTCTTTCCGTCTGACCGCGGGAAGCCTGCATCTTGACAGGCAGTTCGATTTCGCTGAGTCGATGTTGGAGACAGCGGGGAAGTCGTTACGCCATTCGTGCAGGTCGGAACTTACCCGACAAGGAATTTCGCTACCTTAGGACCGTTATAGTTACGGCCGCCGTTTACCGGGGCTTCAGTTCGGAGCTTGCACCCCTCCCTTTAACCTTCCGGCACCGGGCAGGCGTCAGACCCTATACGTCGTCTTGCGACTTCGCAGAGCCCTGTGTTTTTAGTAAACAGTCGCCACCCCCTGGTCTGTGCCCCCCGCCGATGGTTGCCCA
>Ga0213836_101130_pt1:7500-17296 | contig 17296 bp, 10 predicted proteins | sample SWPATP03_FD_160578 | JGI IMG/M metagenome (GOLD analysis project Ga0213836, IMG submission 160578) | Coastal seawater microbial communities from Marineland, Florida, United States - SWPA TP0 #3 | ecosystem: Environmental > Aquatic > Marine > Coastal | place: USA: Florida | collected...
AACGGTGTTGGCCATTTCCGGGGTCACTCTCGGGTCTGTTGCGGTTCGATCACGCGCACGCCCGAGGCGCCGGTCGAAGCGACCGGAACGGTTCATGCCTAAGCGGGCCCACGCGCATGTGCGGGGCGCGATACACCATCGGGCCGGGTTTGGAAAGGGCCGAGGTTCAGCGGTCGCGGAACTGGGCGGCGCGCTTCTCGAGGAAGGCGGCCATGCCCTCCTTCTGGTCCTCGGTGGCGAAGAGCGCGTGAAAGAGCCGCCGCTCGAACAGGAGCCCCTCGCGCAGGGGGACCTCGTAGCTGCGGTTCACGGCCTCCTTGACCGCCATCACCGTCAGCGCGGATTTCTCGGCGATCCGCCGGGCGGCGTCCATCGCCTCGTCCATCAGCTTCTTGGCCGGCACCACGCGGCTGACGAGGCCGGCGCGCTCGGCCTCCTCGGCGTCCATGAAGCGGCCCGTGAGGTGCATGTCCATCGACTTGGACTTGCCCACGAAACGGGTCAGCCGCTGGGTGCCGCCGATGCCCGCGACCACGCCGAGGTTGATCTCGGGCTGGCCGAACTTTGCCGTATCCGAGGCGATGATGAAGTCGCACATCATCGCCAGCTCGCAGCCGCCGCCCAGCGCATAGCCCGACACCGCCGCGATGATCGGCTTGCGCACGCGCAGCATGGCCTCGGTCTCGGGGGTGAAGAGGTCGCCGGCGAAGACCTCGACGAAGCTCTTCTCCGACATCTCCTTGATGTCGGCCCCGGCGGCGAACGCCTTTTCCGAGCCGGTCAGGACGATGCAGCGGACCTTGTCGTTGGTGTCGGCGGCCACCAGCGCCTGCGCCAGCTCGCCCAGAAGCTGCCGGTTCAGGGCGTTCAGCGCGTCGGGCCGGTTCAGCCGGATCACCGCGACGTAATCGGCGATCTCGACGACGATGGTCTCGTAGGCCATGGGGAGCTCCCTCGTGCGGCGATACGGTCCGGATGCATAGCATCAGGCTCTCGCGGCGCAACCCATCCGTTTGGGCATCGGTCCGGACATGCCTTCAGCGCTGACAGACCGGGCACCAGAAGGACGACCGCCCCGCCTGCACCATCCGCCGCACCCGGCCGGCGCAGCCGGGGGTCACGCAGGGGGCGCCCTCGCGGCCATAGACGCGGAATGCGTGCTGGAAATAGCCGAGTTCGCCCCCCGCCTGGCGATAGTCGCGCAAGGACGAGCCGCCGGCCGCAATCGCCTCCTCCAGCACCGTGCGGATCACCGGCACGAGGGCGGCCACCCGCGGCGCCGCGATCCGCCCGGCCTTGCGCCAGGGTGCGATGCCAGCACGAAACAGCGCCTCGCAGACATAGATGTTGCCCAGCCCCGCCACCAGCCGCTGATCCAGCAGCGCGGCCTTCACCGGCGTCATGCGCCCCCGGAGGCCGGCAACGAGATGGGCCTCGTGAAAGCCGTTTCCCAGCGGCTCGGGCCCGAGACCCGCCAGCAGCCGATGCGCGGCCACCGCCTCGGTCGGCACCAGATCCATCGCCCCGAATCGCCGCGCATCGTTGAAGGTCACCCGCGCGCCGCCCTCGAGATCCAGCACCACATGGTCGTGCTTTTCGGGTGCAGGGTGGAGGTGGTGAAAGACCCCCGGCATGGCGCGCAGCGTCTCGGGGGCCGAGATCAGCATCCGGCCCGACATCCCCAGATGCAGGATCAGCGTCTCGCCCGTGTCCAGATCGGCCAGGATGTATTTCGACCGCCGCCCCAGCCGCAGCACCCGCGCGCCCTCCAGCCGCGCCGCCATCCCCGGCGGAAAGGGCCAGCGCAGGTCGGGCCGGCGCACATCGGCCGCCAGGATGCGGCGGCCCTCCATCACCGGCGCGAGGCCGCGGCGCACGGTCTCCACCTCGGGCAGTTCGGGCACGCGGGGCCTCCGGGGCTGTGGCGAAAGGTTCCGGCCGCGCGCGGGGGGCCTGCATTGCAGCCCTGCGCGCGCGGCCTATAAGGAGGGCTGACCAGACGGGAGGGCAAGGCCCCATGGCCGAGGATCGCGGCAAGACCACCCATTTCGGCTTTCAGACCGTCGAGGAGGGCCAGAAGGCCGGCCTCGTGCACGGCGTCTTCAGCCGCGTGGCCAGCCGGTACGACGTGATGAACGACCTGATGTCGGTCGGCGTCCACCGGATCTGGAAGGACGCGATGATGGACTGGCTCGCCCCCCGGCCGGGCCAGAAGCTTCTCGACGTGGCGGGCGGCACCGGCGACATCGCCTTTCGCTTCCTGCGGCGCGCGCCGGGGGCGACCGCCACCGTCCTCGACATGACCGAATCGATGCTGATCGAGGGGCAGCGCCGCGCCGAGGCCGAGAGCCTGTCGGACCGGCTGACCTGGGTGGTGGGCGACGCCATGGCGCTGCCGTTTCCGGCCGCGAGCTTCGACGTCTACACCATCTCCTTCGGCATCCGGAACGTCACCCGCATCGAGGACGCGCTGGCCGAGGCGTTCCGCGTGCTGCGCCCCGGCGGCCGGCTGATGGTGCTGGAGTTCAGCCAGCTCCCCGTGCCGGCCCTGCAGTGGCTCTATGACCGCTACAGCTTCAACGTGATCCCGGTCATGGGCCAGATCGTGGCCAACGACCGCGACAGCTATCAGTACCTCGTCGAATCGATCCGCCGCTTTCCGGATCAGGAGAGCTTTGCCGCGATGATCCGCGCCGCCGGCTTCGGGCAGGTGAAATACCGCAACCTGTCGATGGGCATCGCCGCCCTGCACTCGGGGTGGAAGCTCTAGGTGAGGGGTCCGCACAATATCTGGCGGCTGATCCGGACGGGGGCCACCTTCGAACGGACCGGCGCGATGCGCGAGGTGCTGGTGGCGCTGAACGCGCCGCCGCGGCTGCGGCTCGCGGCGCATGTGCTGGGCTGGCCGTTCCGCTGGCTGGGGCTGCGGGGCGATCCGCTGCTCCCGCCGGTGACGCGGGCGCTGACGGCGTTGGGGCCGGCCTATATCAAGTTCGGACAGATCCTCTCGACCCGGCCCGACGTGGTCGGCCACGAGATGGCGCTGCAGCTCCAGGTATTGCAGGACAAGCTCGCGCCCTTCCCCACCGCCACCGCCCGCGCCATGATCGAGGAGGAGTTCGGCCGGCCGGTGGACACGCTCTATGCCGAGTTCAGCGACTCCATCGCCGCCGCCTCGATCGCGCAGGTGCACAAGGCGCGGCGAGCGGACACGGGCGAGCAGGTGGCGGTCAAGGTGCTGCGGCCGCGCATCCTGCAAGCGTTCCGCACCGACATCGACGCCTTCTATTTCGCCGCGCAGACCATCGAGTGGCTCCTGCCCGCCACCCGCCGGCTGCGCCCCACCGACGTGATCGCGCATTTCGAGAGCGTGGTGATGGGCGAGCTCGACCTGCGGCTGGAGGCGGCCGCGGCCTCGGAGTTCGCGGCCAACACCGCCGTCGATTCGGGCTTTACCGTGCCGCGGGTGATCTGGCCGCTGTCGGGCCGCAACGTGATGACCCAGAGCTGGGCCGAGGGCATCCCGCTGTCGGACCTCGAGGCGATCCACGCCGCCGGCCACGACGCCCCGGCCCTCGGCACCCGCATCCTGCAGCTCTTTCTCCGCCACGCGCTGCGCGACGGCTGTTTTCACGGCGACATGCACCAGGGCAACCTGAAGGTCGCGCCCTCGGGCGAGATCGTCGCGCTCGACTTCGGGATCATGGGGCGGATCGACGAATACACCCGCCGGGTCTATGCCGAGATCCTGTTCGGCTTCATCCGCCGCGATTATCGGCGCGTCGCCGAGGTGCATTTCGAGGCCGGCTACGTCCCCGGCGACCGCGACCTCGACGAGTTCGCCCGCGCGCTGCGCTCGGTCGGCGAGCCGATCTTCGGCATGGACGCTTCGCGCATCTCGATGGCCAAGCTGCTGCAATACCTCTTCGAGGTGACCGAACGCTTCGGCATGGAGACCCGCACCGAGCTGATCCTGTTGCAGCGGACCATGGTGGTGGTCGAGGGGGTCTCGCGCTCGCTCAACCCGCAGATCAACATCTGGGAGGTCGCGCGGCCGGTGGTCGAGGAATACATCCGCGAGAATCTCGGCCCGCGGGCAGCCGTCCGCGATCTGTGGCGCACGGTGGTGGTGCTGTCGCGCTATGGCCCGCGGCTGCCGGATCTGGTGGAACAGCAGCTTCTGCGCGACACGCCGCCGCCGCCGCCACCGGCCTCGCGCTCACCGGCCTGGCCGCTGGCGTGGATGGCGATGGGCGCGGCGCTGGCGGGCCTCGGGGTCTGGGTCGGGACGCTGATCTGAGCGACCGGGCGCCCGGTGCGGGCGTGGCAGGGGGGCTCTCGAGCCCCCCGTCGCCTCTGGCGACTCCCCCCGAGGATATTTGAGGAAAGATGAAGGGGGCGGGCGGCGCCGATGCCGCGAAATTGCCGCATTCGGATGAGGGGCGTTAGGGGTTCCGTAAGGCTGCGGCGGAACACTTGCCGCGGGTGAACGGAAATCATGGGTGTGGTGATGCGCTTTCTCGGCGGGGGGCCGGGGGCCCCCGACGTTGTCTATTGCTCATACGGCGACTCGCGGCTGGTGTTCCGCGGGCCGCCGCGCCGGTTGGAGGGGGTGTATGCGGCCGCCCTCGGCGGCTCGGCCACCTTCGGCAAGGGGGTGGCGCGGCCCTGGCCGCAACTGCTGGAGGGGCGGATCAGCCTGCCGGTGGTGAATTTCGGCGCGGTGGGGGCCGGGCCCGATGCGTTCCTGCGCGACGGCACGGTGCTGGCCGCCTGCGCCGGTGCGGCGGTGACGGTGGTGCAGATTCCGGGCGTGCAGGGGGTGGCGAACCCCTATTACCGCATCCATCCGCGACGCAACGACCGCTTCGTCGGGGCGACGCCGCTGCTGCGCGCACTCTATCCGGAGGTGGATTTCTGCGAGTTCAGCTTTGTGCGCCACCTGCTGGGGGCGCTGCATCGGCGCGATCCGGCCCGATTCGCCACGCTGGCGGTGGCGTTGCAGACCGCCTGGGCCGACCGGATGGAGGGCTTGCTGGCGCGGCTCTCGGGGCCGGTGACGCTGTTGTGGTTGGGCAGCCGGCCGCCGCCGGCGCTGGCGCAGCCGGCGCCGGGGCCGGGGCCCTATCTGGTCAGCCGGTCCATGCTGTCGGCGCTGGCGCCGCACGCCACCTGCCTGGTCGAGGTCACGGTGCCGCCACAGCGCGGCGACACGCCGGGGCTGCACGGACATGCCGCGCATGAGGCCGCCGCCGCCGCACTGGAGGAGGCGTTGCGGGACCGCTTCCTCGCGCCGGCCCGCACCCGCCGCGCGGCCGGTTAGAGCGCCTGCGCCGCGCGCTCCAGCGCCCCGAGGTCGGCACCGCAGATCGCGGCCTCATGGGCGAGGATGGCGTCGATGGGCCAGTGCCACCAGGCGATCGCCTCGAGCCGGGCGATGGTGGCGGTATCGAATCGCCGCCGCACCCGGCCGGGGTTTCCGGTGACCACCGAATAGGGCGGCACCGCACCGCCCACCACCGCGCCGGCGCCGACGATCACGCCATTGCCGATGCGCGCGCCGGGGAGGATGCGCGCGTCGGCGCCGATCCAGACGTCGTGACCCACCACCGTGTCGGGGAAGACCTCGGGCCCGGAGGGCAGGGACGGGCGGCCGGCATCGAAGCCGCCGTCGAAGATCGCGAAGGGGTAGGTCGAGAAGCCGTCGCGGCGGTGATTGGCCGAGGCGGTGATGAAGACGGCGCCATCCGCGACCTGGCAGAAGCGCCCGATTCGCAGCCGCTCGGGCGACTCGGGCATCAGCCAGGGGGCCAGTCGCGCCGCCCAGTCCTGTGGCGGACGGGCCGAGGAGGCATAGCTGTAGTCGCCCACCTCGATGCGCGGATGCACGATCAGCGCCTTCAGAAAGACTGTGCCGGCATGGGCGCTGCCATCGGGCAGGCGCAACGGGTGCCGCGTGGCGGGGTCGGGAAAGGGTCGGGGCATGGGAACCTCGCGCAGGTCGCTGACATGGATGGTCTGGCGATCAGGCGATCTGGTCCACGGCTGCCTCCCTGCTTGCCCGCTCAGCTTACCAGCGGGCCGCGTCATGCGAAAGGGCCGCCCCGACATGGAGCGGCCCGCTGCGTCCTTGTGATCGGTCGGGACCCGAGCCCCCCCGGCTGGCTCAGGCGAGGATCTTGGAGACGACGCCGGCGCCGACGGTGCGGCCGCCCTCGCGGATGGCGAAGCGGAGCTTTTCCTCCATCGCGATGGGGGCGATCAGCTCGACCGTGAACTTCAGGTTGTCGCCCGGCATCACCATCTCGGTGCCCTCGGGCAGCTGGACCGTCCCGGTCACGTCCGTCGTCCGGAAATAGAACTGCGGCCGGTAGTTGGCGAAGAACGGGGTGTGGCGGCCGCCCTCCTCCTTGGTCAGGATATAGGCCTCGGCCTCGAACTTCGTGTGCGGGGTCACCGACTTGGGCTTGCACAGCACCTGCCCGCGCTCGACGTCCTCGCGGCCCACGCCGCGCAGAAGCGCGCCGATGTTGTCGCCGGCCTCGCCGCGGTCCAGAAGCTTGCGGAACATCTCGACGCCCGTGCACACCGTCTTCTTGGTGTCGCGGATGCCCACGATCTCGACCTCGTCGCCGACGTTGATCACGCCGCGCTCGACCCGGCCGGTCACCACCGTGCCGCGGCCCGAGATCGAGAACACGTCCTCGATCGGCATCAGGAAGGGCTGGTCGATCGGGCGGTCCGGCGTCGGGATGTAGTCGTCCACCGCCTGCATCAGCTCGCGGATGGCGTTCTCGCCGATGGCCTCGTCGCGGCCCTCCAGCGCGGCCAGCGCCGAACCCTTGACGATGGGGATGTCGTCACCGGGGAAGTCGTAGGAGCTGAGCAGCTCGCGCAGCTCCATCTCCACGAGCTCCAGCAGCTCCTCGTCGTCGACCTGGTCGACCTTGTTCATGAAGACGACCAGCGCCGGCACACCGACCTGACGCGCCAGCAGGATGTGCTCGCGGGTCTGCGGCATCGGGCCGTCGGCGGCCGAGCACACGAGGATCCCGCCGTCCATCTGCGCGGCCCCGGTGATCATGTTCTTCACGTAGTCGGCGTGGCCGGGGCAGTCGACATGGGCGTAATGCCGGTTCGGCGTCTCGTATTCCACATGCGCGGTCGAGATCGTGATCCCGCGCGCCTTCTCCTCCGGCGCGGCGTCGATCTGGTCATACGCCTTGAACTCGCCGTAATACTTGGTGATCGCCGCCGTCAGCGTCGTCTTGCCATGGTCCACATGGCCGATCGTGCCAACGTTCACATGCGGCTTGTTGCGTTCGAACTTTGCCTTGGCCATCGGAGCCTCTCCTTAGTCTGTCATCGGTTGCGGTGCGCGCGCGCACCCTACGGGGCGGTAGGGCGGGCAGGGCCCGCCGCACCGAATCAGGCGTATTTCTTCTGGATCTCGTCCGAGATGTTCTGCGGAACCGCCTCGTAATGGTCGAACAGCATGGTGAAGTTCGCCCGGCCCGAGGACATGGACCGCAGGGTGTTGATGTAGCCGAACATGTTCGCGAGCGGCACGAAGGCCTGGATCGCCACGGCATTGCCGCGGCTGTCCTGACCCGTCACCTGACCGCGCCGGCTCGTCAGGTCGCCGATGATGCCGCCGGTGTATTCCTCGGGCGTCACCACCTCGACCTTCATGATCGGCTCCAGCAGCTTGGCGCCGGCCTTCTTCAGACCGTCACGCATCGCCGCCCGCGCCGCGATCTCGAAGGCCAGCACCGACGAGTCGACGTCGTGGAACGCCCCGTCGATGAGCGCGACCTTGAAGTCGATCACCGGGAAGCCGGCCAGCGGACCCGAGTCCATCACCGACTTGATGCCCTTCTCGACGCCCGGCACGTATTCCTTGGGCACCGCGCCGCCGACGATCTTCGATTCGAAGCTGTAGCCCTCGCCCGGCTCGGTGGGCGCGATCACCAGCTTGACGCGGGCGAACTGCCCGGTGCCGCCGGTCTGCTTCTTGTGGGTATAGTCGATCTCGGCCTCGCGCGAGATGGTCTCGCGATAGGCCACCTGCGGCGCACCGATGTTGGCCTCGACCTTGAACTCGCGCTTCATGCGGTCGACGAGGATGTCGAGATGCAGCTCGCCCATGCCCTTCATGATCGTCTGGCCGGACTCGAAATCGGTCTCGACGCGGAACGAGGGGTCCTCGGCGGCGAGGCGGGCCAGCGCGATGCCCATCTTCTCCTGGTCGGCCTTGGTCTTGGGCTCGACCGCGATCTCGATCACCGGCTCGGGGAAGGTCATCGTCTCCAGCACCACGGCCTTGTTCGGATCGCAGAGCGTGTCGCCGGTGGTCGTGTCCTTCAGCCCCGCGAGCGCGATGATGTCGCCGGCAAAGGCCTCGTCGATCTCCTCGCGGTTGATGGCGTGCATCATCATCATCCGCCCGACCCGCTCGCGCTTGCCCTTGGTCGAGTTCATCATCTGGTCACCCTTCTTGAGGGTGCCCGAATAGATGCGGGTGAAGGTGAGCGAGCCCACGAAGGGGTCGTTCATGATCTTGAAGGCCAGCGCGGCGAAGGGCTGCGAATCCTCGGCCGAGCGCGCGATGTTGCGGGTCTCGGTCTCGTCGCCGGGGGCGAAGCCCATGTAGGCCGGCACGTCGAGCGGGCTGGGCAGGAAGTCGATCACCGCGTTCAGGAGGGGCTGCACGCCCTTGTTCTTGAACGCCGAACCGGCGGTCACCGGCACGAAGCTGAGCGCCAGCGTGCCCTTGCGGATGAGCTTGCGCAGGGTGTCGACGTCGGGCTCGTTGCCCTCGAGATAGGCCTCCATCGCCTCGTCGTCCTGCTCGACGGCAAGCTCGATCAGCGTGGCGCGCCACTCGTCGGCGAGGTCCTTCAGCTCGTCGCGGATGGGCTGGCGGGTCCAGGAGGCGCCGAGGTCCTCGCCCTTCCAGGTCCACTCCTCCATCGTGATCAGGTCGATGATCCCCTCGAGCTGGTCCTCGGCCCCGATGGGCAGCGCGATCGGCGCCGGGGTGGCCCCGGTCCGGTCCTTGATCATGCGCACGCAGTTGAAGAAATCCGCGCCGATCTTGTCCATCTTGTTGACGAAGACGATCCGCGGGACCTTGTAGCGGTCGGCCTGGCGCCAGACGGTCTCGGTCTGCGGCTCCACCCCGGCGTTGGCGTCCAGAAGGCAGATCGCGCCGTCGAGCACGGCGAGCGAGCGCTCCACCTCGATGGTGAAGTCGACGTGGCCCGGCGTGTCGATGATGTTGAAGCGGAACTTGGTGTCGGACGTGCCCTCGGCGGTCGGGTCCTCCTGACGCTGCCAGAAGGTCGTGGTCGCGGCCGAGGTGATGGTGATCCCGCGCTCCTGCTCCTGCTCCATCCAGTCCATCGTCGCGGCGCCGTCATGCACCTCGCCGATCTTGTGGCTCTTGCCGGTGTAATAGAGGATCCGCTCGGTCGTCGTCGTTTTCCCGGCGTCGATGTGCGCCATGATCCCGAAGTTGCGATAGCGGTTCAGCGGATATTCGCGGGCCATTGGATGGTCCTCAGGCTAAATAGGGGGTTACCAGCGGTAGTGGCTGAACGCCTTGTTGGCATCGGCCATCTTGTGCGTGTCCTCGCGCTTCTTCACCGCGGTGCCGCGGCTCTGCGCGGCGTCCATCAGCTCGGCGGCGAGGCGCTCTTCCATGGTGTTCTCGTTGCGCTTGCGGGCGGCGATGATCAGCCAGCGGATCGCCAGCGCCTCGCGGCGCTCGGGGCGCACCTCGACCGGGACCTGG
>Ga0213836_101131_pt1 | contig 17288 bp, 9 predicted proteins | sample SWPATP03_FD_160578 | JGI IMG/M metagenome (GOLD analysis project Ga0213836, IMG submission 160578) | Coastal seawater microbial communities from Marineland, Florida, United States - SWPA TP0 #3 | ecosystem: Environmental > Aquatic > Marine > Coastal | place: USA: Florida | collected 2016-08-05
CCGAGACCGTCGAGCAGCTGGAGATCGAGGTGCAGACCCTGAAGGGCCTCGAGATCATGGCTCTCGACGTGCTGCGCTCCGGCAAGGACACCAAATGGACCCAGCTCGATCGCATCCTCGATGACGAGCTGATGATCGACGGCGATGGCAACCGCCGGAAGCTCATCATCTTCACCGAGCCGAAGGACACGCTGCACTACCTCCTGGACAAGGTCCGCGCCCGCCTCGGGCGCCCAGACGCCGTCGAGGTCATCCATGGCGGCGTCACCCGGGAGGAGCGGCGCAAGGTCGTCGAGCGGTTCATGCAGGACCGCGACATGCTGATCCTGATTGCCAACGATGCCGCGGGTGAGGGCGTGAACCTGCAGCGCGGCCATCTGATGGTGAACTATGACCTGCCGTGGAACCCCAACAAGATCGAGCAGCGCTTCGGCCGGATCCACCGGATCGGCCAGACCGAGGTCTGCCATCTGTGGAACCTCGTCGCGGCGGACACGCGGGAGGGCGAGGTCTATGCCCGCCTCCTTGAAAAACTCGAGGCCGCGCGCGAGGCCCTGGGCGGCCGTGTCTATGACGTGCTGGGCGAGCTGTTCGAGGGGACAGCGCTGCGCGACCTGCTGTTCGAGGCCATCCAGTACGGCGAACAGGAAGAGGTGAAGGCCCGCCTCTTCCAGGCCGTGGACGGGGCCGTGGATCAGCAGCATCTGCTGCGGCTCCTCGAACGTCGGGCCCTCACCAACGACACCATGCCGGCCGCCCGGGTGCAGGAGCTCCGGCTGGAGATGGAGCGGGCCGAAGCCCAGCGGCTCCAGCCCCACCACATCCAGAGCTTCTTCGTCGAGGCGTTCAAGCACCTCGGCGGACAGATCCGCCGGCGCGAAGATGGCCGCTGGGAGATCACCCATGTACCGCTGAGCATCCGCGAACGCGACCGCCAGACCGGCATGGGCGCCCCGATCCAGAAGCGCTACGAGCGGATCTGCTTCGAGAAGGCGAAGATCAACCAGCAGCCGGTCGCCGCCTTCATATGCCCCGGCCATCCGCTGCTGGAGGCCGTGATCAGCGTCATCCGGGAACAGCACGACCATCTGATGAAGCGCGGGGCCATCCTGATCGACGACACCGATCCGGGTGAGGACATCACCGCGTTGTTCCTGCTCGAACACAGCGTGCAGGATGGGAGGCCCACGGCGACCGGCAAGCCCTATGTCGTCTCGGAGCGATTGCAGTTCGCGGCCATCGACCAGGCCGGCCGGGCGATGAACGCCGGCATCGCGCCGCACCTCAACCTGCGCCCTGCACGTCCGGAAGAGATCGCCCGCGTCGAGGACCTGCTCCAGGCCGACTGGCTGCGCACCGATCTGGAAAAGGCCGCCGTCCGCTTCGCCACGATGGAGCTCGCCCAGAAGCACCTCGCCGAGGTCAAGGCGCGCCGCATCCCCGAGATCGACAAGGTCGAGCAGGAGGTGAAGGCGCGGCTCAAGAAGGAGATCAACTACTGGGATGCCCGCGCCTTCGAGCTGAAGGAAGAGGAGCGCGCGGGCAAGAAGACCCGCCTCAACTGGCAGAACGCGCAACGCCGGGCGGAGGATCTGGCCGAACGCCTCAAGCGCCGCCTCGAGGCACTGGAGCAGGAACGCTTCATCTCCGCCCAGCCCCCTCGGGTTCGCGGCGGCATGGTGGTGATCCCGCGGGGCCTGCTGATCGCCCGCACGCCGGTGGAAGAGCGGCAGGCCCTCATGGCAACTGGCTTCTCCGACGACCCGGTCGCCCGGCGGCGGATCGAGTTGGCGGCGATGGAGGCGGTCATGGCGGCGGAACGCGCCCTCGGCAACGCCCCCCTCGACGTCTCGGCGCAGAAGATCGGCTACGACATCCAGTCCTACGACCCGAGGGCCGAACATCTGCGCTTCATCGAGGTCAAGGGCCGCATCGACGGCGCCGATACGGTGATGATCACGCGGCAGGAGGTCATCACCTCGCTGCACGAGCCCGACAAGTTCATCCTGGCAGTCGTCCAGGTCGAGAACGGCTTCGCCCGCGCACCGCGCTATGTCCGCGGCGCGCTGGACACGCGCGAGCCGCCCTTCGAGCACAACGCCATCCAGTTCAGCATAAAGAGCCTGCTCGCGCGGGCGGAGGTTCCGCGATGAAGGATTTCGCTATTCTTGCTCCCGTACCTCTGGAGCATCTCGAATCAGGCCACGGGATCGCCGCCGAGAAGGGTTTTGTGGCGTACGGCTCTCGAAAGTTCGAGCTCTTTCGTGACATCGACGAGCGCCGCAACGGCGAGCCGGTACCCGTCCTGATCTATCCCTCGCACGAAGATGACCCTGCAAAGCTCAGTTTCATGGTGTCTTGGGTCGGCTGGTATGTCGGCAGCGAGGAGACGCACAACGGGCGACATTCGCGCGGAATGGACCATCGACCGCCCACGACAGGCCAGTATGCCACCGACAACAAAGGCCATTGGGCCGTCTTCTGGCATGTCCGCCAACTTGCGCCGCTGGCCGCGAAGGACCGGTTCCCGATTTCGAAACTGCAGACAATCAAGGGCGGATGGCGCAAGAACGCCCCGCCGCGCGGGCCGGAGCTGGTCGCCGTCCCCACATTCATAGACTTGCCGGAGTAAGCCGTGCCGCAACCCTACAAGAAGAAACTCATCGAAGTCGCCATTCCGCTCGAGGCGATCAACGCGGCCTCGGCGCGGGAGAAGTCGATCCGGCATGGGCATCCCTCGACCCTGCACCTGTGGTGGGCGCGGCGGCCGTTGGCGGCGTGTCGGGCGGTGTTGTTCGCGCAGTTGGTGGATGATCCCTCGTCGCGGGTGGAGGAGCTGATGGCCGATCCGAAGCTGCGCGCGCGGGCGGAGGCGGAGCTGCCTGGGCGGGTGGCGGCGTGGGAGAAGAGCAAGGCCTCGGCGCAGGGGGCGGCGGCGAATGCGCTGGAGCCGACGCTGGAGGATGTGGCGGTCGAGATCGAGCGCAAGCGGCTCTTTGCGATCATCGAGGACCTGGTGAAGTGGGAGAACTCGACCAACGAGGAGGTGCTGGAACGCGCGCGGGCCGAGATTCGGCAAAGCTGCGGCGGCGTGCTGCCCCCGGTCTATGACCCGTTCTCGGGCGGCGGGTCGATCCCGCTCGAGGCGCAGCGGCTGGGCCTGCCCGCCTATGGGTCCGACCTGAACCCGGTGGCGGTGATGATCGGCAAGGCGATGATCGAGATCCCGCCGAAGTTCAAGGACATGCCCCCCATCCACCCCGGCATCAAGCAGCGGTCGTTCTACCGCAACGCCGAGGGGCTGGCCGAAGACGTGAAATACTACGGCGAATGGATGCGGCAGAAGGCATGGGAGCGCATCGGGCATCTCTACCCGCAGGTTGACCTGCCGAAGGAGTATGGCGGCGGCAAGGCGACGGTAATCGCCTGGATCTGGGCGCGGACTGTGGCAAGCCCGGACCCGTCCATGAAAGGGGCTCATGTCCCGTTGACTACTTCTTTCGTTCTCCACGCCAAGAAGGGCAGAGAAGCGATCATTATTCCAGAGATAAATAAGGATTCTTGTGAGTACATATTTCGATTGAAGACAGGGAATGTATCGCCATCTGAGTTAAGGGCGGCGGCCTTGGGGACAAAGGCCGGGAAGGCTCAGGATTTCATATGCCTGCTTTCAGGGGCGCCTATTGAACGTGAATACATCAGAGAGGAAGGGCGAGCGGGCAGAATCGGAAGACGCCTCATTGCGGCGGTGGCTGATGGGGGGCGTTCGGCTGGGAGAATATTCTGCGTTGGCGACGAATTTTCTGGGCTGAATTCACTTGCGGAGCCTTGGGGTGAGAAAGCCGCAGGTTTTAGGCTCGAGCACCTATCAGGTTCGACTCCAACAAGAGCTATGATTACAGGGGGTGTGTGTTCAGCATATGGCCTCGAAAATTGGGGTGCGCTTTTTGATGATCGACAGGTGGCCTCGCTCTCCACATTCTCCGATTTGGCGAGGGAAGTGGAAAAGTTCGTCCAGGAAGACTTGGACGGGGCGACTCGTGGAAATACAATATTGCCCGAAAGAGAAAGGGAAGACTATGCGTCGTCTGTCGCAGCCTACCTCGCAATCTGCACAAGCAAATTGACTATGTTTCTGAATACTTTGTCTCGGTGGCGCGCCGGTGAGGCAAAAACAGCGCCAGCATTTGGCCGTCAGGGATTTGCGATGGTTTGGGACTATGCCGAGGTTAACCCGTTCTCAGGGGCAGGAGGGGATTTCTTCGGTGTCGTAGACGGTGCAGCTAGAGCTCTGGCGGGTCTTTCGCCAAATTCCATTGGTGAGGTAAATCAGGCTGATGCGCAAACACAGAGTATTTCTCGCAACAAGTTGATCTCAACTGACCCGCCATACTACGATAATATATCCTATGCCGTTCTCTCGGATTTCTTTTATCCTTGGTTGAGGAGATCTATTCCTAAGAAGTTCGCTGGCCTATTTGGGACTCTTGAGGCGCCAAAGGCTGATGAGCTAGTGGCATCAGCCTATCGACACGGTGGCACTTTAGGGGCTGAAGAGTTTTTCCATTTTGGAATGAAGAAAGTCATGTCGGCTTTGGCTGACATGAGTCTGAATGATGTTCCGGCAACCATCTACTACGCATTCAAGCAAAGTGAGGTAAATCAGGACGGTATAAGCTCGACTGGTTGGGCAACTTTTCTCGAAGCGGTACTCATTTCAGGGTATTCAGTTGTTGGCACGTGGCCAGTTCGAACGGAGAGCAAGAGTCGGTTAGTTGCGGCGGGATCTAACGCCCTCGCCAACTCGGTTGTCCTCGTCTGTCGCAAGAAAGACGCGACCGCCGACACTATCACCCGCGCCGAGTTCATCCGCGCCCTGAAACGCGAACTTCCCCCGGCCATCGCCGAGCTTCAGGCCGCCAACATCGCCCCGGCCGACATGCCGCAGTCGGCCATCGGCCCCGGCATGGGCGTCTTCTCGCGCTACACCGCCGTCCTCGAGGCCGACGACAGCGCGATGACGGTCAAGACTGCGCTGCAGCTGATCAATGCCGAGCTCGACGAATATCTTGGTGGCATCCAGGGCGAGTTCGACGCCGACACCCGTTTCGCCATCACCTGGTTCGAACAGAACGGCATGGGCAAGGGCGACTATGGCGTGGCCGACAACCTCGCCCGCGCCCGCGGCATCTCGGTGGACAGCGTGAAGCATGCCGGGATCGTCGAAAGCGCCGCGGGCAAGGTGCGACTGTTGAAGCGCGACGAGCTCGACCCCGACTGGGCGCCCGAGGAGGATGGGCATCTGACCGTCTGGGAATGCCTGCAGCACCTCGTGCGCCTGCACGAGCGGACGGGCCTGTCGCTGGACAGCGCGGCGCTGCTGAAACGCTTCGGGCCCCAGGCCGAGGCGGTGAAGGATCTGGCCTACTGCCTCTACGACATCGCCGCCAACAAGCGGCGCGAGGCGTCCGAGGCCACGGTCTACAACGCCCTGATCGCCGACTGGTCCGAGCTGAGCCAGATGGCCGCCACGGTTTCGCTGGAAGGGCGGAACCGGCAGATGCGTTTCGAAGTGTAAGGATTTCCGAGATGGCCAAGTCGACCCGTCAGCATGTGTTCGAGGGCATGGAGCTTCTGCCCGAGGCGCTGATCCCCTTCGTGGAGAAGCGGCTGGAGAGCTCCTTGCAGGGGCATTGGCAGCTGCAGGTGGTGGAGCGGGTGCAGGGCCTGCGGCCCGACGGGAACGGCCGGGTCGGGTGGGACCAGCAGGGGCTCCTGAAGACGATGATGGCGTTCTGGAAGGACGCCTTCGCCATGGTGCTGGGGCATCCGGAGCGGTCGTATGTCTCGGAGCTGCTGGAGGTGCGCAACAAGCTGTCGCACAACCAGACCTTCACCTATGACGATGCCGAGCGCGCGCTGGACACGATGCGGCGGCTGCTGGAGGCGATCAGCGCGAAGGAGACGGCCGAGAAGATCAGCGCCTCGCGCGATACGATCCTGCGCACGAAGTATGCCGAGCTGGCGCGGAACGAGGAACGGCGGAAGACGGCGCGGCTGGACATCTCGGTCGACACGGTGGGCGGGCTGTTGCCCTGGCGCGAGGTGGTGGAGCCGCACCAGGACGTGGCGACGGGCGAGTTCCAGCAGGCGGAGTTCGCCGCCGACCTCGCCAAGGTGCATAACGGCAGCGCGCCGTCGGAGTATCGCAACCCGCGGGAGTTCTTCGCCCGGACCTATCTGACCGAGGGGTTGAGCAACCTGCTGATCGGTGCGGCGAAGCGGCTGAGCGGGGCCGGTGGGGACCCGGTGGTGGAGCTGCAGACGAACTTCGGGGGTGGCAAGACGCACTCGATGCTGGCGCTCTATCACATGGTGGGGGGCACGCCGGCGGAGGATCTGCCGGGGCTGGATCAGCTCTTGTCGCGCAACGGGCTGAGCGTGCCGGCGCAGATCAACCGGGCGGTGCTGGTGGGCACCTCGCGCGGGCCGCAGGACGTGATCTCGCTGGAGGGTGGGCGGAAGATCTGCACGACCTGGGGGGAGCTGGCGTGGCAGCTGGGCGGCGCCGAGGCGTTCGAGATGGTCGCCGAGAACGATGCGCGCGGGATCGCGCCCGGGTCGAACCTGCTGGAGGCGCTGTTCAAGCGGTATGCGCCGGCGCTGATCCTGATCGACGAGTGGGTCGCCTATCTGCGCCAGATCTACAAGGTGGAGGGGCTGCCCTCGGGCTCGTTCGACGCGAACCTGTCCTTCGTGCAGTCGCTGACCGAGGCGGTGAAGGCGAGCCCGGGCGTGTTGCTGGTCGCCTCGCTGCCCGCCTCGCAGATCGAGGTCGGGGGAGAGGGCGGCCAGGAGGCGCTGGCGCGTCTGAAGCAGACCTTCAGCCGGGTGGAGTCGTCCTGGCGGCCCGCGAGCCAGGAGGAGAGCTACGAGATCGTCCGGCGGCGGCTGTTCAAGGAGATCCCCGGCGACAAGTTCCATCACCGCGACAACACGCTGAAGCAGTTCGCCAAGCTCTACCGCGAGAACACGAACGACTTCCCCAACGGCTGCGCCGACGAGGACTATCGCCGGAAACTGGAGAAGGCCTATCCGATCCACCCGGAGCTGTTCGACCAGCTCTACACCAGCTGGGGCTCGCTGGAGAAATTCCAGCGTACCCGTGGCGTGCTGCGCCTGATGGCGCAGGTGATCCACGAGCTGTGGATGGGCAACGACCCGTCGGTGATGATCATGCCGGGGAGCGTCGCGATCAGCTCGGCGCGCGTCGAGCCGGAGCTTCTGCACTACCTCGATTCCAGCTGGCAGTCGATCATCGCCGGCGATGTCGATGGCGTGACCTCGACTCCCTACCGGATCGACCAGTCGGCCCCGAACCTGAACCGGTATTCCGCGACACGGCGCGTGGCCCGGGCCGTGTTCATGGGCACCGCCCCGACCCATGGTCAGGAGAACAAGGGGCTCGACGACAAGCAGATCAATCTCGGCGTGGTACAGCCCGGTGAGAGGCCGGCGATCTTCGGTGATGCGCTGCGCCGGCTCGCCAACCAGGCCAAGTTCATGCACAGCGACCTTGGCCGCTACTGGTACTCGATGTCGGCCAGCCTCAACCGCCTCGCCGCAGATCGGGCGGCGCAGTTCGAGGAAGCGCTGGTCCTGCACGAGATCGACAAGGCGCTGGGGGCCTACATCAACGGCCTCGCGGATCGCGGCCATTTCGATGCCGTCCAGGTCGCGCCGGGCAGCTCGGCCGATGTGCCCGATGAGCCCGGCGGTGTCCGTGCCGTCGTCCTCGGCATCGCGCATCCGCACAGCGGCCGCGACGCCTCCGAGGCCATGGCTGAGGTCAAGGACATCCTGATGCAGCGCGGGAACACGCCGCGGGTCTATCGCAACATGCTGGTCTTTCTGGCGGCGGAGCAGCGCCAGCTGGACAACCTGAAGGCCGCGCAGCGGGCGGCGCTCGCATGGGGCGAGATCGTCCGGGAAACCAAGCGGCTGAACCTGACCCAGAGCGACAGCGCGTTGGCCGAGGCCAAGCTGAAGGAGGCGACCGAGACGCTGAAGACGCGCCTGAAAGAGGCCTGGTGTTATCTTCTCTATCCGGTTCAAGAAACTGCCCAGTCCGACGTCGAGTGGATGTCCTCGAAGGTTCCGGCGCAGGATGGGCTGCTGGGCCGGGCGAGCAAGAAGCTGGTGAGCGACCAGGGCATCTGGCCCGAGCTCGGCCCGGACAACCTCAACCGCCAGCTGGAACGCTACATCTGGAACGGCAAGCCGCACCTGCACCTCAAGGATCTCTGGGAGTACCTGAACCGCTACATCTACCTGCCGCGGGTCAAGAACCGTGCGGTGCTCTCCCGGGCCGTGCAGTCGGCGGTGACCGGCATGCTGCCCGGGCCGTTCGCCTATGCCGAACGCTGGGACGAGGCGAAGGGCAGCTACGCGGGCCTCGCCATCTCGGGGGCCACCTCGACGCAGGTCGTGATCGATGAGAATACCCTGATCGTGAGGCCCGACACCGCGGAGCAGCATCGCCAGAAGCAGGTCGCAGCGGTCCCCGCCTCGGCGTTCAACGATGGCGCAACCCGCACCACCTTCACGCCATCCGGCGCAGAGCCTGCGACGCCGCCCGCCCCAGCACCCGAGACGAAGCCGACGCGGTTTCATGGGGCCGTGATGATCTCGCCGGAGCGCCCGGCGCGCGACATGCACCAGATCGTCGAGGCCGTCATCGAGCAGCTGACCACTCTACCCGACGCCGAAGTTTCCATCAGGCTCGAGATCGACGCAGAGATTCCCTCGGGTTTGGACCGTGCCAAGGTCAGGACATTAATCGAAAATGCGACGACCCTAAGTTTTTCGGAAAAGTCCATTAGGTAGAGATGCCCCGGGTTCGACTGGCTTGTCCAAGCCTAAATTGGGGGCGAAGGGCACTAGTGAAGAACTGCAAGTTACGACGAAGGAGACATTTGCGTTCACGGTATCGGCGAGGCAGGCGCGCCGCCGCTGGCGCGAAAAAACTCCACGATTGCCACCTTTACACTTATTGGGGCGGCGGAAGCCTCATCGCAGTCGACAAGCATCGGAGGGCATGTGACAGTTATGTCTTGCCTGTCCAGGCGGAATGAAGAGGAAGAAATTAAACCTCCACTCAATTTTCTCCAAGCGCGCGAAGTGTAAAGCTCTCCAAGTCATCGGCCTTTCCCTCTATCGCCTGCATCATTTTCTGACGAACCACAGCGCGATGCTCATCAACGGTTTGGCGAAGATCCGCTTCGAAATCCGCCCGCCTGAAATACTCGTCGATATTAATGACAGCTGCGTCCACTGCGAAGCATGTCACCGCTCCGCCGATAACTCCCCCTGCAGCGGCCCCCAATGGCCCGCCCCAAGACCCCATAAGCGCGCCTGCTCCAATGCCACCCATCAATCCCCCACCTTTTGCTGCGCCGACTATTGCCGCCTTGGTGGCAACCTTGGCTGCCATCTTCGCTGCAATCGCTGCTGAAACAGTTTTTAGGGCGGCTGCGCCCCCCACCGTCGCCATCACTGTGGCCACAGGGACCGTCACATTCGCGCGAGATAGTGCATCATCAATCGCTCGCTGCGCTAGTGGCGTGAGGGGAACATCGTGAAGGTGTGATGGAATGTCCGACCTCATCTCATCCATAAGTGCGCGCTCGAACTCTTCGGAGAAACGAGAGTCAATTCTTTGAGACACCATTTCTAATCTCTCCGTGAATCCATCGAAGAGCTTCTGTTCGATCGCGTCGGTTGCCGTCCCGAGAGCAGCTCCCACAAGCTCAGTATACTGGCCAAGAACAGTGTAATGGAAGTCCGCATATGCAACGATTCCTGCGTAGACAGGCGAATATAGCTCATCAAGCAGCGCATCAACCTCGCCAGCCGTAATTGTGACAGCTGTACCGGCAGCGCGGCGAAAGTAGTCAAGAAGCGTGCTTGTGCCAATATCGAGTTCCTGCGGCACTTCTTGGACATCAGCGCTTCTGGATTCGGCGACAGGGGGTCCGCTAGTTTGGGTGGACCGCCAGAGACCTACAGCAACAAGCAAAACGGTTCCGATGGCTAGGGCGATTATGGCGCCCCAAAAGAACTTCGCGAACACGCTTGAGGTATTTCGATTCTCGCTCATCTCTCGGCTCCCTGGCTTTGGGGCGTGCGCCAATCTGGCGTTTTTGGAAGGTAATGATAGCAGAAGCTCGCGACTCCAACTGCACAGCTCGCGATAGCGAAGCATATGAGCGCGCTATGTGCGGCATAGAGAACGCCAGGTATCGCTGTGCCTGTGAATCTCGCCGCAAGCCAAAGTTTTGCATATTCGGCGGCTGAAAACAGAAGAAAAAGCTCGTTGATCCAGTCGCCCCGCTGCGGAAGACCTTGGAGAGCATGCAACATCGCCTCATCGAATTCGAGTCGAATAAACCCTGGGCGCTGCACGAAGGCCCACTCCATAATGGCGTAAGGAACGAAGAAAGAGACTGAAAGAATGGCTGTCGCGCTGCTTGCTGCAAACCAGGAAATCGCAAGATCATTGATGTGGCGCCTCATCATCCTCAAAAGCATGAAGTATAAGAGCGCACTTGTCACCACGATCGCTGCTGCTGCGAAGACTTGAATTGGCTCGGCAAGCAGCATGCTGAAGGCGAAGAGCAGAACCGAAAAAAGAGAGATTGCCATGGAGATAAGCGCCGGCACAAATCGTCCTGTCAGCAGCTTAATAAGGCCCGATGACTGCTTTAGCGTGGCAAGCAGCAGGGAACGCCGTTTATCCACAATATTCCGATAAGTGCCAAGGAATGTGCATGCCCACAGGGGAACGAGGGCAAGAACGGACACATAGTGTCCGGAATACGATCCGCGCCATAGCGTCAGCGAAAGCGTGAACAGCAAGGCAACTGCGAAAAAATGCGTCATGAACTCCTGCACCAAGCGGACTCGCATGCCCTGGTTTTGCGGGTCAGGGGTCAATTGCCCCTGAACAGAGCTGTATGATGGCCGAACGCATGACCGCTGGTCAACGGTTTGCGCGGCCGCTTGGGCGAGGTGCGGCGCTTTGGTAGTCTGCGCCAAAGTGGAGAAGCGTCGTTATGTCGGGTGCCTGTGAGATTGAACACGATCAATCGCCCTTTCCATTCTAGGCAGGAGAGCCTTAAGCGCCTCCACGTCGCCGTGGAGCGTGACCATCTGGTCGCGCAGCTTCACGACTTCGTCGCGGAGGGTGAGGGCGTCGCGGCCGAGGTGTTCGGTGTCGGCGTCGTTGCGGACGGTGCGGGAGTGCCAGTAGAGGAGCGCCGCGATGACGCTGATGCCGCCCGAGAGGACCGAGGCGACGATGACGGGGATGAGGGCGGGCCAGTCCATGGGCGGGGCCGGTCAGGTCAGGGGCGCGCGGGGGTGCAGGGCGTGGAGGGCGACGCGGACGGCGCCGCCGGTGAAGGCGCCGCCGTTGGCGGTGAGCAGGACGGGGGTGTCGGCGTAGAAGGCCTGGGGGCCGATGACGCCGACGTTGGTGCTGCCGGGGGCGGCGCCCAGGGAGCCGCCGAACTTGCCGGGCTCGCCGGCGATGCCGCAGTCGTAGCTGGTCGCGCCGGTGACGGCGGTGACGGTGCGGGTGGAGACGCCGAGCACGATGGCGCGGTCGGGGATCACCACGGGGGTGGTGACGGTGCTGCCGGAGGCGGTGGGCACGAGGGCCTCGATCAGGAGGGTGCGGGTGAGGGCGCCGTGGGGGGTGACGGCGGCGGCGCCGGTCTCCCAGCCGTCGGGGGTGAAGACGGCCGCGTGGCCCGCGTCCAGCACCCAGGCCTGCCAGCCGGGGCGGGGCACGAGGCGCATCCAGGCGCCGTCGATCCAGGCGGCGACGTTGAAGTCCCAGCCGGCCCAGGCGCCGGTGGCGCCGGCGGGGACGATCCAGCGGCGGCCCGGGGCGGGCGCGGCGGGGGGCGCGGCGACGGTCGCGCTTTCCACGGTGAGCTGCACCAGCGCGTCGAGGAGGCGGAGCGCCTCGTTGTGGGTGACGTGCTTCTGGGCCTGGGCGGCGGCGATGAAGGGCAGGCCGAGGTTGGGGGTGTCCGACATGGGCGGGCCTCTCAGAAGTGGAGGGTGAAGGTGCCGGGGGCGCCGCGGCCGAGCGTCTCGGAGAGCTGGTGGATGCGGACGCGGAGGCTGGCGCCGGGGCCGAGCGGGGCGCCCCAGTCCGCGGTCTGGGCGGCGGCGGTGTAGAGGGCGGAGGTGGTGGCGCTGGTGAGCGTGCGCTTCACTGCGGCGCCGTCGAGGATGTCGACCTCCCAGGCTTCGGCGGCCTCGGCGAGCGGCACCTGCGCCAGCTCCCAGCTGTCGGCCGAGAGCGCGCGCGAGCGGCGGACCCAGCGGATCGTCAGGTCGCCGGGGCTGCGGGCGGTGCGCCAGGGTTGGACGACATGCACCGGGGCGAAGGGGCGCAGGCCGGCGCCGGCGGGGGTGAAGTCGAGGCTGCGGAAGGCGGGGTCGCCCAGCGGGCGGCCGAGGGGGCCTGCGATCCAGTCGGCGGGCAGGCCGATCTCGGCCTCGGCGAGGTCCAGCGGCTGCACGGCGCCGTCGAGCCGGACCACCGGCGACCCGGCCGGGGTGGGTGCGCCCATGGCGGTCTCGGTCCCGCGCTGGCCGCGCAGGAGGCGGGTCAGGCGCCAGCGGCCTGGGGCGACGAGTTCGGCGCGGGCAGCCTGCAGGATCTCCCACCCGGCGGGGGTGCGGAGGGCGAAGCTGTTGGCGCCGGCGAGGAGGGGCGTGTCCTCGACGCTCTCCAGCGGCTCGAGCATGTCGAGCCAGAGTGCGTTGCCGTTATCCCAGCGCCAGAGCGGCCCGGGCCAGAGGTCGAAGGCCAGAACGCCCATGGCGGCGGGGGCCTCCAGCACGCCGCGCAGGTCCTCGGTGCCGGGCGCGCCGGCGCGGAGCACGCCGACGGGCCCGGGCCAGGGCCGGCGCCAGGCGGCGGCCCAGGGGCGGTGGGGGGCGACCTCCTCGCGCAGCTGGGGCAGGTCCATCAGCAGCACCGCGGGCGGGCCGGCGGCGGCGGCCGGGGCGGTGGAGGCGGTGGGCCCGGTGGCCTCGGGGGCGGCGGGCGGCAGGTCGCGGGCGCCGCGGTCCTCGGCCACGGCCTCGACGGTCCGTGCGGCGGCATCGGCCACGGCGAGGAGGCGGAAGGGCCGGTCGCGGCCGTCGTGGTGCAGGAGGACCGGATCGGCGGGGTCCAGCGCCAGCCGCGACGGGGCGAGGCGGAAGGCCGCCGTCTCGCGGCTGGCCCAGGTCTCGGCGAGCGCGCGGCGGACGCGGCGCTGCGCCTCCTCGGGGGCGACGACGAAGGGCACAGTCTCGGCCTGCAGGCGCAGCGTGTCGGTGGTCGGCTGGCGCGCCTCCACCACCGCGGCGTCGTAGTCGCCATCGGCGCGGGCAATCTGCCAGATCAGCCCCTGCGGCAGCTCGGTCTCCTGCGCGCGCAGGAACTCGACCGGCTCGCCCGGGCCGTCGGCCGCCACCAGATCGTCCGGGGTGAGCCTCGCCACCGGCCGGCGGCCGCGCATGACGAAGCGCAGCACCCCGCCGGTCTCCACCGCGTCGAAGCCGAAGTGGCGCATGAGCCCGGCGAGCGAGGCGCGCGGGCTCTCGATCTGGGCGATGGCGTAGCCCTCGACCGCGCCCCAGAGGCCGGTGACGTCGACCCGCTCCGCCCCGAGCCCCGCGCGGGCGCAGAGCGCGCGGACGAGGGCCGCGAGCGACACCGCCCCGAGCCGCCCGGTCAGCCAGTGCCCGAGCCGCCAGTTGCCGCCGTCCGACCAGACCTCGCCCAGCGCCGGGAAGAACGGGTATGGCCGCGCATCCCAGGTCCAGGCGGCGGCCTCGGTCATGTCGATCATCGGCCCGCCATAGACGGCGGAGACCGGGTTGCGCGCGGGGTCCTGCCAGTAGAGCAGCGTCGCCTCCAGATAGGCCCTCTGGATCGCGTCGTCGCGCCAGCCGCGCGAGAAGTGGGGCAGGAAGGACTCGGAGCTCTTCGGGTCGAAGAACACGTTGGGCTGGTTGCTGCCGCGGTCGACGGCGGGGCAGCCGAACTCGGTGAAGCGGATGGGCTTCGACTCGGGCACCCAGGCCGTGGGCGTGGTGCTGCGCACGCCGCCGGGCCGGTCGAAGTGCGGCCGGGACCACCAGTTGCGCAGGTCCTTGTAGCGGAACACCCAGGGCTCCGGCCGCCAGACCTCCTCGAAGCTGCCGCGCCAGGCGGTCAGGTCGCCGGCATCCCCGGGCGTGGGCCACGGATCGGTCGGCTCGCCGGTCGGGCCCCCGCCGCCGGCGAGGTAGCTGCAGCCCGCGGTGCCGGCCCATGTGTCGCTGCGGAAGGCGCCGCCGGTCGTGGTCGCGGTGCCGACGAGGGTCCGGTCGATCCAGAGCCGCACGCGGCCCGGCGCCTCGGGCCGCAGCTCGCAGAGGATGTCGTGGAGCGCGCCGTCCATCGGCAGCGCCGCCACCGGGAGATCGAGCAGCGCCCGGTTCTGGCTCGAGGCGGAGGCCTCCGCGCCATCCCCGGCGCGCAGCCGGAACACCGTGCCGCCGTCGCGCAGCCCGGCGAAGGCGCCGATGCCGCCGCCGCCGGCATTGAAGAGCTGGCCGTCGGTCGGCGCGGCGGGCAGCCGCACCCGGCAGTGGAACAGGACGGTCTGCTGGCGGAGCTCGGGCGGATAGGCCGGGAAGGTGGTGACCGGCGCATGGCGGTCGTGGAAGCGCGCCGGGTCCGGCCCGCCCCAGCCGTCGGTGATGGGGGTGCGGAGCTGGGCGGCGCGGTCGGCGGGGCCGGCGTAGAACCAGTCGAAGCCCTCGCCGCCCTCGATGTTGGCCTGCAGGTAGGCGCGGTCGTGGACGAAGTCCCAGGCCTGGGCATCGGCATGGTCGGTCCCGTCGCGCCAGTCCGACAGCGGCATGTAGTTGTCGATGCCGACGAAGTCGGTGTTCGGGTCGGCCCAGAGCGGGTCGAGGTGGTGGATCACGTCGCCGCTGCCGTCGCTCGACTGGTGGCCGAAGTATTCGGACCAGTCGGCGGCGTAGCTGATCTGCGTGCCGGGGCCGAGGATCGCGCGGACGTCGGCGGCGAGCTGGATCAGCTCGGCGACGGCGGGGTAGCTGCCGGGGCCGTCGCGGACGGTGGTCAGGCCGCGCATCTCGGTGCCGATGAGGAAGGCGTCGACCCCGCCCGCCTCGGTGCAGAGCTGGGCGTAGTGCAGGATCATCCGGCGCAGGCCCCAGAGGCGCCAGAAGAAGGTCTCGACGTCGATGCGCGCGGCGGGGCTGCCGTCGGGGGAGCCCGCAAAGCCCGGGGCGGGTGACACGGTGATGCGCCCGCGCCAGGGGAAGGCGGGCTGGCCGAGGGTCGAGGCGCCGTCGGAGTACGGGTCCGGCAGGGCGTTGCCGGGCGGCACGTCCATGAGGAGAAAGGGATAGAAGGTGACGCGCTTGCCGCGGGCCTTCAGTTCGCGGATCGCCTGGATCACCGAGGCGTCCGAGGGGGTGCCGCCGTAGACCGGGCGGTCCTGATCGTCACGGCTGACCACATGCGCGCCGGCGCGGCCGACGCGCGCGACCTGCCAGCTCACCGGCTCGGTGGCCTTGGCGGCCTCCTCGACGCCCGGGCGGACCTCGCAGGCCCCGAGCCGCAGGTCGGTGCCGAACCAGGCGACGACGAGGCTGACGCTCTCGACCGCCGGGGCGAGGGCCTCCATCCGGTCGAGCGCGGTGACGATGTCGGTCTGCGAGCGGCTGGCGTTGAGGTTCTCGGCGGCGAGGTCGGCGCCCAGCGCGTCGCCGCCGGGCAGGAACTGGCCGGACCTGTAGACCGGCTCGGTGGCATAGGCGAACTCGCCCGAGGCGGGGATCAGGCAGACGGCGCGGGTCAGCCCCTCGGCGGTGTCGGGATCGGCCAGCGGGCGGAACACCTCGAAGCTGAGCTGCGGGATCCGGTTGCCGAAGGCCTCCAGCGCCAGCTCCTCGAAGACGACGTAAGCCGTGCCGCGATACGCCGGCGCGGCCGCGGCGCCCATGCGCGCGACGATCAGCGGGTCGGGGTCCTGCGCCTCGTCGCCGGGGTACCAGCGCCATGTGACGGTGCCGAGGTCCAGCGGCTTGCCGTCGGCCCAGATGCGGCCGATGCCGGTGATCCCCCGCCCTGCCGGGCCTCCTCCGCCTCCATTCTCTCCACTGGAGAGAATGGTCCCTGCGGGACCGGCTTCGGAGCCTTCACAAAGCGCCACGGCGAAGCTGGCGAAGTACGCATACTCGGTGGTCCGGACCCGCGTCCCGGTCTTGCGGCCACCAATGCGCTGGGTGGAGGTGATCTTCTCCTCGCGGAAGTCGGTGGCCCAGATCAGCGTGCCGCCGATGCGCATGCGGCCGAAGATGCGGGGGATCGGGGCGCCTTCGGTGGCGGCGGTGACGCGCAGCGCCTCGAGGCGGGCTCCCTCCACCCGCTGGGCGGGCTGCAGGCGGCTGAGCAGCATGGCGTCGACGCTGCTGCCCAGCGCCGTGCCGATGGCGCCGCCGATGGTGGCCGCCGAGATCCCCAGGATCGAGCCGCCCACCATGCCGCCGACCGCCGCGCCGGCGGCCCCGAGGACCAGTGTCGCCATCAGCGCCCCCCGCGCGGGAAGAGGAAGGCCGCGACCGTCCGGCGGCGCCAGCTGCGGTCGCAGCCGGTCTCGATCACGCCGGCGCCCTGCATGGCGTGGATCATGCGGCCGCCCTCGATCAGGATGCCGCAGTGCTTGGCGAGCCGGCCCGGCGCCATGCGGAACACCAGCAGCGCGCCGGGGGCGGCAAGGTCGGGGGGGATCCCGATCATGCGGGCGCGCAGGGCCTCGAGGAGGACCTCACGCCGGCCGGTCTCACCCCAGAACGGGGTGTAGGCGGGGATCGGCCCGGCCTCGGCGCCGTGCAGCGCGCGCCAGATGCCGCGGGCGAGGCCGAGGCAGTCGCAGCCGGCGCCGCGGGTGCTGGCCTGGTGGAGATAGGGCGTGCCGACCCAGCGCCGCGCCTCGGCGATCACGAGGGCGGCCGGGGCCGGATCGAGCGCTGAAGGCAGGACCCCGCCCGCCAGCGGCTCAGAGGACCCGGCCGTCATGTCCGCCGTCCGTGGTGGCATAGCGCAGGACCGCGTCCTGCCCGGGGATATGGGGGAAGCCGCGGAAGTTGGGCACGTTGGCGAACTTCGCCGCGCAGGTGCCGAGCTGCTTGTCGCAGCC
>Ga0213836_101142_pt1 | contig 17177 bp, 14 predicted proteins | sample SWPATP03_FD_160578 | JGI IMG/M metagenome (GOLD analysis project Ga0213836, IMG submission 160578) | Coastal seawater microbial communities from Marineland, Florida, United States - SWPA TP0 #3 | ecosystem: Environmental > Aquatic > Marine > Coastal | place: USA: Florida | collected 2016-08-05
GTCCGCGAGGGAGAGCAGCTTCTTATGTTCGAGGTAGACGCTGGAGGCGGCCGCCACGACGGTTGCCAGAAGCAGGGCAATCACGACGAAGCCGATGCTCAGCACCAGCACCTGGCCCTCCTGCCGAAGGGCACGGGGCTCGTGTCCGGGGTGCCGGGTCCCTAGGTTGCGGGGCCCTGGGTGCCGGGTCCCTAGGTGGCGGGGGCCCGGGTGTCGGAATGCGACGGCAGGGATTCTCACCGGAACCTGCCCACCAGCTGAGTTGCCGATGCGCTGAGTTGGCTCGCGTTCAGGTGGAGCGCTCCGCTGAAGGGCACGAACGGCAAGGGCACCGTGAGATGGACGGTGACCGTCACCGCCGAGCCGGGCGCCAGGCAGTCCGCAGGTTCGCAGCGCGTGTCGATACTGGCGTTTTCCGCCGGCTGGCCGTAGTCGGCGAGCGCCAGGAGTACGGCTTGCTCGGCGGCGGCCCGGCCGCTTGCCGCGTCCGGTTGGGCAACGTAGACCTTGGCGGCCTGGTCAGCGGCGCCGACCACCGCGAACGAGCCGCCCTGGATCTGGCCCACGGTGATGATGAAGTAGACGAGGGGCACCATCAGCAGCAGGGACAGAAAGACGAACTCGACCACGGCGCTCCCCTGCTGTGCCCGTTCACGGCTGGATGGCGGCATGGCCGTTCACCTCCAGAAGCGCCCTTGGCCCGATGAAGCCGATGACCGGTAACGGTGCGCGGACTGTCACCTCCAGTGTGCGGATGCCCTGGTAGGTCGATTCGCTGGTGGTCACGTCCCGGGCGTACTCGGCGTTGAGCGCGGCCGTGATCAGCTGGACGGCCCGGTCCCTGGCATCGCCGGAACTGCGGTCGGCCAGTGTGCCGTACCTGGCGCCCGAGGCGGCGGCGTCGATCAGCGTGTTTCGGACGTGGAGGATCAAGGTGAGCTGGACGATGGCGAGGAAGAACAGCGTCAGCAAGGAGCCGATCAGCACGAAGTCCACCACGGCGGCGCCGTGCTCACGGCCGTTACCGCGCCCAAGGTCGCTGCCGTGTTCAGGGTCATTGCCGTATTTAAGGTCCGTGCCGTGTTCAAGGTCGCTGGTGTGGCGGGCGTTCGCCTCGCGCCGGCTGCCGTTGTTGCGGCCCTCGCCGGCGCGTGTCACGGGGAACCGCCGGGCCTGCGGGCGCCCTGTACCGCCACCGGCTACTGTCCGACCTTGTCCATGGCCTGGTTGAAGAGCCCCTCCAGCGCCGGACCGGCGAGCGCCAGCAGGGCGGCTACCAGGACTGCCGACATCAGAGTAATCATCACCCAGCCGGGAACGTCTCCTCGCTCGGCAGAGCCCGCTCCCCCTGCAGTGTGATCCCCTGGCTGTGGCCGCCGCGCAGCCGGCCACGTCAACATGCTCAGCGTGCAAGCCACCAACACCACCCGAGTTCCGAAGTTCTTCAAAGTGTCCTCTTTCCTGGTTTTTCTGGTCCCTCTGGATTTCTGGTTTGCGGTCTGCCGGCCTGCCGGTGTTTCGCCCCTCATACGCCGTGATGCTTCTTTGCCCGATCGTTGCGTCGGGCCTGCCGCGGCCGGGTTCGAACGGGCCGGGCCGCGGGGCGTTCCTCCTATCCTGTTCGCTCCTCATATGGCTTTTCTTGGGCCCTTACGTACCAGCCCGACTGTCCCCCTTGCCTGTGCGTCATCGCCATGCCGGCCGGTCCTAGAGTCCGAGACTGATTGCGGCCAGGCCGGGGAAGACAGCGAAGATGACGGTGAGCGGAAGCACGCCGAAGACGAGCGGCACCATCATCCCGATTTCCTTCTTGCCGGCGGACTCCATGAGTTCCCTCTTGGCGGTGTCCCGGACATCCTGCGCCTGCGCCCGGAGGACGTCAGCGAGGGGCGTTCCGCGCTCCACGGCCACGATCACTCCGTCGACAAAGCGGACCAGGGGCCCCTGATTCGTCCTGGACGAGAACTCCCGCAGGGCTTCAACGAGCGGCTTGCCGGCCCGGGTCTCGGCGAGGACGCGGCTGAATTCCTGAGAGAGCTCGCCCTGGGCGCTGCGGCAGACCCGGTCCAGCGCACCGGTGGCACTTTCGCCGGCGCTGACGGCCAGAGCCATGAGTTCGGCAATACTGGGAAACTCCGCCATCATCCGGGCCTCCCGTTTCTTGATGTGCGCGCCCAGCAGGTAATCCCGGAACAGGAACCCGCCAACGGCGCTCCCCAGGACTGCCACCACTGCGACAAACGGGCTGAAGTGGCCGACGTAGCCGGCGAGCGCCACGACGCTGACGGCCAGGACGAAGCCGCCAGCCGCCCACAAGAGCTGCTCAGCCCGGAAGTCCACCGCCGTCTTGGCACTGCCGGCCCGGGCTAGTCTGCGGTTCAACGCCGTGGAGCCCAGGTTGATTCGGCCCAAGGATCTGACACCGTCGCGGAGCGCAGGGCGGAGGATCCGTTCCAGGGGCCCGAACGGGGTGACATTCCTCGGGGCAGTGCGCAGCAGTCGGGATTCCAGGTTGTGGGTTCTCAACTGCGGACCGATACGTTCGACGAACGTCGTCGGACGCATGAAGGGAAGCCTCACCAGGAACAGCCAAAGTCCGGCACCTAGGATTACCCCGCACACCGTGGCGCCCGCCATCGTCCCCGTCATCGGAGCACCCGCTGTTCTTCCGGCAGCGCACCGATGCGCAACATGATGGCGTAGGAAGCCAGGGAGACAGCAAGGCCGCCCAGCAGCACGGCGGCCCCTGCCGGGGTGTTGTACGCCGTCACGGCCTCCGGACGGCTTGCCAGTAACACCAGGACAATCCAGGGCGCAGCCACGGCCAGGCGTGCGGCGTTGACAGTCCAGGACTGCCTTGCCTCCAGTTCGCTCCTGGTCCGGGCGCTCTCCCGGAGGAATTCTGCGAGGGTGCCCAGCAGCCGCCCGAGATCCGAGCCGCCCACCTCCCGGGTGAGCCGGAGCGCCTCGACGATCCGGTCCGCAACGGGATCGGCAAGGCGTTCCTTGAGCCGGGTCAGCGAGGGATCGAACTGGCCTCCGGAACGGTAGTCGGAGCCGAAGTCCACAAACACGTGCCGAAGCTCCACCGGCCCCTTCTCGCCAAGCTGGATAAGGGCCTCGGGCAGTGACAGGCCGGCCCTGATGGCCGACCGGAGATGATCAACGACGTCGGGCCAGAGCTGGCGGAGGACAGCCGTGCGCTTTCTGGCGCGCCACCGGACCATCGCCATCGGCAGCCAGCCGCCGAACAGGCCAAAGCAACCCGAAATGGGCCAGGACGCTGTCACTGCGAAGAAGGCGAGGGTTGTGAAGGCCCCGATCCCAAGGCACGATGCGAGGAGCCCTGCCGCGCTGACCTTTTCGATGCCTGCCGTCCGCAACAGGTCCTCAATGCGGCTGGTCCGGGGTTTGCGCCGGGCCCTCTCGGGTTGCTCCCACGCGGACCACCAGATCAGCAAGAGTCCGGCCCCGCCCAGCATCCCCAGGAGCGGCGCCATCAGCGCGGCTCCAGCAGCGCCGCGACGTCGAAGCCGGATCGGGCAAACTTTTCCGCGGCGGGCATGGAGTTGGCCTTCGGCTGAAGTTGCCCGTCCGACATCGAGAACACCATGGAGGATTCGATGATGCCGTTTTCCACCCGGCGGCCCAATGACAGGATCTCCGTGACCTGCCGCCGTCCGGTGGCGTGCCTGCTGCAATGGACCACCAGATCAATGCAGGACGCCACGGTGGGAACCACGAAGGCGCTGGAAATGTTGTCGCCGGCGAGCAACGGCAGCGTACAGATCTTCGTCACCGCGTCGTGGGCAGAGTTCGCATGGACGGTGCACATTCCTGGAAGCCCCGAATTCAAGGCGATGAGCATGTCCAGGCTCTCGGCCTCCCTGACCTCCCCGACCACCAGCCGGTCCGGGCGCATCCGCAAAGCCTCTTTGACGAGCCGCCGCAGCGGAATCTCGCCCTGTCCCTCCAGGTTCGGCTGCCGGCACTGGAGCCCCACGACGTCGCGGAGCGGAAACTGCAGTTCGAAGATCTCCTCCACCGTGATGACGCGCTCGCGGGTGCCGATGCTCGCGGCCAGGCAGTTGAGCATGGTGGTCTTGCCGGCCTGGGTGGCCCCCGAGACCAGGATGTTGAGGCCGCTCGCGACGGCCGCACCGAGAAACCTGGCCGCCTGCGGGCTCAGCGTTCCCAGTTCCACCAGATGTTCCAGCCGGCTGGCCTTCACCACGAACTTGCGGATATTGATGGCCCAGTGGCGCCGGGTGACATCCGGGATCACCACGTGGAGGCGCGAGCCGTCCGGGAGCGCCGCATCCACGAACGGGGAGGACATGTCCAGCCGCCGGCCGGAACTCTTCAGCATCCGTTCCACGAGGTCCCGGACCTGCTGGTCCGTCAGTGACACGGAGGTCAGTTCCGATTCGCCGTTGCGCGCCACATAAATCTCATTCGGCGCGTTGAGCCAGATTTCCTCGATGCCCGGATCGTCCAGGAGCGGCTGGAGCGCGCCAAACCCCGCCACAGCGTCGAAGACGAATCTCCGGGCCAACTCCAGCGGACCCAGCGGCGGCAGCGGCGCGAGGAGCGCCCGTTCGTCGTAATCGCTGACCGCCGCTTCGACCAGGCGCCGGACTTCCCCGGACTGCCGCAGGGGGTCCAGGCCGCGACGGCGGATCAGCTCGCGGACCTCGTCCTCGACAATGCGCACAGCCTCCACGTGGCCCCCAATATGACTGACGCCCCACTGCCGAGGCGATGAAAGTGGCTTAAACCTAGGCGGCACTGCCCGGCCGGGCAAGGGGTGCTGCGTCCTTATGTGGATAACCGCCACCGCGGCGGAACAACACCTTTCTCACCGGTCACAGCAGGCTCATTGGCCTCACGTCTGGACGGCGCTGGAGCGGCTGGTCGGGCGGACAGCGCTTTTGTACCCGGTGCCCGGTAGCCCTACGATCGACGGGGGACAGACGGGCCCCGGCGTCCCGACGCGGCATTCTGCGCGAATCTTCATGAGCAGCATTCCGGCGGGGCGCTTCAAGGGCGCTGGACGCGTCTCATCACTGTGAAACGGTGCACTGAATCCATGAGTCTTCCCTTGCGCAAAGCGCAGCGGCCCCGCCAGGCGAATCCGGCGCAGTCCAAGCCCCCCGCACGGGTCCTGCGCTTCGGCATCATCTTCCTGATCCTGTCGATCTTCAGCACGTTGTGGAGCCTCGCGTCCCCCCTGATGTCGGTCCCCGACGAACCGGCCCACACGATCAAGGCCGCCGCCGTGGCCCGGGGGCAGTTCCTCGGCACGTCCGGACAGACCCAGGGAGAACAGCTTCAGGTGGTGGTGCCCAAGTACATCGCCGACACCCAGTCCCTAACCTGCTTCGCCTTCAAAGTGATCGTCACCGCGGACTGCTCCCCCGGGCTGGATTCCGCAGACCGGCAGCCGACGACGGCAGGCACGTCCGCCGGCAACTACAACCCCCTGTACTACCTGGTGGTGGGCCTGCCCTCCACGATCCTGAGCGGCGAGCCGGCCATCTACGCCATGCGGATCCTCAGCGGATTGCTGTGCTCTTTGTTCCTCGCTGCCACGCTCCTCGCCACCACCCAGTTCGCCAACCGGCGCTGGCCCGTCGCGGCCGCGGGAATCGCCGTCACGCCCATGGTTCTCTACCTCTGCGGGTCCATCAACCCGAATGCCTTGGAGATCGTCACCACGTCCGCAGTGTTCGTGAACCTGTGCCTGGTCCTGGAGAATGTGCGGGAGCTGTCCCGGTTCCGGTTCAACATCGTTGTTGTGGGGGTCGCGGCCGCCGTCCTGGCCAACACCCGGGCGTTGTCACTACTGTGGTTTGCCCTGGCTGTCATTGCCGCCCTGCTCATGTTCCCGTCCCGGGATCTTCTGCTCCTGGTGAAGAACAAGCTCGTCCTGGCCATGGCGGCCCTGATTGCCGTCGCGGCGGCCCTCGGCCTCCTGTGGCTCAAGACGGCCAACACCCTCGCCAGCCTGCTGGGCACCCCCGGTACCGTCACCCCGGAGCAAGCCTTCGGCACCATGCTTGAGCGGACATTCGACATCGCGGCCTCCTACGTGGCCCAGCTCGGCTGGCTGGACACCAACGGTCCCACCGGCGTCTACTTTTGGTGGTCCTGCCTCACCGGGGCACTCATGGTCGCCGCGGTGTCCGTCAGGCCCTGGCGCCCACGGCTCGGATTCGTCGTGCTGCTCGCCGCTGCGATCGCCATCCCGCCAATCCTTCAGGCCCAGGTGGTCACGGAGCTGGGCTACATCTGGCAAGGCCGCTACCTTTTGCCCGTGATTGTCCCGATGCTGCTGGCCGCGGGACTGGCCCTTCGCATCCACCCGTTTCCTGACTCGCTCTTCGCGCGGAGAATTACGATGTGGGCGATCGGGCTCACCGCGGCCGCGCACACCGCGGTGTTCGCCAATGCCTTGCGCAGGTACGGAGTCGGAATATCCACCGAAGCCAACTGGGCGGACATGTTCGGGGCAACCAAGTGGGAGCCCCCGCTGGGCTGGCTCCTGTTGACTCTTGCCTATCTGGCCGTGACAGCCGTGGCGGGAGTCCTGCTGTACCGCCAATTGTCGCCCGGCCAGCCACCGGCCGGGGAGCCCGTCAAGGACGGAAGAAGCCTCAGCTAATCCCGGTGATGGGGGCCGCTGGCAGGGGTTCCGGAGGCGTCGAGGTCGACGATGTCGCCGTCTGGCTCCGGCGCGGGCTTGAAGATCCAGTGCTTGTAGAGCAGGAAGTTCCACGCGGTCGTGGCGATGGTCGCGATGACCTTGCCGAGCGCGTAGGACTGGCCGGCCCCGGCGGCGAGATTGACCATCACGTCTGTTGCCACGACATTGAACGCGACGAGTGCCCCGTATTTGACGAAGCTGACATGGGCCCGGGCGCCGGACTGGAAGGTGAAGTTCTTTTGGACGAAGAAGTTGAAGACCAAGCTGGTGAGGAAGGCAATCGGCGTGGCAATCCACAGATCGACATTACCCACCTCATGAAGGAGGGCCAGGAGTCCGAGGTCGATGGCGAAGGAAAGCCCTCCCACCACGAGGAACTTGACCAGGAAGCCGTCGCGCACAATGGTCTTCATGCGGTGAGCAAGGCTCACAATTCAGTCCCCATTGTTCGAACCTACCGCCTGTAATCGTTGATGTGTCCGGGCGCCTTCATCCACCGGGACATCCGGCAAGTCTAGACCAGCACCGCGTGCCGTGCAGACTCCGGTGACGTGTTCCGGCACCCCCTCGACACCGTGGGACCGGCTAGGGTAATAAGGAACGGTTTCGGAGGCATTCCGGAACAGGAAGGGATTTTCTTTGCGCAATCGGTCCACGGGCGGAGCTCTCGCCTGCATTCTGCTGCTTGGAATCGGAGTGACCGGATGCTCCGGAGGAACGCCGGTCAGCGAGGTCCGGGGATCTCTGACGGCGATCGGCACGCCCGTGCAGAAGGGGCCGATCGAGGCCTGGAGCAACGCCTGGAGCAAGGAACTCACCGCCACGTCGCTCAACTACTCCCCGGACGGATCCGGCGTCGGGCTGACGGCCCTGGCCACGCGCCAAGCCTACTTCGCCGCACTGGACGGTCCCCTGACAGCGGAACAGCAGAACCAGACCAAGGACGTGTGCGGGCCGGCGGGCGCATTCTCCGTTCCCGTTTCCGTGACCTCCATCGGCGTCGCACTCAACAATCCGAGCCTTCGGAACGTCAAGCTGACCCGCGAAGTCCTGGCCGGGATCTTCTCCGGCTCCATCACCCGCTGGGACGCGCGTGAGATCGCGGACATCAACCCCGACATCACCCTCCCCTCGGACGACATCGCCCCCATCGTGGCCACGGAGCCCAGCGTGGAAACGGAAGCGGCCACAAAGTACCTCAGCGCCGACCCCGCGTGGACCTCGGGCGTATCCGCCACCTGGCCGAAGACCGATAACGGCAACACTGTCACCGTCAAGAAGCACTCCGACCTTGCCGACAAGGTCGACAAGACCCCCGGCGGCATCGCGTTCATGGACCTCGGCTCGATCGGCAGCCGCTTCGAAACCGCCTTGCTCTCCTTCGGCGGAGGTTACGTCCGCATGTCCAAGGACTCCGCCGCCACGGCCGCCCAGGAGGGCACCACCCGGACACTGCCGACCGGGGTGGAATTCACTCTGCCCGAGACAAGCAACCAAGGCTACGCCCTCGGCGTCGTCGGCTACCAGGCCTTCTGCGGTAAGTATTCAAACCACCAGCTGAGCACGCTCGTAAAGTCCTGGGGCACCTTTGTCCTCAGTTCCGACGGCCAGGTGTCCTCAACGTACTTCGCCAGTGTCGCCTCCCCCAGCGAAGAGGCCATTCGGGAATCCAAAAAGCTGATTGACACGATCGGGGACGCACAGTGATTCACGCAACCGAGGCGGCCCGCACGTCACCGGCAGGCTCAGTGCCCGGCGACCGGCCCGGGAAGGCCCGGCGGTTCGCGCTGTCGGCAACCACCCGCGGCGGCATGGGCTTCTTCCTTCCCGTCTTCGCCCTCCTGTCCCTCCTCATCACCCTGTGGATCCTGGCCACCCCCCTCATGGCCTATCCGGACGAACCCTCGCACACCATCAAGGCGGCCGCAGTGTCCCGGGGCCAGTTCTTCCCGGGCCCCGGCGAATCGTTCGGCCACGGCGTCCATGTGCAGGTTCCGTCCTACATCGCCAACGTGCAGGCGCAGATGTGTTTCCCCTTCCAGGTGACGAAACCGGCAGGCTGCGCCCCGGCGATCCCCCTCGATGACAACGACCTCACCATCGGTGTGACGTCGGCCGGACTGTACAACCCCTTCTACTACTGGCTTGTCGGGCTCCCCAGCCTCGTCATGTCGGGCGCCCCGGCGATCTACGCCATGCGCATCGTCAGCGGCCTGCTGTCCGCAGCCTTCTACGCAGCCGGCTTCACGGCCCTGTACCGATTGCGCCACCCCAAGTGGCCGCTCGTTGCGGCCGCCATATCGACGACGCCGATGGTCCTGTTCCTGGGCAGCGGCATCAATCCAAATTCGCTGGAAATCGCGGCCTCCATGGCGGCCTTCTGCGGGCTGGTGTCCGTGCTGGAGAACTCGCGGCACCTGGAGCGCGCCCGCCCGGGCATCCTGACGGTCGGCATCGCGGCCGCGACTCTCGCGAACACCCGCAACATATCCCTGTTGTGGCTGCTGTGCGGCGCGATCGTTGCCTGCCTCTTCTTCCGGCGCGCTGACATCGTCGCCATCTTCAGGAACCGGGTGGTGCTGGTGGTAACCGCGCTGGCTACGGTGGGCATCGTCCTGGGCGTGGCGTGGAATTTCCTGATGCTCCGGGCACCGGCTTCGGCCGGCGAAGCCCCGGCCGGGATCTCCAACGTTGCCGGCGAGGTGCGGCCGTACAACGCGTTCCTGACGATGATGGACAAGTCCTTCGACTTTGTCGGCCAGTACATCGGCGTTGCGGGGTGGCTGGACGCACCGGTTCCGCAGGCTGTCCAGATGTTCTGGAGCATGCTGCTCATCGGGCTCATGCTCACGGTCATGCTGGTCCGGCCCTACCGGCTGCAGGCTGCCTTCTGGGTGGCGGTCGCGTTGCTGGCGGTGGTCCCTGCCGTGGTGCAGGCGGCCCTCATCAACACCACCGGCTTCATCTGGCAGGGCCGCTACAGCCTGCCGCTGTTCACGATCGCGGTCATCTCGGCCGGGCTCGCCATGCGGTTCCGGCCGTTCGGACAGCGGCCGCAGAGCATGACCATCGCCCGGATCCTGCTGGTGGCCGGCTGCGTCGCGCACGCCTATGCCTTTGTGAACGTTCTCCGGCGCTATGTTGTGGGCATCCAGGAAACGGCCAACTGGCAGACCATGTTCACCGTGCCGGGCTGGCAGCCGCCGCTGACCTGGGAGGTCCTCACCCTGGCCTTCACCGCGGCAGTCCTGCTCTGCGCCTCCAAGCTGTTCAGCTACCTTTTCCCGGGCCATACTCTGCTCCCGAAGCGGCCCTGGCCGTCCAGGACCAGGCGTGCCCGCAAGCGTCCCGCTGCCGAGGCCGCGGCCGGCTGAGCCCGCCCGCTCCCCCGGCGCCAGCACCGAAAAGACCCGTCCACGCAGCGCGTGAACGGGTCTTTTCGCAGTGGGCCCCGGCCGCAGGCCTCAGTGCTGGGGAACCGTAGCCCCCATGTACTCCCTGAGCCGGTCGGAGGACAGCGGCGGGACGAACCCGGCGGCCTTGATCTTGTCCAGCTCGAGGACGCTGTTCAAGGGACGCGGCGAAACGGTCTTGCCCTTGAAGTATTCCTCCGTGCTGACACCGGTCACGGCGTCCCGCGGCTTGCCGGCGAGCTCGTAGACATCCGCGGCGATGTCCGCCCAGGACTGCGGTTCACCGTCGTTGCTGAGGTTGTAGACGCCGTACTCGGCGCCCGACTCCAGCAGGTGCCGGATGCCGGCGGCGATGTCTTCCGTGAAGCTCAGCCGCCCGATCTGGTCATCCACCACTGACGGTTCGATGCCGCGGCCGGCCAGCGAGGCCATGGTGCGGACGAAGTTGTTGCCTTCGCCGATCACCCAGCTGGTGCGCACGATGTAGTGCCGGGGCACCACGCTGACCACGGCGGCCTTGGTCTGGCCGTAGACGCCCAGCGGCGCCAGGGGCTCCGCTTCGTCGTGGCTGGCGCGCGTGCCGTCAAAGACATAGTCCGAGGACACGTGGACCAGCGTGAGGTCGTGTTCGACGGCGGCGCGGGCCAGCCGCGCGACGGCGGTGACGTTGACCGCCCAGGCGGCGGCGCGGCCCTCCGCCGACTCGGCGGCATCCACCGCGGTGTAGGCCGCGGCGTTGATGATCGCGGAATAGTTCTTCCAGTTGCGAGCGGCGAAAGCGTCTCCGCTGCCGAGGTCAAACTCGCCCCGGCCGGCAAACTCAACCGACGGGTCGCCGTCGTACTGCCGGCGCAGGGCCGTGCCGAGCTGGCCGTTGGCGCCGACCACGAGGATCTTCTTCGGCGGCATCGGGGTGACGTCCGCCAGGCGCGGGTGCGCCTTGTCCTTGTCCGAGAGCTCGGCCTCCTCCAGCGGGACCGGCCAGCTGATGGCCGCGGTCTCGTCGGCGAGGTTCAGGAACGTGTACTGGCCCTGGGCGTCGGCGGACCAGTGGTCGTTGACGAGGTAGGTGTAGGCGGTGTTGTCCTCCAGCGTCTGGAAGGCGTTTCCCACCCCGCGGGGAATGAAGATTGCCTGGCTGGGATCCATCTCGGCGGTGAACACCGCGCCGAAGGTGGGGCCCTCGCGCAGGTCAACCCAGGCGCCGAAAATCCTGCCGGTGGCCACGGAGATGAACTTGTCCCACGGCTCGGCATGGATGCCGCGGGTGGTGCCGGCCGATTCGTTGAACGAGATGTTGTTCTGCACCGGACGGAAGTCCGGCAGGCCGAGGGCCACCATCTTTTCCCGCTGCCAGTTCTCCTTGAACCAGCCCCGGTTGTCACCGTGGACCGGTAGGTCGTAGAGGACGACGCCGGGAATCGGGGTTTCGTGTGCGGTGAGCTTCTTCGAGAACTCGATCGACATGGTCTACTGGCCCTGTTCCTTGTACTTGGCTTCCGTGGCGGCCTTCTGCGGACGCCACCAGTCCTCGTTGTTCCGGTACCAGGCGATGGTGTCTTCGATGCCGGCGTCGAAGTTGGAGAACTTCGGCTCCCAGCCGAGTTCGTCGCGAAGCTTGGCGGAGTCGATCGCGTAGCGCATGTCGTGGCCGGGCCGGTCCACCACGTGGTCGTAGGCGTCCGGCGCCTGCCCCATGTGCTTGAGGATCAGCTCGACGACGTCCTTGTTGTTCTTCTCGCCGTCGGCGCCGATCAGGTAGGTCTCCCCGATCCGGCCCTTGGCGATGATCGCCAGGACTGCGGACGAGTGGTCATTGGCGTGGATCCAGTCGCGGACGTTCTCGCCCTTGCCGTAGAGCTTGGGGCGGATGCCGTCGATCACGTTGGTGATCTGGCGCGGGATGAACTTCTCCACGTGCTGGTACGGGCCGTAGTTGTTCGAGCAGTTGCTGATGGTCGCCTGCAGGCCGAAGGACCGCACCCAGGCGCGGACCAGCAGGTCCGAGCCAGCCTTGGTGGAGGAATACGGGCTGGAGGGGTTGTACGGGGTGTTCTCGGTGAACCGCTCCGGGTCGTCGAGCTCGAGGTCGCCGTAGACCTCGTCGGTGGAGATGTGGTGGAAGCGCTTGTTGTGCTTCCGGGCGGCCTCGATCAGGGTGTAGGTCCCGATGATGTTCGTGTCCAGGAACGGACGGGGATCGTGCAGTGAGTTGTCATTGTGGGATTCGGCCGCGTAGTGCACCACGACGTCGGTCCCGGCAACCAGGCCGTCGACCACAGCGGCGTCACAGATGTCACCCTGCACCAGCGTGAAGCGGTCTGCAGGAAGGCCCGCCAGCGACTCCACGTTGCCCGCGTAGGTGAGCTTGTCGAGGACAGTGACGTGGTGGTCTGTGTTCTCCAGAACGTAGTGGACAAAATTGGAACCGATGAAACCGGCACCGCCGGTGACGAGGAGTTTCTGCATGAGGCCAGCTTACCGGCTGCCGAAATTCTCCCCTCCCGACGGCGGACACACCAGATGCAACATTGGCCACAGTGGTAACGCTGATGGCAATTGGTTACTCTTTACGCACATACGGGGGTGATCTTGGCCTCTGTCCAGATCCTCCGGAGTAATGGTGAAGATGATCAAAATCCACAAACTACGGACCGCCGCGGCACTTTGCTTGCCTTTCGCGCTGGCGCTGACCTGGGCTAACCCCGCTGCTGCGGCGCCGGCCCCCAGCCCCTCCCCTGCTGTCACCACAAAGGCCCCCGCGCCCGCCGGTACCGCGGCCACCGCAACCGCCAAACCGACGGCGACGGCGGCCGCCAGCACCGCCGCACCGGCACCCGCGCCCAAGACGGCAACCACCCCCGCCGCGCCGACGTCGACGGCGTCCCCGTCAGCCCAGGCGGCCAAAGCGCAAGCCGCGGCCGCGGCGCAGTCCGCGCCGGAACAGGGCCAGGCACGAATGGGCCGCGCCGGCCTGAACCCGGCGACGGCGTCGGCGGCCATGGCCAGGACGCAGCAGGCCGCCGTGGCCCAGGCCACCGAGCCGTGGGTGGCGGAGCAGCCCTTCGACACCCGCGGGCAGCCCCTGGGCCTGGATGTCAGCTCCTGGCAAGGCAGCGTCAACTGGTCCTCCGTCCGGGCCAACGGCGCCCGCTTCGCCTACGTCAAGGCCACGGAGGGCACGAACTATCTGAACAGTGAATTCGGGGCGCAGTACACGGGCGCGAGCTCCGTGGGCCTGCTCCGCGGCGCCTACCACTTCGGCCGCCCGGACGCTTCCGGCGGCGCCGCCCAGGCCCAATTCTTCGTCAACAACGGCGGCGGCTGGTCCGCCGACGGCGTGACGATGCCCCCGGTCCTGGACATCGAGGACAACCCCTACGCCGGCCTGAACCGCTGCTACGGCAAGACCCCCGGGCAGCTGGCCACCTGGGTCAGGGACTTCACCCAGACCGTGTACCGCATGACCAACAAACAGGCCATGATCTACACCAGCTACTACTTCTGGCGCGACTGCCTGGGCAACACCAGCGAATTCAGCCAGGTGAACCCGCTGTGGCTGGCCTCCTATTACACGAACTCCCCGGCCGTTCCCGGCGGCTGGCCCACTTACACCGTTTGGCAGTACGCCAACGCCTACGCGGACGCTTCGCAGACGGTCAGGGCCACGTTCCCCGGCGACCAGAACGTCTTTAACGGTTCACAGGACCAGCTGCGGAAACTCGCCTCCACGCCGGACACCTACCCGATCGGCCTCATTCCGGGCGCCACCCTGCTGAGCGGCAAGTGGGCCGGTGACGGCAAGTCCTACACCGGCTGGTTCAAGGACGGATACTGGTGCCTGCAGATGCCCTCGGCGCCGCGACGCTGCTTCGGTTATGGCAACCCGGGCGACAAGCCCGTCGTCGGGGACTGGAACGGTGACGGCCGGGCCGGGATCGGCATCTTCCGGAACGGCATGTGGTGGCTCGTGGATGACATCAACACCAGGGCCATCACGAAGGTGGTGGGTTTCGGAGTCGGATCCGACACCCCGATCGTTGGCGACTGGAACGGCTCCGGCCGCGACGGGATCGGCATCTGGCGCAACTCAAGCTTCCAGGTCAGCTACAGCGTCAATAATCCGGTGGTCAATGAGTACTCCGGTTTCGGCATCCCTTCCGACACGCCGATCGTCGGCGACTGGGACGGGGACGGGAAAACCAGCATCGGCGTGTGGCGCAAGGGCGAGTGGTGGCTCAGCAACCGCATCAAGTCCCCGGTTGTGTCCAACTTCATCGCCTTCGGGGTCAGCACGGACCGTCCCATCACCGGCGACTGGAACGGGGACCGGCTGACCACCGTGGGCATTGTGCGCGGCAACAGCTGGCAGCTGACCAACAGCCTCGCCAAGCGGACGGTGGACATCTCCTACTTCTAGGAACACCCGAGGACGTGAAGGCCCGGGACCGCGTGGTCCCGGGCCTTCATTCTGCCCGGAGCCGCCGGCGGGCCTCGACCATCAGGCGGAGCAGCACCACCCGTGCGGCCAGGATGACACCGAGCGAACGCCAGCCGCGCGGGGTGGCATTGCTCTCATGCAGCCTTCGCAGGAGGGTCGGGGCGTCCAGGTGGCGGATCGAGCCGGCGGTGTTGCCGAGGATCGCAAGCCAGAGGTCGTGGGATTCACGCAGATAGGGCGGCACCGGGACGAAGCTGCCGAGGACTTCGCGGCGGAAGGCCATGCCGCAGCCGTAGTAGGCGCGGTAGCCCACCAGGATGCCCCAGAGGTTGGCCCGGTGGCGGCCGCTGTCGGCCGCGCGGAGCCGGGGAATCGGGGGCCTGTCGCCGCCGCCGAGCACATCGAAGTTGCTGGCCACGACGGCGTGCGTCGCCAGGGCGTCCAGCATGGCGTCCAGCCGGCCTTCGATCCACACGTCGTCCTGGTCCGCGAGGAAGATTGCGGCGCCGCGGCTGGCCTGCACGGCCTGCTCGAAGGAACGGACGTAGCCCTGGTTGGCGGCAGCGCGGATCAGGCGGATCCTCGGATCGGTGAACTCCCGGATCCTCGCCACCGTGTCATCTTTTGAAGCGTCGTCCACGATCACGATCTCGTCGTCCGGGCCCAACTGGGCCAGGATCGAGGCGAGCTGCTCCGCCACGAACTCCGCGCCGTTGTACGTTGCCATGCAGATGCTGGCCCGGAGCGGAACGTCGGGCAACCGGTTCTGATCGTTCATCTGCACCATCCTAGGGGACCGCAGGGAGCCGCCGGGCATCCCGTAGGATCGAGGGACGATGTCTAAGAAACAAGGATTCCGGCTCGAATGAGAACCGTACTGCTACGACTTTCAGGGTTCACCATTCTGCCCCTGCTGTCCTTGATCACTCCGCTCCTGCTCATCCCGGTCATCTCGGGCTTCGTCGGCGGCGAAGGAATCTCCAGCGTCATCTCCGGGCAGGCGATCGGCACCTTCGCCGCCACCGTACTGATGTGGGGCTGGAACGTGGACGGGCCCGTGGCCGTCGCCCGGGCAGCCAGCAGCTCCGACCGGGCCGGCGTCTACCTGCGCAGCATCCGGACCCGGCTGATACTCCTTGTCCTCACCCTGCCGGCCGCCGCGGCCATCGCAGCGATCGTCGCCGTTCCCGCGTTCCGTTGGGAAGCCGTGGCAATGACCTGCGCCGTCGCCATCGCCGGGATGTCGCCGTCGTGGTTCTGCATCGGCATGGGCCAGCCCCGGCTGCTGGCCGTCTACGACACCGTCCCGCGCTTCGTCGCCACTGCCCTGGCCGTCCCCGTGCTGCTGATCAGCCACCAGCTCTGGTACTACACGGGCCTGCTCGCCGCCATGACCCTGGCCTCCCTCGTGGTGTTTCACCGGACCTACTCCCCCGGAGGAAACTGGTGGCCCCGCGATTTCCGCGGTGCCGTCCGGGAGTTGGGCGCCCAGGGGCGAACGGCGGGCATCAGCCTCGCCGGCAATGCCTACGCCTCCACTCCCGCTCCCATCGCGACCGCCAGCACCGCGCCGGCGGCCTCGAGCAGCCTGGCGACGGCAGACACGCTCTACCGCTTCGGCCTGTTCACCGTCGTGGCCCTCGGCAATGCCTTCCAGGGCTGGACCCTTGAACGCGGAGCGACCGGCCGCAAGAAGCGCCACCTGGCAGCCATCTGGTCCCACATCGGGCTGGGTGTGATCGGCGCGGCCGTCCTGACGGTCGCCGGGCCGTTTGTCAGCAGCCTCCTTTTCGCCGGCCAGGCCCAGGCCACCACCGAGTTGTGCCTCTACTACGGCCTCGCCTTCCTGTTCCTGAGCGCCAGCACCCCGTTCATCCGCAACCTGCTCATCCCGGCCGGCCAACAGGGACTGGTGCTTCGCTGGACGCTGATTTCGGCCGTCTTCGGAGTCGCAGCCATGATCTATGCCGGGTCCACTGGGAACGCCCCGGGCATCGCGCTGGGCATGGCCCTGAGCGAAGCTATCCTGTTCGTGACCTTGCTGATTCCGGGGTCGAAACTGCTCGCCACAGAAAGCATGGAGCCCGTTGTCGCCGAATAATCCGTCGCCGAATGATCCCTCCCCCAGCGTCGCCGCCGTCGTCGCCGCCTACCGCCCCGATCCGTCCTTGACCGACACCGTGCGGGCCCTCCAGCAGCAGGTGGGGCACGTCGTCGTCGTGGACGACGGATCACCTGCCGGGTCCGAGGCCGTCCTGGCGGCCCTCGCGGACGCCGGAGCCCTGGTGGTCCGGCAGCAGCAGAATTCCGGGATCGCGGCCGCCCTGAACGCCGGCGTGGCGGCGGCGCGGGCCCGCTGGAACCCGGACTTCTTCCTCACGCTGGACCAGGACTCCCGTCCCACCGGCGAGTACGTCCGGCGGGGACTGGCCACCTACGCGCAGGCCACCGCCGCCGGTGTGGGGGTCGGCTTCGTGACGGCCGCTTCGTACAGCGGACACCCCATCCCCGTGCTGCACGCCGACGGCCGGTTCGTTCACGCCTTCGATCCGATGCAGTCCGGCTTCCTCATCCCGCGCTCCACCGTGGACAGGCTCGGCCCCTTTGAGGAGGCCCT
>Ga0213836_101144_pt1 | contig 17134 bp, 15 predicted proteins | sample SWPATP03_FD_160578 | JGI IMG/M metagenome (GOLD analysis project Ga0213836, IMG submission 160578) | Coastal seawater microbial communities from Marineland, Florida, United States - SWPA TP0 #3 | ecosystem: Environmental > Aquatic > Marine > Coastal | place: USA: Florida | collected 2016-08-05
CGCGTATAGGCAAGGTTGCAGCGGCCATGACAGCGACCATGCTTGTGGAGAAGTTCGGAGTTACCCACATCCTGTTTACGGGTGTGGCCGGTGCCGGCGACAAATCGATCCAGGTGGGCGACATCGTCGTCGCCGAATCGCTGGTGCAGCACGACATGGATGCCAGCCCCTTATTTCCCCGTTTCGAAGTGCCGTTGACGGGTTTGACGCATTTTCCAGCGGATCGTCCCTTGAGCACGCGCCTGCTCGATGCGGCCCATGCCTTCCTGGACGACGATTTCGAGGCGGTGATCGATCCGCTGGAAAAGGCGGCCTTCGGGCTGACCCGGCCACGCATCCACCGCGGCCTGATCGCCAGCGGCGACCAGTTCGTCAACGACCGCGCCCACATCAACGCCTTGAATGCGGCTTTGCCGGGCCTGGTGGCGGTCGAAATGGAAGGGGCGGCGGTGGCGCAGGTCTGCTACGAGCTGGGCGTGCCCTGCGCGGTCATCCGTACGATTTCGGACAACGCCAATGAAAACGCGGCCACCGATTTTTTACGTTTCGTAAAATCGGTGGCCGCGCGGTATGCCTATTTCATCGTCCAGCGTTTTTGCCTGCAGGACGATGCTGTGTTGGAAGTAAATCAGGCCAGCAGGGAATCGGCCGGCACGTAATCGTAGCCCAGGGTCTGGGCCACCGCCTGATACGTCACCTGGCCCAGGCAGACATTCAGACCCTGGCGCAGGTGGGCGTCATCCAGTAAGGCGCGGCGCCAGCCTTTGCTGGCCAATGCAACGGCATGCCCGATGGTTGCGTTGTTCAGCGCGAAGGTCGAGGTACGGGCCACGGCGCCCGGCATGTTCGCCACACAATAGTGAACGACGCCGTCGACGACATAGGTCGGGACGGCGTGGGTGGTCGCATGCGAGGTTTCGAAGCAGCCGCCCTGGTCGATCGCCACGTCGACCACGACCGCCCCCTTCTTCATGCGTGAAATCATGCTGCGCGTGACCAGTTTCGGCGCCGCCGCTCCCGGCACCAGCACGCCGCCGATCACGAGGTCGGCCGCCAGCACCGCTTCCTCGATCGCGTGCGAGGTCGAATACAGGGTAGAGATGCGGTTGCCATAGACCAGGTCGAGCTGGCGCAGGCGCTCCATGCTTTTGTCCAGCACCGTCACCCGTGCCCCGGTGCCGACCGCCATCTGCAGCGCATTCGTGCCGACCACGCCGGCGCCGATGATGACGATGTGGCCCGGCGCCACGCCCGGCACGCCGCCCAGCAGCAGGCCCATGCCGCCCTTCGATTTTTCCAGGTGGGCGGCGCCCGCCTGGATCGCCATGCGCCCCGCCACTTCGCTCATCGGCGCGAGCAGCGGCAAGCCGCCGCCCGGTCCGGTGATGGTTTCGTAGGCAATGCAGACCGCCTTCGATTTCACCAGCGCCGCCGTTTGCTCCGGATCCGGCGCCAGGTGCAGGTAGGTGTACAAGATCTGGCCTTCGCGCAGCATCGCGCATTCGCCCGGCTGCGGTTCCTTGACTTTGACGATCATCTCGGCGCGCGCAAAAATCTCTTCCGCCGTCTCGACGATCATGGCGCCCGCCGCCACGTAATGCGCATCCAGCAAGCCGATCTCGGTGCCGGCGTTCTTCTGGACAATGACTTGATGCCCCCGTGCGACCAGCTCGTGCACGGAAGGCGGGGTCAGGCCGACCCGGTACTCATGGTTTTTGATCTCTTTTGGAACGCCAACTAACATGTCTTCCTCCAAGTGATTTACAGCAGTGCTACATGATTACAGTCCCAAGGTCATGAGGCTTGCGTTGCCGCCAGCAGCGGTCGTGTTCACGCACACGGCGCGTTCGGCCACCAGGCGCCACAGGGCAACCGGGGAATGGGCATCGGTATCGACAATCCCGACGATCGCTCCCTGGCGCGCCGCCAGTTGCGAGCGCAGCTTGCCCGTCAAGCCGGTTTCCACCAGGGCGATGTCGAAGTCGCAGTTGTCCACTTCGGCCGCGCCGATAAACCGGATACGGTCTTTGACTTCCGCAGGTAACTCTTCCGGCATCACCGCCTGCGAGCTCGCCAGCACGAAGGCGCGGTTGCCGGTCGCCATGGCCGCCGCCAGTTGATTCAGCATGGCGGGCAGGGACGACGCCGCGCACAGCACCACGCCGCGCGGAACGAAGGCCAGGCTGTTCTTTTCTCCGGTCGGGCCGGGCAAGGTCATGGTCGTGCCGTTCAGCTGGGTGCGGGCATAGGTCTCGCCCAGGCTGGCGATATCCTGGTGGCCATTGTTGCGTGCCCAGACCAGCAGGGCCGACAAGGCCGCATACGCTTGCGTGCCGTGCTCGCGCAGCGGCGCCGCGTTTTTCTGCAGGCGCTTGACATATAACGGGCCGCCAGCCTTCGGGCCAGTGCCGGATTTGCCTTCGCCACCGAAAGGCTGCACACCAACGACGGCGCCGACGATGTTGCGGTTCACATAGATATTCCCGACGTGGGCGCGGCTGGTGATGAAATCGATGGTTTCGTCGATGCGCGAATGCACGCCCAGGGTCAGTCCATAGCCGGTGGCATTGATCGCATCGATCACTTTTGACAAGTCGGCGCGGCGGTAGCGCACGATGTGCAGCACGGGGCCGAAGACTTCCTGTTTCAGCTCGGCCAGGGAACCGATTTCCAGCACGGTCGGCGCCACGAAGGTGCCGTGCGCCGTCACCGATGCCGGCAACTCGAGCGCGAAATGCTGTTTCGCCGTGACGCGCAAGCGCGCGATATGGTCGAGCAGGTTGCGCTGGGCTTCGGCATCGATCACGGGACCGATATCGGTTGCCAGGCGATCCGGGCTGCCGACGCGCAATTCACCGAGGGCGCCCTTCAGCATGCGGATCGTCTTGTCGGCGATATCTTCCTGCAGGAACAGCACGCGCAGCGCCGAGCAGCGCTGGCCGGCACTGTCGAAGGCCGAACTGAGGACGTCTTGCACGACTTGTTCCGGCAGCGCCGAGGAATCGACGATCAGCGCGTTCTGGCCGCCCGTTTCGGCGACCAGGGGAATGTCGATGCCCTCGGCTTCGCCGCGTTTTGCCAGCGTACGGTTGATCAATTGCGCCACTTCCGTGGAACCGGTAAAAATCACGCCTTTTACACGCGCATCGCCAGTGAGGGCGGCGCCGACGACTTCACCGCGGCCGGGCAGCAGTTGCAGCGCCGCGCGCGGGATGCCGGCTTCATAAAACAGTTCGACGGCGCGGTGTGCGATCAGCGGCGTCTGTTCCGCCGGTTTTGCCAGCACGACGTTGCCGGCAGCCAGGGCTGCGGCGACCTGGCCCGTGAAAATGGCCAGTGGAAAATTCCAGGGGCTGATGCAGGTGACCGGCCCCAGGGCTTGCGCCACCGGCGCATCTTTTACTTGGGCGCCGTAATACCGTAAAAAATCGACGGCTTCGCGGATTTCGGCGATCGCGTTCGGCAGCGATTTGCCGGCTTCGCGCACGGCCAGGGCCATCAGCTCGGCGCAGTTGTCTTCGAACAGGTCGGCCACGCGGTCGAGGATGGCGGCGCGCTCGGCGTTGGCGCTGGCGTTCCATTCGCCGGCGAAGGCGGTGGCGGCGGCCAAGGCCGTGTCGACGTCGCTTGCCGCCGCTTCCCGCACCTGGCCGACGACATCGGCGTGCTGGGCCGGATTGAGGATGGGCAGCGAGTCCGCACCGACGACGGCGCCGGCGATCAGGGGCGCCGCCTGGTAACTGCGCTGGCGCGACAGTTCCGTGCCGAGGGTGCGCAGGGCATCTTCATTCGTCAGGTCGATGCCGGCCGAGTTTTTACGCTCGCTGCCGAACAGCGCGCGCGGCAGGGCAATCCCCGTGTGCGGCGCGCCGCCGCTGGCGCGCGCGACCTCGAACGGATCGCTCAATAACGTGTCGATGGCGACTTTTTCGTCGACGATCTGGTTCACGAAGGAAGAGTTGGCGCCGTTTTCCAGCAGGCGCCGCACCAGGTAGGCCAGCAGGGTTTCGTGGGAACCGACCGGCGCATAGATGCGGCAGGCTTTATTCAAATTCTCCTTGCCGACGACCTGGTCGTACAGCGTCTCGCCCATGCCGTGCAAACACTGAAATTCATAGTTCTCGATGCCGCGTTCCTGGGCCCAGGTGTAGATCACCGATAAAGTGTGGGCATTGTGGGTGGCGAACTGGGCGTAAATGACGTCGGTCGCGCCCAGCAGTTTTTCCGCGCACGTCAGGTAAGACACGTCCGTGTAGACCTTGCGCGTGTACACCGGGAAGCCCGGCATGCCGTCCACTTGGGCGCGCTTGATCTCCGCATCCCAATACGCGCCTTTTACTAAACGCACCATGAACTTGCGGCCGCTGCGCTTGGCCAGGTCGATCACGTAATCGATCACGAAGGGGCAACGCTTCTGGTAACCCTGCACGACCAGGCCGATGCCGTCGAAACCGGCGAGTTCCGCATCGAAAGCCAGCGCTTCGAGCATGTCGAGCGAGATCTCCAGGCGGTCGGCTTCTTCCGCATCGATATTGATGCCGATATCGTATTGTTTTGCGAGCAGCACCAGGCTGCGCACGCGCGGCAGCAGTTCGCCCATCACGCGTGCCGACTGGGCGCGGCTGTAGCGCGGGTGCAGGGCCGACAGTTTGATGGAGATCCCCGGGCCGTTCTTGATGCCGCGGCCATTCGAAGCCTTGCCGATCGCGTGGATCGCTTTTTCGTAGGACGCGTAATAGCTGGCAGCGTCGGATTCGGTCAGCGCCGCTTCGCCCAGCATGTCGTAGGAATATTGATAGCCGCGCGCCTCGTTGGGCTGGCTATTCTTCAATGCCTCGTCGATGGTCTGGCCGGTGACGAACTGGTTGCCCAGCATGCGCATGGCGAGGTCGACGCCCTTGCGGATGAGCGGCTCGCCGCCCTTGGCGATGAGTCTCGTCATGGCCGAGCCGAGCCCGCGTTCGCTGTTGCTCGAAACGAGTTTGCCGGTAATGAGCAGGCCCCAGGTGGCGGCATTCACGAACATCGACGGCGATTCGCCCAGGTGGCTGCGCCAGTCGCCGCGGCTGATCTTGTCGGCGATCAGGCGGTCAGCGGTGGCGCTGTCGGGAATGCGCAGCAGCGCTTCGGCCAGGCACATCAGGGCGACGCCCTCTTCCGACGACAGCGAGAATTCGTGCATCAGCGCATCCACGCCCGAGGCGCGCGTGCGTTGCGCACGGACCTTGGAGACGAGGCGATGCGCCAGCGGCTTGGCGTCCGCGCTCGGGCGCGCGCCTTGCGCCAGCAGCCATTGCACGGCTTCGGTTTCGTCGCGCCGGTAGGCGGCCGTGACGGCGGCGCGCAGTGGGGTTTGTTTCGGCTTGAGTTCGGATTGAAAAGCGTCGAAGGGGACGAAGGTCGGGGCGATCTGCATGGGGTTCTTTGAAAAGGAAGTCAGGGAAAGCGCGCAGCAAAACGCGCCGCACTGCATGGCAGCCGGCGCGCGTTTGTTCGGATTGCGACTGCGTGCTTCAATCGTTTGATTGTAAAAGGATTTCTTCTGGATTAATTCTGTTTTTAACGGGTACTAGCAATAGATAGTTTTTGGTGCGAGAATTCCACCAAATAATATTTACGTGGGAGAGACGGCATGCTGGACAAGATTTCAAAGAAGATTCTCGCCGAGTTGCAGAACGATGGCCGCATCAGTAACGTCGAACTGGCGACCCGGGTGAATTTGTCGCCGGCAGCCTGCCTCGAGCGCGTCCGCAAACTCCACGAGTCCGGCTACATCATGGGCTATACGGCCCAGCTGAACCCGCAACTGCTGGATGTGTCCTTGCTGGTCTTCATCGAGGTGGTGCTGGACCGCACCACCCCGGAAGTGTTCGACGCCTTCAAACAAAGCGTGCAGCTGATCCCGGAAGTGCTGGAATGCCACATGGTGGCGGGCGGTTTCGACTATTTAGTGAAGGCGCGCGTAAAAGATATGGCGGCTTACCGCGAATTCCTCGGTAAAACCTTGTTGCAAAAAGGCGTGCGCGAAACGCACACCTATGCGGTGATGGAAGAAGTCAAAAATACGACGAAGTTGCCAATCCGGTAATGCAGGGCGGCGACCCCGTCGTCGTCACGCGGCCTGGCGCTCGCCCTTGGGCGCCGTGGCAACCGCTGCCGTCGTCTCCAGGTTATTCCGCAGCCAGCGGTGCGCCGGACTGCGGCCGTCGCGCTCGTGCCAGAGCATGTCGAGGTGCACGGCCGGCAGGGCGAACGGCAACTCGCGCCAGACCAGGGAGTCGGTCATGCCGGTCGAGCCCATCAAATGCTTCGGCAACACCGTAATCAAATCCGAATTCGCGACGACCCGCCCTGCCGTGAAGAACTGGTTCACGGTGAGCAGGATGCGCCGCTCGCGCCCGATCTGCGAGAGCGCCTCGTCGACCAGCCCATGCGCGCGGCCGGAAAAACTCACCAATAAATGGTTCGCCTTGCAATAGGTATCCAGATCGAGTTTATTCGCGGCGGACAGCGGGTGGTTCTTGCGCATCACACACACGTACTGGCCGGAATACAAGCGCTCGTGACGGATCGGCGAGCCGGTTTCGTACGACAATTGCGCCGCCACGCCGGGGAAGAAGCCGACCGCGAGATCGATATCGCCGCGCAGCAGCATCGGGCGCGGTTCGCGCGTGGTCAGCGGCACCATGCGGATATTCACGCCGGGCGCTTCGCTTTCGATCGAGCGCATGAGCGACGGCAGCCAGTAGGCGGCGGTGGCGTCGGCCATCGCCATCCGGAACGTCGCCTGCGCTTTCGAGACATCGAAGGTTTCCGGCATCACCGCCGCTTCCAGCGACTGCAGCGCCGCGCGCACGGCCGGCCACAGCGCTTCGGCGCGCGGCGTCGGTTTGACCCCGTAGGCCGTGCGGATCAGGAGTTCGTCGCCCAAGCTTTCGCGCAGGCGTTTGATGGCGTTCGAGACCGCCGGCTGCGTCATGGCGAGATGGCCGGCTGCGCGCGTCAGATTTTGTTCGGTCATGACTGCGTCGAACACGCGCAGCAGATTCAGGTCCAGGGTCAGGAAGCTCATGGCGGGGTCTCGGCTAGATTGGGCGGCAATTGGTCTGCATCAAAGTGTACCCCATTTCATTCACGATCAATATAAGGCTCATCAGGAAACGGAATTGGATGTATATGTTGCGTTGCACTATAGTTTGTAAAAACAACACCAAAGTCATCCACCATGCCGTTTGCCGACGCTGTCACCCATTTCGTACTGCTGGCCTTGCTGGCCAGTCTGCTGATGTTCTTCCGTCCCCTGCTGACCGGCCTGGTGCGCGCTTGCGTACTGACCCTGCGCCCGCGCCTGCCGCGGCCAGCGCGCAACGCCGCGCCCTGAACCAGCCCTGACAAAAAAACGCGGCGCCCGGTCACCCGGCGCCGCGTTTTTTCATGGTCGATGCTGCTTAACCTGCGTCGCCCAGCAGTGCCGGTTTCAGCGAGCGGTCGACCGGCTTGTCGCCCAGCCAGATGCGCAGCACGGCATTATAGAAATTCACGTCCGACACCGGTTCGCCGATGCGCTTGCCGTTCAGTTCGCAGACGGTGCCCGTGCCCGGGATCCAGTCCATGTGCAGGGTATCGCCCTTCTTGATGGCGTCGATGCTGGCGAACATTTCTCCGAACTTGGCGATCTGGCCGACGATCTTCGCCTTTTCCGCCTTGTCCAGGTTCTCGTTGATGCCATCCATGAAGGCTTTACCGAGGTCTTCCGAGGCGATGTCGCGCGCCATCACCAGGGTGACGCGGCGCGGCCCGTCGAGTTTTAATATGTCGGCCACCGCCGTCTTCTTTTCCGTCAGGTAGAGGCCGGCGGCATAGACCTTGATGACGAGCTTGGTGCGCATGCCGGCGCCGTTGAGTTTCAGCTCCTTGCCGCCGACTTTGTTGACGTCCTCGAACTTGATGCCGTTGACGTCGACCGCGGCCTGGGCGCTGCCCAGGCAGGCGGCGGCGAGCGCGGCGCCGCCGAGGACGGTTTTGATGTGGTGAATCGGGGTCATGCTGTCTCCTGTGGTTTAGGGTTGTTCGGCGGCGGGTGCCGGCAAGCGTTTGACAAGGTCGGCCGCGGGGGTCAATTTAAAAATGCTGACGGCGCGCGCCAGTTGCGCGGCCTGCTCCTGCATCGATGCGGCGGCCGCCGCCGCTTCCTCGACCAGGGCGGCGTTTTCCTGGGTGCTGTGGTCCATCTCGACGACGTTGCGGCTGACCTGGGCGATGCCGGCGCTCTGTTCGGCGCTGGCGGCCGTGATCTCGGCCATGATGTCGGTCACGCGGCGCACGCTGTCGACGACCTCGCGCATGGTGGCGCCGGCCTGTTCGACCAGCAGGCTGCCTGCGCGCACCTTGTCGCTGGAGTCGCCGATCAGCGTCTTGATTTCCTTGGCCGCGCCAGCGGAGCGTTGCGCCAGGCTGCGCACCTCGGCCGCGACGACGGCAAAGCCGCGCCCCTGCTCGCCGGCGCGCGCCGCTTCCACCGCCGCATTCAGGGCCAGGATATTCGTCTGGAAGGCGATCGAATCGATGACGCCGATGATGTCGACGATGCGCTGCGAGGACGCCGTGATCGAGCCCATGGTGTCGACCACTTGCGCCACCGCTTCTCCCCCGCGCGCGGCGACCGTCGAGGCTTGCGCGGCCAGGGCGTTCGCCTGGCGTGCGTTGTCCGCGTTTTGCTGCACCGTATCGGTGAGTGCGCGCATCGAATCGGCCGTCTGGCCGAGGGCGGCGGCTTGCTGTTCGGTGCGCACCGACAGGTCGATATTCCCGCTGGCAATCTGGCTCGAGCTGGACGCCATCGCCTCGCTGCTGACGCGCACGTCGGCCACGATGCGCTGCAGGCTGCCGTTCATGTGGCGCAGGGCGTTCAACATTTGCCCGGTCTCGTCGCGGGTGTTCACGCGGATCTCGCTGGTGAGGTCGCCATCGGCGACGCAGCGTGCAACTTTGACGACGTGGCGCAGCGGCCGCACGATGCTGCGCGTGGCCAGCCAGGCCACGCCGAGCGAAATAACGGCGGCGACGCCGGCCAGCATGAGCACCAGCAGCTGGGTGCGCCGGGTCACGCTGGCGGCGGCGTCGCCGGCGGCCGTCATGGCGGCATTCTGGTAACGGATGAACTTGTCGAGCTGCTCGAAATACTTGGTTTGTTGCGGGCGCAGCGAGAACATGAATTTCACCATCGCCTCGTCCTTGCGATCGTCCTGCACAAGCTTGGTGAACGCGTCCTGGGCCGGCAGGAATTTGGCCTGGATCGTGCCGAGGCCGGCGAGGATGCGCGCGGCTTCGGGGTCGCCCGTGGTGCGCGCCAGGTTGGCGACGGCGGCGCTGGCATTCGCGCTTTTCGTGCGCGCGTCCTCGAGTTCCTTGCGCACCTGGTCCGGATCGCTCATCACCAGCACGCTCAGCATGCCGCGGGTGGCTTCGTTGACGTCGGCCTTGATGGCGTTCGCGCTGACGGTGTTCGCGTAGCGCACATTGATCAGCGCACCCATCTCGGCGTTCAGGCTGGCAAGGCGGGTAGTCGACAGGCCGGCCAACAAGACCAGCAATCCAATGACGACCCCAAAGCCGATGGCCAGCCGCTGGCCGATGCGCAAATTATTGATGTTCACCGAACGTCCCCGTGGATTGGAAAAGTATGATCGTGCTAAAACAGCAATACCAATATAGCATCGAAATCTTGTCGAAAATCAAGAATAGATGACTATTTCAATGCTGCAACAGCACAATGCGGGGGGTAGTTTTCAGGCTGGAGGGTGGGTGTGGTTGCGTTCCTGGTCGCGCTCGATCGCTTCGAGCACGGTGCCGGTATCGGCCGACTGCGACAGTTCCTCGGCCTCGGTGTCGACCTTGTCGGGCAAGGTGGGCGAGTCGCGCCGGATATCCTCGAGCATGGCGATGATCTTGCTGATTTTTTCCTCGGACAATAGACTGATCTGTAAATCGAGGTGGGCATTGTGCTCGGCGAGGAGCGACATCCGGTTCTGGCGAATCAGAACGGTCGTGGAAATGATAAAGGCGTTCAGGCTGACGAAGCCTTGCAGCCAAAAAAAGGGCGGTTCGTCGAACTGGTCGAAGCCCAGACTGGGGGCGGCCAGGTTCAGGACGATCCAGCAGACGATGAAGACGACATTCGCGGCGACATACCCCGGGCTGCCGAGAAACACGCTCATTTTCTCGACGAAGGCCTGGGCGCGTGTGATTTTGTCTTCGTTACGCGCGGAATACTCGGCGATGGTGCCGAGGTTGTCGTTGACCGATTGTGGCAGCCGGGAAGTTAATTCGTCGTCGTGTTCGCCCATCGGCCGAGCATAGCATGGCCCCCATGGCGGACGCCGCCGCGCTGGAGGCAGCGCATCAGGCGGGGTTTTTATCGGCCGTCAGGCGTTCGTACTTGGCCAGCAGTTCCTCGCGCGATTCGCGCCAGGCGGGATTGAACGGAATGCAGGCGACCGGGCACAGGGCCTGGCACTGCGGTTCGTCGAAGTGGCCGACGCATTCCGTGCATTTATGCGGATCGATCTCGTAGATCTCTTCGCCCATCGAAATCGCGTCGTTCGGGCACTCGGGCTCGCACACGTCGCAATTGATGCATTCGTCGGTAATCAGTAAGGCCATGATGCGGCTGCTTTAATGGTGAATTGCCCGGATCAGGCTTGCGGCAGGTTCATGGATGCAATTTTCGCTTGCAGCCAGCGGTCCACCGACGGGAAGACGAATTTCGAGACGTCGCCGCCGAGCATCGCGATTTCGCGCACGATGGTGCCGGAAATGAACTGGTATTGATCGGACGGGGTGAGGAACAGGGTTTCGACGTCGGGCAGCAAATAGCGGTTCATGCCGGCCATCTGGAATTCGTATTCGAAGTCGGACACGGCGCGCAGGCCGCGCACGATGACGCGCGCATCGTGCTTGCGCACGAAATCCTTGAGCAAGCCGGAAAAACTCTCGACTTTCACGTTCGGGTAATGGCCCAGCACCTCGTTGGCGATCTCCAGGCGCTCCTCGAGCGAGAAGAACGGTTTCTTGTTCTTGCTGTCGGCGACACCGACGACGAGCGTGTCGAACAGACCGGATGCACGGCGGACCAGATCCTCATGGCCGCGCGTGAGCGGATCGAAGGTACCTGGATAAACGGCTACAACCATTGCGGCTCCCTGGAGGATTAAACACCTGTATTGGAACGCGCATTATGCCTGAAAATCCGGCAATTGCCCCAGCATGGCGCCGATGTTGCCCGCCAATTGGGCAAACATGGGGCGTTTAAGCCTTGTTTTCGTGCAAGTTATCGATCGGCTTCAACTTCAGCAGGTGGTAAAACACCATCCCCGCCTTGTCGGCCCTGACGATCTCCCAGGGCGCCAGCCAGTCCGGCACATCGTCGCCTTGCGCCAGCGCGTATTCCGCTTCGACATACACCAGGCCGTCCGGGTTCAACAGGCCCACGCACAGCGGCAATGCCTTGGCAATGAAATCCTGCTGGTAGGGCGGATCGAGGAAGACGACGTCGACACGCTGGCCGCGCGCGCCCAGGTCGGCGGCGATGGCAAAGGCGTCGGCGCGCAGGATGGTGACGTTCTCCGCCTTCAGCAGCGCCTTGTTTTCCTGCAGCTGGCGCACGATGGGTGCAGAAAAATCGAGCATCGTCACCGAGCGCGCGCCGCGGCTGGCCGCCTCGAAACCGAGCGCGCCGCTGCCGGCGAACAGGTCGAGGCAGTCGACGTGCGCCCAATCGCCGCCGACCTGGTGGTGCAGCCAGTTAAATACGGTCTCGCGCACGCGGTCCGGGGTCGGGCGCAGGCCGAGCGCGTCGAGCACCGGCAATAAACGGCGTTTCCAGGCGCCGCCGATGATGCGCACCTGCTGCGGCGCCAGGCGCGGACGCCCATGCTGGCCCTGGGACTTATTCGTTGGTCGTTTTTGCATGGCGCGCATGATAGCAGACGCTTATTTCGCCTCTTTGGCCAGCGCATTCAACTCGTCGATCCAGCCCTGCATGCGTTTCTGGGCATGGGCTTTCTGGGCCGGCGTCGCGATCTTGATCGCCGTCAGGATATAGGTGGTCGTCGCGTTGATATAGGTGTCATAGAAACCCTTGCGCTCGGGGGCTTCCATGTGGGTGAAGAAGTCGTGCACCAGCGCCGTGATCATTGCCCCGGTCTGTTCCTTGCTCGGCTTTTCCTGTTGAATCTTGCGGGTCAGCGCGAGGATTTTTCGCTGGCGCTGGATGCGTTCTTCGAGCCAGGTCGCGCTGTCGAGCGGACGCGCATCCGAGGCGCGCCGCAGCGCCGCTTCCTGCTCCCGGTTGAACGACCCGAACCACAGCTTGAATTGTTCCATCGACTTGTCGAAACGGGCTTCCTGGCGTTTGTCGACGCTGCCGCTGACGAATTTGCGGCGGTATTCGTCGTTTTTCTTTTTAAACCGCTCTTCCATTTGCGCGATCTGGTCCGGCGTCAGCGAGCGCGCCAGGTCGACCATGTCGGGCACGGCTTTCATGGCCAGGGTTTCGGTGCGGCTGCGCATTTCCCGGTAATCGCCGATTAAATCGGCCTGGGTCGGATTGCCGGCCAGCTGGCGCTGGAAGGTGCCGAGCAGGGCCGCATAGTCGTGCAACTGGGTTTTGCGGTGCCATTGAAACAGTTCGCCGATGTCGCGTTTGACCCAATCGGACTGATCGCCTTCAAAATCGACATAGGCGTCCAGCCACCAGTACAGTAAGGTGTCGCCATGGTTGTAGCTGAAGCGGATGGTGCTGCAGGCGGCTGTTAACGCCAGCAAGGCAATCAGGAATAGCGTGCGCGTGCGCTGGAACAGGGTGTCGTGCGTGCTAAAATTTTTCATCTTATTAACTCTTATTGAACTCGGCCTATGAACGTTGTCATCCTTGCCGCCGGCATGGGAAAGCGCATGCAGTCCGCGCTGCCTAAAGTGTTGCATCCGCTGGCTGGGAAGCCGCTCTTGCAGCATGTAATCGATACCGCGCGTTTGCTGCGGCCGAGCAAATTATGCGTGATTTACGGACACGGCGGCGCAGCGGTGCCGGAGATGGTCGCCGCCCTGGCCGCCCCTGGCGAAGCGCCGATCGACACCGCGCTGCAGCAGCCGCAGCTGGGCACCGGCCACGCCGTGATGCAAGCCGTGCCGCAGCTGGACGAAGACGTGCCGACCCTGGTGCTGTATGGCGACGTGCCCCTGACGAGCGCGGATTCGCTGCGCCGCCTGGTACAGGCGGCCGGCACCGACAAGCTCGGCATCTTGACTGTGGAACAGGCCAATCCCTTCGGCCTGGGGCGCATCGTGCGCGAGAACGAGCGCATCGTGCGCATCGTCGAAGAAAAGGATGCGAACGACGCCGAGCGCGCGATTCGCGAGATCAACAGCGGCATCATGGTGATCCCGACCCGTCATCTGAAACGCTGGCTGGCGGCGCTGTCGAACAACAACGCGCAAGGCGAGTACTATTTGACCGATATCGTGGCGCAAGCCGTGCATGACGCGGTCGAGGTGGTGTCGGCCTCCCCGGCCGGCGAATGGGAAGTCGCGGGCGTCAACAGCAAGGTGCAATTGGCCGAACTCGAGCGCCGCCACCAGTTGAATATCGCGCATGCCCTGCTGGAACAGGGAATTACCTTGATGGACCCGGCGCGCATCGACGTGCGCGGCACCCTCGTTTGCGGGCGCGACGTCACGATCGACGTCGGCTGCGTCTTCGAGGGCCGCGTGGAACTGGCCGACGGCGTGACGGTCGGCGCCCATTGCGTGCTGGTCAATGCGCAGGTGGCCGCCGGCGCCACCATCAAACCGTTCTGCCATATCGAACAGGCAGTCGTCGGCGCGAAATCGCAGATCGGCCCGTATGCGCGCCTGCGTCCGGGCACCGAACTGGGTGAAGATGTCCACATCGGGAATTTCGTGGAAATCAAGAACAGCCAGGTCGCCGCCCACAGCAAGGCCAATCACCTGGCGTATGTCGGTGACGCCACTATCGGCTCGCGTGTGAATATCGGCGCCGGGACGATTACCTGCAATTACGACGGCGCCAACAAGTTCCGCACCGTGATCGAGGACGACGCCTTCATCGGCAGCGACAGCCAGCTGGTGGCGCCCGTCACCGTCGGCAAGGGCGCGACGCTCGGCGCCGGCACCACGCTGACCAAGGATGCGCCGGCCGGCAAGCTGACCATCTCCCGGCCCAAGCAAATCACCATCGACGGCTGGAGCCGTCCCGTCAAAAAGCCGAAGTAATCCACCGGTTTTACAGGGTTCATCCACCGGAAAATCACAGAGCTATCCACTGGCTTGTTCAGTGGATACCCCCTGTCATTCCACCCTGTTCTGCACAGAATTATCCACAGGCATTATCTTGCAGTTTCACACAGCGATGCGGGTGTCGAACTTGCTGCGGAAGGTAGAAAAATACGCTTTGACGTTGCGCACGTTCGCATGGGTCGCGAACAGGCGGTGCGCCAGGGCGTGGTAGGCCGGCATGTCCGCCACCTGGATCACCAGCACGAAGTCCGGGCCCGGCGCGACGCGGTAGCACTGCATCACCGCCTCCTCGCCAGCCGCCAGCTGCTCGAATTGCGCCATCCGTTCGGCCGCCTGCACGTCGAGCGTGATTTCGACGATGGCCGTCAGGCGCGCCCCGACCTTGTCCGGGTCGACAATCACGACTTGCCGTGAGATAACACCATTCTCGGTCAGCTGCTTGACGCGGCGCAGACAAGTTGGTGGCGAAACATGTACCTGCTCGGCCAGCTCCGCATTTGTCTGCGATGCGTCAGCCTGCAGCGTATTCAGGATGCGACGATCAAGTTCATCCAGCACGATATCCGCAGTCATGAAATTTCCATAAAATATTTAGCTATAAATGAAAGAATATTTCATCTTTCATGGTAAGTGAAATTTTATAACAAAAAATGCTGGATTCTGAAAGCTTATTTCATACGTATTGCCCTAGGATACGCTTAATTGCAAATTTTTTATAACGAGGTTTTCTATGTGCGGTATCGTCGGCGCAGTTGCTCAACGTAACATCACCCCTATCCTGCTCGAGGGCCTGAAACGCCTCGAATACCGCGGCTATGATTCCTGCGGCGTCGCCCTGCACGTCGAAGGCCGCCTGGCGCGCTCGCGCAGCACCTCGCGCGTGGCCGACCTGGAAACGCAAGTCGAGAGCAGCGGCCTGCGCGGCTTCACCGGCATCGCCCACACCCGCTGGGCCACCCACGGCGCCCCGGCTTCGCACAATGCCCACCCGCACTTCTCGCCCAACGAAGAGAATGCGCGCATCGCGCTGGTGCACAACGGCATCATCGAAAACCACGACGAACTGCGCGCCGAACTGACCGGCCTCGGCTACGTCTTCACCAGCCAGACCGACACCGAAGTGATCGCCCACCTGGTCGACCACATGTACAACGGCGACCTGTTCGATACCGTGCAGCAAGCCGTCAAGCGCCTGCATGGCGCCTACGCCATCGCCGTCTTCTCGCGCGAAGAGCCGCACCGCGTCGTCGCCGCACGCCAGGGCTCGCCGCTGATCCTGGGCGTGGGCGAAGGCGAGAATTTCGTCGCCTCGGACGCCATGGCGCTGGCCGGCACGACCAACCAGATCATTTATCTGGAAGAAGGCGATGTCGTCGACCTGCAGCTGTCGCGTTACTGGATCGTCGACGTCGACGGCAAGCCGGCCGAGCGCGAAGTCAAGACGGTGCATGCCCACACCGGCGCGGCCGAGCTCGGCCCTTACCGCCACTACATGCAAAAGGAAATCTTCGAGCAGCCGCGCGTCATCGGCGACACCCTCGAGGGCGTCACCGGCATCATGCCGGAACTGTTCGGCGATCAAGCCTATAAAATTTTCAAGGACATCGACCGCGTGCTGATCCTGGCCTGCGGCACCAGTTACTATGCCGGCCTGACCGCCAAGTACTGGATCGAGTCAATCGCCAAGCTGCCGGTGAACGTCGAAATCGCCAGCGAATACCGTTACCGCGACAGCGTGCCGCACCCGAAAACCCTGGTCGTCACCATCTCGCAATCGGGCGAAACGGCCGACACCCTGGCCGCTTTAAAACACGCCCGCGGCCTCGGCATGCCGTACACGCTGACCATCTGCAATGTCTCGACCAGCGCCATGGTGCGCGAATGCGAACTGGCGTACATCACCCGCGCCGGCGTCGAAGTCGGCGTCGCCTCCACCAAGGCGTTTACGACCCAGCTGGCCGCCCTGTTCCTGCTCACGCTGACCCTGGCGCAAGTCAATGGCCGTCTGAGCGATGAAGAAGAAGCGGCGCACCTGAAGCAGATGCGCCACCTGCCGGTGGCGATTGCCGCGGTGCTGGCGCTCGAGCCGCAGATCATCGCCTGGGCCGAAGAATTCGCGCGCAAAGAAAACGCCCTGTTCCTCGGCCGCGGCATGCACTACCCGATCGCCCTGGAAGGTGCGTTGAAACTCAAGGAAATTTCCTATATCCACGCCGAGGCCTATCCGGCCGGCGAGCTGAAGCACGGCCCGCTGGCGCTGGTGACCGAGGAAATGCCGGTCGTCACCATCGCCCCGAACGATGCGCTGCTGGAGAAATTAAAATCGAACATGCAGGAAGTGCGCGCGCGCGGCGGCCAGTTATATGTGTTTGCCGACGTCGACTCGCGCATCACCTCGAGCGAAGGCGTGCACGTGATCCGCTTGCCGGAACACTATGGCGAACTCTCTCCGATCCTGCACGTGTGCGCGCTGCAGCTGCTGGCCTACCACACGGCGCTGGCGCGTGGGACCGACGTCGACAAGCCACGCAATCTGGCGAAGTCGGTGACGGTGGAGTAAGCACGCATGCCATCGTTCTCCGCATGACAAACCAAGATTATGTTTGTCAAACGTAGATTATGTTTGTCAAATCTTAGAAATGTTTGTCAATTTTTAGGCTGAGGCAATTTGTCCGGTCTGCGCCGTAAAGGCGTGGACTATAATCTAACGATGCACTTCCATTTCAAACAGCGACTGGCCGGAGCCTGGCTCGCCATGTTGAGCATCCTGTTCGGCGCCTTGGCGCCGACGGTCTCGCATGCGATGGCTGCCGCGCAA
>Ga0213836_101146_pt1 | contig 17095 bp, 20 predicted proteins | sample SWPATP03_FD_160578 | JGI IMG/M metagenome (GOLD analysis project Ga0213836, IMG submission 160578) | Coastal seawater microbial communities from Marineland, Florida, United States - SWPA TP0 #3 | ecosystem: Environmental > Aquatic > Marine > Coastal | place: USA: Florida | collected 2016-08-05
CGGGGAACGGCGGCAAAAGCGTTGCTCAACCTGGCATGGCTGCTCGGGGCTTATCCGTCGACAGGGCTCCGAGGAGGCGCTGTAAACCCATCCATGGCAAAAGACCTCCTCTGCGCCCTGTCCCCGACGCCCCTCGTTCGCGGTGGCTCAGCTTGTTGTGCAGGTTACTGCAGCGATTTCAGCCAGAACACCATTGGCTTGTCGGTCTCCGTCGGCTCGCCGATGTCCTTCCAGCGGAAGGTGGTGGCGAGCTCCGGGTGGCGCTCGTAGCCCTGGGAGCGCCAGAAGCCGTGCAACGGCACATAGCCTGCCGGTTTCAGCGGGTGGTCGTCAGGGCGCTCCACGGCGCAGAAGGCGACGGTGGTAAAGCCGCGCTCGGCGGCGTGGCGCTCGCGCTTGGCAAGAAAGGCCTTGCCGATGCCGCGGCCGCGGTAGCTCGGCAGCAGCACCGACTCGCCGTAGTAGAACACGCTTTTCACATCGAAACCGGCCTGCTCGAAGGGGGCGCGGAACTCCGCCACGTCCTTGGCCAGCGGCATGCCCGTGGCCGCTCCCACCAGCGCATCGCCATCTTCTGCCAGCACGAACAGGCTCTCGGGGCACTCGGCGTAGCGGCGCAGGTAGTCGGCCTCGTAGGCGAAGCTGCCGTCGTAGAGGTAGGGATAGTCACGGAACACGGTAATGCGCAAATGTGCCAGTTCATCCAGCCGCGGCTCGATGGCGCTGCCCTTGAGGGTATGTAATCCGATATCGCTCATGCGGGCCTCCGTGAAAGATCTAAACGCTCGTATCATTGGTGGTTGTGGTAATCTCCCGCCATTCTCCATGGCGGCGCCCAGGGCGGCAATTGCCCTGGCGCCGGTAACCCGAATTCTGCGGAGCATGCCTTCCATGAGGACTCAGATCCGTCGTGCCCTGACCGGCTTGGTGCTTGGCGTTTCCATCACCGCCCTGGTGGGTTGCGGTACCGTATTCCACCCCGAGCGCAAGGGACAGATGAGCGGGCGTATCGACCCGGTGGTCGCCATTGCCAACGGCGTGGGCCTGCTGTTCTTCATCGTCCCTGGCGTGATCGCCTATGCCGTGGATTTCTCCAACGGCACCATCTACCTTCCCGGCACCCACGATACGGCCAGTGTCGATACCCTTATCATGGACGAGAGCATGGATGTGCCGACCCTCGAGAAGCTGCTTTCGGAGAAGACCGGCAAGCGGGTCCGGCTCGACAGCGAACTGCTGCGGGTCGAAGAGGTGGAAAGCCTCGACGAGGCCCTGGCGCTGGTGCGCATGGCCGGCATCAACGACAAGGAGCGGTTGGCCACGCTGTAACCCGGTCGTGCTCGACGGAGGCGTCGAGCACGGATGTGCGAATCGCTAGCTTGCCGCTTCTGTCAGCGCCCCTTCGAGCCGTTCCAGCTCGAGGGGGCGATAACGTTCCAGCAGCGCCCAGAGGATGGCGGCGGTTTCCGCATCCGGCGTGCCGCGATAGTCGCTGGGGCGGAAGCGCATCTGGAAGGCCCGCAGCACGGCGCGGGTTTCACGGTCCAGCTCGCCAGTCTCTTTCAGCGGATAGCCCCATCCCCTTAGCGCCTCCTGCAAGAGGCTCAGCGCCGGCGGCTGCGCCTCGAAGCGCGCCTGCCAGCTTGCTACCGCATCGTCTTCTGGCCACACCCCGATACCCGCTTCGTACAGTTCGCGCCAGGGGAAGCGCGGGCCGGGGTCGATCTTGCGTGTGGGCGAGATGTCGGAGTGAGCCACCACGTCGGTGGGGTGGATGCCGTGGCGCTCGATGATGTCCCGTGATAGCGCGATCAGCGCCTCGATCTGAGCCTCGGGATAGGGTGCCCATTGGATATCCACCGACGCTTCCGGGTTCTGTTCCAGCAGGCGTTCCACCTCGGCATAGGGGCGGTCGGGCCCGAGATTGACGATCTCGATGCCGATGGAGGTGTCGTTGATGTTGGTGCGCCCCCGCCAGGCGCTGGCGCCGGCGTGCCAGGCACGGCGGTTCTCGTCGACCAATTGATAGACCAGCGGCATGCCGCGGTGGTCTCGCGGCGGCAGCGGAAGCACGTAATGGGCGCTGACATGGGGGCCGGTGAGCACGGCCAGCGACTTGGCCTCGTCGATATCGGTGTAGTGCATCACCAGGTGGCGCACCCGGCTGTTGTGCGAGGGAGCCACCCAGGAGTGATCCACCGCATAGCCGCTGCGCCGCTCCAACTGTTCGGGTGCAGCGCAGCCGGCCAGCCACGCGCCGGCCAGGGCGATAATGAGAATGGCGGTCCAACGTATCGGCATGTTCAGCCCCCTTGAACCGCTAGCCGTATCAGCAAACCGAGCACCATGGCGGTCGAGACGCTGAGCAGGGTGCCCATCAGCACGTATTCGGTCAGCTTGCGATCCTGCGCGCCGCGCAGCTCACCGAAGCGCAGCACCGACTTGGCTGCCAGCAGGAAGCCGATGGCGGTCAACTGGTCGAGCAGCACCAGGGTCAGCACCAGTACGCGCTCGGCCATGCCGATACGTGCGCCGGCGGCAATGAGTGTGCCGGGATTGTCGATCTGGGCGCTCCAGCGCTGTATCACCAGGGCGATGACGATCGACAGCGGGCGGGTGACGAGCACGTAGGCGACGGCGGTGCCGAGCACCCGAGGCGTGAACAGCCAGTGCCAGAACGCCACCAGCGGTTGCCAGTGGCCCAGCCAGACCAGCCATACGCCCACCAGCACCAGCAGATGCAGCAACTGGTCGAGCATGAACCAGCGCAGCCGCATCGGCGACAGATAGGCCTTGCCGAGGTCGATCACGGCATGGCTCACGGCAATCGCTGCCGCGCCACTCAGCACCATGTTCCAGGAGGCTCCAGTGGCTTGAGTCAGTGTGGCCGCGCTCAGCACCGCCAGGGCCAGAGCGCCGTGCAATGCCGCGTGCAGGTAGAGCTGGGCGGAGCGCACCTTGTGCATGTAACGCGCCTCGACCCAGCGACTGGGCTGCAGGGCGAAGTCACCGAGCAGATGGACCAGCACAAGCCCCAGCAGCAGCGAGATATCGGCGTTCATCGTGGGTCGTCCTTGAATCGTTGGCCGAGGTAGCGCAGGTAGTCGTCGAGCAGTGCCCAGCGTGCGGCCCGCAGCCGCTTGTGTACGCTGGGCTGGCTGATGCCGAGCCGCTTGGCCAGCGCCTGTTGGGATTCCTCGTGCCACAGGCTCAGGTAGACGGCCTCGGCAGCGTAGCGCGACCAGCCGTCGATCAGATCGTCGACGAAGCGGGTCAGCAGCGCCAGGCAATCGCTTCCGGGCTCCTCGACCAGGCTGAGCGCCAGGTGAGCCGTGCCTTCGCTCATGGTATCCAGGGTCTGGCCGGAGCGCACGAATACCTCGCCGCTGGCTTCGGTGACCCGCTGCCCGGGCTGCCAGGGATCCCGGCCGATGGCGACGGCAATGCGCGCATCCCAGCGCTGGCGCTCCTCCGAATGACGAATCAGAGCCGCACGCAGCAGCACCGCGGCGGGTAGGGCGGCCGCCGGGTCGGGCAGGGCGATCTGGAAGCCGTCGCCACGATAGCGCTCGCTCTGCCCGCCGTAGCGCGCGGTGATCGCCTCGATGGCGGTATCGAGTGCCTGGAAGAGCCGCTGGGGATCGCTGGCCTTGCGGGAGTCGACCAGATCGCCCGTGAGAACGGCAATGCGCTGCGCCATAGGCTTGCTCTACGCGTCGGTGATGTCCTGATAATAGCCCTTAAAGGCTATTTTTCAACATAATAACCAAAAAGGGCTATAGCGAGTCCATTCGCCATTGTCGTTTGCCCGGGCTGGCCGAACAGGGTGGCCAGCTATACGAAACATGTATGAATATACAGTATATGGGTGAGCCAGGTATGGGGCAAGCATCAGCGCGCCAGATCGCGCATGGCGTTTTCGAGCCCTTCCAGGGTCATGGGGTACATGCGGTCGTCGATCAGCTGACGGATCAACTGGGTGGAGTGGGTGTACTCCCAGGCTCGCGGCGGCATGGGATTGAGCCAGGCCAGACGGGGGAACTTGTCGGCCAGGCGCTTGAGCCATACGGCACCGGCCTCGTCGTTGAAGTGCTCCACGCTGCCGCCGGGGTGGGTCACCTCGTAGGGCGACATGGCGGCATCGCCGACGATCACCACTTGGTAGTCGCGGCCGTAGGTGTGCAGCACGTCCATGGTGGGGATGCGCTCGCTGGTGCGACGGTAGTTGTTGCGCCACACGCCTTCGTACAAGCAGTTGTGAAAGTAGTAGTGCTCCAGGTGCTTGAACTCCGAGCGGGCGGCGGAGAACAGCTCCTCGCAGACGCGGATGTGATCGTCCATGGAGCCGCCCACGTCGAGGAACAGCAGCACCTTCACCGTGTTGTGGCGCTCGGGGCGCATGCGCACGTTGAGCAGGCCGGCGTCGCGGGCGGTGTCGCGGATGGTGGCGTCGACGTCGAACTCCTCGGCCGCGCCCTGGCGGGCGAACTTGCGCAGCCGGCGCAGCGCCATCTTGATGTTGCGCGTACCGAGCTCGAGCGAGTCGTCATAGTCGCGGAAGCGTCGTTCGTCCCACACCTTCACCGCGCGGCGGTGGCGCGAGCCTTCCTGGCCGATGCGAATGCCCTCGGGGTTGTAGCCATAGGCACCGAAGGGGCTGGTGCCACCGGTGCCGATCCACTTGTTGCCGCCGGCATGGCGCTCCTTCTGCTCCTCCAGCCGCTTCTTGAAGGTCTCGATCAGCTGCTCCAGGCCGCCCAGGGATTCGATCTGCGCCTTCTCCTCCTCGGAGAGCTGCTTCTCGAACTCGCGGCGCAGCCAGTCGTCGGGAATCAGTGCCTCGATGGCGGCGTCGAGATTTTCCAGACCGTCGAACCAGGCGGCGAAGGCGCGATCGAAGCGGTCGAAGTAGCGCTCGTCCTTGACCATCACGGTACGCGCCACCTGGTAGAACGCCTCCATGTCGGCGAACACCACGCCGCGCTCGACCACCGCATGCAGATCGAGCAGCTCACGCAGCGAGACCGGTACGCCGGCGCGCTTGAGGGTTTCGAACAGGCCGATGAACATGGCTCAGCGCCTCTGATTGCCTTGGCGGCGCATCATGAAGGCCAGCCGTTCGAGCAGTTGGGTATCCTGCTCGTTCTTCACCAGGGCGCCGGCCAGCGGCGGAATCGCCTTCACCGGGTCGCGGTGGTAGAGCGCCTCGCGGGCCAGCTCGTCGGCCATCAGCAGCTTCAGCCAGTCCACCAGCTCCGAGGTGGAGGGCTTCTTCTTCAGCCCCGGTGCCTGGCGCAGGTCGAAGAACACCTCCAGCGCCTCACTGACCAGCTTCGGCGCGATGTCGGGGAAGTGCACGTCGACGATGGCCTGCATCGTCTCGCGGTCGGGGAACTCGATGTAGTGGAAGAAGCAGCGGCGCAGGAAGGCGTCGGGCAGCTCCTTCTCGTTGTTCGAAGTGATCACGATGATCGGCCGGTGGCGTGCACGAACGGTCTCGCCGGTCTCGTAGACATGGAACTCCATGCGATCCAGCTCCTGGAGCAGGTCGTTGGGGAATTCGATGTCGGCCTTGTCGATCTCGTCGATCAGCAGCACTACGCGCTCGTCGGCGGTGAAGGCTTCCCACAGCTTGCCGGGCTTGATGTAGTTCTCTACGTTTTCCACGCCCTCGACGCCAAGCTGGGAGTCGCGCAAACGGCTCACCGCATCGTACTCGTAGAGCCCCTGGGCGGCCTTGGTGGTGGACTTGATATGCCAGGTGATCAGCCGTGTGCCCAGCGAGCGGGCCAACTCCTCGGCCAGCAGGGTCTTGCCGGTGCCAGGTTCGCCCTTGATCAGCAGCGGGCGCTCCAGGGTCACGGCGGCGTTCACCGCCTGCTTCAAGGCATCGGTAGCCACATAGGTAGAGGTCGAATCGAAAGCCATGGGTGCCTCGGCGATAGATCGTTTAGGGGATAATCAAACAAGTGTACGGAAGGGTGGGGCAGGCGACAAATACAACGGCGGAGACGCTCGCGTCCGCCATGGCTTACAACGAGACGGGAAGAGGCGCTCAATCGACGCTGGGGCGCGAGGCGTGTCGCCGCACCAGCAGCCAGGCCAGCACGGACAGTGCCACCAGCACGATCAACGGCAGCATGGCCAGATTGAGTGCCTCCCAGCCCAGCCGGTGGAACAGGTGACCCGACATCAGCGAGCCGATGGCAACCAGCGAGAAGATGATCAGGTCGTTGATGCCCTGTACCTTGCCCCGCTCTGCCTCGGTATGCACGGTGGAAAGCAGCGCGCTGCCGCCGACGAAGAGGAAGTTCCAGCCGATGCCGAGCGACACCAGGGCCACCCAGAAATGGGCCATCGTCTGGCCCAGGTTGGCCAGCAGCACGGCAGCCGCAAACATGGCGGCACCGGCCAGCAGGATGCGGTCCACGCCGAAGCGGGCGATGAGGCTGCCGGTGACGAACGAGGGAGCGAACATGCCCAGCACGTGCCACTGCATGATAAAGGCAACCTGGCTCATCTCGAAACCTGCCGCCCGCATGGCCAACGGTGTGGCGGTCATGACCAGTATCATGATGGCGTAGCCCACGGCGCCGGCCAACACAGCGACCAGAAAGGCCGGCTGGCTGCCGATCACCGCCATGGGACGGGAAATGTCGCCGGGTTTTGGCTCGCCGCTTGGCGGCACGCGTAGTTGTGTCAACAGGCCGATGGCCGCCACGGCCAGCACGGCAATCACCAGATAGGGGCCGCCCGAAGGCACCCCGGCCACCCAGTCAAGGGTGGCGCTGGCATTCCACGGCCCCAGGAAAGCGGCCACCACGCCGCCTGCCATCACCAGCGAGATAGCGCGACTGCGAAAGGCGGGGCTGGCCACGTCGGCGGCGGCGAAGCGGTAGTACATGGCGAAGCCCTGGTAGAGCCCGAGCAGCAGATTGCCGGCGCAGAACAGCCAGAACGAGCCCGCCGCGATGGCCGCGAAGCTCAGCAGGCCACCGCCTACACCACCCAGGGCAGCGCCGGTGATGAAGCCCAGCCGCCGCCCCACGCTCTTCATGAATAGCGAAGCGGGCAGCGTGGAAACCACCGTGCCCACCATCATCAGCGCGATGGGCAGCGTGGCCAGCCCCGGATCGGGGCTCAGCTGATGGCCCACCACACCGCTCAGGGTCATCACGGTGATGGCGGCGATCAAGAATAGGGTCTGGCCGGTGACCAGAATGGCTACGTTGGATCTCTCGTGAGATGGAGATGCCATGTCGGTTTCCTTGTGGTCTGGTCGGGAAGCGAGGTCAAAATACGAGAACCTTGTCAGCCTGCTCTATTGCCTCGGCCAAGGCATCCATGGTGCTGCGCTCGGAGCCAGCCACGGTCTCTTCCTCAGTGATTCCTCGTGCATCCATGCAGGTGCCACACAGCAGGACACGCCCCTTGTTCGTGACCCGCCTGACCATCCGCTCCGTATTGTAGAAACCGTCGGGCGTCTTTTGCCCAAGCTTAGCACCTGCTACGGCATCTCCCATCAGAAACACGGTGACCTCACTGTCGCGCGTGAGCAGCGCCTGAGCCAGGCGAAGAGCGTTGTAGAGCCGTTCGGTACCGTAGGGTGGGTCGTTGATGATGATGAGAGAGCGCACGATCTTACTCCTTTTATGGTCATTCTATTGAATGATAGAATGTTGGTCGGAGCTGTCACGTTCTGTCAAGTGATACACTTCGCGACTCATTAGCCGGTTTGAATAGCAGAGGTACGGCCATGGCATCGCAGCAGGAGCTTCTAGACACCTTGGCTCAGGTTGGCCGAGCGCTAGGCAGCGGTCACCGGCTGGCGCTGCTGCAGCGTCTGGCCCAAGCCGAAGCGCCGGTAGAGGTCTTGGCTGCTGCTACCGGTCTTACGGTGGGTAACACGTCACAGCACCTCCAGCAGCTTCGAAGGGCGGGGCTGGTCACTGCCAGCCGCAGCGGCAAACAGATGATCTATCGTCTTACCGATGAGCGTATCGTCATCCTGATGGGGCTGCTCCGGCAGATCGCTGAAACCAATCTGGCGGAAATGGAGCGCCTGGTCAGCCAGCTCTTCTCAGAGGAGGATGCCGCCGGCGCCTTGGAGGCCGTTTCTCGCAATGAGCTGCTTGAAGGGATGGAGAGCGGCAGGGTAGTGCTGCTCGATGTGCGGCCCGAGGAGGAGTTTCAGGCTGGCCACCTGCCCGAGGCGATCAACATACCGCTGGAGCAATTGGAAGCCATGCTGGATCGACTGCCGTTGGATCGGGATATCGTCGCCTACTGTCGCGGCCCATACTGCGTGCTTTCTCACGAGGCCGTAGTACGCCTTCGCCAACTTGGATACCGTATCAGGCGTTTCGAGGAAGGTTATCCGGAGTGGAAGGCCGCCGGTTTACCGGTGATATGAGTTTGCCGCTTGAAGGCGGCTTCCATTACGGCTCATGGCGATACGCTTCTATCAGCGTTGCCGGGTCGTGCTCGGCGTGCCCGTGGCCGACGTGGGTGCGCATCAACTGTGCTGCCAGGCCGGTCATCGGTGTGCCGCTGCCGGCGCGCTGGCTCTGGGCCACGGCCATGTCGAGATCCTTGAGCAGGGTGCGCAGGTGCCAGGCCGGGTTGTCGAACTCCCTTGCCGCCATGCGTGGGGTCAGGATCTGGAACGGCTTGGAATCGGCGAAGCCGCCGGCCAGCGCCTCGGTCAAGCGCGAGGCATCCACGCCGCTGGCCTCGGCCAGGGCCACCATCTCGGCAATCACCGCCGCCTGACAGCCGACGATCATCTGGTTGCACACCTTGGTGACCTGGCCGGCGCCCACGGAGCCCATGTGGGTGACCCTGGCCGAGAGAGGTGCGAGCAGGGGGCGTACGGCCGCGATGTCCGCTTCCTCGCCACCGCACATGATTGCCAGGCTCCCGGCCTCGGCTCCTGCCACGCCACCGGAGACCGGCGCGTCCACCCAGCGCATGCCGCACGCTTCTGCCAATCTCTCGGCAAAGAGGCGCGTTGCCGCCGGGTCGCTACTGGAGAGGTCGACCAGGTGCTGACCCGAGCGACCGTGCGCCGCCACGCCGCCGTCGCCGAACACTACCTCTTCCACCACGGCCGTGTTGGCCAGGCACAGCATCACCACATCCGTGTTCGCTACCAGTTCAGCGATGGAGTTCGCCACCGTGGCGCCGGCCTCGCGCAGCGGGGCGCATTTCTGCACAGTGCGATTCCACACCGTCACGGCAAAGCCGGCCTTCAGCAGGCGGCGCGTCATGGGGTCACCCATCAGGCCGATACCGATGAAACCGAGACGGGGCTGTGTCATGGCGTTTCTCCAGAGTGGGTAGGAAGCGAAATCCCTAGCATGCGGGATGGAAGCATTTTCCATCAAGATGGCCGATGTATATCACAGCGCAAAGTTCAGTGAATCGATCCGCATCGGGCTACGCTTCAAGGCAGCCATCGAAATGGAGCCGGCCGGTCATGGTGGCCGGCACTGGAAAGCGCGGTCGCGCAAGAAGGGAGCAAGAGGGAAGTAAGATGAGCGACGCAAAGAACACGCGTGCCACAGTGATTCCATGCCTGCGCTATCGGGATGCACCAGCGGCGATCGAGTGGCTCTGCCAGGTCTTCGGCTTCGAGCAGCAGTTCGTGGCCGCCAACGATGATGGTTCCATAGCCCATGCTCAACTAACGTTCGGCAACGGAATGATCATGCTGGGGTCTGCCACGGACAGTGAGTTCGGGCGCCTGATGAAACAGCCTGATGAGATCGGTGGTGCCGAAACGCAGTGTGCCTATCTCATCGTTTCGGATGCCGACGCCGTCTACACCCGCGCCAAAGCGGCCGGTGCCGAGATCGTCATGGAGATCAAGGACGAGAATTACGGCGGCAGGGGCTTCAGCTGTCGCGACCTGGAAGGCCATCTCTGGAACTTCGGCACCTACGATCCCTGGGAACAGTAGGCACGGTTTTGCTCCAGCCTTGACGCACGTCTGGACGCGTATCTGCGTGCAGCTCATGAGCTATGGATTGTCAGTGATTCTCTCTCTGCACGTAAGCCATAACTGAAAATGCGCGCTGCCAGTCGACTCATCGGCCCGGCGAGTCGGACAATAGCCCCTGGTGGCCGGGTTGGCATTCCTGGCATTGGCGGCGGGATATCCTTAAAGCCCCTTGAAGCCATGATCGAGCCGTAGGCAACCGAGGGCATGCAGCAGGGAGACACCAATGAGCATCCGACACGCAGTTGAGTACGATCTGCCAAGGATCGTGGAAATCTACAATGCAGCGATTCCTACGCGGAGTTCTACGGCAGATACCGAAACCGTGTCGGTAGCGTCCCGCAAGGCGTGGTTTTTTCGCCATGAGCCCGACCGCAGACCATTGCTCGTATACGAGCGAGAAGAAGGTGTTGTCGCCTGGATGAGCTTCGAGGACTTCTATGGCCGACCGGCCTACCGACACACCGCCGAGCTGAGTGTCTATATCTCACCGGAGCAACAAGGCCGACTCATCGGCAAGCGACTGTTGCAGAAGGCAGAAGAATTGGCGCCAGCGCTGGGGTTGCGTTCCTTGGTGGGTTACGTATTTGCGCATAACACCCGGAGCATGCGGCTACTGTCGGCGCTTGGATACCAGGAGTGGGGGCGACTTCCTGACATCGCGGAAATGGATGGCAAGGAGTACAGCCTCTGCATCATGGGTAAACGTCTGGCCCATCTCGGTAAGAAATAACCGAAACCCGAGCGCCTTCTCAAGGCGCCCGGGAACGAGGGAGCGGAACTTAGCCGGTCATTCTCCCGCTGAGCTTGTCACGCAGGCGATCGACCATGCCCACACCCGGCCCCACGGTCTTGTGGAACAGTTCGGAGTGGGGCGCGCTGGGGTGGGGGCGGGTTGGCGCCAGCTGCTTGGCGTTCTCCACCTTCTTGCCCAGGTTGATTCGCTCCTCTTCGGGGAGGCGCTGACGCAGCTTGGGGAACTGATCGGCCTCTTCGTCCTTGGCGTGGTGGCGCAGCAGCTCGTCCAGCTTGTGCACGCGGTCCATGAAAGCCGGTTCGGCGGCGTCGGCGTCTTCCAGCTGTTTCATCACCTGGACGATCTCGTCGTGTTCCACCCTGTCGTGCTCGGCTTCCTCCTTGCCGTCGGGAATGCGCTTCTCCATCACCGGATAGACGTACATCTCCTCGGCCACCGAATGGCGCATCACCTCGGCAATCAGCGTATCGGTGAGCTCCCGGCGCTGTTCGGCGTCGGGGGAGCGCTGGATCTGCTCCAGCAGGTCCTCCATTTCGCGATGGTCGAGGGTGAGGATATCGACGACGTCGTGCTGGGATGCGTTGGTATGCTGATTCATGAGACTCCCTCCATTGAGTCGTTGCGCCCTTTGCAACGGGCCATCTCAACATAGCCGTGAGTGGCGGCTTCAGCCAAACCTGGCGCAGTCTGTCACTGCCCGCTTATGCTGAAGCGCCCGCCGGAAGGCGGGGACAACGGTCCTGCGCCTCGAAACAAGGGAGGGTGTCATGCGACTCAGGGTGCTGTCCGACCTTCATCTGGAACATTTCGATGAAGGGCGTGAACTGCCGGACGTTCCGGCAGATGCGGTGGTTCTCGCCGGTGACATCCACCGGCATGCCGAGGGATTGAGCTGGGCGGCCGAGCGTTTCGCCGGGCTACCCATTCTCTACGTGCCGGGAAATCATGAATTCTATGGCGCCAGTATGCCGCTGTTGCGACTGGCCATGGCGTACGAAGCCGAGCGGCTGGGCATCGAACTGCTCGACAATCGCTCGCTGACGCTGGATGGGGTGCGCTTCCATGGCACGACGCTATGGACCGACTTCGCCCTGTACGACGCTGAGCCGGAACATGATCCTGAGCTGACCGAGCAGAAAGCGCGTTGGCTGATGCCCGATTTCAGCATCATCGAACAGCCGGAAGGGCAGACCTTCAGCCCGGAGGAGAGCCGGCGACTGCATGCCGAATCGCTGGCCTGGCTGGAAGCGGAGCTGGCCCGGCCCTTCGATGGGCCGCGGGTGGTGATCAGCCACCATGCCCCTCTGTCTGAGTGCATTCCGCCGCGCTATCGGGGCGATGCGCTGTCGCCTGCCTTTGCGTCGCATCTGCCTGGCCTGATGGGGCGCATGGACCTGTGGATTCACGGTCACGTGCATGAGCCGGTGGATGCCGTGTTCGGCGACACACGGATCTTGGCCAACCCAGGCGGCTACCCCGGTGAGTTCGAGCCGCCGCTGTTCGTGAACGACCTGATCGTCGAAATATGAGCGAGAAGAAGGAAATGAGAACAATGTTCAAGGTTTACGGTGATCGTCGGTCCGGCAACTGCTACAAGATACAGCTATTGATGAGCCATCTGGGCATCGAACACGAATGGATCGATGTCGATATTCTGGCCGGCGACACGCGCCGTCCCGAGTTTCTGGCCAAGAACCCCAACGGCAAGATTCCGTTGCTCGAACTGCCTTCTGGCGGGTACCTGGCCGAATCCAACGCCATTCTCGATTATCTGGCCCACGGTACTGCCTATCTTCCCAATGAACCGTTGGCCATGGCGCGCGTACTGAGCTGGCAGTTCTTCGAGCAGTACAGCCATGAGCCATACATTGCGGTAGCGCGCTTCATCGCCAAGTACCTTGGTCTGCCCGAGGAGCGCCGGGCGGAATACGAAGGCAAGCAGGCGGGTGGTTACAAGGCGCTCGATGTCATGGAGCAGACGCTTGCCGCTTCGCCCTACCTGGCGGGGGAGACGCTCAGCGTGGCGGACGTCGCGTTGTATGCCTATACCCACGTCGCCCATGAAGGCGGCTTCTCGCTCGCTGACTATCCTGCCGTGCAGGCTTGGCTCGCCAGGGTGGCTGCCCACCCGCGACATGTTCCGATGGGGTAGGAGCATTCGTGACGCAGCCCAAGCAAAGCTAGGCCCTTGTCCGGAAACTGGCTGCGCTCGCCGACTTTTCAGACAAAGCTTAGTACCCAAGTCTCCGATTTGGTGCCATAAAGAAATGGCGTACCCATGGTACGTGGTTGCGCCGTTTCAGTCTTGGCAGCGCAGCCTGTCACCACCCTGACAATAACGAAATCGACCCGTCAACGGCAGGCTGTCTGCGCTGTCCTGGCATCATGAAGGCTCCACATGCTTCATCGGGGCCATGCCAACCCGGCGCCGCTCGCCGAGCAGGGGATCCGTAGGAGAACGAAAATGACCGGTGCAATGGCAGACAAGAAAATGGCCCTTCTGTGGCTGAAAATTGCGGTGGTGTATCTACTGGTTGGGGTCATCTACGGCATCGTGATGGCCGCCAGCCATCAATATGTCTTCCGAAGCGTGCATGCACACATCAACCTGCTGGGCTGGGCAAGCCTGGCCCTGGCCGGTCTGATGTATCACTTGTATCCGACAGCCGCGCGCAGCCTTCTTGGCCGGCTTCACTTCTACCTGCACAACGGCGGTCTTCCGGTGCTGTTGGTATGCCTGCACTTCTACGCGGGCGGCATGCGACAGCTCGAGCCAGTGGTGGCGCTGGCCTCGGTGATCGTCGGCCTCCTGGCGTTTACGGTCAACGTCATGATGAACATGAAAGTGGCCTTGTCGACCGGCAACGTCGATAGCGCCTGAAGCACCGCGGCTGCCGGTTGAAAGCGGCCTGCCTGGGCCACATCTGAACAGGATAAGGCGTCAACTCGCCTGGCCCAGGCAGCCAACCACCGACAGGAGCCTCAGCTGCATGTTCATCGCCGTACTGACACTCGACGTTTCCTTGCCGGGCTGCGCGTCGCTCAAGGAGAAGCGTCAGCGCATGGGGGGCATTCACGAGCGCTTCGGACGCCATCCAGCCGTGGCAGTGTGCGAGAGCGGCCAGCACGATCGGCTCGAAGCGAGCGAGTGGACTTTCGTGGTGACCGGGAACGAGCGGCAGAAGGTGGAGTCGCTGTGCAGCGAGATCGAAGACAAGCTGCAGCGCACGGTGGACGGCCGGGTGCTGAAAGTCTCACGCGAAATGCTTTAGATGAGCGCTTGGCATATGAAGGCTCGCTGATTTTGCATTGCATCAAAATGCGTCAGCAGACCGCTGTGGTGGGCATAGATGGTGCAGAAAGATGTGAGCTGGCGGCATGTGGCACAAAGCCTGCGTACTGTTTTTCTTGCAAGGCTTTGTTTTGAAATGATTTATGTAATTGTTGGCGCGGCTATCGCATTGTATTGGGCAACGAAGCAAGAAACTCAGCACTGAGTCACGAATGCACAGAGTCACCAATCAACGCTTCGGAAGGTCGGGCAACTACACTGCCTTCCGAGCAACGTCGCCAAAGGCTGAACGACAGCAGGCGATATACCGATGTGAGCTGGCGTGCTCCACCTGACCCCCTTCGGGGGGTCTTTTTTATTTTCCCGAGCTTGGGCGAACGTATCGGCAAAGGCAATGCGACCTTTGTCGGTCGGTGGTGTTCACATGTGCTTGACGGGTCTACCCTTGCGAAACGGTATTCGCAATGCAGCAAGTCGCAGGGAGGTGACATGCAGGAAAGGATCATGCTCGTGCTCAACGGTGGTGGTGCCCTGGGGGCCTATCAGTACGGCGTCTATCGCACCCTGGTAAACCGCCTGGACGAGCGCGCAAGACGCGACATGGTCGTGGTAGGGGCATCGATTGGGGCAGTGAACGGGTATTTATTGGCGGCGCACCACGCAGCTCCGGATGCGGGCCTGGAAGCCTTGGCCAGCTTCTGGCGCGAGGTGGCCCAACCCGCGTTGCCGTTCGTCCCATTCTTCGATGCCAGAAGCCAGCGGCTGAGCGCCACCCTCACCGGCCTCACCTTTGGCAATCCACCCGTTTTCTCGGCCGTTCCAGGCGGTTTCCTGACCGCCCTGGGGCTCTATCCTGCTACGGCGGGCTACGACAACAGTAGGTTGGTCGAGACCGTGGCTCGTCATGCCCAGCACTATACGGCGGAGAAAGCTGGGCCTCGGCTGATGATACGTGCCATCGATATCGAAGCCGCGGAGCCGGTCTGGTTCGACAGCCAGGAGCGGCCCATCGTGCCCAGCATGATCGGTGCCAGCAGTGCGATTCCGCTGCTGTTCACGCCCGGGAGGCACGAGGGGCGGGCCTATTGGGATGGAGACGTCTGGCATCGCGGCTTGCTGCTGCCGGCTCTCGAACGCCTCTCGTCGCCAACGAGCGGGCAGCGGTGGCATGCCATTACGGTTGAATTGTTCAAGCGGGCGCCGGGCATGCCGCAAGGTCTAGGCGAGGGCCTGGATCATTTCAGGCGTCTGTTCCTGGGCGCGCGGAGTGACGATGAAGCCCGCGAGGCGGCCGAGCGTTACCCTAAGCTGCGCCTGACCCGCATTCGCCGTGATCCCCATCCCGGTGAGAGCGCTTCGCTCTGGTTGACTGACTGGGCACCGGATCGCCTGGCATATCTGATAGGGCAGGGCGAGGCGGATGCGGAGCGGGCACTGGCCTCGGTGCTTCCTTGAGCTGAAGCAACCACGAGGCAAGCGAGGAACGCCGTAAAATGATCGAGCTGCCAGGGGAGACCCTGACAGCTCGTTCTATCCGGCCGGCTACAAACCTTTCTGCCTTCCATGGCAGACTGAGCCAACGCTCTTCACGACTTCCCTGTCGCTTGCAGCCATTGACCGGCGGTTATCAGCGGCCTTGGTTCTTGCCGCCCTTGCGGCCTGCTTCGGAGGCCTTCTGCGGATCGTTGGCGAAATTGCCGCCGCTGTGCTGACCGCCTTTCTGACCGGCTTCGGAGGCACGCTGCGGATCGTTGGCGAAGTTGCCGCCGCTGTGCTGGCCACCTTTCTGGCCGGCTTCCGAGGCACGCTGCGGATCGTTGGCGAAATTGCCGCTGCTCTCCTGGCCGCCTTTCTGGCCGGCTTCGGAGGCGCGCTGCGGGTCGTTGGCAAAATTGCCGCCGCTCATCTGGCCGCCTTTCTGGCCAGCCTCTGATGCCTTCTTCGGATCGTTGGCAAAATTGCCCGGATTCTGGTTGCGCTGTGCCATGTCAGAACTCCTTCCACGTTGCCTGTCGGTTCAACAAGCGTTTACGTACTTCCATTTACCGGCTGTCCGGCGCTTCTGGCGTTTGCCAGCATGGTTAAACGTAGGAACGCCCAACCGGCATATCAAGCCGGGGCAGGTTTCCTAATGCTAAGAAAAGTTGGTGTTTCTAAAGAAAGATTGCGCGATGCATCGAAAGTGCAGTGAGCTTTTCAGCCGCCTCGTTTCAACTCTTTGATTTACTATCGAAGAGTCTCTATGGAAAGTTTTTCAGCGGAAACATTTTCGGGCCAGCCGCAGAGCTATCGGCGTGTAGTTTTTCGTTTCCCACAGACACGACGGTGGGGTCCCGAACGGCAAGGTCGAGATGCGAGCGCATGGTCAAAGGAACACCGGCGGAAATAGTTGATGTAGATCAACGGAGAGTGAGGTGGCGGCATTCCTTGGTATGAAAGGATCTGGCGCGGTTGGCCGGGGTGAGGCTTCATTAGCAGCATGAAACGCTTGAACAACAATACCTGCCCACTCAACAGCGAGAACGGCCTTGTCATGAAAACGTACGCATCCAACGGGGAAGGGTTCGCCAGCCTCAGGCGGCTGCTGGCACTCAATCTGCAGAACAAGATCCTGCTTCTGGTACTGGTGCCGTTGATCATCTCCTCTTCCTGCCTGCTGGTGCTCGAGGGCTTGGAGCGCATCGACGCCAACCGTGCGCAGCTGGCCCAGCAACGAGAACTGATGCTCGAGGCCAGACGCCACGGCGTAGAGAGCATCGTCGGCATGGCGACGACGCTGGTGGGAAGCGTTGCCGGCAGCGTCGAGGATCCGGATGCGGCGCGTCGGGCCACCATCGAACTGCTGCGCGATCTGCGTTTCGAAGAGGACAACTACGTGTTCGTCTTCGACTATGACGGCACCATGCTGGTACAGCCCGCCGTGCCCGAGCAGGAAGGGCGCAACATGCTGGCGGTCCAGGATCCCAATGGCAAGCCGTTGATTCGCGACATGATCGAGATTGCACGCGGCGGTGGCGGGCGCTACGAGTACCAATGGCTCAATCCG
>Ga0213836_101150_pt1 | contig 17066 bp, 20 predicted proteins | sample SWPATP03_FD_160578 | JGI IMG/M metagenome (GOLD analysis project Ga0213836, IMG submission 160578) | Coastal seawater microbial communities from Marineland, Florida, United States - SWPA TP0 #3 | ecosystem: Environmental > Aquatic > Marine > Coastal | place: USA: Florida | collected 2016-08-05
CAGAACACCTCCTGCGCCCCGCTCGCCCAATCTCCGGCGTCCACCGCGATGGTCCAGTCGCGAGCGGGCGGGTCGACGGTCCAACCAGGCGGGAGCCCCATGGCGAATCCGTAGCGCTCGGAGACGTAGGTGGTCCAGCCGGTCGTGTCAGGCGGCGCGTCTGCAGGCGGGTCGACTGGTGTGGTCGCGATCGCGGTCGCGGTCGCGGACGGCGTGGCGGTCGCGGACGGCGTGGAGGCGACAGACGGCGCAGGGTCGTCGGACGGCGAGCTCGAGACGACCGGCCGTGTGGAGTCGAGCGCGGGCTCCGTCGGGGTCGGCGGCGGCGCCGTGCATCCGGCCACCAGCAACGCGGCGAGCAGCGCGACGGATCTCGGCCAGCTCATGGAGGACTCCTCTTGGTCGGGCGCGACCTGCATCGGCGGACCTACGCCAGCGGCCGCACGTCCATGGTGGAGAGGAACGCGGCGAGCAGGTCGCGCGCGCTGCCGTTCCTGTCGGACGACCAGTCGGCGGGCCGCCAGACGGCGACCACGGTCATCCGATCGCCCTGCGGACCGCCGACGAAGAAGGCCTGCACGTCGGTGTCGAACGGCACCAGCAGGCCCGGATGGCAGGCGCGGCGGTCGCTGCAGAGTCGCACCGCGCGCTCGCCGATCGTGGCGCAGTCGCTGTTGCCGCTCTCGTGGCACAGCTGCTGCGCCCATCGCTCGACCGCGAGCAGCGACGCCTCACCGCGGAACGGCACGGCCCACGCGCTGACCCGCACGTCGCCGTCCGGCGACCAGAAGGACTCGTGCGCGATGCTGTCCCAGTCCGCCGCGTCGACCTCCATGGTCCAGGTCCGCTGCGACGGCTCGAGGCGCCAGCCCGGCGGGTGGCCGATCCGGAAGCCGTAGCGCGTCGACACGTAGGTGCGCCAGCTGCTCGGGCCGGCGGACCCGGACGGCGCAGGATCGACCCGGGGCGTCGGGCCCACGGGCGGCGTCGCATCCACGGACGGCAGCGGGGTCGCGGAGGCGGACTCGGCCGGTGGCGGATCCGACGGCGTCGGCGAGGGCGGGGGAGCCGTGCAGCCCGACACCACCGCGAGCGCGATCACGACGGCGAGCACCGCGACCGACCTCGAGCAGGGCATGGCGACCCCTTCCGATGCCCGCACCATACGCCCGCGGTGGTCGACGGGACAGCCCCCACTGGCGCGGTGTCAGCGCGCCCGGCTAGCGTCGCGGGCATGGACTCCACCACATCCGTCCGCATCGTGCTCGTCCCCGGCTTCTGGCTCGGCGCCTGGGCCTGGGACGAGGTCGCCGAGCTGCTGCGGGGGCAGGGCGACGAGGTCGTCGCGCTCACCCTCCCCGGGCTCGAGCCCGACCACCCCGCCCGCGGCGACGTCTCGCTCGACGACCACGTCGCCGCCATCGAGGCAGCGCTCGAGGGCGACCGCCCGGTCCTGCTCGTCGCGCACAGCGGCGCGGCGATCCCGGCGACCGTCGCCATCGACCGGCATGTCGACCGCATCGCGGGGACCGTCTGGGTCGACACCGCGCCGGTCGTCGACGGCGCGGCGATGGATGCGTCGTTCGAGGGTGACGCGATGCCGCTCGACGCCGCGTGGGACGACGAGATGGAGCAGGGCTCGATGCGCGACCTCACCCCGGCGCAGCTCGACGAGTTCCGCAGCAGGGCGGTACCGGAGCCCGGCGGCGTGGTGCGCGAGGCGGTCTCGCTCACCGACGACCGACGGCTCGACGTGCCCGCCACGATCGTCTGCACAGCCTTCTCGGCAGCCGACTACCGCGCCTACGCCGAGCAGGGCATGTCGTTCCTCGCGGGCCTGCTCGAGCACCGGGCGCTCACGCTCGTCGACCTGCCGACCGGCCACTGGCCGATGTGGTCGAAGCCGGTGGAGCTCGCCGCGATCATCGACGTCGCAGCCCGAGCCGCCGCGCAGCGCTGATCCGCAAGCAGCGCTGACCGTCGCGCAGCGCTGACCTGGGTCAGCGCGGACCGGCGGTCACTGCTGCGGCAGCACCACCCAGACGCTCGCGCCGCCGAGCTCGGCATCGTCGATGCCGATGCGCCCGCCGTGCGCCTCGACGATCCGGCGGCACGTCGAGAGGCCGATCCCGAGCCCTTCGACGTCGGCGCCCTCGCCGCGCTCGAGGAGGCCGAAGACCCGCTCGCGCTGCTCGGCCGGCACGCCTGGGCCGTCGTCGTCGACGGTGATCCGCCAGCCGGCCGTGAGCTCGTGCGCGCGCACCTCGATGGTGGGCTGCGCACCGCCGGCGGCGCTGAACTTGAGCGCGTTCGCGAGCAGGTTCTGCATCAGCGCGCGCAGCTGCGTCGCGTCGCCGCTGATGCGGGGCAGCTCGCCGACGTCGATGGTCGCCCGGGTTGCGCGGATGGGGGCGTCGAGATCGTCGACCACGTCGTGCAGGAGCGAGCCGAGGTCGATGGCGCTGCGGCGCGGCCTGCCGCCGACGCGCGCGAAGTCGAGCAGGTCGGCGACGAGGTCGCCCATCCGGCCGGCCGCGCCGTCCGCGCGCTCGAGCGCCCCGGCCACGAGCCCCGCGTCGGCGGACTCGAGGCCGTCGGAGGCGAGCTCGAGGAAGCCGACGAGCGCCGTGAGCGGGTTGCGCAGGTCGTGGCTCACCTGGCCGGCGAAGTGCGCGAGCTGCTCGTTCGAGCGGCCGAGCTCGCGCGTGATGCGCCGCAGCTCGAGCACGTCGATCACCTGGCGGGCGAGCAGCGCGAGCGCACGGCTGTCCTGGTCGCTGAGCTCGCGCACCTCCTCGTCGAAGACGCAGAGCGTGCCGATCGGCACGCCGGCCGGGGTGATGAGCGGGCTCGAGGCGTAGAAGCGCACGTCGGCGATCTCACCGGTGACGAAGGGGTTGTCGCGGAAGCGGTCGTCGACGCGTGCATCCGGCACGACGACGTGCCCCGGATGGCGGAACACGACCGCGCACATCGAGTCCTCGCGCGCGCAGACGTTGGGCTCGAAGCCGACCGCGGCGATCTGGTGCTGGCTGCGGTCGTCGATGATGTTGATGACCGCGGTCGAGACGCCGCAGACCGATGCCGCGAGCTGCACGAGGCCCTCGAGGTCGGGCTCGGGCGGCTGACCCACCACCCGATACTCGGCGATCGCCTCACGGCGAGTGATGTCGTCGGCAGTGCGCACGCACGATCCTCTCCTGCAGCGCGATGGCCGCCCCTGGTCTGCCCAGGGTACCGAGCGATGCGGCCGCCGCGGCTCAGGCGCCGAGCCGTCGGGCGACGCGCACGAGCAGCTCGATCTCCTCGCCGGCGCGCGTCGGCTCGACGGCGCCGAGCGCCGAGCGGAAGTAGACGCCGTCGGCGAGCAGCACGACGGTCAGCGCGAGCTCCTCGTCGCCGAGCCGCTCGGCGATCGCCGCGACGTACTCGTCGTCGAGCCGCTGCAGCGCAGCGCGGGCGGCGGCGCCGGCGGGGGACTGGGCGATGCGCACGAGCGCGACGGTCGCGCGGTCGAGGCTGCTGTCGGCGGCGACCGAGGTGCGCAGGAAGGTCGCGACGATGTCGTCGGTGCCCCGCAGCGCCTCGACGTCCGCTGCGCCGAGCTCGCGGAAGCGCTCGATCAGCCCCGCCTCGAGCGCGGCCTTCGAGCCGAAGTGGTAGAGCAGCCCGCCCTTCGAGACACCGCCGCGCTGCGCGACGGCCTGGACGGTGGCCGCCCGCTCGCCCTCGTCGATGAGGATCGCGACGTAGGCGTCGAGCAGCTGCTCTCGGACGGTGCCGGATGCGTCGCGGGCCATGCGGCGAGCATACCCTTGCCCACAAACCGTCCAGACGGTACAGTAAAGCGGTCGGCGCCCATCCGCGCGCCGGCGAACCGGACGGAGAGCGATCATGGACATCCAGCAGCGGGCGACCGACCGGGTGAGCGAGCAGCGAGCCGGTCGTCGCGAGTGGGCGGCGCTCGTCGTGCTCATGCTCCCGGTGCTGCTGATCGCGATCGACAACACCGTGCTGGGCTTCGCCCTGCCGCAGATCGCGCTCGACCTCGAGCCCACCGCGGCGCAGCAGCTGTGGATCGTCGACGCCTACTCGCTCGTGCTCGCCGGCCTGCTCGTCGCGATGGGCGGCATCGGCGACCGCTTCGGCCGCCGCCGGATGCTGCTCATCGGCGCGACCGGCTTCGCGCTCGTCTCGGTGCTCGCGGCCTTCGCGCCCACCGCCCCCGCGCTCATCGCGGCCCGCGCGGCGCTCGGCTTCTTCGGCGCCATGCTCATGCCGTCGACGCTCTCGCTCATCCGCTCGACGTTCCCGCACCGCGGCGACCGGCGGCTCGCGATCGCCGTCTGGGCGACCGCCTTCTCGGTCGGCAGCGCGCTCGGCCCGACGGTCGGCGGCCTGCTGCTCGAGCACTTCGCGTGGGGCTCGGTGTTCCTCATGGCGGTGCCGGTGCTGCTGCCATTGCTCGTGCTCGCGCCGCTCCTCGTGCGCGAGAGCCGCGACCCGAACCCGGGCAGGCTCGACCCCATCGGCATCGTGCTGTCGATCGTGGCGCTCGGCGCCCTGGCCGCCGGCATCAAGCACGTCGCGGTCGACGGGCTCGACCTCATCGCCGTCGGCATGGCGGTCGTGGCGGTCGTGGCCGGCTGGCTGTTCGTGCGGCGCATGCGGTCGTCGGCCGCACCGATGCTCGACATCGACCTGCTGCGCATCCCCGCGTTCTCGGGCGCCATCGCCATCAACCTGCTGAGCGTCATGGCGCTCGTCGGCGCGCTCTTCTTCCTCACGCAGCACCTCCAGCTCGTCGAGGGGCTCTCGACACTCGACGCAGCGCTGCTGCTCGTGCCGGGCACGATCGCGATGGTCGGCACGGGCCTCGGGGTGGTCGTGCTCGTGCGGCACATGCCCGCGCACCGGGTGGTCGCGCTCGGGCTCGCCAGCTCGACGGCGGGCTACCTCGTGGTCGCGCTGAGCGGCGACGCGCTGTCGCCGCTGCTCGTGGCGGTCGCCTACGGCCTGCTGGGCGCGGGCGTCGGCGCGGCGGAGACCCTGTCGAACGAGATCGTCGTGAGCACGGCACCGCCGGAGCGCGCGGGGGCGGCGAGCGCGGTCTCCGAGACCGCCTACGAGCTCGGCGCGGTGCTCGGCACGGCCGTGCTCGGCGGCGTCGTGAGCGCCGTCTACCGCTCGTCGCTCGTGATCCCGGAGGGGGTCGGGGTCGCCGACGGCGCTGCCGCCCGGGAGACCCTCGCCGGCGCGCTCGACGTGGCCGACCGCCTCCCCGTGCCCCTCGGCGACGCGCTCGCGCAGGCCGCGATGACGGCGTTCGACGACGGCGCGCTCGCGACGGCCCTCACCGGCGCCGCGCTCATGGCGATCGCGATCGTGGTCGCGCTGCGCACGCTGCGGAAGGCCTGACCGGAGCGCCCGACGAGAGAGGAGGGGTGCCGCCTCACGGCAGCACCCCTCCTCGCGCGTGTCGGACGGTGGTCAGATGACGTCGTCGCGGCGCTCGGTGCGCTCGACGCGCGTGCCGGAGGCCGGGTCGACGCTCGAGCGCGAGACCTGCGACGTCCGCCCCGAGCGGGCGGCCATGATGATGCCGATGAGGGTGACGAGCGCGCCGGCGCCCAGCAGGATGTAGCCGATCAGGGCCCAGTTGGCGCCTTCGACCTGCCACAGGGCGGGGACCGCCCAGGCGATGATCGCGCCGACGGCCATGAGGAAGATGCCGAAGCCGATGCTCAAGGTGCTCTCCGTTCGTTGCGGACGCCAGGGACCAGGCGGCCTGTGGGGCGAATGTACTGCGCGCAGGCTGGGACGCGGGTGCGAACATCGGCGCGGCTAGGCTGGAGCGCGCGGCCCGCGCGGATGCGGCGCTGCCGGTCGACGCGCACACGGTGCGCCCCAGGGAGGAAGAGTGCAGCAGCTGCGCCTCGCGGTCATCGCAGGAGACGGCATCGGCCCCGAGGTCACCCTCGAGGCCAGGCGGGCCATGCGCGCCGCCCTCGACGGGGTCGAGCTGGTCGAGACCGAGTACGAGCTCGGCGCCGCCCGCTACCTCGAGACCGGCGAGATCCTCGACGACGCGACGCTCGAGCAGCTCCGGCACCACGACGCGATCCTGCTGGGCGCGGTCGGCGGCGACCCCGCGGATGCTCGCCTCGCCGGCGGCATCATCGAGCGCGGCCTGCTGCTGCGGCTGCGCTTCGCCTTCGACCACCACGTCAACCTGCGGCCCACCCGCCTGCACCCGAAGGTCGCGAGCCCGCTCCGCGACCCGGGCGACATCGACTTCGTGGTCGTGCGCGAGGGCACCGAGGGCCCCTACGTCGGCAACGGCGGATCGTTGCGCACCGGCACGCCGCACGAGATCGCCAATGAGACGAGCGTGAACACCGCGTTCGGCGTGGAGCGCGTCGTGCGCTTCGCGTTCGAGCTCGCCGAGCAGCGCGACCGCCGGCTCACGCTCGTGCACAAGAAGAACGTGCTCGTCCACGCCGGCGGGCTGTGGCAGCGCATCGTCGACGCCGTCGCGGCCGAGCACCCGGATGTCGCGGTCGACTACCTGCACGTCGACGCCGCGACGATCTTCCTCGTCGACCGCCCCAGCCGCTTCGACGTGATCGTCACGGACAACCTGTTCGGCGACATCCTCACCGACCTCGCGGGCGCCGTCGGCGGCGGCATCGGCATGGCCGCATCCGGCAACCTCAACCCCTCGGGCGAGTTCCCGAGCATGTTCGAGCCCGTGCACGGCTCCGCGCCCGACATCGCCGGTCGCGCGATCGCCGACCCGACGGCCGCGATCCTCTCGGCGGCGCTGCTGCTCGAGCACTCCGGCCACCCCGACGCCGGCCGGCGCATCCGCGACGCGGTCGACGCCGACGTCGACGCCCGCGGCGGCGCGAGCCGCGCAACCCATGAGGTCGGCGACGCCATCGTCGACCGCATCCGCACCTCGAAGGAGCAGGCATGACACTCGAGTTCACCCTCACGCGGAACGCGGAGCCGGTCGCCGACGACGTCCGCGCCGGCGTGCTCGCCGAGCCGGGCTTCGGCAAGCACTTCACCGACCACATGGTGTCGATCGACTGGACCGCGGACGGCGACTGGCACGACGCCCGGATCGAGCCCTACGGGCCGCTGCTCATGGACCCCGCCTCCGCCGTGCTGCACTACGGCCAGGAGATCTTCGAGGGGATGAAGGCCTACCGTCGCGACGACGGCTCGGTCTGGACGTTCCGCCCGGACCAGAACGCGCAGCGCCTGCAGCGCTCGGCCGCGCGGCTCGCGCTGCCGCAGCTGCCCGAGGAGCTCTTCCTCGAGGCCATCCGCCGGCTCGTCGAGGTCGACGAGGCGTGGGTGCCCGACGGCGGCGAGGACTCGCTCTACCTCCGGCCGTTCATGATCGCCAACGAGGTCTTCCTCGGCGTGCGGGCGGCGCAGACGGTGCGGTTCATGGTCATCGCGAGCCCCGCGGGCCCCTACTTCGCCGGCGGCGTGAAGCCCGTCTCCATCTGGCTCTCGCGCGAGTACAACCGCGCCGGCAAGGGCGGCACGGGCGCCGCCAAGTGCGGTGGCAACTACGCGGCGAGCCTGCTGCCGACGCAGCTCGCGGTCGCGAACGGCTGCGCGCAGGTGCTCTTCCTCAACGAGGAGGGGACCGACCTCGAGGAGCTCGGCGGCATGAACGTCGTGCTCGTGAAGGCCGACGGCACGCTCATCACGCCCGACTCCGACACGATCCTCGACGGCGTCACGCGCAACTCGCTGCTGCAGCTCGCGGCGGATGCGGGACACGCGGTCGAGCGCCGTCCCGTCACGCTCGCGGAATGGCGCGACGGCGTCGCCGACGGCACGATCACGGAGGCGTTCGCGTGCGGCACGGCCGCGGTGCTCACGCCGATCGCGGCGCTCCGCAGCCCCGACGAGACGATCGGCGACCCGGACGCGCCCGCGGGCCCGGTCGCGCTCGCGCTCCGCAAGGCGCTCACCGACATCCAGTACGGCCGCGCGGAGGACCCGCACGGCTGGATGGTCCAGCTGACGGGCGCCCGCTGATGCGCGTCGCGCGCTTCGCCCACGGCGAGCGGATCGGCTACGGCGTCGTCGACGAGGACGCCCTGGTCGTGCTCACGGGCGACCCGATCGTCGCCGGCTTCGACACGACGGGGGAGCGGATCCCGCTCGGCGAGGCACGCCTGCTCGCCCCCGTCATCCCGCGCTCGAAGGTCGTCGCGGTCGGCCGCAACTACGCGAAGCATGCCGCGGAGCTCGGCAACGAGGTGCCCACCGAGCCGCTCGTCTTCCTGAAGCCGAACACGTCGGTGATCGGCCCGGGCGACGCGATCGTCATGCCGCCGGAGTCGCAGGACGTGCACTTCGAGGGCGAGATCGCGATCGTCATCGGCCGCGTCGCGCGCCGGCTGACGAAGGCGAACGCGCTGCATGCGGTCTTCGGCGTCACGGTCGCCAACGACGTCACGGCGCGCGACCTGCAGCGGCGCGAGCAGCAGTGGGCGCGCGCGAAGGGCTTCGACACGTTCTGCCCGCTCGGCCCGGCGATCGAGACGGAGCCCGACTGGAACGACCTGCGACTCATTACGCGGGTCGACGGCGAGGTGCGGCAGGACGGCGTCTCGAGCGATTGGATCTTCGACGCGCCGACGGTGCTCGAGTGGATCACCGCGGCCATGACCCTGCTGCCCGGCGACGTCGTGCTCATGGGCACGCCCGAGGGCGTCGGCTCGCTCGCCGCCGGCCAGACGGTCGAGGTCGAGGTGCCGGGCGTCGGCACGCTGCGCAACCCGGTGGTCGCGCAGGCGGCCGCGCCCCCCGCCTAGCCCGCCCCACCGCCGAACTTCCCGAAACTCCGAGTTTTCGCCGCGAAACGCGCGGTTCGGGGAAGTTCGGCGTTCGGGGGTCAGGGGTCGGGGGTCGGGGTCGGGGTCGGGTCTCAGGGTCGGTGCCTAGCATCGGTCGCGCGGGCGGCGTCGGTCGCCCAGAGACTCGAGGAGGAGCCATGTCGGAGATCCAGCAGCTGCTCGGCCGCATGCCGATCCAGCAGATCGCGCAGCAGGCCGGTGTCGGCGAGGACGAGGCGCGGCAGGCGATCGAGGCGATCGTGCCCGCGCTCGTCGGCGGGATGCAGGCGAACGCCCACGATCCCGCGGGCGCGCGATCGCTCGCCGGTGCGCTCGGCGCGCACGCCGGGCGCCTCGATGAGCGGCTCGCGGGCAGCGTCGACACCGCCGACGGCGAGAAGATCGTGCGGAACGTCTTCGGCGACAACGCCGACCAGATCGCCAGGGCCGCGGGCGGCGGCTCCGCGCTCGGCGGCATCATCCAGAAGGTGCTGCCGATCGTCGCGCCGATGGTGCTCGCGTGGATCGCGAACCGCTTCTTCGGCCGAGACGGTCAGTCGCAGCGCGGGCGGGCGCAGCAGCAGTCCGCGCCGGCGGAGCAGCAGGGCGGCGGCTTCGACTCGCCGTTCGGCAAGGGATCCGCGGGCGCGGAGCAGCCCGTGCAGGTGCCGCAGGGTCAGCCGCAGGGTCAGCCCTCCGGTGAGCCGCAGGGCCAGGCGCAGCAGCAGGACGGCTTCGGCCTCGACGACCTCCTGGGTGGCATCCTCGGCGGCGGATCGTCGACGCAACAGGGCGGCCAGCAGGGCGGCGGCCCGCTCGGCCCGCTCGGCGACATCCTCGGCGGCCTGCTCGGCGGCGGCCGCCGCTGACGTGTGCTGCCGAACTTCCCCGAACTGCGCTTTCCGGTCGCGAACCCCGCAGTTCAGGGAAGTTCGGCGCACGGGGTGGAGACTGCCTGCATATGCAGGCTGGCTCCCGTAGAGTGACCGCATGGCTTCTCCCGATGCGCTCCGCGGCCACGTCGACGCGATGCTGCTCAGCGTGCTCGCCGAAGGACCGGTGCACGGCTACGGCGCGATCGAGCGCATCCGGCATCGCTCGGACGGCGCGCTCGACTTCCCGAGCGGCACCGTCTACCCGGCGCTCAAGCGGCTCGAGCGCCGCGGCCTCATCGAGGGGGAGTGGGCGTCCGAGGGTCGTTCGAAGCGCGTCTACCGGCTGACGACCGCGGGCACCGCCGCGCTCGCGACGGAACGCGACGACTGGGCGGCGACCTCGACGATCATCACGCGCGTGCTCGGGCAGGCGCAGGCGTAGCTGCCCCGAGCCGCACGGCGGCGAAGCGCACGAGCAGCACGCCGGCGCCCGCACCGACGGCAGTGCCGAGCACGACGGTGAGCGCGACGAGGGCTGCGGCGATCGCGGCACCCGCGGGCGGCACCGGCAGCGCGACGGCGAGCGCGATCGCGCCGCCGACGAGCACGACCGCCAGCACGAGCTGCAGGCCGGCGACCGCGACGAGCGCGGGCATCGAGCCGGCGCGGCGGATCGCGACCGCGCCAACGGTCGCGGCGATCGCGACGAGCGGTGCCACGACGTCGAGCGCGCGCGAGACGGGCAGCATCCACGCCACGTCGAGCGGCACGCGGAAGCCGGGCAGCGCGGCGATCGCCGTCATGCCGACGACCCACGCGACGACGAGCACGGCGACGATGCCCGCGGAGGCGGGGGAGTAGCGGCGCCCGACGTCGGCGAGCAGCTCGCGCGAGAGCTCGGCGGCGATCGGTGCCGGATCGCCGAACTCCGCGACGACGGCGGATGCGGCGGACCGCTCCGGCACGCCGGCTGCGATGCGTGCCGCGACGGCCTCTCGCAGGTCGCCCTCGATCTCGCGCACGACGTCGCGACGGCGGCGGCCGGAGGCGACGACGGCACGCTCGAGCGATCCGACCAGGTCGGCGATGGGATCGGCGGCGGGCATCGCGTCGATCCTCCCACGCCTAGGATGGGGACCATCATGAGCGTCCCCTTCTCGACCGCCACAGGCGGCGACGTCGTCGTCCGCTTCTGCCCCTCGCCCACGGGCACGCCGCACGTCGGCCTGATCCGCACGGCGCTGTTCAACTGGGCGTACGCGCGGCACCACGGCGGCAAGCTCGTCTTCCGCATCGAGGACACCGACACGGCGCGCGACAGCCAGGAGTCGTACGACCAGCTGCTCGAGGCGATGCGCTGGCTCGGCATCGACTGGGACGAGGGCGTCGAGACCGGCGGCCCGCACGAGCCGTACCGCCAGTCGCAGCGCGGCGAGATCTACGCCGAGCTCATCGAGCGGCTGCGCGAGGCCGGCCACCTCTACGAGTCGTTCGCGACCGCCGAGGAGATCGAGGCGCGCAACCGCGAGCAGGGCCGCGACCCCCGCCAGGGCTACGACAACTTCGAGCGCGACCTGACCGAGGCGCAGCGCGAGGCGCTCCGCGCGGAGGGCCGCCAGCCGAGCCTCCGCCTGCGCGTGCCCGACGAGGACCTCTCGTTCGACGACCTCGTGCGTGGCGAGATCACGTTCCCGGCGGGCTCGTTCTCCGACTTCGTGGTCGTGCGCCCGAACGGCGCCCCGCTCTACACGTTCGTGAACCCGGTCGACGATGCGCTCATGGGCGTCACGCACGTGCTGCGCGGCGAGGACCTGCTCTCGTCGACGCCGCGCCAGATCGCGCTCTACCGCGCGCTCGCCGACATCGGCGTCGCGACGGCGATCCCGCGCTTCGGCCACCTGCCCTACGTGATGGGCGACGGCAACCGCAAGCTCTCGAAGCGCGACCCGCAGTCGAACCTGTTCCTGCTGCGCGAGGCCGGCTTCATCCCCGAGGGACTCCTCAACTACCTGTCGCTGCTCGGCTGGTCGATCGCGCCCGACCGCGACGTCTTCTCGCGCGATGAGCTCATCGCGTCCTTCGACGTGGCGAACGTCAACCCGAACCCGTCGCGCTTCGACCCCAAGAAGGCGGAGTCGATCAACGGCGACCACGTGCGCCGGCTGCCGGCCGACGAGTTCGCCGCGCGCCTCGAGCCCTACCTCGGCCGGGTCTTCGGCGGCCCGCCGAGCGACGAGGAGCGGGCGCTCCTCGCCAAGGCGGCCCCGCTCGTGCAGGAGCGCATGCAGCTGCTCGGCCAGGCCGAGGACATGCTGGGCTTCCTCTTCCTCGACACCGAGGACATCCACCACGACGCGGATGCGGTGGCGGGCCTCAGCGACGACGCGCACGCCGCGCTCGAGGCGTCGCGCCGCGCGCTGGACGAGCTCGAGACGTTCGACACCGCGAGCATCGAGCAGGTGCTGCGCGAGGTGCTCGTCGAAGGGCTCGGCATCAAGCCGCGCTTCGCGTTCACGCCGCTGCGCGTGGCCGTGACGGGCCGCAGGATCTCGCCGCCGCTGTTCGAGTCGATGGAGCTGCTCGGCCGCGAGGCTGTGCTCGCGCGCATCGAGCGGCTGGCCGCGAGCGTCTGATGGACGTCGACGTCGTCGTCATCGGCGCCGGACCCGCTGGCCTCGCCGCATCGCTCAACCTCGCGCGCCAGCAGCGCACGGTCGCGCTCGTCGACTCGAACCGCCCGCGCCACGCGGCGACCCTGCAGTCGCACGGCTTCATCACGCGCGACGGCATCTCGCCGCTCGAGATGCGCTCGCTCGGCCGCGAGGAGGTGCTGCGCTACCCGACGGTGACGCACGAGCGCACCCTCGTGCGGCAGATCGTCGCCGTCGACGACGGCTTCGCCGTCCAGGCCGAGCAGCCCGGCTCCCGGGCCGAGAGCGAGACGCGCGCCCCGGCGGTGCTCATCGCGACCGGGCTCTCCGAGACGCTCCCCGCCTCGAAGCACGTGCGCCCCTGGTACGGCACGAGCCTGCACTCCTGCATGGACTGCGACGGCTACGACAAGCGCGGCCAGGCGCTCGCCCTCATCGGCGAGACGCCCGACCTCGTCGAGCGCGCGATGGTCATCCGCCGCCACACCGACGACCTCGCCGTCTTCACGAACGGATCGGATGCGGTCGACGACGCCGGCGCGACCCGGCTCGCCGAGCACGGGGTGACGCTCGTGCGCACGCCGATCGCTGCGATCGAGGGCGACCGGACCGGCATGCAGGCGATCGTCCTCGACGACGGTGAGCGCAGCATCCGCACCGGCGGCTTCGTGCGCCCGTGGTGGCACCCGCAGCTCGAGTTCGCCGAGTCGCTCGGCCTCGAGCGCGACGACGACGGGCTCGTGGTCGTCGACCGCTCGCAGCGCGCCTCCGTCGAGGGCATCTACGCCGCCGGCGACATCACGCCCGGCTACCGGCAGCTCGCGGTCGCCGCGGGCGCGGGCACGATCGCCGCCTCGGTCATCAACCGCGACCTCATCGCCCGCGAGCGCTGACGCGGGCGACGGCGGTGGACCTCGGCGCGCTCGACCCCGAGTCCTGGCTGCGCACCGCTGCCGCTGTGGCGCTGCTCGCGGCGATCGCGTTCGCCGGCCAGCGGATGTTCCGGGTGGCGGCGCCGCGTGAGGCCGTCGTCGCGATCGTCCGCGCCGGGGTGCAGCTCGCGCTCCTCAGCATCGCGCTGACGGGCATCATCCAGGACGTCCGCTGGGTCGTGCTCGGGCTCTGCGGCATGTTCGTCGCCGCGATCGTCACGGCCGCGCGGCGAAGCAGGGTGCGCCGCACCGAGCTCCTGCTGCTCGCGGTGTCGATCGCCGCGGGCCCGCTCGTGGTGATGCTCGTCGTCTTCGGCACCGGCGCGATCGACCTCACGCCGCAGTACCTGCTCGCCGTCGGCGGCATCGTCATCGGCAACGCGATGACGATGGGCATCCTCGTGCAGCACGTGCTGCACGCCTCCATCCGCGACCACTGGCCGGAGGTGGAGGGCTGGCTCGCGCTCGGCGCGACGCCGCGGCAGTCGATCGCGACGCTCGCGCGCGAGGCGATGCGCACCGCGCTGCTGCCGGTGATCGACCAGACGCGCACCACGGGCCTCGTCGTGCTGCCCGGCGCGTTCGTCGGTGCGGTGTTCGCGGGGCTCTCGCCCATCGAGGCCGGGAGGTTCCAGCTCGTCGTGCTCGCGAGCATCCTCGCCGCCGGCGTCGTGACCGGCTCGATCCTCGCCTTCACGGCGCACCGCACCGCCGCGCAGGCCCGCCCCCACACGCTCGTCGAGTAGCACGGCGGTGCCAGCCGCCGCGCCCCGCTCGTCGAGGAGCACGGCGGCGCCAGCCTCCCCGCCCCCGCATGCTCGTCGAGTAGCACGGCGGCGCCAGCCGCCGCGCGTAGCGAGACGGATGGCCCCGCCTCACGCCAGCGCGTACGCCGCCCGCAGCCATTGCAGCAGCTCGTCGTCGACCTCGTCGACCGACCCGAGGTCTACCCGGTGCGTGCACATGCCGCCCGCGATCTGCAGCCGCCCGCTCGCGGGCGCATCCGCCAGGTTCAGCCCCACCCGCACGCGCTTCGCGCTCGCCGCCTCCACGACCGCGAACTGCTTGTGCCGCCGCAGCGAGACGCTCGTCTTCTTCGGTGCGACCTCGACGTCGTCACCGAGCGCCGTCGCCGCCGCGACGAGCCGGTCGAGGATGGGCCGCAGCGCGGCCTTGCCACCCGCGTACTGCGCGTCGACGAGGTCATCGGCCGTCATCTCCCCGGCCTCTCGCGCGCGGTGGCGCAGCGCGACGAGGTTCGCGAAGCCGTGGCTCATGCCGTGCTCGCCCTTGAGCAGCGCCATGATCTCGCCGTGCTTCGTCGGGGATGGGCTCGTGCTGTCGAGCACCGCGAACCACTCGTCCAGGCTCCTGCCGGTCTTCGCCGGCATGTTGTCGATCATCGACTGCGTCGCAGCATCCACGTCCATGTGCGTGACGCTACCGCCGCGCCGCGGCGCGTGGTCGCACGAGATCGACGGGGTGCGACGACGGTCTCCGGTACCGATCTGCGGGTCGCGCGGGCGCGCATCCGCAGATCGGTACCGGAGCCGCCGACACCCCTCGACGGCGGCCACGATTGGCGCGCTGGCGCGGGAGCCGCTATGCTCGACTCTTGGCTCGCTCGCTCCGGTGCGCGACCATTGGGGTATGGTGTAATTGGCAACACGGAGGTTTCTGGTACCTTTGTTCTTGGTTCGAGTCCAGGTACCCCAGCACTAGAGCATCGAAGAAGCCCCCGCGACGCGGGGGCTTTCGTCGTCTCACGGGTCCTTCGTCGTCGGCGTTCGACACGCCTCTCGACATGCCGAGCGCGTCGCGGCATCGTTGTCTGTCCCCCAAGCGGTCGAGGAGGACACCATGGCGGACGAGACGGACACCACGAGCGGCGCAGGCCCGGACGGCGGGCACATCCGCACCGGTCCCGAGGCCTCGGACTCGCTGCAGTACTCGCAGGAGGTCACGTCGCCCGACGACGAGCCGGAGCGCGACGGCCGCAGCCTCGCGACCACGAGCCACGACGTGATCCGCGAGTGGGCCGAGGCCCGCGACGCGACGCCGGCGACGGTCGACGGCACCGAGCACGACGGGCACCTCGGCGTGCTGCGGTTCGACTTCGGCGGCGACTCCGACCGGCTGCGCCACGTGGAGTGGGAGGAGTGGTTCGAGACGTTCGACGAGCGGCGCCTCAACTTCATCTACCAGGAGACCCGCTCCGACGGCTCGGAGTCGAACTTCTTCCGGCTCGACAATCCGGAGCGCGAGGACGGCTGACCGTTCGCCGGTCTCCTGGGCGCATCGACTTGCGCCGTGGCATGATGCCGAGAGCGAGACGGGAGCACGACCATGGGCACGTTCTTCGACAGCACCTGGTGGCTGGTGCCGCTCGGCGTCATGGTGCTCTGGGCGGCGACCTGCGTCTGGGCGGTCGGGAAGCTGCTCAGCATGGACGTCGCGCTCATCACCAAGGTGATCTGGGCGGTCGCGATCCTCGCGTTCCCGATCGCCGGCCTCATCGCGTTCCTGCTGCTCGCCGACCGCACGCCGCAGATGGAGCGCGAGCTGGGGATCCGCCGCTACTGATCTCGCGGCGCTCGCGCGCCCTAGACTGCGGCGCATGGACCTCGCCGTCATCGCTTGCATCGCCGCCGCGCTCGCCGCGGCCGTCCACGGCTACATCTTCGTGCTCGAGACGCTGCGGTGGGAGGAGCCGGGCACGCGACGCGTCTTCGGCACGAGCGAGCAGCAGGCCGCGCAGTCGAAGCAGCTCGCGGCCAACCAGGGGGTCTACAACCTGCTGCTCGGCGTGGCGGCGCTCGCGGGCGTCGTGATCATCGTCGCCGGAGCGCGCGGCGCCGGACTCGCGGTGCTGCTCACCGCGACCGGCATCATGCTCGCCGCCGCGCTCTACCTCGTGATGTCCGACCGCACGAAGGCCCGCGCCGCGGTGGTGCAGGGCTTCTTCCCGGCGATCGCCGTGATCACGGGGCTCGTCGCGCTCGGGCAGGCCGCCTGATGGCGCTGCGCGGTGCCGCCCGGCTCGTGCTCGGCGGCGCGCTCGTCTTCGCCGGCATCAGCCACCTGACCTTCGCCCGCCGCGACTTCCGAGCGCAGGTGCCCCAGACGGTCGTCGAGCTCGCGCCCCTCGACGAGGACGGCATCGTGCTCGCCTCGGGCGTCGTGGAGATCGCGCTCGGCACCGCGATCGCGCTCGCGCCCGCCGGCATCCGCCCGCTCGTGGGGAAGGTGGCCGCTGCGTTCTTCGGCGCCGTCTTCCCCGGCAACATCGCGCAGTGGCTGCATCACCGCGACGCCTTCGGCCTCGACACCGACGAGCGCCGCTTCGGCCGCCTCTTCTTCCAGCCCGTGCTCATCGCGTGGGCGCTGTGGTCGACGCGGGCGCCCAGTCGCTGACCGACTCGAGCGACGGAAGGACCCGATCCCGGATGCTGGACCCCAGATCCGGGGTCCAGCATCCGGAACCGGGTCCGTGCGGCGGTGGGAGCCTGAGTCAGTCGCGGTCGCGGCGCGGGAAGATGCCGAGGAACCGGCGCGACGACGACCGGCGGCGCTCCGGCTCGCGAGCCGCAGCCCGCGTGCGCGGGCGCTCGTCCGACCGCTGCCCCTGGCGTGCGCCGCGGTCGTCGCGCGAGTCGTCGCCGGAGTCGTTGCCGAGCTCGCCCGTGCCGTCCTCGTGCTGCTCGCGGATCTCGCGTCCCTCGGCCTCGAGCTTGTCGCGCG
>Ga0213836_101152_pt1 | contig 17036 bp, 18 predicted proteins | sample SWPATP03_FD_160578 | JGI IMG/M metagenome (GOLD analysis project Ga0213836, IMG submission 160578) | Coastal seawater microbial communities from Marineland, Florida, United States - SWPA TP0 #3 | ecosystem: Environmental > Aquatic > Marine > Coastal | place: USA: Florida | collected 2016-08-05
GGGAGGTGCTGAAGCAGATCGCGAACGGCTCGGTCGAGGACGGCGTGCGGGCGCTCGATGCGGCGGTGGAGGCGCAGGAGTCGTGGGGCCGCACGCCCGCGCGGGTGCGTGGGGAGGTCCTGCGGAGGGCGTTCGATCTGCTGCAGGAGCGGAAGGAGGAGTTCGCGCTCCTGATGACCCTCGAGATGGGGAAGCCGCTGGCGGAGGCGCGGGGCGAGGTCGCGTACGGGGGTGAGTTCCTGCGCTGGTTCTCGGAGGAGGCGGTCCGGATCGATGGCCGCTACACGATGACCCCGGAGGGCACGGGGCAGATGATCGTCACCCATCGCCCGGTGGGTCCGTGCTTCCTGATCACGCCGTGGAACTTCCCGCTCGCGATGGCGACGAGGAAGCTGGGTCCTGCGCTCGCGGCCGGCTGCACGGCGGTCGTGAAGCCGGCGACCCTGACGCCGCTGACGACGCTCGCGCTGGTGGCGCTGCTGGAGGAGGCGGGCCTGCCGAAGGGGGTCGTGAACGTCATCACCACGAAGTCGACCGGTGCCCTGTCGGAGCGGCTGCTGGCCGATCCGCGCCTGCGGAAGGTGTCGTTCACGGGGTCGACGCCGGTGGGCGTGCAGCTGCTGAAGCTCGCGGCCGACAACGTGCTGAAGGCGTCGATGGAGCTGGGCGGGAACGCCCCGTTCGTGGTGTTCGACGATGCGGACCTCGACAAGGCGGTGGAGGGGGCGCTGCTGGCGAAGTTCCGCAACATCGGGCAGGCCTGCACGGCCGCGAACCGGTTCATCGTCCACGAGTCGGTCGCGGACGAGTTCTCGCGCCGGATCGGTGAGGCGGTCGAGGGCATGAAGATCGGCCGCGGCACCGAGGAGGGTGTCCAGATCGGCCCGCTGGTGGAGGACAAGGCGGTCGACAACGCGGTCCGGCTGGTGGACGGGGCGGTCGCGGACGGGGCGACGCTCGTGACCGGCGGGAAGGCGATCGACGGGGCGGGCTCGTTCTTCCAGCCGACGGTGCTGGATGGGGTGACGGCCGAGATGGCGGTGTCGGTCGAGGAGATCTTCGGGCCGGTGGTGGCGATCCAGCGGTTCTCGACCGAGGACGACGCGGTGCGGCTCGCGAACGCGACCGAGTACGGGCTGGTCGGCTACGTGTTCACCGAGGACACCAAGCGCGGGCAGCGGATGATCGACCGCATCGACACGGGCATGATGGGCCTGAACGTCGGCGTCGTCTCCAACGCCGCGGGCCCGTTCGGCGGGGTGAAGCAGTCCGGGCTGGGACGGGAGGGCGGCGCCGAGGGCATCCACGAGTACCTCGAGACGAAGTACACCCTCATGCCCAACCCCTTCGCCTAGGCGGGAGTCGTCTCGAGACGCGCGCCCTCCGGGCGTGCTGCTCGACGAGCGTGGGTGGGGGCGTCCTCCTCGACGAGCGCGGGTGCGCGGCGACGGACTATGCGTCGTCGATCGCCCGCCGCAGCGTGCCGGGCGTCAGCGCCAGGGCCCACTCCGCCACGTCGGAGGCGAAGGTCGCGGAGGCCGGGTGCTCCTCCTCGATCGCGCTGTTGACGGAGGAGCCGCGACCGTCGATGGCGATCCAGATCCGCACGCTCGCCGCCTCGGCATCCGTCTCGGCGAACTCGCCGTCCGCGATGCCGTCGATGATCAGCTGGGTGAGGCGCGCGCGGTCGAGGAGGTCCTGCTCGTCGAGCGTGCGGTTGAGCGCCGGGCTGAAGCGCGACAGGTGCCGCGCATTGAGCCACAGCCGCGCGAGCGGCAGCGACGCCCCGCTCTCGATGTAGCCGATGAGGTGCGCCAGGCGCCGCAGCGCATCGCCCTCCGCCGGGAAGAACCGCTCGCGCTCGATGATCGCGGCGCGGGCGAACCCCTCGACGACGAGGTCCTCCGCGGCGGGGAAGTAGTGCGTGATGAGCCCGGGGCGCACGCCGAGCCGCTCCGCGACAGCGCGGAGCGTGATCCGCTCGAGGCCCTCGTCGATGGCGATCGACGCGGCGGCCGCGAGGATCTCCTCGCGCCGCTCCTCCGGCCGCTTCCGAGATCTGCGCTGGGCAGTGCTTGACGTCATGCCGTCCATGCTATTGACTGTGTGACCAACAGTCCATTGGGCACGTGACCAATAGCAACGATGCTCGGTCCGGAGAGGAAGCGCATGTCCCAGAGCCCGAACACCCCGGAGGCGTTCGTCGACACCGCCGCCCGTCCGGAGACCCGCGGCATCGAGCTGATCGGCGAGGCTGCCCGGCACGGGCGAGCCCGTGACCTCGTGCTGGTGTGGGCGGCGCCGGGGGTCAGCATCCTCAACTTCACCATCGGCGCGACGCTCATTCTGCTCGGGCTCGAGATCTGGCAGGCGATCGGCGTGATCCTCGCGGCGTCGCTGCTCTGGGTCCTGCCCGGCGTCATCGCGGCGAGCGGATCCGCCGCCGGCACCTCGGGCTCCGTCGTGACGCGCGCGATGTACGGGATCCTCGGCAACCGGCTCTTCGTGGCCTTCGTCGGCTGGTTCATCGGCGCCGTGTTCCTGTCGCTGACCTGGCTGGCATCGTCGTTCATGGGCGCCGACCTGCTGCGGCGGCTCGGCGTCGAGGACCCGGTGTGGGTGCCCATCGGGGTGACGCTCGTGGTCTCCACGGTGACGGTCGTCGTGGCGATCTTCGGCCACGGGCTGATCCTGCGGGCCTACCCCGCGATGGCCGCGGTGCTGTTCGTCGTCTTCCTGCTGGTCACGGCGTTCATCCTGCCGACGGTCGACTGGTCGTACGCCAACCCCGAGCCGCTCGAGGGCACCGCGCTGCTGTCGTCGCTCTCGATCGGCTTCACGATCCTCGCGTCGACGCCGCTGTCGTTCATCAACAGCCCGGACATCGCCCGCTACCTGCCGCGCTCGACGAAGCCGTCGCACATCGCAGCCGCGACCGCGCTCGGCGGCGCGGTGCCGTTCATCGTGTTCACGAGCGTCGGCGTGCTGCTGGCGACGGGGCTGAGCGAGTCCGCGTTCGAGATCGGGCTCGACGCGGCCCTGTTCGAGCTGCTGCCGGTCTGGCTCGCGCCCATCCTCGTCGTCGGCGTCGTCGTCAACACGATCGCCCTCAACGCGATGACGACCTACACGTCGAGCATGGCGCTGCAGGCGATCGGGTTCCGGCTCCGCCGCATCCCGGCGGCCATCATCGTCGGCATCGTGGGCACCGCGCTCACGATCTACCTCGTGCTGTCGTCGAGCCTGCTCGAGGCCGCGAACCTCATGCTGCAGTTCCTCGTCATCGTCTCGGGGCCCGCGATGGCGATCTTCGTCGTCGACGTGCTGCTGCGCCGCTACGCCTACGACGGCGTCGACCTGTTCGACGACCGTCGGGGCGGCCGGTTCTGGTACAGCGGTGGATGGAGCATCCCGGGCCTCGCGGCGCTGTTCGTCGGGGGCGCGACGACGGCCGTGTGCCTGGCGACGGATGTCTGGGCCGGCCCGGTCGCGCAGGCGACCGGCTTCGTCGACCTGTCCGTACCGGCGGGGATGCTCGTCGCCGGTGCCATCTACGCGGTGCTGCTCCGCACACCGCTCGCGAGGGAGGGACGACCGTGACCACGCTCTACCGCAACGGACGCATCTTCACCGCCGATCCGGATGCCGCCTGGGCCGAGGCGCTCGTCGTCGACGGCGACACCATCGCGTTCGTCGGCGCCGACGCCGGCGCGCCGCAGGCCGACGAGACGGTCGACCTCGGGGGACGCCTGGTGCTGCCCGGCTTCACCGATGCGCACACCCACCTCCTGATGCTCGGCGCCGCGCTCGGCCAGGTCGGCCTCACCGACGCGCAGAGCCTCGACGAGATCCAGGCGATGCTTCGCGACGCGCGCGCCGCCGACCCGGGCGCGGCCGCCCTCTGGGGCCGCGGCTGGCTCTTCGGGTCCATCCCGGGCGGCAGGCCGACCGCGGCGATGCTCGACGCCGCGGTGCCCGACATCCCCGTCTACCTCGACGCCAACGACTACCACTCGTGCTGGGTCAACACCGCGGCGCTCGCCGAGCTGGGCATCACGCGCGAGACGCCCGACCCGCTCGGCGGCGAGATCGTCCGCGACGAGCACGGCGAGCCGACGGGGCTGCTCCTCGAGACGGCCGCGACCCACCACGCCTGGGCGCACCGCGATGCGGTCACGGTCGACGCCGACCGGGATGCCGGGGCCGAGCGAGCCATCGAGGCGTACCTCGCCGCCGGCGTCACCGGCGTCGTCGACATGGCCTTCGACGAGCTCGGCCTGGCCGCGCTGCAGCGCATGCAGGAGCGGCGAGGCGACCTGCCGATCCGCGTCGCCGCGCACTGGTTTATCGACAACACCGGCGACGAGGCGCAGAACCTCGCGCAGGTGGCTCGGGCCGTGGAGCTCGCGGCCGACCCTTCCACTCCGTGGCTGCGGGTCGTCGGCATAAAGCTCATCCTCGACGGCGTGATCGACGCGTGCACCGCGGCCATGCGGCATCCCTACGCCGACGGCTCGAACGCCGACCCGATCTGGCCCGCCGAGCACCTCGAGCCCGTCGTCGCCGCGGCCGACGCGGCGGGGCTGCAGGTCGCGATGCACGCGATCGGCGACCTCGCGAGCGACGTGGCGCTGACGGCGATCGAGCGTGCCGTCGCGAGCAACGGCGAGCGACCGCGCCGGCACCGCATCGAGCACCTCGAGTACGCGGCGCCCGGCACCGCCGAGCGGATGGCGCGGCTCGGCGTCACGGCGTCGATGCAGCCGGTGCACGCCGATCCGGCGATCTTCGCCAACTGGGCCGAGATGCTCGGCGACGAGCGGGTCGAGCGCGCGTTCCCGTGGGTGGAGTACGAGGACGCCGGGGCGCTGCTGGCGTTCTCCACCGACGCGCCCACCGCCCCGCACGGCGCCCTCGCGAACATGTACGTGGCGGCCACCCGGGCATCCGCCCTGGATCCGAGCGTGCAGGCCGTGCATCCGCACTTCGCCCTGCCGCTCGAGCGCGCCATCGGCCATGCCACGCGCGACGCGGCGGCCTCCGTCGGCGACGGCGCGTGGCGCGGCCGCATCGCCGTCGGGTTCGCTGCCGACCTCGTCGTGCTCGACCGCGATCCGTTCACGGCCGGCGCGCGCTCGCTGCTCGAGGCCCAGGTGGTCGAGACGATCGTCGCCGGGCGCACGCGCTATAAGAAGGGGTGAGCGCAGTCGATCACCGTGCCGCAGCCTGCGCGGCGTCGAGCACGGACAGCAGCTCGAGCTTCTCGTGGCTCTCGCTGCCCGGGGTCGCGGTGAAGACCAGCAGCGAGTGCGCCTGCGCCGGGTCGAGCAGCACCTGGCACTGGAGCTCGAGGTAGCCGACCGCCGGATGCTGGTAGCGCTTCATGTCCTTCGGCGCGAGCCCCACCTCGTGCTGCTCCCACCGCGCGCGGAACTCCGCGTTCGTCGCGTGCAGCTCGTGCGCGAGGCGCGCGGCCCTCGACTCGGGCCCCCGGAGCGTCGCCACGCCTCGGAGGCCCGAGACGTAGAGGCGGGAGTAGAAGTCGTGGTCCTCGGCCGGATGGAGCGCGCGAACCGCCGGGTCGGTGAACCACCGGTAGCCGATGCTGCGCGCGGCGCCCGTGAATCGCGTCGAGTCGCCCATGAGGGCCGCGCCGAGCCGCGTCTGCCGCAGGGTCTCGCCGAGCTCGGTGACGATCTCGGCGGGGGTGTCGCCCAGCCGGTCGAAGATCCGCATCATGCCCGGGCTGACGTGGTCGGTGCCGGAGCCGCGCGGGGGCGCCTCGTGACCGGCGAGCCGGTAGAGGTGATCGCGCTCGTCGCGCGTCAGGCGGAGCCCCTGCGCGATGGAGGCGAGCATCTGCTCCGAGGGTCGCGGCCCGCGCTCGCGCTCGATGCGCGAGTAGTAGTCGGTCGACATGTGGCAGAGCGCCGCGACCTCCTCGCGGCGCAGCCCGCTCGTGCGGCGGCGCTGCCCACGCGGCAGTCCTACGTCCTCCGGCTGCAGCGCCTCCCGGCGACGGCGGAGGAACTCGGCGAGCCCGGTGCGATCGATCATGCGAGCATCCTCTCCCGACGGGGATCCGGCAGCCACGGATCGTCAGGCCGTGGCTGCGCGGTGCACGTCCCGCGACCATCGACGAGGGCGCCCGACGGCGCACCGCATCCACGTGAGGAGAGGCATCCGCATGCCACGCAGACCGTACGACATCACCATCCCCGACCTGACCGGCAGGCGCGCGGTCGTCACCGGCGCGAGCGACGGCATGGGCCTCGGCATCGCGACACGGCTCGCCCGCGCCGGTGCCGACGTCGTCATGCCGGTGCGCAGCATGCGGAAGGGCGAGGCGGCCATCGCTCGGATCCGCGCGGCGCAGCCGGATGCGCGGCTCACGCTCGCCGAGCTCGACCTCGCGTCGCTCGCCTCGATCGCCGCGCTCGGCGAGCGGCTGCGCGCCGAGGGGGAGCCGATCCACCTGCTCATCAACAACGCCGGGGTCATGACGCCGCCCGAGCGGCAGACGACCGCCGACGGCTTCGAGCTGCAGCTCGGCACGAACCACCTCGGCCACTTCGCGCTGACCGGGCAGCTGCTGCCGCTGCTCACGGCCGGCCGTGCGCGCGTGACCTCGCAGGCGAGCATCGCTGCCCGCAGCGGCACGATCCACTGGGAGGACCTGCAGTGGGAGCGCTCCTACGACGGCATGCGGGCCTACCAGCAGTCGAAGATCGCGGTCGGGCTGTTCGCGCTCGAGCTGAGCCGCCGCAGCCGCAGCGGCGGCTGGGGCATCACGAGCAACCTCTCCCATCCGGGCGTCGCGCCGACGAGCCTGCTCGCGGCACGTCCGGAGGTCGGCCGGGCGCAGGACACCCCGCAGGTACGGGTGATCCGGTGGCTCTCGGTGCGCGGGCTGCTCGTCGGCACCGTCGAGAGCGCGACGCTGCCGGCGCTCATGGCCGCGACGGCCGCTGGCGCGGAGGACGGCGGGTTCTACGGACCGCAGGGGCCGGGCAGCGTCGGCGGTCCTCCCGGACGACAGGCGCTCTGGCCGCCGCTCCGCAGCACGGAGGGCGCGAGGCTCTGGGAGATCTCGGAGACCCTCACGGGCGTGCCGTTCGACTGAGGGCGCGAGCGGATCTGCGCGGCGCGGATCCGCCCCGGAACAGACGACGGCCGCGGTGCCGACTCGGGGAGTCGGCGCCGCGGCCGTCTGGGTCGACTGCTTAGTAGTCGGTCCCCATGATGATGAAATCGTCACCCATGATGATGAAGTCGTCGCCACCCATGATGATGAAGTCGTCACCACGGCGGCTGGGCTTGTTGAACTTCATGACGCTCCTTCTAGGTTCAGGTTGGACGGAAGATCGTCTGATCTTTGTATAGTCGATGCGTCAGGTTTTCTGCGGAAGCAAAGTTTTCCCTGAGCAAATCTTCAGGAACGGAGTTCTACCGAACCGAGCTGGATGTCGATGCCCGCGAGGGCCTGTGACACCGGGCACTCGGCCTTCGCCTGCTCGGCGAGCTCCGCGAACCGAGCCTGATCGATGCCGGGCACGACGCCCGAGACGGTGAGGACGCTCGTCGTGATGCCGGTGCCGGCGACGAACGAGACCTTCGCGGTGGTGTCGAGCGACTCCGGCGCATGGCCGGCCTGCTCGAGCGTGTGCGAGAACGCCATGGCGAAGCACGATGCGTGCGCCGCGGCGATGAACTCCTCCGGCGTCGAGGCGCCGCCCTCCTCGGCGCGGGCTCGCCACGTGAGGTCGAAGGTCGATCCGGTGCCGAGCGTGGTCGTGCCCGAGCCGCTGCCCAGTCCGCCGGTCCAGGTCGTGCTCGCGTTCGAGGTGATGGCCATGCAGATTCCTCCTCAGGTCGGCGCGCCCGCGGATGCGGCCGCTGACCTCAGGCTACGTCGCAGCGCCATGCCGTGATAGGGCCGACCGATAGCCTCTCCGCATGCACGACGTGGCGACCGAGGTGACGCTCGTCGTCGTGGTGGGCATCCTGCTCATCGGCGCCGTGGCCACGATCGCCAACCGGATCGGCGTGGCCGCGCCGCTGCTGCTCGTGCTGCTGGGCGCCGTCATCGCGCTCGTCCCCGGCTCGCCCGAGATCGTCGTGCCGCCCGAGGTCTTCCTCACGATCATCCTGCCGCCGCTGCTCTACACCGCTGCCCTGCGGGTGCCCGCCGTCGACTTCCGCCGGAACCTGCGCGTGATCGGCTACCTCTCGGTCGTGCTCGTCGCCCTCAGCGCGCTCGCCGTCGCGCTCGTGCTGCAGTCCATCTGGCCGGTCATCGGCTTCGCGGCCGCGCTCGCGCTCGGCGCGGTCGTCGCCCCGCCGGATGCCGTCGCGGCCACCGCGCTCGGCAAGCGGCTCGGGCTGCCGCCGCGCGTCGTGACGATCCTCGAGGGCGAGGGGCTCCTCAACGACGCGACCGCGCTCGTGCTGCTCACGACCGCCGTCGCCGCGATCGAGCGGCCGGGCAGCTCCGAGGTCGAGGGTGCCGCGCTCGTCGGCGACTTCGCGCTCGCGGTCGTCGTGGCGCTGGTCGTCGGCGTCGTCGTCGGCTACGCGACGGTGCTCATCCGCCAGCTCGCGGGCGACCGCGCCATCGACACGGCGATCTCGATCGCGACCCCCTTCGTCTCGTTCCTCGCCGCGGAGTCGCTGCGCGGCTCGGGCATCGTCGCCGTCGTGGTCACCGGGCTCGTGATCGGCAACCGCAGCCAGATCCGCATCCGCGCCACGCGTCGCGCGCAGGAGTCGGCCACGTGGAGCACCTTCTCGGTCATCGTCGAGAACGGCGTGTTCCTCACCATGGGCATGCAGCTGCCCGCCGTGATCATCGCCGTCGACGCGGGAGAGCGGCACCTCGCCGGAGTCGTCGCGGTCGGCCTGCTGCTCTGCGCGGTGCTGCTCGCCGTGCGGCTCGCGGCGCTCCCGCCGCTGCTCGCGTGGCTGCGCCACCACGCCGGCCGCGTGCAGCGCGGTCACGCGCGGCTCGCCGAGCGCCTCGACAGCGTCGACACGAGCACGAAGCGCGGCGCGAGGCTCCGGTACGCCCACATCGTGCGCGGGCACGACATCACGGCGCTGCGCGACCAGCGGCTCGGGTGGCGCGACACGCTCGCGATCGGCTGGGCCGGGATGCGCGGCGTCGTCACGGTCGCTGCCGTGCAGACGCTGCCGGCCGACACCCCGATGCGCGCCGAGCTCGTGCTCGCCGCCTTCGTCGTCGCCATCGTGACGCTGCTCGTGCAGGGCGGCACGCTCTCGTTCCTCGTGCGCGCGCTGGGCGTGGGCAAGAACGCCTCGGACCGACGGCGGGCGGAGCTCGAGTCGCTCGTCGGCGAGGCGATCGACGCCGGCATCGAGGCGATGCGCCGGGAGGCCGAGGTCAACGGGATCGACGAGATGATCGTCGAGGTCGCCAGCGAGCGGATGCTGGCTCGGCGCGACTGGGCGGCGCACGTCGCCGAGGTCGACCCGGACGACCCGTCCACCGACGTCGCGCAGATCTCGCGCCTCCGCCACGTCGCGATCGAGGCGGAGCGCGTCTGGCTCGACCGCGTGCGCCGCACGGGGCGGTTCGACTCGAGCACCGTCGCGGTCGCGCAGCGCATCATCGACCGCGAGGAGATCGGCCTGCAGGCCGACGAGGACGAGCACTGAGCCTGCCCTCGCGCGAGCGTGCGAGGATTGGCGCATGACTGAGAAGCCCCAGATCGACGCCCCCGAGGGCCCCGCCCCCACCGAGCTCCAGATCACCGACATCACCGTCGGCGACGGCGAGGAGGCGGTGACCGGCAAGCAGGTCAGCGTCCACTACGTCGGCGTCACGCACTCCACCGGTGAGGAGTTCGACGCCTCCTACAACCGCGGCGCCCCGCTCGACTTCCCGCTCGGCGTCGGCATGGTCATCAAGGGCTGGGAGCAGGGCATCGAGGGCATGCGCGTCGGCGGCCGCCGCCAGCTCGTCATCCCGCCCCACCTCGCCTACGGCGAGCGCGGCGCCGGCGGCGCCATCGGCCCGAACGAGACCCTTATCTTCGTCTGCGACCTGGTCGCCGTCCGCTGACACCCGCCCGTGATCCGGGTGGTCACGACACGCCGGGCAGCGCCGCGCGCACACGGCGTGTCCTGACCACCCGCTCGGCTGGTGCCGCCGGGGTGGTCACGACGCGCCGGGCGGTCCCGGCCGCACACGGCGTGTCCTGACCACCCGCCGATCGGCGAGGCGTGGGCTCTGACCGGCTGCTAGATCGCCTTGCCGGGGTTCAGGATGCCGGCGGGGTCGAAGGCGGCCTTCACGGCCCGCTGCAGCGCGAGCTGCCGTTCGCCGAGCTCGTCGACCAGCCATCGCCGCTTGAGGATGCCCACGCCGTGCTCGCCGGTGAGCGTGCCGCCCATCGCGATCGCCGCCTCGAACACCTCGTTCGCGCACGCCCAGATCGCCTCCGAGGGCTCGGTGCCGTCGAAGACGAAGGTCGGGTGCAGGTTGCCGTCGCCGGCGTGCGCGGTCGTCGCCAGCCGCACACCGTGGCGCTCTGCGGCCTCGTCGCACGCGCGGAACATGTCGGCCATCCGCGACCGCGGCACCGAGACGTCCTCCACCAGCACGGTGCCGAACGACTCGAGCGCGAAGTGCACCTGCCTGCGCACCTGCACGAGCACATCCGACCGTGCGGCGTCGTCGGTGCGCTCGACCCGACCCCCGTGCGCCGCCAGGATCTCGGCGACGACCTCGGAGGTCGCGGCGGCCCCCAGCTCGTCGGTCTGCACCAGCACGAACGCGCCCGCCATCGGCTGCCCGGTGTAGGCGGCGAGCATCGACACCGCGTCGCGGCCGACGAGCTCCATGATCGCAGGGCGGATGCGCGCGGCCGTCACCGCCGTGCACGCCGCGGCCGCGATGGTCTCGTCGTCGAAGAACGCGCCGACCGTCCACACGCCGCCATCGGGCAGCGGCCGCAGCTTCAGGGTCGCACCGACGACGATGCCGAGCGTGCCCTCCGAGCCGATCATGAGCGCCGTCAGGTCGAGCCCGGTGACGCCCTTCACGGTGCGGTGGCCGGTCGAGATGCGGCTGCCGTCCGCGAGCACGACGTCGAGCGCGAGCACCCACTCGCGCGTCACGCCGTACTTCGCGCACAGCAGGCCGCCCGCGTTCGTCGTGATGTTGCCGCCCACCGACGAGATGGCGCGGCTCGCCGGGTCCGGCGGCCACCAGAGCCCGTGGGTGGCGAGCATGTCGTTGAGCTCGGCGTTGCGGATGCCCGGCTCGACCCGGCACGACTGGTCGACGATCGAGACGTCGAGCAGCCGCCGCATCCGGTCGACCGAGACGACGAGCTCGCCCTCGCCGGCGATCGCACCGCCGGCCAGCCCGGTGCCGGCCGCACGCGGCACGACCGGCACGCCGTGCTCGGTCGCCCAGCGCAGCGCGGCCTGCACGTGCGAGGCGTCCTCCGCCTCGACGATCGCGAGCGGTGGCGCGACGGAGCGATGGCCCGACTTGTCGGCGCGCGCGACGTCGAGCGCGACGGGGTCGGTGACGAGCACGTGGGCGGGCAGCGCTGCTCGCAGGGCGTCGAGGCTCACGCGAGCACGAGCCCGTCGACGACGTGCCAGGCGCCCGGGACGCCGGTGAAGCGGACGGAGTGCGCGTTGTCGGGGGTGCGCGTCTCCTGGCCGGTGACGTGGTCGGCGAAGGCGCGGATGAAGGTGCCGTGCGTGACGATGACGAGCGCGTCGACGGTGTTGCGGGCGGCGACGTCGTCGACCGCGGCGACGGCGCGGCGCTGCAGGTCGTAGAAGTCCTCCTCGCCGGGCCAGTCGTCGCCGAAGCGCGCGACGGCCTCCTCCTTCGTCAGCCCCTCGGCCTCGCCGTAGGCGCGCTCGATGAGGCTCGGGTAGCGACCGCAGACCTCGAGGCCGAGCTCGGCGGCGATGATGTCAGCAGTGACGGCGGCCCGCACGAGCGGCGATGACACGACCGCGTCCCAGCGCGCGTCGGTCGACGGGCCGTCGGCGAGCAGCCGAGCCGCGGTGTGCGCCTGCGCGATGCCGGTCTCGTTCAGGGGGATGTCGCTCGTGCCCTGCAGCCTGCCGTCGCGGTTGAAGTCGGTCTGGCCGTGTCGGACGAGGGCGATCTCCATGCTCCGAGCCTAGGGCGGTGCGACGTCGCCCATCCACAGGCTCACATTCCGTCGCCCCCGCGCGTTAGCGGAGTATGAGAGGAATGCGGCCATGACCCACACCATCATCGACAGCCCCATCGGCCCGCTCACGCTCGTGCGGAGCGAGCGCGGCATCACGGGCCTGTACATGCCCGACCATCGCCCTGCGCCCGACGAGGCGACGTTCGGCGAGCGCGACGACGCCGGCTTCGCGGACGCGGCGCAGCAGCTCGGCGAGTACTGGGCGGGGGAGCGCCGGGCGTTCGACCTCGACCTCGACCCCGATGGCAGCCCCTTCCAGCTGCGCGTGTGGGAGGCGCTGCGCTCCATCCCCTACGGCGAGACCCGCAGCTACGGCTGGATCGCGGCGTCGATCGGGCAGCCGACGGCGGTGCGCGCGGTCGGGCTCGCCAACAGCCGGAACCCGATCTCGATCGTGGTGCCCTGCCACCGGGTGGTCGGGTCGACGGGCTCGCTCACCGGCTACGCCGGCGGCGTCGAGCGCAAGCGCTTCCTGCTCGACCACGAGGCCGGATCGTCGCTCGTGGCGGTCGGGCTAGATTCGGTCGCGTGACCCGTGCGCCCTTCGAGTCGATCGTCGCGCTGCACGGCGCGAGGGTCTGGCGCGTGTGCCGGGCGCTGCTCGACGAGGTCGATGCCGACGACGCCTGGAGCGAGACGTTCCTCGCCGCGCTCGAGGCGTATCCGCGGCTCGCGCACGACGCGCGCGTCGAGGGGTGGCTCGTGACGATCGCGCACCGGAAGGCGATCGACGTGCTGCGGCGGCGCGCGCGGCTCGTGGTCGGCGACGTGCCGGACCGGCCGTCGCGCGCGGTCCCGCGCGACCTCGACCTCGCGCGGGCGCTCGCGCTGCTGCCGACGCGGCAGCGCGAGGCGGTCGTGCTCCACCACCTCGGCGGGCTGCCGTTCGCCGAGGTCGCGGCGACGGTCGGATCGTCGGCGGATGCGGCGCGGCGCGCATCCTCCGACGGTGTGCGCCGGCTGCGCGAGCTGCTGGGAGGCGCCGATGCCTGAGGTCGACCTGCTCGGCGCCATCCCCGACGCGCCCATGGCCGCGCTGCACGCGCGGCTCGTCGAGCACGCCGCGGAGCGCGGGCTGCTCGACGTGGCGTACCGCTCGCTCGACACCGCCGTCGGCTCGCTGCTGCTCGCCGCGACGCCCGCGGGGCTCGTCTCGGTCACGTTCGACGGCCGCGATCCCGCGGCGACGCTCGAGCGGCTCTCGACCGCGCTCAGCCCGCGCGTGCTCGAGGCGCCCGCCCGGCTCGACGACGCCGCGCGCCGGCTCGAGGCGCTCATCGCCGGTCGTGCTCGCGCCTTCGACGGTCCGCTCGACCTCGCGCTCGCGCGCGGCTTCGGGCGCGACGTCGTCGAGCGGCTGCGCGAGATCCCGTACGGCGAGACGCGCAGCTACGCGCAGGTCGCGGCTGCGGCCGGCTCGCCGCGCGCGGTGCGCGCGGTCGGCACCGCGTGCCGGCGCAACCCGCTGCCGATCGCGATCCCGTGCCATCGGGTGGTGCGCAGCGATGGCGCGCTCGGTCAGTACGCGGGCGGTGTCGAGGCGAAGCGGCTGCTGCTCGACGTGGAGGCGGCGAGCCCGCCGGTCCTGCGCGCCGAGTAGCGCCGCGGGCGACCACCTGGCGCGCATCTCCGCGCAGGCCCGCGCCGCTACGTTGGATCCCGTGCCCACCACCGAGCTCCTCGCCGTCGTCGAGCGCGACGGCTTCATCGAGTCCCAGCACCGAGGCGTCGCGGTCCTCATCGATCCCGACGGCACCGTCATCGAGGCGCATGGCGACGTCGCGGCGCCCTTCCTCGCCCGCAGCGCGCTGAAGCCGCTCTTCGCCGCGGCGCTGCTCGACGCGGGCCTCGTCGCGCTGGCACCGGCGCATGCGGCGCTCGCGAGCGCGAGCCACTGGGCCGACCAGGAGCACCTCGACACCGCGCAGGCGATGGCAGAGCGCCTCGGCGTCGCCGAGGATGCGCTGCGATGCCCGCCGATGAAGGCGCCCGACGGCTCGATGCGCCGCTTCGCGCACATGTGCGTCGGCAAGCACATCGCGCTCGCAGCGGCGGCCCGCGCGCTCGGCACGCCCAACGACTACTGGGCCGACGACCACCAGCTCGCCGACGTGCTGCGCCAGGGCGTCGCGACGGCCGCCGGAGAGCCCATCACCGGACTCGCGCACGACGGCTGCGGCGCGCTCGTCTTCCCCACCTCGCCCGTCGGGCTCGCGCGCGCCTTCCGCCGGTTCGCGCCCGACGCGATCGGCGGCGGACGCTCCGTCGGCGACGCGATGCGGGCGCATCCGACGCTCATCGACGGCGCGGGTCGCCCCGACGCCGTCGTGATCGCCGAGACCGGATGCGCCACGAAGTTCGGCGCGGAGGGCACGCAGGCGATGGTGGCACCCGACGGCACCACCGCGGTGGTGAAGACGGCGGACGGGGCGCGCCGCGCCGGCGCACCGGTCGCGCTCGCGATGCTCGAGCGCGCGGGGGCGATCCCCGAGGGCACCCTCGAGCGCCTGGCCGAGCCGCTCGGGCTGCTGCAGCTGAGCGCCGACGTCGCGGTCGGCCGCCTGCGCCCGGTCGTCTAGGGCCGCGTCAGGGCTGCAGCAGCTCCCAGCTGCCCTCGGAGACGACCTCCACCGCACCGTCGACCACGACGATCGCGGTCGCGTCGTCGATGGCGTACGTCGGGGCGGGGATGCCCGCCGCCCAGCGCTGGATGCCGGCGAGCGAGGCGCCCTCCGCACCGTCGCCGACGAGGTGCGGCACGAGCGCGAAGTCGACGAGCGCGAGCGTGCGCTCGGCCTCCAGCGCCATGTCGCTGCCGTCGGGCACGAGCTGCAGGTCGAACTCGGCATCGCAGTTGTACGACGTCACCGCGATGCTGCCGGCGCTCAGCCCGACGTAGACCGTCTCGGAGAGCGAGGGGAGCAGGTCCGCCAGGCCGGACTCGCGCATCCAGTGGCACAGGTACAGCACGTCGCCGCCCCAGACGAGCAGGGCGTCGGCATCCCGCACCACGGGCACCCAGCTCTCCTCGCGGATGGTCGGCAGCGCCGTGAGCTCGAGCACGCCGAGTGATCGCCAGCCGAGCTCGCTCAGCGGCCCTGGCGCCGTGCCGGCGATCGCCTCGCGCGCCATCCATGGTCCCTCGGCGAACGGGTACGCGGCCGTCGGGATGATGAGCGCGCTCGACTCGGCGATCGGCTTGCCGAGCAGCCGGTCGAGGGCCTCGGCGATGCTCGGATTGGTGACGCCCATCGACGTGAGCAGGAGCTTCACGAGGGTCGTCTCGGGATGCGGTGCATGCCTGCATCATGCCGCGCGGCGAGCATCGGGGGCCAGCGCGGCCCGCGGCCGTCAGGCGCGCGTCGTGGGCAGCGTGAGGATCTCGGCGCCGTCGTCGGTGATCGCGATCGTGTGCTCGCTGTGCGCCGTCCGCGCGCCCGTCGCGCTGCGGAGCGTCCAGCCGTCGGCGTCGACGACGAGCGTCGCGGTGTCCTGCATGATCCACGGCTCGAGCGCGAGCAGCAGCCCCGGTCGCAGCCGGTAGCCGCGACCGGGTCGCCCGGTGTTGGCGACGTGCGGGTCCTGGTGCATCGTCGAGCCGATGCCGTGCCCGCCGAATTCGGTGTTGATCGGGTAGCCGGCCTCGGTGAGCACGCTGCCGATCGCGTGCGAGATGTCGCCGATGCGGGCGTCGGGGCCGGCCGCGGCGATGCCCGCGGCGAGCGCGCGCTCCGTCGCCTCGATCATCGCCACGCTCTCGGCGGGTCGGCTGTCGCCGACCACGAAGCTGATGGCCGCGTCGGCAGCGATGCCGTCCTTCGAGACGGCGAGGTCGAGGGTCAGCAGGTCGCCGTCGGCGAGCGCGTAGTCGTGCGGCAGGCCGTGCAGCACCGCGTCGTTGACGCCCGTGCAGATGAAGTGGCCGAACGGTCCGCGGCCGAACGACGGCGCGTAGTCGACGTAGCAGGAGACGGCGCCCGCCTCGACGATCATCGCCTGCGCCCAGCTGTCGATCTCGAGCAGGTTCGTGCCCACTGCGGCGCGTGCGCGGAGTGCCTGCAGGATGTCGGCGACGATCCGGCCGGTGACCCTCGCGCGCCCGAGCTCGGCAGGGTTCAGGATCTCGATCATCATCGCCCTTTCCGCGACCAATAGCTATCCCGGTAAGACTATCCCGGCTAGCATCGAGCCATGGTCAGACTGCCGCTCACCCCCGCCGACGTGGAGCGTGGCCGGCGCCTCGGCGCCGTGCTGCGGCGTGCGAGGGGCGATCGCACGATGCTGTCGGTGGCGCTCGACGCGGGCGTCTCGCCCGAGACGCTCCGCAAGATCGAGGCCGGCCGCGTCGCGACGCCGGCCTTCTCGACCGTTGCGGCGATCACCGCCGTGCTCGACCTGTCGCTCGACGCGGTCTGGGCCGACATCGACGACCGCGGTCGCCAGCGCGCGGCCTCCTAGGGGCACGCGGGCGCCACGCTCACTCCCACGGTGAGCGTGGTGCCTCCGCCCGCGTGCAGCGTCTGGCGGAACGGGCCGATCGCTCGCAGCCCTCGGGCCTCGAGCGCGGCGTCCACCGCCATCCATGCGTCGGCGGTGCTGCTCGGCTGCTCGGCGAGCCGCACGCTCGCGGCCGGGTCGATCCGCGGCAGCGCTATCGGGCTGGTCACCCCGGCCGCCGCGCTCGGCACGGCCGCCGTGACGGTGATGACGCGCTCGTCGGTGCTGCCGTCGTAGACGAGCACGACATCCTGCCTGGGGGCGTCGTCGATGCGCAGCAGCACCAGTAGGCGACCGACCGCGTCCGGCAGCTCC
>Ga0213836_101154_pt1 | contig 17012 bp, 17 predicted proteins | sample SWPATP03_FD_160578 | JGI IMG/M metagenome (GOLD analysis project Ga0213836, IMG submission 160578) | Coastal seawater microbial communities from Marineland, Florida, United States - SWPA TP0 #3 | ecosystem: Environmental > Aquatic > Marine > Coastal | place: USA: Florida | collected 2016-08-05
ACTTGCGGCAATACGCCGCATTCTCCTGCTGGGCACTGTACTGCTGGGCACTGAAGGAATCACCTCTGGGAAACTGATGGTCCGCCGGCTGCGGAACAGCCCCAGTCTAGTTGACGGCGGAGACCGCCATCCTGCGGGGCGCACCGCCGCCGGCAGTCAGCAGCAGGCGGCTTGTGTCCGCACAAGCGAAGGCCCGCACTCCCGGGAGGGTGCGGGCCTTCGCTTCTCCTAATGGTCCAGGGAGTCAGGCTGGAGCCGGTACAGGAGCGCTTGTGGTGCTGCCTACTTGGGCATCAGGACCGAGTCGACCATGTAGACAGTGGCATTGGCGGTCTGGACGCCGCCGCAGACAACGTTGGCCCCGTCAACCTTGAGGGCATCCTTGGTGCCGGTAACCGTAACGGAACCGCCCTCAACCGTTTTGTGGGTGCCGACGATCTGGTCCGGGGTGATCTTGCCGGGGACCACGTGGTAGGTCAGGATCTTGCTCAGCGTGGCATCGTCCGTCTTCAGTGCTTCGATCGTGGCCGGATCGATCTTCTTGAAGGCGTCATCCGTCGGGGCGAAGACGGTGAATTCGCTGCCGTTCAAAGTGTCCACCAGGTTGACCTTCGGGTTGAGCTTGCCGGAAACGGCGGCGGTCAGGGTGGTCAGGATCGGGTTGTTGGACGCTGCGGTGGCTACCGGATCAAGCGCCATGCCGGAGACGGAACCGGCACCGCTCGGAACCTGGGCGGCGTAGGCTGCGCAGCCGGAGCCGACAAGGTTCGCGGCCGGATCCATGGCTGCGGCGGAGGGGCTAGCGGACGGGGCCATGCTGGCTTCCGACGGTGCCGAGGTGGCGGGGGCCGAGGATGCGGCCGTGGTGCTGGATCCGCCACAGGCAGTGAGGCTGAGCATGGCGGCAGCTGCGATACCTGCAACGGCGAACGTGGTGCGCTTGATGGTCTGCATTTCGGTTTCTCCTTTGTTGTGCCGATGGTTGCCTGCGGCGAACGTTGCCGCTGCGGCCCTTTCCCGACTGTTGGGCACCGACCCTTGGTTGGTGTCTCAATGGGTATTCGGCTGCTCGGAGGAAACGGATGGGTGGGGGATTGAAATTTTTTTCGGCTGCCGGGAATCCCCTGAAAATCAGCGGGAAACGCCGAGAACCCCGGTCCGAAGACCGGGGTTCTCTCTGTGTGTGCGCAAGGGGGGACTTGAACCCCCACGCCCGAAGGCACAGGAACCTAAATCCTGCGTGTCTGCCAATTTCACCACTCGCGCGCGGCGCCGTCGTCGTCCCGGGTAGAACCCCGGCGGCGGATGCCAGGCTCCATTGTACCTACTGCCGGTCGAAACTACTGTCCGAGGTTCAGGTCCCGGCGGAGTTTGGCGACATGCCCGGTGGCCCGGACGTTGTATTGGGCGACGGCGACCCTGCCTTCGGGATCGACGACTATTGTGGAGCGGATGAGGCCCTGGTAGGTCTTGCCGTAATTCTTCTTCTCGCCCCAGGCCGCATAGGCCTCTGCGACGGCGTGGTCTTCGTCGGAGAGCAGCGGGAAGGTCAGCGACTCGGCGGCCGCAAACTTGGCCAGCTTCCCGACCGGATCGGGGGAGATGCCCACCACGTCGTAACCTGCGTGCTGCAGTGAAGCCAGGGAATCCCGGAAATCGCAGGCCTGCTTGGTGCATCCCGGCGTGGAGGCGGCGGGGTAGAAGTAGATGACGGTGTTCCTGCCCCGGAAATCGCGCAGGCTGACATCGTGTCCTTCGGCATTCTTGAGCGTGAAATCCGGTGCCGTGGCACCGGCGATGAGTCGTTCAGGCACGGGTACTCCTTGGTGAGGTCTGCGGTGAGGCGCGTCGCGAAGCGGGGTGAGCATCCAGCGTAATGAGCCGGGCGGCCCCCGACCAATCTGCTGCTCGCTATACTCTTGGGTATGCCTGATATGGATCGCTGGCCCACGGGCCGCCTATTGTCCACGGCAGCACGTCTCGTAGAACATTCCTGGAACGAAAAATTGGGGGCCATTGGCCTGACCCATGCCGGGGTGATCGCCATGGAGGTGCTCTCGGCGAATGGGCCAATGACACAAGCCCAACTGGCCCAGCTGGTCCGGGTCCAGGCCCAGACCATGGGCAAGACGCTGAGCCGTCTGGAGGCGCACGGCCACATTTCGCGGCAACGCAGCGACTCGGACCGGCGCAGCCACGTAGTGTCGCTGACCGATCAGGGCCGTGAGGCCGTCACCGCGGCCGCGGACATGGAACGCTCCGTGCTGGCATCGACTCCGATTGACCCGGATGTGCTGCGCCAGGAGCTCCAGTCCGTGGTCCGGGTGCTGGCCACCAAGTCCTCGTCCGCCGAGGTCAAAGCGATCGTGACTGCCGCCGAACCCGGCGTCGCCCCTGCCGCAGGCCGCCCTGCCGCAGAGCCGGGACTCGCGGCCAAGGCCACCCCGCTGAATTAGCCCCTGCGGGCTCGAACGAAATCGGGACGGCGGGATACCTCCCGCCGTCCCGATGACTCCCTTCGTCCGCCTGAGAGCGGGGCCCGATCACCAGGTGCCCGAGCGGTGGTGGCGCCCGTTGTCATCGTGCCGGTGTCCGTTATGGTCCCAGAACCCGTCTTTGTCATGCCGGCAGCCGTCCCGGCCCGTCCATGAGCCGTTGTGGTCGTTGTCGTCTCGCCAATTGCCGTGGTCGTCGCGCCAGCCCCACCCGTCGGCGTTGTCATGCCAGCGGTTCTCTCCGTCCCACCAGCCGTGTCTGGCATCATGCCGGTTGTCGTCCCTTATGTGGTGGCGGTGCTCGAACGAAGACTGGTTCCAGGAGCTGGTGGAGCCGGTAACGGCGGCGCTGGCAGGCAGGGCGCTGGCGCCCAGGCCCAATGCCGCCGTCACAGCAGTTGTTCCGATGATGCGAATAGCCTTGTTCATGAACTTCATCCTTTGAGGGGGTCGACGTCCCCGCCAGTTCCGCCGGCTCAAGGCGATCCAAGCCCGCCCCGGCGTCGGCAGATCCCGCAGCCCCGGACAGAATCCCGGGCAGGGAATAGGGAAGTCGAGATGATAATCAGTGGAGTTGTCCGCCCGGGATCTGGTTCGGCGGTCGACGGTCCGGGTCTTCAGGACCGGTATTGTTCCGGGACGGTTGCCCGGAGCATCTTTCCAGTCAACGCCCGTGTCCGGTCCCGGGACAGGGACTAAAGTCCCTCCTTCTGCCGCCGCCGCAGGGACAGCTTAAGGACCTCGTCGCTTGCCCAGACAAGGAACGGAAAGGGAAGCAGCAATAGCAGCTCCCAGGCTTCGGGGACGGCCGTGCTCGGGCAGCCATGGCTGTTCCGACCTGGCAGGCGACAATCCCCAGGAACGTCATCGTGGTCGCCTGCTGCCACACCACGGGCAGATGTCCTGTCCCGACGTCGGCCCCGAAAGTCCAGCCCCCGGCGAGCAGCGTGGCCAGGAAGATGACGCTCACCAGCAGGGCCGACACCCGGCCCATCACGCCCCAGGCGCGCACCAGCATGAGGGAACTGATGACGTTTTCACTCGGGGGCCGTGGCGGGCGCTGCATCAGGCCCGGTTCCGGGGCTTCGCGCCCGAGCGCGAGGGCGGGCAACGTTTCGGTGAACAGGTCGATGGCGAGGATCTGCATCACTGTCAAAGGCAACGGTATGTTTCCGCCGGAGGCGGCGTAGATCAGAAACGGGACGACTTCAGGGGTCGCGTGGGCGAAAATGTAGACGATGAATTTCCGGACGTTGGCGTAGACGCGGCGGCCCGCTTCGACGGCACTGACAATGGAGGCGAAGTCGTCGTCCGTGAGGACCATCGTGGCCGCTTCCCGTGCCACATCGGTCCCCGATTTGCCCATGGCGACGCCGATGTCGGCACGTCGAAGCGCCGGTGTGTCGTTCACGCCATCGCCGGTCATCGCAACCACATGCCCCAGGTCCTGCAGGGCATCGGCGATCCGTAACTTGGCCTCGGGTGAGCTGCGGGCAAAGATGAGCTCGGCTCCGGTTCCCAGCAGCCGGTCCAGCTGTGCTTCGCTCATCCGGTCCAGCTCGGTGCCGTTGATGATCTGTGGCCCCTCGCCGCCGATGCCGATCCGTCGGGCGATTCCGGCCGCTGTCAGCCCGTTGTCGCCCGTGACCACAATCAGCCTGATGCCTGCCGAATGGCACTGTGCCACGGCGTCGGCAACCTGGGGGCGTGGCGGGTCGAACATCGCGGCGAGGCCCAAGAACGTCAGGCCCCGTTCCGCCTGGCCGCGCGACAGACCCGCAGGGGTGTCCTCCGGCATCGGGCGGTCGGCAACCGCGAGCAACCGGAGTCCCTGCACCGCCCATTCGTCAGCCACCGCGGCAATTGTGGTCCGGTCTGCCTCCGTCAGCCGCCGGGCTGCACAGCCCGCCGCGATGAGTGTGCACAGGGGGAGGATCTCCTCCGGCGGATCTCCTCCGGCGCGCCTTTGGTGTGCAGGACCAACCCGGAGTCCGTCCGGTCCAAGGTGGACATCCGCCGCAGGACCGGATCGAAGTGGAACTGGGACAGCCGCTCTATGCCGAGGTCCTCCGCCCTCACGCCCAGCGATGCGGCCAGGTGAAGCAGGGCCAGCTCGGTCGGGTCACCGGCTTCTCCCTCGCCGGAGGGCCCCTCAAGACGTGAGTTGCTGCATGCCGCGGCCGCCACCGCAAAGCGTCCTGCTGCAGAGTCCGGTGCTGCCGGGGTCGCTCCGGCGAGGAGGTTCTGGTGTCCGTCCGAGGTCCAGAAGTTGATGACCTGCATCCGGTTCATGGTCAGGGTGCCCGTTTTGTCCGTGCAGATCACGCTCGTGGAGCCAAGAGTCTCGACGGCCGAAATTCTCTTGACCAGCGCTCCGCGACGGGCCAGGAGCCGCACGCCCACTGCAAGGGCCAGTGTGATGGTCGGCAGGAGGCCCTCGGGCACGTTGGCCACGAGCAACCCGATCGCGAAGTTCAGTGTGTCGCCGAACGACAAGCCACCCAGGATCATGCCCACCGGAATGAACCCGGCCCCCATGCCGACGGCGACGACGGCGATCAGCCGCGCGACCCGGGAGACTTGCTGCTCCAACGGACTCGGGTCCTGCCCCACCCGCTGGGAAAGCGCCGCAATGCGGCCAAGTTCAGTGCGCATTCCGGTCGCATAGACTACGGCCGAAGCCTCGCCACCGCTGCAGCTGCTGCCGCTGAACACGACATCCCGGGCCTGCAACAGCGGCAATTTCACAAATGGATGCACGTCCGCGCTCCTGAAGACCGGAAGCGATTCACCGGTCAGCGTGGACATGTCCATCTCCACCGAACCCGAGAGAAGCCGGCCATCCGCCGAGACCCGGTCACCTTCCCTGACCACCATCACATCGCCGGGAACCAGCAGGGCAGCATCAACCAGGACTTCCGCGCCCTCGCGAAGAACCCGGGCCCGGGCCGGAAGATACGCCGACAGCGCCTCTACCGCGCGCTCGGCATGCCGCTCCTGAAAGAAGGCAAAAAGAGCATTCAGGACAATGACTGCCAGAATCGCGACTGCTAACGCCGCCGTACCCGTTGCGAACGCCAGCGCTGCCGCGAGCCACAGCAACAACGCTAGCGGATGGACGAACTGGCGGCCCAGCTCGCCAGGCCAGTTTCGCTTCCCGCGCCGGAGCAGCCGGTTGGGACCAAACACCACGAGCCGCCTGGCTGACTCCCGCTCGGACAATCCCTCAGGACGACCGCGAAGGTCCCTCAGCAACCGTTCAAGAGGTTCCTGCGGATCCGGCGCAAACGACGCCTCATCCGTGGATAGCGCCCCGGACGGGGGCACAGCACTGTCCGGAACACTCCTGTCCGGGTTCATGCAAGCCATTCCACTGCTCCGACGGCGAGGCTGGTAGGGGCCAACGGCCCGGGGGACCGTGCGGTTAGCTTCCTGCGAATGGTGCACCGTGGATGTTGCGTCCCATACTTTCCGGGGGATGTCCGGCGGCGGCCCGCAGGCGGATGATGGTGCTAACCAGTGAACCTCAACCGGGTCGGAGGAATGGCATGGCTACCAGCAGCCCGTTCGTAGTCGTTGTAGGAGTCGACGGCTCCCCGGAGTCACAAGCGGCCCTCGATTGGGGCATGCAGGAGGCGAAGCTGAGGAACGGCCAAGTGGTTGTCCTCGCATCGTGGCAGTATCCCTACATCACCGATGCCGCCGGCCAGGTTTGGGACTACACCGGGTTCGAGCGGGACGCACGGTTAATCCTCGACGGCGAACTCCAGCGCGTGGCCGACCCTGCGGTTCCGGTCACCGGACGACTCGTCGAGGGAAATGCGGCGGCCGCGCTAGTGGAGGCATCGCGCGAAGCAGACCTGCTGATTGTCGGTTCCCGCGGCCTGGGCGGATTTACGGGGATGTTGCTGGGCTCGGTGTCCTCCCAGCTCGCGCACCACGCCCGGTGTCCGGTCCTGATCGTCCGGCCTGGAACTGAAAGCTAGGCAAACGCCGCCTAAATCGAGGCGGCCTGGTTCGCCAATGTGGCCGCAAGGGAAGACATCTTGAGGCCGACGAGCACCACCGCGAGGATGGTGACGCCGATCGTGGCCCACACCGGGGCGAGCCCGCGCCGCGGGGCCACCTCGTGCACAATCACGGACCGGCCAATGACGTAGACCTCCCGGCTGAGGAACACCCACGCCCAGTGAAACGGCCGGACAACGCCGTCCTTGCGCAGCTTGTCCCAGTCCAAATAGGCCAGGAGGGCGGAGACGCCGTAAACCAGGAAGCCGCTGGCCACCAGGAGAAAGTACGGCGCCGTGAAGATCGACGCCGGATCGAGTGTCTGGACCTGCCGCGCCCCGACCGTCCGCACGCGGAGCACAGGGTTCCAGAACATCAGCAGGATGAGCGGCACGAGCGGCAGCGCCACAATCGTCCAGACATACGCGTTGTAGACCGGGGTCCGGTCACTGATGCGCCTGCGGGGTTCCACCGGTCGCGGCGACTGCGGCGCCTGGAACTGAGGAGCGTTGAACTGTCCGGTCCATGCCGTACCGTTCCACCACTGAAGCCGGCCCGAGCCGGCAGGGTCTGGATACCAGCCAGGGCCGGGGGCTGAAGTGCTGGGCGGGACGGTCATGGCTGTTCATCCTTTGCGGGGCGCGGGTAGCTCGATTGTTCAACGCGGTCTGAAGCTTCTGAGACAGAGCGTACATGGGGGCGGCTGTGGTAGCGAGAGAGTATCGACGCGCCCGAGGATCGGGGGGACCATTAAAGGGCAATCACCATGAAGGAGGTCAGTGATGTGCTATTCGAACTACAAGGATTTCGGGCGTGACACCAGCAAGGATGCCACGCGGAAATCCGAGGAACGCCGGGAGCCCCGGGCCGAGGCAAAGGAATTCAAGTTCTGGGCCTTCCCCCGCCGCACCAAGGAGTTCACGGTCGAGGAACCGGAGAAAGTAGCAGACCGGTCCCGCCAGAAGGTCTAAGAACACGACGTGATTCACGCGGCCGCCGAACAACCACAGCTCACTGTGGCGGTTCGGCGGCCGTTTCATGGCCGGGCCGGCCGGCTGAGGCCAATCGCGGCGGAAAGGCCCAGGAGAAGGCCGCTGAGCGCCAGCAGGGATCCGCCGGCAAGGCCGCTGTGCCCGTCCGGTCCGGAGGCGTCCGGGCCGGACCCGGCACTCAGCGTCCCCTCGCCTGAGGGGGCTCCGCCGTGACCGGCATCCGGCGCTTGAGGCGCGGACGTGTTTGTTGCGTCCGGGGTGCCGGGCGTTGGTGAAGCGGACGGCGGCGCCGGCGTCGGCGTCGGTGAGGCGGACGGCGGCCCCGGCGTCGGCGTCGGTGAGGCGGGGCAGATCTTCACGGGGACGAGTCCTGTCGGCGCGCAAGGCGCGGCCGCGGCAGGCAAAGCCAGGACGAGCGGCGAGGCCGCGAGCACCAGGACCGCGGCGGATGTGCAACAGGCCTTCCGGGTGGAGTTCATCCTCCCCATCGTAGTGTTCAACCGCCTGTCGGCCGGAAATCCCGGTCCGGCGCACCGAAAGTTTGAGCAGCGGGCCAGCGCCCTCGTCCGTTGCTGGACGCTGGCGCCGCATGAAGCTGACAGCCAGCCGCAGCAACCGGACTAGAATTGGCCGGTTCCTCGCCTGCATTCCAGCCAGGCTGACGCCCGGCCACCGACAGAAAGACCCCATGACGACCACTTCTGACCACGCTGTTCCGGTCCAGGTAGACCTGAAACAGGCTGCCGCCCCGGAACGCAAACCCCTGGTCCGCTGGCTGCTCGCCAACCAGGTCGCACCCTCCGGCCCCGAAGCCGAGGAAGACCACAAACCCAACGCCTGGTGGAAAGTCATGTGCCTGACCGGCGTCGACTACTTCTCCACCTTGTCCTACCTCCCCGGCATCGCGGCCCTGGCCGCCGGGGCCCTGTCCCCGCTGGCGACCTTGCTGATCGTGGCCCTGACACTGCTGGGCATGCTGCCCATGTACCGCCGGGTCGCGCAGGAGAGCCCGCGCGGGCAGGGCTCTGTCGCCATGCTGGAGAAACTGCTCCCGTTCTGGCGCGGCAAGTTCTTCGTACTGCTGCTGCTCGGGTTTGTCGCGACCTCGTGGATCATCACCATCACCCTCTCCGGCGCCGACGCCACGGTGCATCTGCTGGAGAACCCGATGATCCCTGAAGGTTTGAAAGGCAGCGCCGTCATCATCACCGTGATCCTGCTGCTGATCCTGGGCGGGGTGTTCCTGCTTGGCTTCAACGAGGCAGTCGGAGTCGCCATCCCGCTCGTGGCCATCTACCTGCTCCTGAACGCCGCCGTCGTCGCCGCCGGGTTCGCGCACGTCTTCTCCGACCCGTCCCTGGCCGCCGGCTGGACCGACCGGCTGCTGGCCAGCGCCGGCGGCGGCCCGATGGACCTGATCGGCCCGGCCGTCATCGCCTTCCCGCTGCTGGTCCTGGGCCTGTCCGGGTTCGAGACCGGTGTGTCCATGATGCCGCTGATCAAGGCCGCCGGTAACACCCCGGAGGAGGTCATGGCCTCCCGTGTCAGGAACACCCGCAAACTGCTCACCACCGCCGCGGCCATCATGAGCGTCTACCTGATGTCCACCAGCTTCCTCACCACGGTCATGATCCCGGCCAGGGAATTCCAGGACGGCGGACAGGCCAACGGCCGCGCCCTCGCGTTCCTCGCCCACGAGCTGTTCGGCGCCGGCTTCGGGACTGTCTACGACATTTCCAGTGCGCTGATCCTCTGGTTCGCCGGGGCCTCCGCCATGGCCGGACTGATCAACATCGTGCCCCGCTACTTGCCCGCCTACGGTATGGCACCGGAATGGGGCCGCGCCGTCCGCCCGGTCGTGATCGTCTACACCGTGCTGAGCGTCGGCATCACGATCGCCTTCAACGCCGACGTCAACGCCCAGGCCGGCGCCTACGCCACCGGGATCCTGGCCATGATGGTCTCCGGGGCGGTCGCCGTGACTGTCTCAGCGGTCCGCCGGCACAGCCGCGCCGGGACCGTCGGCTTCGGCGCCCTGACCCTGGTGCTGCTTTACGCACTGACCGCCAATGTGATCGAGCAACCTGACGGTATTGCGATCTCGGCGTTCTTCATCGCCGGCATCATCGTCGTTTCGCTGATCTCCCGGGTGAAGCGCACCACCGAGCTGCGGCTGGAAACCATCGAATTCGACGAGGCGGCCCGGCACTTCGTCACCGATTCGATCGCCTTCGATGGGCAATTGAACGTCATCGCCAACAAGCGCCAGGCCGGTGACAAGGCCGAGTATGCGGACAAGGAGTACGAACAGCGCGGCTTGAACCCGGTCCCGGGGGCGGCGGACGTCATCTTCCTGGAGATTGAGATCTCCGACCCGTCGGCGTTCAGCCACACCCTCCGGGTCGAAGGCATCGAGGTGGACGGCTATCGGGTCCTGCGCGTGAAGTCCCCGGCAGTGCCGAACGCGATTGCCGCGGTCCTGCTGGCCCTGCGCGACTCGACCGACAGGCAGCCCCAGTGCTACTTCGAGTGGTCCGAGGGTAACCCGGTCGGCCATCTCATGCGCTACCTGTTCCTGGGCCAGGGCGACACGGCCCCGCTGGTGCGTGAAATCCTCCGCGAGGTGGAGCCGGACCCGGCCCTCCGGCCGGGTATCCACGTCGGCTAGGAACGGTGCGAGGACCGCAATAACGCAACAGCCCCGCCGGGGACTCCGGGCGGGGCTGTTGGCGGCAGAGGGAGCCTCAGACGTTGGCTGATTTCCCCCAGGGGCCGATCTGGTCCAGGGTGTATCCGTCCGGGTATGCCACGACGTTCATCCTTCCCGGCACAAATACGGGCTCGGTCGGCAAGGGGCGCCGCCTGGCCTTGAGGGCGCGGAACCGCAGCACCGCGTTGAACGGTACGCGCAGCGCTGCCGGGGCCGGTTTCAGGCCCAGGGCAACAGCGACCTGGGGTTTGTCCATCATCAGCGCCAGGATGGTCGGGGTGAACCGGCGAAGCCGGGCGGGGATGCGGCTGGCGAAGGCCGCGACGGTCGCATTGAACAGCGTCGAGCCCTCGGGGCTCGGGCCCATGTTCCGGTCCTCGTACTCGTCCAGGAACCGTTCCGCCTCCGCGAAGGTGGCCGGGATGCCCTCGAGCCCCATCTGCCGGCCCAGTTCGGTGTAGAAGTCCGTGGCGGCCCGCTTCTCCAGCTCGGTCAGCCGGCGCCAGCCGTGACGTTCGGTCCAGCGCAGCGGCAGGACAAGCAAGGTCATGAGGACGTAGACAAAGTCGTCAGGGGTGCCGGGCACCCCCTTGTGGACCCGGCGGAGCAGTTCGATCATGGCCTGGCTGCGTTCGTGCTCGAACCCGTTGGCGATGATCTCGTGGAGGACGATGCCGGTGTCGTAGGAGCGTTTCATCGGCCGGGATTTCATCTCCCCGGTCGCCGCCAGGGTCCTCGCTGTGGAGGGGATGGCGAAGTTGCGGTAATAGGCGACGAAGAAACCCGAATGGATTTCCGTCTTGAAATCGAAGAGGACCATGTCCCGGTAGATCGCGTACATGTCCGTGCCGCTCGGGCGTGTACGGCGGGTCGGGTGCGTCAGAAGGTGCATGGGGGCTTTCTGTAGCTGCCGCAGGTTATGCCAGGGCAGGGGAGACATGGAGCTTGGCTTCGACGGAGAGCAGGTAGCTGCGCTCCTCCGCGGTCAGGAAGGTCGCCGAAGTGCCCGCAGCGAGTTCAGCGTCCCGGATTTCGACAACCATACGGTGCAGCCTGTCCTGTACGGGTGCCTGGGGGTCGGCCTCGAGGGTCCGGTCCGGGGAAGTGCTCTGCAGCGCTTTGGCCCAGATGGACTCGACGCGTGCGTGGGTTTGGGTGTTCCAGCGGTGCAGGTTTTTGCGGGCCGCCCTGCCGGCAACCGCCGGGATAGTGAGTCCGGCGCCGGCCAGGACGGTCGCGACCAGTTCCAGCTGATGGTACGGGAAATCAGGCCTGACCAGTATGGCCAGGAATGTCAGGTGTCGGGCCAACAGGGAGAGACACATCTGGGCCATCACCAGGAAACCCATGATGCAGCCGGCGCCCAGCATGGAGAAGCCGATGCGGAACGAGCGGCTCATCCGCGGGACGTAGCGGAAGCAGATCACGGCAATTTCCGCGCTCATCGAACAGATGAAGAGGGTGAGCATCAGTGAGAACAAGAGAGCCGGGAAGCGGTTCTCGTAGATGCCCCAGGCGGGGGTCGTGACGGTGGGTCCTGTGAGGAGGAAGAACGCCGTTTGCAGGGTCAGCGTGAGCGTCAGGGGCAGGGTGCGCGTCCACCAGGACCGGCGGCCGCCGGTTTCCGGGGCGATGGCGGCGAATGCAGCCAGGCGCAGGTACCAGAGAGAGATGATCATCAGGGAGTTCAGGACCAGTTTGACCAGGTTCATCCCGCCCAGGGCTGTGTCGACGGGGACGTAGACAACCGGGGACATGAGCAAAGAGCCCATGGCTCCGTACACGGCACAGGTGAACACCAGGTCGGTCCGGTTGCGAAGCAGGGCGGGAATGCGGGCCCCGGCCAACAGGAACAGTGCCGCGGCCATGAGGAACTGCGTCATCCGAAGACCGCCCCGAAGTTGCCCGGCTCCGCGTCGGGCTGCCGGTAGGAGCGGCGGATGCGGGAAGCCAGCCGGTCTGCAAGGAGTTCGGCAGTTACCTCGAGCTCGTCGAAGAAGTCGGTGCGCTTCAGGGCCGAGACGACGCGCTCCGGGTCGAGGTCCGGGAAGAAGACCTTGGCGTAGTCGTGCGGGAGGTTCTCCTGCTCGTGGCGGAGGATCATGTGGGCGAACTCGTGCAGGACGATCTGCTGGCGGTGCACCTCTGACGCCGCTTTGGCGTGGAGGATAAGGTCCAGGTCGTCCAGTCCGAACCACAGGCCGCAGACTTTGTCGGTGGGGGTGTTGTCGATCGGCTTGATGACAATCCGGCGCCCGCTGGCGGTTTCCAGGTGGGCCTGGATGGAGCGCATGGAGACCGGCTCATGCAGGCGCAGTCCTTCTTCTGCAGTCCGAGCCCGCGCTCGGGCGACGCTGTAGTCCATGGGAGCTGATCCTTGGGATAGTCCGATAAGGGGCCGGAGTCCCTCCGACTCCAAAGCAGGAGCGTATCAGCCCTGTTCAGGGACTTTTCCGGTACCCGGCGTGTCGGTGACCTTTAATGCGGTCGTGGCCACCCCGGCAGTTCGCGGCGTAGCTCCACTCCAGGCCGGGGTGCGGCGCAGGGCAAAACAAAACCCCGCCTTCGTGGCTTTTGGCCAGTGAAGACGGGGTTTCGCTCGTGGTGCACCCCCCGGGACTCGAACCCGGAACCCATTGATTAAGAGTCAATTGCTCTGCCAGTTGAGCTAGAGGTGCATCTGTTGTTCTCGTTCACCGGGGCTTTTTCTTTCCCCGTTGTTCTCCGCAACGACATGAAACTCTACACGAGATTGGCCGTTGTGTGAAATCGGGCGGACCGGGATGCGCCAGGTCAGCCGGGAAGGTCCAAAATCAGCGCGAAATCAGGGTTTTGGCCGTTGCTGAGGAGCCACAGGCGGCCGTCGGGGGCGAGCGAAACGTTCCGGATCCGGCCGTACCTTCCTGTGAAATAGCTCACAGGATCGGCGGCATATTCGCCCTTGAGGGGAACGACCCACAGCCTCTGGCCTCGCAGGGCGCCCAGGTATGCGGTGTTGCCGACAATTTCGAGTCCGCTGGGTGAGGAGTCCGCCGTCGACGGCCACACAACCTTGGCATCCAGGAATCCGGAGCGGTGCGGGGCGCCGGTCACGTCCGGCCAGCCGTAGTTGCCGCCGGGCACGATCAGGTTGAGCTCGTCGTTGACGTCGGGGCCGAATTCGCTGGCCCACAGCCGGCCCGCGCTGTCCCAGGCAAGGCCTTGGACGTTCCGGTGGCCAAGGCTGTAGACCGGGTTCTCGCCGAAGGGGTTTCCCGGCGCAGGCCGGCCGTCGGCCGTGAGGCGGAGGATCTTCCCGCCGAGGGCCGTTCTGTCCTGCGGCTGCTCCCGGCGCTGCGAGTCGCCCGTGCCCACATAGAGGAAGCCGTCGGGCCCAAACCGGATCCGTCCGCCGTTATGCGTCCCGGCCTTGGGGATACCAGTGAAAACGGTTTCCGGGGCGCCGAGCTCCAGCCGACCGCCGCGGTCTTCGAGCCGCATGCGGGCGATTCTGTTGTCCGCCGCCGCAGTGAAGTAGGCGTACAGGTAGCGGTCCGTCGCGAAGCCGGGGGACAGGGCAAGGCCCAGCAGGCCCCCTTCGCCGCCGGGCACGACGCCGGGCACCTCGCCAAGCGTGCCCAGCTGCCCGCCCTTGATGGTCCGCAGCAGCGCGGTGTCGCGCTCGGAGATGACTGCTGTGCCGTCGGGCAAGTAGACGGTGGACCAGGGCAGCTGCAACCCGTCAATCCGGCCCGCAACAGTGGGCTGCCCCGCGGTCCCCGGCGCGACCTGTGCGGCGCTGCCGCCGGGCTGACCCGTCGGCGGGGACGTTCCTCCGCCAGTGCAGGCGGATAGCAAAAGCAAGGCAACGGCCAGGGTGGCAGCCCGGGCCGTTGCCCTGCAAGCGGAGCGGCGGAGTGTCAAGGGATCCGACGCCGGCCCGGCCGGCTCCTACTGGCGAGTCCGGCGCGGCGGCCGGAAACCGGCGGCTTCGGCGTGCGCCGCGGAGACAAACCAGACCTCTGCCCGGGTTTCTTCATAGGCGGGGCTGCTCTCTTCGTGGTAAATCATCGACGATGCATTGCCCTTGACGGTGAAACCCTCCGGCCCGCTGCCGTCCGCCGCCGGGGCCGCCGATCCTTCGCCATAGGGCTGCTCGGTCGCCAAGTGTCCGGTGGGCTCGGCCGTGTGGCTCGTGAAGCCCTCCGCCGCCGCGGATGCGGCAGCCGCCTGCATGGCTTCTGCGTCCGCCAGGGGCGCCGCCTGCGTCGAGGGGGTTGCCGATGCCGGCTGTGCCTCGACTGCCTCCGGTGATTCGACGGCCTTTGAGTCGACTGGCTTTGAGTCGAGGGCGGCGGCATCTGCTGCTGCCGGTGCCCCTGGCATCGTCGCGCCGGCGCCCGCGCCGGCTTCTTCGACCGCTTCTGCAGCCGCCGATTCCGCCCCGGGCAGAGTCGGCGCGTGGGGCTCGGTGTATTCGGGGTGGTGGACCGGGGGGCCCGCCGGTGCTGATGGTTCGGCATCTGCCCCGGACTCGGCCAGCCCCGCGACGTGCGCACCATGGGCTGGTTCGTGGTGCGCCGCCGCGGCATGCGTGTCCGCCGGCGCGGTCTCGGACCACTGGGTTTCCCACTCGGCGTTGTCCGCGGGAGCCGCATCCGCGGACCCGGTTGCCGCCTCCGCGGACCCGGCTGCTGCTGCGGACCCGGCTGCTGCCACGGCCGGCGCGGCTTCCGGCGCTGCCGCGGGCCCGGCCGCTTCGGGGGCGGCGGCACTCTCCCGGGATGGAACGGCCGGCTCAGGTGCTTGCGCTACATCGGGCGCGGCCATGGCTGCCGCTGCGGCACCAGCAGGGCTGCCGGTGCTGGTGGCTCCAGCCGGGGTGGAGTCTGCGCCGGTGCGGCTCTTATTGCGGCTGAGCAGCGCCCAGGCCACAGCGACGACCACGACGATGACGGTAAGCCAGACAATCCAGTCCATAGCAGAGCCTTTCAGTCCATATACAGTCCATGAGGCATGGTTGCCGATGCTTGACGTTACGTCCGGGCCAAGCCGGCTGTCCAGCCTTCCCGGGGCCCACCGCGGGACCTCTCCGGGGCGCGCAGACGGACCGGTGAGCAGGCCGGAAACCGAAATCACACCGGGGCCGCCGTGTAGCCTCGGCTCATGGATTTCAAGCGACTGCGGATTCTGCGCGAACTGGCCGACCGCGGCACGGTGGGTGCCACGGCGGAGGCCATGAAGGTCACGCCATCGGCTGTGTCGCAGCAGCTCAAAGCCCTGCAGGAAGAACTGGGCGTGGTCCTGGTGGAGAAGTCGGGCAGGGGAGTGCGGCTGACCGAGGCGGGGCTGGCCATGGCAGGCGCCGCCGCCGAGGTGTCGACGGCCATGGCGCGGGCGGAGGCAACGATCGACACCTACCGTCGCGGCTGGCAGACGCGGGTGGTGGCAGCGTTCTTTCCCAGCGCCGCGGAGATGTTCCTTCCTGGCCTGCTCCACCGGGTCAAAGCCATCGAGGGACTCCGTTTCGAAGCCCACTTCGAGGATCCCGGCGTGGCCGGTTTTGCTGGGCTGACCGCCGACTACGACATCGTCCTGGCGCACAGCGTGGACGGTCCGGAAGTGTTTGGCGGCCAGGGGTTGACGGTGGTGCCGCTGCTGGACGAGCCGCTGGACGTCGCCCTGCCTGCGGGGCATGTCCTGGCGGGCCGGTCCACTCTGGGCGCCGAGGACGTCGTCGGGTTCCCGTGGATGGGCGTTCCCGAGGGGTTTCCCTTCGACACCGTGCTGCGCCAGATCGAAGTGCGGGCCGACGCGCAGGCTGTCCGCGCCCAGCAGTTCCCTGATCTGCGGGTGCTTGAAGCCCTTGTCAGCGCAGGCCACGGGCTTAGCCTGCTGCCGCGGTATACGGCGGTGGGCAACCAGGGCCGTGGCTTCGTCCTGCGCCCGCTGGAAGGCGTGAAGGCGAGCCGGAGCATCGTTGCGCTGGCGCGTCCCGACGTCGCGGCCCGCACCACCATCCAGCAGGTCCTGGCGATGCTCCAAGCCGAAGCCCGGGGAGTCGCGGAGGCGCCCAAACTTCGTGACGCGGCTCACGGGGCCCGAGGCAAACCGGTCGCTGATTTCAATATGTGAGACGAGAGTCCACTATTTGATCGAAATATTCCCGGTTTTCCGCTTAACGCTCCCATATGGGGTCGTTGGCGTCTGCGGAGGAGCCCTAGACTTTGAGCCATGAGTCAGGACACCCAAACAGCAACAGACACCAAGCCGGACATCAAGCCCCGCAGCCGGGTCGTTACCGATGGAATCCACGCCGCCCCCGCGCGCGGCATGTTCCGGGCGGTCGGCATGGGCGATGACGACTTCGCCAAGCCGCAGATCGGCGTTGCGAGCTCGTGGAACGAGATCACTCCCTGCAACCTTTCGCTGAACCGGCTGGCCCAGGGCGCCAAGGAAGGCGTCCACGCCGGCGGCGGGTTCCCGATGCAGTTCGGCACCATCTCCGTCTCGGACGGCATCTCCATGGGCCACGAGGGCATGCACTTCTCCCTCGTGTCGCGCGAAGTCATCGCCGACTCGGTCGAGACGGTCATGCAGGCCGAGCGGATCGACGGCTCGGTGCTCCTGGCCGGCTGTGACAAGTCGCTGCCCGGCATGCTGATGGCCGCGGCCCGCCTGGACCTGGCGGCCGTGTTCCTGTACGCCGGTTCGATCATGCCCGGCTGGGTCAAGCTCGAGGACGGCTCCGAAAAGGAAGTCACCCTCATCGACGCGTTCGAGGCCGTGGGTGCCTGCGCCGCGGGCAAGATGAGCCGCGAGGACCTG